>Ga0247507_100831_pt1 | contig 7579 bp, 5 predicted proteins | sample SJ112nscriptome_FD_186104 | JGI IMG/M metagenome (GOLD analysis project Ga0247507, IMG submission 186104) | Metatranscriptome of enriched cultures of PCE-dechlorinating microbial communities from Ithaca, New York, USA - SJ1.12 (Metagenome... ... | reverse complement strand
TTTTGCTGTAGCCTGAAATGGAAAGGACTGTGTGGCACCCTTGGAGCGATCCGCGAATGTAAAATTAAGGAAATGCAGGATGACGAACATTATCACATAGTTCATCATAAGCGATGTAACCATCTCGCTGGCACCCAGTTTTACTTTCAGGAGCGCTGGAATGAGCATAATCAGACCGCCGACTACGGCGGCGATTAGAACGCAAACCACCTGATGCAGCCCGGTGTTGAGCTTCAGGTAAATTCCCAGTAAACCGCCTACGAAGCCTCCCAGCATGATTGCGCCTTCGCCGGCCAGGTTGAATTGGTTGGCGGAGAACATAACGCAAACTGCGAGCCCGGAAAATATGGTCGGAATCATTGCCGCGAGCAGGGTTAAGAAGCTGGTGGTGTTGAAGACAGCGCCCGTGGATTTGAAGCTGATTACCGGACCAAGCAGCAGGTATTTCAACGAGGTCAAAGGTTGTTTGGAGGAAAGGAAGATAAATACCGTCGCGACAAGCAGCGCCAGCAGAATGGCAGCCGCACCGCGCAGGAAATTAAACAGGAATAAACGCTTATCACTACTCATAACACACCTTCGCGATTTCTTCTTCTGTCTGGTGCTTCAAACCAAGCATGTACTCACCCATCTTGATGTCATCCAGCTTGTGTGTATCCTCAAAATAGGCGACGACCTTGCCTCCATACATGACAATCAGGCTGTCGCTGAGTTCAATCACCTCGTTGAGGTCGGCGGAAACCAACAAGACAGCTGCCCCATTGCGGCTGAGATCAACAATTTGGGCGCGGATGAATTCTGTCGCGCCTACGTCGATGCCGCGCGTGGGTTGGTCAGCAATTAATAAGGTTGGTTCGCTGGAAAGTTCACGTGCGACCACGACCTTCTGGATGTTACCGCCCGAGAGCATCTTTACCTGTTGTCTGCGCGATTTGGACAGGATGCGATAATCAACAATCAACGTGTCGCTCTCCTGATGGATTTCGCGCATATTAAAGAGCACGCCGGAATTGAAGCGCTTCTCATCAAACCGATCTGAGATGACATTTTCTTCAATCGTCGCAAGGTCCGCGATGCCGTAGGTCATACGGTCTTCGGGCACAAGCGAAACGCCGTGGTCGCGAATCCGATTCTGAGGCATTCGGACGATTGACTTGCCGCTGACCTCAACAGAGCCGGCATCCGGTGTGTTCAGGTTGAACAGCATATCAACCAATTCCCTCTGACCGTTCCCCTCCACCCCGGCAACCCCGAGAATCTCACCTCTGCGGACTGAGAACGATACTTTATCCAGCATTTTCTTGTTCCAACGGTTGGTATATTCCAGGTCGCGCACTTTGAGCACGGTTTCTCTGGGTTGAGACTGCTCTTTCACCACTTCCAAAATCACATCCCGACCGACCATCAGGCGGGAGATTTCCTCCTCACTGATGTTCGCGGTTTCGTAGACGCCTACAGATTTACCGCCGCGCATGATGGTAAGCCGGTCAGTAATCTGTTTAATTTCCTTGAGCTTATGTGAAATAAAAATGATTGTGAAACCTTGTTCCTTAAGAGAGACCAATTCTTTAAATAATTCTGTGGTCTCTTGAGTGGTCAGAACAGCGGTGGGTTCATCCAAAATCAGGATTTTTGCTCCACGCACAAGGGCCTTGAGAATTTCCACTTTTTGTTTCATGCCCACCGGGATATCCACCACTTTCGCGTTTGGATCAATCCGCAGATTGTAACGGTCGGCATTCTCTTCGGCGATTTGGACAGCTTTTTTGTAGTCGACAAATAAACGCGACTTAGTAGGCGCCATGCCCAAAACGATGTTCTCGGCGACCGTCAGGCTGGGCACCAACATAAAGTGTTGATGGACCATGCCGATGCCAAGCGCGATGGCTTTGTTGGGAGAAGTGATTGCGACTGGTTCGCCATTGACCAGAATTTCTCCGCTGGTGGGCTGCTCAAGGCCAAACAGGATTTTCATCAGGGTGGACTTACCCGCGCCGTTTTCCCCCATGATGGCATGAATTTCTCCCCTTCTTAAGAAAAAATCCACATCTCTGTTTGCAGCAATTCCGTTGGGATAAACCTTGCTGATCCCTTTCATTTGAACAACAAAATCTTCCTGTTCCATTTATGGGCACCCTTCGTGAATTGATTAAGAAACAAGGGGAGCTAAAAGATCAGCTCCCCTTGAATGAAACTTAGAACATCAGGCTCTTATCAAAACTACGGCTGCATCGCGTCCCTGAGTGTTACCACGGCATTGGTTGTATCACCAATCGCGGAGGGGACGACAATTTTGCCAGCGACAATATCAGCCTGGGCTGCCAGGACGGCATCCTGAACAGCTTTGGGGGCGATCTTGGCAAAATTCTTGTCGGTCACAACGCCAACACCACCCTCAGGAATACCCAGTCGGACTTCCTGCCCCCAATAGGTGCGGCCGGCATCCCATTCGTCGAAGAGCCAAATAATGGATTTGCCGATGTTTTTGAGACCAGAGGTCAGGGTTATGGCAGCCTGGGCTTCTGGCAGGGTCAGTTCCTGGTCTGAATCGACGCCGATGAACCAGGCTTTGCCGGATTCGAGCGCGGCTTCTGCGCCGCCGTTGCCGGAAAGACCAGCCACGCCCCAGAGGATGTCGGCTTTCTTGTCGTTAATCATCGAGAGGCCGATTTCTTTGGCAGTCGCGGTGTCCACATAGCTGTTGACGTAGCGGGTATCCACTTTGATGTCCGGGTTGGCAGCTTTGGCACCCTGCAGGAAGCCGTACAGGAAGTCATTGATGACCGGGCTGTCAATACCGCCGATAAAGCCAACAACGGCTTCGGGGTTGATTTTGTCAATGCTGGTTTCGGTGGTCATTTTGGCAGCAAATGTGCCAATCAGATAACCCATGTCGTTCTGTTTGTAGGTGATGTTGACCACGTTCTGGTTGACGCCAACGTAAGTATTATCGTCATAAATAAGGAACTTTTGGTTGGGGTATGTTGTGGCGGCTTCTTTGAGGTAATCGGGCATCTGATAGGTTCCACAGATTACCAGGTCATACTCACCGCTGCTGGCGACCTCATTCAGGGTCTCAAGCCACTTCGGCTGATCCTGGTCGGTACCGCCCATTTCGATGGTTTTGTACTCAATGCGGCCGGCCGCGGCGAGTTCCTTCAGGCCGGATTCGGCTGAGTCAAAGAAAGACTTGTCGCCAAGGTTACCATTGACCAGGCTGACAACTTTGTAGACTTTGCCGGCGGCTTGCCCCGGCTCGGCTGGCTTCTCGGGTTCGGCGGCTTTTTGAGCGCAGCCAACCATGGACAAAGCCAGAATCGCTACAAGCATAAACAACACAACTTTTTTCATTTTTCTCCTTCTTTTGGGGGGAATAGAAAGTAAATAAACATGACAGGATTTTATTCGGGGATGAGGAAACTGTCAATATCATCATTATTGATATCATATATATAATAAACCCGGGAGCCGAATAAAAAAGGAGCGGCAGTCTTCCATGCCGCTCCCAACATAGTCCGCTTAGACGGTGCCTATCCCGATTTACGGGCGTGAACCATGCCCACGCAACAGGGAGCGCCTCCGCGCTTATGAATTCGCTATCATCTTCCCAAACTCAACTGCCGCGATTTGCCCCTCGCTGCCCGGGTTCCATTGGTGCCTGTAACCCTCACCCAGGATTTCAAAACCCGCGTTTCCTAACAACTCATTCATCACTTTCACGGATTCCCCGCTCCACCCATAGCAGCCAAAGGCGGCGGCTTTTTTGCTTTTGAACTTGAGCTGCTTCATTAAGTGAATGAAACCTGCCACGGAATGCAAGATGCTGTTAAGAATCGTTGGCGAGCCAATCACAATTGTTTTGGACTTAAACACCTCGGAAATCAGGTCATTTTCATCACTCTTCGCCAGGTTATGAATCCGGACCAGCACCTCGGGATCCGCCAATTGGATTCCTTCGGCAATTTTCTCCGCCAGGGTTTTTGTGCCGTTCCACATGGTATCGTAGATGATGGTAATTTGGTTCTCCTGGTAATCATTCGCCCACTGGGTATATTTCTCAATAATCTGAAAGGGGTTGTCCCTCCAGATGACACCATGACTGGTAGCAATCATCTCGATGGGAAGATTCAACGCGAGGATTTCGTTCAATTTTTTCCGGAGGAAAGAACTGAACGGCTGCAAAATATTCGCGTAATATTTTAGAGCCTCACTGAACAGGTCGCACTGGTCAATTTCGTCATTGAACAACTTCTCGGATGCCAGGTGCTGCCCGAAGGCGTCGTTGCTAAAGAGAACATTGTCCAGGGTTAAAAATGCCGCCATGCTGTCCGGCCAATGCAGCATCTGCATTTCCACAAAAATCAGTTCCTTACCGTTTCCAAGGCTCAGCCTATCCCCGGTTTTCATCACATTAAAATTCCAATCCTGGTGATATTGACCTTTTAAGGACCTGACCGCGTTCGCGCTGCAGTAAATGGGCGTGTTGGGAATGCGTTTCATCAAGGCAGGGAGCGCGCCGCTGTGATCAACCTCCCCGTGATTCACGACGATGCAGTCAATTTTGTTTAAATCAATTTCTTTTGCCAGATTCTCCACAAACTCATTGGCAAACGGCGCCCAAACTGTGTCTATCAGGACGGTTTTCTCTTCCTGGATTAAATATGCGTTATAGCTCGAGCCTTGATTCGTGGAGTATTCATCCCCGTGGAACCTTTGGAGCTCCCAATCTACTTTGCCCACCCAATAAATATTGTTTTTCACATGCTTTTTCATCTTAGCGCTTCTCCTTTCTTAGGGCTTATCCCATGCCATATGCTTTCGCCCAGGTGTCTATCATGGCGTGCAGTTCTTCATGAACTCCATGCCCCACCACAGTTTCCTCAAACAGCTCAAAATCTTCGAACATTTGCTCCTGGGATTCTTCGTCTATCACTTGGTCGGCAATCATAAAAAGTACGAAGTTTTCCTTGGCAATGTGACCGCGCAACAAATCACGGTATTGTTTGGCCGCGTTTTGGAAGCTGACCAGGTCCTTTGCCTCCAGGCTCTGGCTCATTTGCGCGATATACGCCCTTCCCTGCGCGTGCTCCTGCAGCATGGCGCCGATGGGGCCGCCTTCGTTATGAATTCCCTGGGCGAGCATTTCTTTAAACAGGTAATTCTCCTCTTTGCCGTGATGACATTTATCCGCGAAAATCCGGAGAAAATAAACTACCTCGCCATAATACTTGAGCAGGCTGTCTGTATCGCGGTTTTCTGAATCCATCATTTTGTCAAGAATATTCAGGACATGCAAAATGGCTTCATGCTCTTTCCGTAAATCTTGCGTCGCTTTTCCCATTGATTAATTCTCCTTTCCAAATCGCGTTCCAACGCAGTCAATCCGACTGTTGATCGAAAGCCAGCCTGTTTGGCTTCGGCTTTTTCTCTGTGTGGCTCCAGACGGTCATTCCGGTGGGTTCATCCGGGCAGCCGCGAGGGTTTGGCGCATGCCTGAGATGCCCGGCTGGGTTGGAGGGAGGCTTTGTCTTCCCTGCCGTAGAGCATAGTCCCACACGCCGGAATGATGATTACCGAAGAATAATACCATTTCTATCATAATTTATCGACTTAATTTCCAGTTGCCAGAAACATTCTTCCTGCATAATATCTTGCCCGCGGATGTTGTAACCATTGGCAAAACCCTGAAACCCGGATTTGCAGCGCTGTCTTTGAGAAAATATCTTCTTCTGTTCAACCATCCGCTCCTGGCCGTTCCGAGAAAAGAATCAGGCCGTTTAGCGTTCGTCATTTCCAGACCTGGAAAGGATTGCCACCGCCTCAACATGTGTTTGCGCTAGCATAAGTGGACGCAGAAAAGTCCTCGGTTTGTGATGAAGATGACGGAAGAATTGCATTCCCGTCTTGATCAAATTGTCTCCGTAATATTCCATAATTATTCTTATGTAGCTTCTGCTTATAACCAGTTTTGAAGACAAAAGTAATCAATCCTGGATCAGGTGTTCCGCCTTCTTCATATCCACCAATGACCACTTTTTCGACGATGCTTTCGAAAACAAAACGGTCAAACTTTTCCAAGACCTGATTGCTTTCTAATATTGCCTTGAAGCTCAAGATGCGTGAACGAAGGTCGTCCTGTTGGTTTTTAGTTACAGACAAATCGTTCAGTGTTGACTTCAGTGTGTCGATGTTGTTATCAAGATCGAACAATTTGCTCGAAAAGGCATCATCGTCTATGGTTCCTTCGAGTCTCAAGTCGATGAGCTTGCTCTTCTTATTTTCAGCAGCGACTAAATCCCTTTCAGTCCTGCTGATGATTTTTTCAACATTTGCTTCCGTAAGCGTCTCTTCAGCCAATGCGAGGAAATCGTCAACGATCGATTTATCGTTTCCGCAAAGAAGCTTGTAGGCTTCGAGGAAAGCCTCTTCAATGATGCTTTCCTCTATGCCCTTGCTTTCCGGGCAATACTTCTTACCCTTTTTTGTCGCTAATGTGCATTGCCAGATTAACTTTTTATGTCTTGCACCAGCGTGCCAGCTTCTTCTGCTGAGTTTCGTATCGCAGAAGCCGCATTGCAATAAACTGCTAAAGGCATACTTACGGCTATATTTTTCTCGCTTGCCGTCTGGATTGAGTCTACGGGGATAACCTCTCTTTGCGAGGATCTCCTGCGCTTTCGCAAATACTTCTTCGCTAACAATTGGGTTGTGATGACCTTTGATATAGAACTTATCTTCCTCTCCGAAGTTTACCAGCCGACGTTTGGAGATCGGGTCCACGGTGAAAGTCTTCCCAAGCAAGAGGTCCCCTTTGTATTTTTCATTCTTGATAATGTTGATGACCGTGGAGGCAGGCCACTCAGTATGTCCGTGTTTAGTTGTATAGCTCAGGTTTTTTAGTTCATTTCCGATTATTGTACAGCCTGCCCCTTCGTTATAACGCTGAAAGATATAGCGAACGATATGGGCTTCATCCTCATTAACCGTCAAGGATTTATCCTCTGGATGATAGTCGTATCCTAAACAACCTTGGAATCCAACAATCTCACCTCGCTGCATTTTCATGCGGAGACCCTTTTTAACGTTGGCGGAAATGTTTTCGACCTCCTGTTGTGCAACAGAGCTCAAAATCACCAACAACAATTCTCCATCCATGGTTAGCGTATTAATGTTTTCTTCTTCGAAGAAGACGGCAACATTCTTTTCTTTCAGCATACGAACATAACGCAAAGTGTCCAGCGTATTTCTGGCGAAGCGGGAGATAGATTTCGTGACAACCAGATCTATCTCACCGTTCATGCAATCGTTTATGAGTCGTTGAAAATCCTCTCTGTTTTTTGTTTGTGTTCCTGTAATTGCCTCATCTGCATAGATACCAGAGAATACCCATTCATTTGTAGATTTAATAAGCTCGGTGTAATGTTGAACCTGGGATTTGTAACTGCTGAGTTGGTCTTCACTATCGGTGCTGACACGACAGTAAGCAGCCACGCGCAATCTCTCAATTTTCTGACCGAGGACTCGGCGTCCAACTGGACCTTGTCCCTTAATAACTTCAACGGTTTTCATTTTCTTGTAC
>Ga0247507_100779_pt1 | contig 7888 bp, 8 predicted proteins | sample SJ112nscriptome_FD_186104 | JGI IMG/M metagenome (GOLD analysis project Ga0247507, IMG submission 186104) | Metatranscriptome of enriched cultures of PCE-dechlorinating microbial communities from Ithaca, New York, USA - SJ1.12 (Metagenome... ... | reverse complement strand
GGAATATAATTATAAAATTTTAGTAATAAATCCTGGCTCTACCTCAACTGCCATTTCAGTCTTTCAGGGAGAGAAGGAACTCTTCCAAAAAACCATCCGTCATAGCTTAGAAGAATTAAAAAAATATGAAAAGCTTATGGACCAATATCCGTTTAGAGAGCAGGTTATTCTTGAATCTCTGAAAGAGAACAATTTTTCTTTAGATGAATTTGATGCCATAGTTGGGCGTGGTGGTATCCTGAGCCCTTTAGCCAGCGGCACCTACTATATCAATCAAGCTATGCTGGAAGAATTGCGAGAAAGGCCGCGAGTAGAACATGCCTCAAATCTGGCTGCTCAAGTTGCTTATGAAATTGCCCAAAAAATAATGGCACCATCCTTTATTGTAGACCCGGTAGCGGTAGATGAGATGGAGCCCATTGCCCGGATTTCCGGTCTTCCTGAAATAAAAAGAGAGAGCCTTTCCCATGCTCTCAGTCTAAAAGCTGCCGCCAGAAGAGCTGCTCAGGAAATTGGTAAACCTTATCAGGAGCTTAATATGATAGTAATTCACTTAGGTGGCGGTATTTCTATCAGCGCACATCAAAAAGGCAGAATGATAGATGTCAATGATGCCAGCAGCGAAGGCCCTTTTTCTGCAGAGCGTTCCGGTGGGTTACCGGTACAGGCTTTAATAAAGATGTGCTACTCAGGTCAATATACCCTGCAAGAAATGCGTAATAAAGTTATGGGAAAGGGTGGTATAGTTGCCTACTTAGGAACAAATAACACTTTAGAAGTAGAAGAATTAATCTCCAATGGTAATCAAGATGCTGAGTTGATATATAAGGCAATGGCTTATCAGATTGCCAAATGCATTGGAGAGATGGCTACTGTATTAAAGGGAAAAGTTGATTGTATTGTGATAACTGGAAATGGAGCCGGAGATAAAGGAGCACTAGGCGATACCTTTGTAAGTTGGATTAAAGAAAGAGTGAAGTTTATTGCTCCGGTAATGGTTTTTCCAGGGAGTGAAGAGATGAAGGCACTGGCAATGGGAGCCATACGGATTTTGTCTGGAGAAGAAAAGCCAAAAGTTTATAACAGTTAAGAATTTGCTGGTATATTTTCAATTGATTATTTTTGCTATTTCTTAATTTTTGAAAATGAGGTAACCTAACCAATGTTAAAATCGTTTGAGGAAGTAATAGAAAAAGCAATACATTTTGGGCCCAAGAGAATTTCTGTGGCAATAGCTCAGGCTGAAGATGTTATGGAGGCAATAGAAGAAGCCAGGAAAATTGGATTAATCAAGGGAATTTTAGTGGGAAACAAGGAAGAGACTATTCAGGTCTGCCAAAAATTAAATATTGACCCCGGGGACTATGAGTTCATTGATGAACAGGATAAGAATGAGGCAGCCAGAATAGCAGTCAAGCTGGTAAGGGATAAAAAAGCAGAATTATTGATGAAAGGTATGATTGGCACTGACCGTATATTGAGAGCTGTCCTGGATAAAGAGATTGGTCTGAGGACAAAAAGATTATTGAGCCATGCTTATGTTTTAAAATTAAAAAACTATGATAAGTTGCTTACCGTTACAGATGGAGCCATGAATATCGCTCCAAGCCTGGAACAAAAAGTACAAATTGTGCAGAATATTATTAATTTCTGCCATTGTTTGGAAATTGAAGAACCAAAAATTGCGATACTGGCAGCTGTGGAAGTAGTTAATCCAGATATGCCCGCCTGTATTGATGCTGCCTGTTTATCCAAGATGGCTGATAGAGGACAAATAGAGGGTGGAATAGTAGACGGTCCATTAGCCTTTGATAATGCTATATCTAAAGAAGCAGCATTACATAAAGGAATAGATTCACCGGTAAGCGGTGAAGTAGATGCAGTAGTAGTCCCGGAAATTGAATCCGGCAACATATTTGCCAAAGGACTGGTTTATCTGGCTGAAGCTGAACCGGCAGGGGTGTTACTGGGTACCACCGCTCCTGTTATACTGGTTTCACGTTCTGACTGTCCGATTTCTAAAGTACGTTCTATAGCACTTGGTATTCTAATGAGTACCTATTGGAAATAATAATATATATTCAGGGTGATTTTCTTGGAAAAAATATATAATATCCTGGTTATTAACCCGGGTTCAACAACCACTAAATTGTCATTATTTAAAAATGAAATGCCATTATTTACAGAGAATATTGCTCACTCCAGTGATTCATTGAAGGGTTTCAATAGCATTATTGAACAATACGAATTTAGGGAGAAGGTAATTTTAGATTTTTTAAATAGTAAAAAAATCAGTCTTAATACCATTGATGCAGTTGTGGGAAGGGGCGGCTTATTGGAACCTTTAATCAGTGGTGCCTATCGAGTTAATGAAAAAATGATAAACCATCTGCGTGAAGGCTTATTTGGAGAGCATGCTTCCAACCTTGGTGCCATTCTTGCTTATCAAATTTCTAAAAATAATTCTATTCCCGCTTATATTGTTGACCCGGTAGTAGTTGATGAGATGGAAGACATAGCACGTATATCCGGTATGCCTCTTTTGCCAAGAAAAAGCATTTTTCATGCTTTGAATCAAAAAGCAGTTGCACGGAAGGCTGCTGCTGATTTGGGGAAAGACTACCATAAGGCTAATCTAATAGTTGTACATATGGGTGGAGGAATTTCAGTGGGGGTTCATCAAAAAGGTAGAGTTGTTGATGTCAACAATGCCTTGGATGGAGAGGGGCCTTTTTCCCCGGAAAGAAGCGGGACAGTTCCTATTGGAGACCTGGTGCAATTATGTTTTTCAGGGAAATATTCTCAAGCTGAGATTAAATCATTGATAAAAGGAAAAGGAGGCATTGTCGCCTATTTAAATACTAATGATGTAAGGTTAGCCATAGAAAAGATGAAAGCAGGAGACCGAAAAGCAAAAATAGTTTTAGAGGCAATGGCTTATCAAATTTCAAAACAGATTGGAGAGGGAGCTACTGTTTTGAAAGGGAATGTTGATGCTATTGTCTTAACAGGAGGTATTTCACATTCTCTTCAGGTGGTTGAATTGATAAAAGACAGAGTAAGTTTTATTTCCCTGGTTATGGTTTATCCCGGTGAAGAAGAAATGCTCTCACTATGCCAGGGGGTATTAAGGGTTTTAAAAGGAGAAGAGGAGGAAAAGATTTATTGAAAGAAGAAATAATTATTTTCACGGGAAGCTTTGGTAGCGGAAAGACTGAAATAGCCATTAATCAATCAATAGAAGCATTAAAAAGAAAAGAAAATGTGGTTATTGTAGATTTAGATATTGTTAACCCTTATTTTCGTTCTAGAGATATGAGAGAAAAATTAAAAGAAATTGGCATCAAAGTCATTGCTCCACCTGGTAAATTTGCCATAGCTGATTTACCCATAATTTCTCCTGAAATCAAAGGTACAATTGAAGACTCCGAACGTAAATTGATTATTGATTTAGGAGGAGATGATGTTGGTGCCAGATCAATAGCAAGTTTTTATCCTGTCTTAAAAAACATCGGGTATCAAATGTATATGGTTATTAATCCTTATCGCCCCTTTACCCAAAATAGTGAAGAGATTCAAAGAATGCTTCAGGAGATAGAGCAATCTTCCCGATTAAAAATAAGCAGCCTGATAAGTAATCCCAATTTAGGAGAACAGACTGATCTGGAGATAATAGAAAAAGGCCATAATATTGTGAAGGAAGCTTCTAAAAAACTTTGCCTGCCAATTAAATACTTAACAATTGAAAAATCAATTCACCAGAAGATAGGTGAACATGATTTCAGAGAGAAAATTATGCTGATTCATCGATATATGAGCCTGCCATGGGATGAATCATCATAGATTAAAAGCCAGTAAATGTTAGTTGCATAATGTGAATTATAAATAAGGAGGGTCTTGTATGGTAAAGGTAATTATTGATAGAGAGAGATGTAAAGGTTGTGAATTGTGCACTCTGGTATGTCCCCAAAAGATAATGGTGATGTCAAAATCTTTTAACAAGAAGAGTTACCATCCTGCTGAACAGATAAATCCGGAAAAGTGTACTGGTTGTGCTTTCTGTGCTATGACCTGCCCGGATGTAGCTATAGAAGTCTATAAATAGGAGCAGCAACAACTTCTATCTAAATTTTTAAGGAGGATTATCAATGGAAGAAAGATTATTAATGAAAGGAAATGAGGCAATTGGAGAGGCTGCCATTCACGCTGGATGCCGATATTATTTTGGATACCCCATAACACCGCAGAGTGAATTGATTGCCTATATGGCAAAGCGTTTACTAAAAATTGAAGGAGCTACTTTTCTGCAGGCTGAGAGTGAAATTTCTGCTATAAATATGGTTTACGGGGCGGCTGCTGCTGGTGGAAGAGTGATGACTTCCTCTTCAAGTCCAGGAATCAGTTTAAAACAGGAAGGTATTTCATATATTGCCTGTGCTGAATTACCCTGTGTAGTGGTCAATGTAATGAGGGGTGGGCCAGGTTTGGGTTCTATACAACCGGCACAGGGTGATTATTTTCAAGCTACCAAAGGGGGCGGGCATGGAGATTATCGTCTTATTGTTCTCGCTCCTTCCTCGGTACAGGAACTGGTTGATTTAACCATAAAAGCTTTTGACCTGGCAGATAAATATCGCAACCCTGCTATGCTTTTAGCAGATGGCTTATTGGGACAGATGATGGAGCCAGTCCAGTTTAAAGAATTTGATGAAAAGAGTATTCCATCGAAAGAGAGTTGGGCTCTTGGTTCCAGCAAAGGAAGGGAACCGAGAAGAATAGTGCCATTTGACTTGGATCCTGTTGAACTGGAAAAAATAGTTAACAGGCTCAAACAAAAGTATCAGGATATGCAAAAGGAGGTCGAATATGAGCTTGTCAATATAGATAACCCCGATATAGTCATAGTAGCATATGGTAGTATTGCCAGAATTGCAAAAACTACTATTCAAATGGCGAAAAAAGAAGGAATAAATATCGGATTGATAAGACCTATTACCCTTTTTCCTTTTCCATATAAAGTAATTGAGGATACTGCTGATAATGTAGATAAGTTTCTGGTAACTGAGATGAGTTTAGGACAGATGATTGAAGATGTAAAGATTGCCGTCAAGGGTAAAGCTGAAGTCAGTTTTTATGGTAGAACAGGCGGAGTGGTCATTTCTCCAGTCGAAATTTTGGAAGAGGTAAAAAGATTATTAAAATAGTTTTGCAATAGAACCAGACAATAATCTCTTAGATAATGAAAATATTCGGGGGTGAAAAAATTGATGAAAGAAGTATTTACCAAACCTAAAGCTTTAACAGATGTACCTTTTACTTATTGTCCTGGCTGCCATCATGGAATTATTCACAGGTTAGTTGCCGAGGCAATGGATGATTTAAATATTACGGAAGACACTATTGGTATCGCTCCGGTAGGTTGTGCAGTATTTGCCTATCTCTTTTTTAACTGTGATATGATAGTTGCTGCCCATGGCAGGGCTCCTGCTACTGCCACAGGGATTAAAAGAGTAAGACCAGATAATATTGTTTTTTCCTATCAGGGAGACGGCGACCTGGCTTCAATTGGAACTGCTGAGATTGTCCATGCTGCCAATAGAGGTGAAAAAATAACAGTCATTTTTGTAAATAATGCGATTTATGGTATGACCGGTGGGCAGATGGCACCAACAACACTGCAAGGACAGATAACACAGACCTCACCATATGGCCGTGATTCAAGAACTATGGGAATGCCTATTCGTATCTGTGAATTACTCTCTACTTTAAATAGCCCTGCTTATATTGAACGGGTTGCTTTAACAAAACCAGCCTATATTGTAAAAGCCAAAAAAGCAATAAAGAAAGCTTTTCAATTTCAAGTTGAAGGTAAGGGATTTTCTTTAGTAGAAGTTCTCTCTACCTGCCCTACTAACTGGGGGTTAAGCCCCAAAGAAGCCAATGAATGGCTAAATGAAAAGATGATACCATATTATCCTTTAGGTGAGTTTAAATATGTTGAGGAGGTATCCTAAATGTTAGATGAAATAATCATTGCCGGATTTGGAGGACAGGGTGTTCTTCTAATGGGAAGGCTTATCGCTCAAGCTGGCATGTTAGAGGGCAAGCATGTAGCCTGGATGCCTTCCTATGGTCCTGAGATGCGTGGAGGAACAGCTAACTGCACTGTTATTGTTTCTTCAGAAGAGGTAGCCTCACCAGTAGTGCCTAATCCAATTACCTTAATTGCCATGAACCAACCATCTTTAGATAAATTTGAGCCAATGGTAGTAAAAGATGGTATAATTGTCGTTAATCAATCACTTGTTTCTCGTGATATTAGCCGGGATGATATACAGGTAGTAAAGGTTCCTGCCAATGATATTGCCAATGAACTGGGCAATTTAAGGGTTGCCAATATGGTCGCACTGGGCACTTATATTGCCAGAAGCAAAAGTGTTAAAATGGAAACTGTTTTTGAGGCTTTAGAACAAACATTGGATAAAAGGCAGGAAAAAATCATTGCACTCAATAAAGAGGCATTGAAAAGAGGAGAAAAAATAGTAACCGGATAAATAAATTCTATAAGAAAACTCCTTCTAATCCTGAAAAGTAAAGTGTAAAGTAAGGTTGATTCACTGAATGAAAAAAGAAGAAATATCAGAAAAAACATATAAATCTGAACAACTTTTTAACGGGAGAATAATTAAATTACGAAAAGATTCAGTTATTCTCCCTGATGGAAGAAAGGCTACCCGTGAGATTGTAGAACATCCTGGCGCAGTAGTTATTCTAGCAGAGAAAGAAGGGCAGACAATCATATTAGTCAGACAATTTCGAAAAGCTGTTGAAGAGTTTTTATTAGAACTCCCTGCAGGGACTATAGAACCATCAGAAAAAAGAATCGATTGTGCCAGGAGAGAATTGGAAGAGGAGACCGGGTATCTGGCAGAGAGCTGGCAGGAAATCTTTGATTTTTATTCAGCCCCTGGATTTTGTAGTGAAAGGTTAACCTTTTATTATGCCCATGACCTCATTAAGACCAAAAGCAATACAGATCAGGATGAATTTATAGAGATAGTTGAGGTAAACAGGGAAGATATTAGTATAATGATAAAGAAGAGACAGATTAGAGATGCTAAATCATTGGTTGGGATTTTATGGTGGCTGAATAGATGCTAAAAGGAGAAAAGAATAGATATTTTGTAGATTTACATGTACATATTGGGAGAAGTGAAAGTAACCAGCCCGTTAAAGTGACCGCATCTCGAGATTTAACTTTTGCCAATATTGCTCGAGAGTGCCAGATTAGAAAAGGTATTAATATTGTTGGAATTGTCGATTGTGCCTCTCCCCGGGTTATGGAAGACATTACAGCAATGCTCCAATCAGGAGAAATGGAAGAATTGAGAGATGGAGGATTGCGCTATCATGATACTGTTACAGTTATACTTGGCTCAGAAATAGAATGTAAAGAAAAAAATGGCTGCCTGTCTCATCAGATTGCCTATTTTCCCTACTTCGCAGATATATCCAAATTTAGCAATACAATGAGCAAGGTAGTAACCAATCTAAATTTAAGCTCACAGAATAGCAGGATAACCGCTCAGGATTTTTTTGATATTGTAGACAATCTGGGTGGAATTGTCATTCCCGCCCATGTATTTACACCTCATAAGAGTGTTTTTGGTAGTTGTGCTGCAAATTTAGGAGAAATATTCACCACCTCCACCTTAAAAAAAATTCCGGCTATTGAATTAGGGCTAAGTGCAGATACCTTCCTTGCCGATTGCCTGCCAGAACTATCTGATTTTACTTTCTTAAGTAATTCAGATGCCCATTCCCTGCCTAAAATAGGCAGAGAATATAATATTATTCAGATGAAGAGACCTTCCTTTAAAGAATTACT
>Ga0247507_100754_pt1 | contig 8021 bp, 9 predicted proteins | sample SJ112nscriptome_FD_186104 | JGI IMG/M metagenome (GOLD analysis project Ga0247507, IMG submission 186104) | Metatranscriptome of enriched cultures of PCE-dechlorinating microbial communities from Ithaca, New York, USA - SJ1.12 (Metagenome... ... | reverse complement strand
GTTATATAGCTGGCCAGCAGCGAAAAACAATTCAAATCGACAATAAGCCTCTCGACTGGTCTAGGCTGCCTGAGGACTTGCGCGAGGATTACATGAACGCCACGCCCGAGCAGCAGGCGTACTTACTAAAGAAGTGGGGAATGGGGTGAGTAAATGGGCCTCTTCACGAAAATAAAAGAACGATTTCAAAAGCGGGGTGAAACCGTGGCCGAATCAGCCAAGTTGAAAGAATGGCAAGATAAACTGACAAACGCCCTCAATGACTGGGATTTGTCAAAATTCGATGATTTGGAATATCTATACCTGGGCACCCATGAAGTATACCCGAACATAAACTCAACCAGCGGTCCGGCGACTCGCAATAAAGCCAATAACGTCCAAAATATCTGTTATGAGTTCATTGAAAGCCAGGTTGATTCCAATATCCCGCAGCCGGCAGTAACGAGCAAGATTGACGGCTACGACGAGCAGGCACAGATGATTGAGGACAGCCTTAAAAACGATCTGATGGAGTCTGATATCAATGAAATAAACGACGAAAACGAGCGCAATACACCGGTGTGTGGGCACTCAGTTATCCTGGTGGATTGGGATAGCGATTTCAAGCACCCCTTATACATTGGCCGGCAGATATTACGCGGATTGCACCCCAAGCAATTGGTGCCGCAGTCCAACATATGGAAGGCGCAGGAGATGGATCACCTGTTCATCCTATCCAGCGTCACCCGGGCCTATTGCAAACGGCGGTATGGGGTGGACGTGCCGGACGACGGCGAGGAATACCCCGAAATCAACAGACTGTCTGGTGACGGCTACAGCACCGGCAACGAAAAGGATAAGGTGACTGAGGTGGTTTGCTGGTACAGGGACAAGGACGGCGACGTGGGCCGCTTTGTATGGGCTAATGATACCATTTTAGAGGACACGCCCAAATATTTCTACCGCCGGCCAACTGTTTGCATCGAGTGCGGTGGGGCCATAGACCCGGACGGCATATGCATCCAGTGCGGGGGAACCAAGTTTGAACGCAAAATTGCAAAAACTGAAAAACTGGCCGAAGATGTGATGCTGCCCGACGGCACAACTATACCAGCAGGAACTGAAGTGCCCTATTTTGCCCCGCAACGGTTCCCGGTGGTCATACGCCGAAACGTGCCTAAGAACTTTACCTTCGGCGGACAGAGCGATATAGAGGTAATAAAAGATCAGGCCGACGCGATTAAGAAAGTGGTTTCTTCTGTTGAAGAAAAGATCATTCGCGGCGGGGCGATTGTTAAGGCTTTAACCGGGCATAATTTTACGCTGACCAACGAGTTATATCAAATTGTGAGAGGAACAGCCGAACAACTGCAAATGCTGGGGATACAAAGCCTAAGCGCCGACATACAGGCAGAGCTTTCTTTTGCTCAAGAGCAGTACCAATCAGCCAAAAACACTTTGGGGATAACAAACTCCTTCCAGGGACAGCCGGACAACACGGCGCAGAGCGGCAGGGCCAAAGAAATCCAGGTACAACAGGCGACGGGACGGCTTCAATCCAAGGTTACGAATAAATATACGGCCTTCAAAGAAATGTTTGAAATCATGTTTGAGATGAAACTGGCCTTTTGCGATGAGCCCCGGCCGTACGTCCGGCAGAAAGAGGACGGCACCCGCGAGTACGGGCAATTTAATAAATACGCCTTTTTAGTGCAAGACTCAAGCGGCGAATGGTACTACAACACAGATTTTATATTCACCGCGGACGCCGGGGCAGGATTGCCAAAGGATAAAATGTTTATTCTCGACAAAGCGGAGAAATTCCTACAAACACGGGCTTTTGAGACTTCGCCGGCCAATCTCCGGTTCTGGAGCATCGTAGAGCAATTACATTATCCTGGAGCTGGGGAGATAAAAAAACAGATGCAGGAAGAAATAGAGGCGGCAAAGAACCAGCCGCCCCCCGAGCAACCACAGCCGCAGCCCCAGGGGCCGCAGATACCGCCCGAGATACAGCAAATCATACAGCAGATGTTGAGCCTGCCGCCAGAACAAGCGCAGGCTCTTTTTGATGGCCTGGCTCCAGATGTTCAGCAGGTGGTGGCGCAGACATTAGAGCAGATGAAGCAGGCGGAGCAAGCGCAGATGGGAGGGAGCCCCGGCGCCCAAATGTAAAGGCGAACAGTTTATGTAACTTAGCCCCGAACCGTTCTGACTTTAGAAAGTTGCGGGGTTTTTTCATGCCCGTTTCGGGCCCTAACACCTATGCGGCGCAATGCGTGGACTTCGCCGTCCCACGACTATCTACCCAAATAACGAACAGGAGGTGACAGCCAGTGGCAGACAACAAAGGCAATGCCGGTTACAAAAAGCCCGCAGGAAGCCAGGGCGTTGTAAAAGCCCCTAAACCTTTGGGCCAGACTCACAGCCCCAAGAAGTCCACAGGCGGAGACCTGAGGGCGAAATAATTTAACTTCGCGGCCCGGCGCAAGGGCAGAAAGAGAGGTTCAAGCATGCCGGTAAATGACGGGCAGGAAAGGGTCACGGCCTTTCAAATAGACTTCCAGATGTTTGCAGAGGGCGAAGGCGGCGGAGAAGCTGGCGGTGGCGCAGCAGCACCCGAAAGCGCAGTTGAAACCAGTCCGCTTGACGCCCTGTATGACTATAAACCTATTGATGGATTCTCTGATGAAATCGAAGGCGAAAGCGACGGTGATATAAAAGCCGATCCTGGCACCGCCGATCAGGGAGAAGAAGAGATTCCGGAAGAGGTTAAGAAAGAGCAGAGCCACGAAGCCAATGAAGCCTTTAAGAAGATGAGGCAGGATAACGAAAAGCTTCAGGCCGAGCTTAAACGTCGCGACGATGAAATCGCCAAGCGTTTTGGGGAAAAAGGCATCAAAACCTTTGATGATGTTGTATCAGGCTGGGATAAAGCTATAGAGCAGCAGGCCCAACAGCAGCAACAGCAAACCAACAACCAGATCCAAAATTTCAATGCGGCAATGGGCAAGATGGTCGAAGACATGAAAGCCGAGGGTTATGGCGATGCCGAAATACGCCGGGCGGTTAATTCTGAAGTAGCTTTATTTAAAGCCAATATGATTGAACTGCAAATAAAACAATCCGAAGAAAGGCGGCAGCTTGAGGCGCAGCAGGTACAGCAGCAAGCTCAAGTCCAACAGGCGGAAAGAGCGGTTCAGCAGCGGGTGGCCACTGAGTTTGATGAATTAAAGGGAGAATATCCCGGGTTTGCCAAGGTGGAGGATTTGGCGCAATCGGTCGGGCCTGAAACATGGCAAAAGATTTGCCAGAAGTTTGGGCTGGGGTATTCTCTGCTGGATGCCTATGAAAGCGTTAACCGGCAGGCGTTGAAAGAAAAGGCAACTGCCGCCGTGAAACAGCAGACGCTGAACCAGGTAAACGGCAGAGCTCACCTAAAGCCAAGCGGCGGGCGTTCAGAGGTTGATACCGTAACCATCCCCGAGGAAACACTGAAAATGTACAAACAGCTTAACCCGGGCAAAACCCATAAGGAATACCTGGAGCATTACAAGAAATCATTGAAAGGTTAGGTGATAAGCAAAATGGCTTTTAAACGAGTTGGGAGCCAAATAACTTCCCAAAACCCCATAGAATACCGCTTAATGACGGACAACGAAGGCTGCACTTTGGGCCAGGTTTTAAAATTGTCCAGCGGCAGATTGACAAGCGGCGGCCTGGACACTGACGATGCAAACGGCCGTATGTTTATAGCCCTAAAAACGCAGGCCGCAGAATCAACCAGCGTCACGCCTGTCCCGGTAGAGAGAATATCTTCTGACGTAGAGTATGAAGCCATGTCCAGCGCGCAAGTAGCCTCTACGGTTATCGGCTCAAGAGTCACGCTCAATACCGGAGCCCTGCAGCCGACGGCGACAACCGCCAAGGGCGTATTTGAAATCTCCGCAACCGACGGAGCGGCCACGTCTTCAAGGGTTCGCGGCTACTTCAAATCTTAAAGAAGGGAGAGTGACAATAAAATGCTGTTTAGCAAAGCGAGCGGAGTGAATGAGTCCGTTTACGGCAAAAGCCAGGAACCCATCAAGATGTTTCTCGAAGAGCTTGAGGAGGCCTGGCAGAAGCAATCCATACTGAAGTACATCTTCTGCATGGACAAGACCTCCAATTTTGCTGAAAAATATTCCTATGAAACCAGTTTAGGCGATTTTGAGCCGGTGGGCGAGGGCGGCAAATACCCTGAAAGCGGCTTCCAAGAAGGGTACGACCGAGTGGTAGAACCTGATGAATGGAAATTGTCCTTTCCTGTAACCCAGACGATGATCGAAGACGCGAGAATGGGAAAGGTAAAGAGAAAAGCGCATGGTTTTATGAGAAGCCACGGGCGCACCCGCGAACTGTTTGGCCTGGCCTTCCTCAATGCCGGAAACGCTACAACTATGACTTTCGGCAAAAACAATAAGGTGTTCAACATTGCCGCAGCCGACGGGCAAGCCTTATTTTCAACGGCTCACCCGTCCAAAACAGGAGGCACGGCAAATCAGAGCAACCTTTATAATGCTGTGTTCTCCTATGACACCCTCTGCTACGGCGAGGAAAAGATGCATTACTTCAAAGATGATGATGGAAATATTTTGACGGTTTCACCGGATACCATTATCATTCCTGACAAGGCCGTAACCAAAAAATTGGTCTTTGATGCGATCGGCTGCGAGGGCATTCCGGGAACCGCCGACAACTCGTTCAATTATCAGTTTGGCCGGTGGAATGTCATAATCAGCCCCTTGCTGACCAATTGGAGCGGAATAAGCGGCGGAGATGTGGTTTACCTGGTTGATTCCAAGTACAACGAGGCTTATGAATGCATGCCCTGGCTGGACAGGATTCCGCTGTCGGTTAAATCTTACATTGACGAGAATACCGACAACAACATATTCAAGGGCCGGGCGCGTTACGGAGCGGCCCCCAACAACTGGCGGCACATCCTGGCAATTGCGCCGGGCCTGTCTGGCGCATCAACTTTCTAAATTAACCGGGGGGCTTTAATTAGCCCCCCTCCTCAATTTAAGGGAGGCGTTAAAAAATGTCTGATTGTACTCATCATAAGGGAATAGATGCTGAACGTTTATATATTAACGGAACGGAAATTACATCCACCGCCGCCGAATTAAACAAGCTAAGCGACGCAGGCGAGGTGGTCGCCAGCGGCACCCAGGCCGCGCTGATTTCCGACCCGGACGGCGGAACCACCGCCGACACTGAGGCGCGGGCGGCGATAAGCAGCATTATCGATGCCTTGCAGGCGTTTGGAATTGTGGCCAGCAGCTAAAACGGGGAGGCTTTTATGTTTAAAATAAACAAATCTGAGGTAGTTGGCCAGACTAACAAACTCCTTTATAACATCTGGCAAACGCTTGAAAGACAAAAAGAGCCTGTGCCGGCTGAGCAGGATCAAGATTCCAACTTGGGAGAGTTGAAAAGAGCCGAATTGATGGCATTAGTCAAATCCCTGCCCGACAAGCCCCCGGAATGGAGCAGGCTAAGCAACGAGCAATTAAAGCGACTATTGAAAGAAGGTGCTTAAATGAGCCACGGAACAGCGCGAAGTGTTTCGGTGATCGCAAGCCTTAAAAACACAGCCCAAAATATTCAAACGCAAGGCAGGCCGTTTGTGATAGCGAATACCGGAGCGCAGCCATTGTATATTAACCCCGAAGAAACCGCAACGGCAGCCAACGGATTTCTAATTCCGGCGGGCATCATGCCGCCTTTCAAGATGCGGGTTAAAGGGGATTTGTCAGTCATAAGCAACGCGACCGGAACCAGTGTTTCGGTGATGTATTTCGATATTTAAAGGGGGTGCTTCCCCGTGGCCTTAACCTACGGCGATACCAAGAAACGGGCTTTAAAACTGCTGGACGAATACGACACGACCGGCGTGATTCAGTCCACCACCGATGTCAATATCAAAATTCAGGATTTTACCAACGATGCGATGAAGAACCTGGCTGAGACAACCGCCCGGATCCCTGGGGTGAAACATATTATCAATGCCCCGGTGCGAAACACCCTGGCATACGACACCAGCGCCATTAAGACGTTTGAGCCCGGCGGGGCGGACATATCTATCACGCTTACTAATGCCAGGTCCTGCTATTTTGAGATTATAGGCCCGGCTACGGTGCACATTGAAGAAGCGACGGCGGGCAGCACAACGTACACCCCTCTGGAGACAATCGCGGTGCCGGGTTCGGTGACAGAGTTCACCGAATATCGACGATTGATCAATCCAACTCAATTAACCAACATGATAAGACTCCGATTCACGGGGTCTTATGTTTTTCATGTTAGGAATTATATTCTTTATCCTTACGCCTGGGAAAGCGAAGCAGATGTCCAGCAACACCGGCCGTTTTTTGAGTATGACTTGCCGTCCGATTGCCTTGAGTTAAACAATGTGATGGCAAAGAAGGATGTCAGGCAGTTCATCCCCTACGCCAAATATGTGCTGCTGCCCAATAAACGAATAGGGTTTAACCGCTATGACGCTCCAGCTGAGTTTGTTGTAAATTACTGGCGCATGCCAACATTGTTTGTTTATACCGACGTGGAAGAAACCAACGACGCCCAAATATACGGCATTGATCGCATAAACGGCACGTACCGGGTTTCGGATGATGCAGCTATGGTCATTCCGTACTACGTGGCCGGGAATATTCTGCTTTCCGAGGGTGGGGCCAACGGAGTGACTGTAGGAATGACGCTGTTAAACATCTATGAAGCGCGCAAATCCGAAATTATAAGCAATAAAACCGAGGAGCAGGGGACGATTTTAAATGTGACAGGATGGTGATGGCATGGCGGTAAAGGCAGTAACCTTCAAAGTCCCGCCCACGGCCGCAGAGCCCGCCCCGTTTGAAATCCCCCGTATTGACTTGGGGTTAAACCTGCGGGACGAACACAGCCAAATACAAAACGGCCAGAGTCCTTACAATTACCGTACCGGCAAACCCGGCAGCGTCAATATGGTTTCTGATGGCATCGGGGGCGTTAAAAAAAGGGACGGCGTTGCCAAGGTATATGATGCTTCTTTAGGCGCCGGGGCTGTGCATGGGGTTTGGGATTACGTCAAATACGACGGCACCGCCATAAGGTTGATGCATTGGGGAGCCAAGCTGTATACCCAGAGCGGCGGCAGCCAGCCTGTGGAGATAGGCTCCGGCCTGGCCGACGCAAAAGGTATAGCTTGGGTGATGGGTGATGTTTGGTATTACCTTGACGGTACAAATTACTGGCAGTACGACGGCGCAGCCTTTGCGGCAGTCACCCCGCATGTACCGACTATGATTACGGCCAAGAACCCGGACGGCACCGGGGGCGTAGTGGAAGAAGAATTAAACCTGCTGACCGATTCCTGGATTGAAGAGTTTGCCGGGACGGCAGGCGATACGGTATATGTGCTTTCTATGGAAGCTGATTCGGTAACGATTGCAAAAGACGGCGTGACCGTGCCGCTGGAGAGCTATACATTCCCGACCGGCGACGATTACGCAAAAATTACTTTCGGAACCGCCCCGGGCGTGCACACGGTAGCGGTTACCTGCGCCAAAGCGGGGCTGAATGACGCCACAGAGGTACGGAAGTGCCGCTATGCTTCCTTGTTCGGCGGCAAGAATGACACCCGGATATTTATAACCGGTAATCCGGATTATCCGTCCCGGGTATGGTGGTGCGATATTTTAAATCCTGCCAATTGGCCGGTTAACAATTTTAATGACGTTGGTTCTGACGCCGACTTTAACCGGGGCCTGGCTTTTCAATATGACCAGATGGTAGCCCTGAAAGAGCGGTCCTTGCACCGAATCGAATATTATTTCAATGAGACGGCCAATGCAGCGGAATTTTTAGCTTACCCCCTGAATGCAGGTATCGGCTGCGACTGCCCCGGCAGCATTCAGATCATTGATAATTACATCGTATTCCTCAATTCTCAAAAGGGGGTACAGATTGTAGAACGGACCGACGTCCGAACTGAAAAAAAT
>Ga0247507_100752_pt1 | contig 8035 bp, 10 predicted proteins | sample SJ112nscriptome_FD_186104 | JGI IMG/M metagenome (GOLD analysis project Ga0247507, IMG submission 186104) | Metatranscriptome of enriched cultures of PCE-dechlorinating microbial communities from Ithaca, New York, USA - SJ1.12 (Metagenome... ... | reverse complement strand
CCTGAACTTAAAATAACAAATATTGTATATAGAAACCTTGCCTAGTAGCCGGTGCTCTTGAAATAGGTTAATTTCTTATAGGTTGAGTTACTGCGTTCATGGCACAAGATATGTTGTTTTCTGCTTTTCCCGGCAGTTCCAGCAGGACTTCCTTTTTAGAATCACGAATCAAAATTTGAGTGAACGGGTGCATGAACCGCAAATAAGAAATGATTTAGAATCTTTATAGAACAATATTAACGACAGGGAGACCAATATGAGTGGTTTTTCAATTAAAGAACAGTTAGAAAGTTTGAATTCCAATGAATTAATAAAATTAATTGTCTTGATAAAGGCATGAAGAACGCTGTAATAAATATTATAATTTCGCCGCCGAAGAAGCAGTGGGGGTATAGTATTTTTTCTGATTTTGATTCATTTGCAAAAAAACTGGAAAAGGATTACCCGGAAGAAATCCTGAATTATTACTATAAAAAGGCATATAGCAGGATTGCCAACGGCAATCGAAAAACCTATAAAGAAGCGGTGAGATACCTGGGCCATATAAAAACGATTTGTCTGAAATATCTAAAAGATCAAAATATATGGACCCAAACGCTTAATAATTTACAAATACAGTTTAAAAACAGACCGGCATTTATTGATGAACTTAAAAAAAGTAAAATAAACAGAGCAGGTTAGACTACTCCATGTATAGTCTGGAACCAAATTATTTCCCCTTTTCTTAATTTAAAGTAAGAAGAATAAGACGAAAATCAGCCAACCACCGTATGAGGTATTCTTTGCGGTGGTAAGGTGTGAAAAGCGGACCTAATAAATTTTTGGAGAGAATATCAAATGCCAGGTGAACTAGTTGTATCTTTGGAGGATATTGCCGATAAAATGGAAGAAGCCAGTGATGAGTGGCGGCAATTCCTGAACATCAAAACGGGTGAGTTTCTTTCAGTTCAGTCCGAACATCTGGGTCTTGCTGAGGATTTGGAATCGGATGATGAACTCGATAAATACAGCTTGCTAACCAAAAGAAAAAGAGCCAAAAAACCATGCACATGGAGGCAAATATGTACCGAAAACCAAGCCCGCAAATGACCATAGATGATTTCATCCTACCTTTTGCCGGCAAACCAGCAGCAGACAACCGGTGGACCAAATTGGCGGCCATCATACCGTGGGATGAGATCGAAAAGCAATACGCGTTCATGTTTCCTAGTGACCGGGGTAATGTGGCCAAACCCGTACGTATGGCCCTGGGTGCGCTTATCATTCAAGCGCGATGTGGATTTACCGACCGGGAGACCGTCCAGCAAATTACAGAGAACCCGTATTTGCAGTACTTCATAGGGTTAAAGGAATATCAGTTGACCAGGCCCTTTACGCCGGCAGCCATGGTCAAGTTTAGGAAACGCTTTAACGCCAAACGACTGGCCGATATCAACGAAACGATCATACAAGCCGAGAAGTCACAGCAAGAACAAGAGAAAGAGCCGGACGATGAGCATAATGATAGCGGCTCCGGGGGTTCAGGAAACCTGGAAGAAAAAAGCGAGATGTCAGAGGAAGAGGCCATAGCTGAAGCAGATGCCATACCCAATCAAGGCACCTTGATACTTGACGCCACCTGTACACCAGCCGACATCAGCTTTCCGACCGACCATAGATTATTGAACGAAGCCAGAGAACAACTAGACAGCATCTAAAAGCCTAGTAGGAGGTATCCCAGGTGGACCAAGTCACTGAAGCCAAAACCGAGTTCAGGCTAAAACAATGGACAAAAATAATCGAAACCTGCCAGGCAAGCGGTATGACTGTTGTGGCTTGGTGCGCTAAGAATGATATAAACATCAAAACCTACTATTATTGGCTACGCAGAATCCGCATCCTGGCTTTGGAGTCCGGTAAGAATAGGCCTTGCAATAACGAGCAGTCAATTGTGCCGGTGGCATATACCGGGTATGCGTTGTGCATCAATAAGATGAGAATTACTTGTACTTAATTTAATATATTGATAACTTGTAGTGGTAAGTGTAGAACCAGAAAATTTTCCAGCTGTAAAGTAAACCGAACTTTGCATATAATTAGGATCATGACAAGGGGTCGGAATTATAGACAACATTTAGGCGTTGAAATTTACATAATCTATCCATGTTTTATAATATTATTGATTGACATATATTGGCATAATTATATTAATTAGATCTGTCATAGAGAGTTTTCCATTTAAATTTACCTGTACGCCCTGTTTAACTCAGGAAGCAAGAAGTTATCTCAAGTTACATCGGGACATGAGCGACCGAACAAGATCGTGACATAAAGCGGGAGGGAAGTCCGCCGAGGAAGGACTAGCCAACCGCCTTGTAGCTAACCTTGGAGTGCATCTGGCAACAGGTGTTGTTTAAGCGTAGGCAAGCGAGACAGTGGACCGACATACCGATAAAATGGCTGGATTCTGAAAGGGACTCGGCCTTCATCTTTCACGCACCGGGCGTATCGAGCTCAGGCTCCGGGCTGCCTTTATAAGTGAAAGCAGAAATTTCATCAAATTAATATTACTTATACAAAACAAAGAGCCATAAGTTCTGTACTTATGGCTCAAAATCTGTCGATTGGTGCCAGAGGTGGGACTCGAACCCACACGCCTCGCGGCACACGATTTTGAGTCCTTCCAAAATACTGGAAGCATCGGGAATGTAACGTACTCTACCGGAATCCTCAGACCCCGCAAAACCTTGTATAATGGGCGTTTGAGGCACTTAAAATCCTGAAACCCGCATCATTCCAAGGCTCTCATAAAAGAGCGGTTTTGACATGAATTTTGGACGTTGGAGGGATATTGGAGGGATATTCAGGAGGGATATCCGGACCGTCTGCCGTCAGAACATTGAACGTGTAGTAATCAAAAATCAATATTGTAACAGTCATCCTACCATTGACAAATATTTTTAGGAGCTGATGACTGTGAAAAATCAAGAATATTACGAGCAGCTTTTCGAGTCGTATCCCGATGTCGTTACTCTGGATGAATTCAAAGCCATGTTGGGCGGCATTGGAGAAACCGGGGCACGAAAGATTTTGCACGGGAACCATATAAAGTACTTTTTTATCGGCAGAACCTACAGGATACCTAAAGTATGGGTTATCGAGTATGTGTTAAGCGACCATTATGCTCAATACCGGCAAGAGCTAAAAGCACAGATTTAGCAGTGGATAAAAATGAAATGAATAAGAGGGCATAGGCTTTTTGCTTATGGCCTCTTTTTTGATGGAAATAAATTCATATGGCTTATATAATTTATATTAACAACGTTGTTTTCATTGATATTATATGGGGGCTTTTTAATGCCAGATGCAAATGAACTTTTAAATAATGCAATTAAAGAAACAGAGAACTTGAATAAAGGAGAAGTTTTCCTTGTACGAGATTTATTCAAAGGCTATGAATGGAACCGCATTTCTCGTAGTGAACGGCTTCTGCTTGGCACATTGTTTTTAAATTATGTGAACACATTAAAGACTTCTATACAAGCGATTGAGAAGACTTCTTCCGGACAGCAGAAATATAGGGTTAAATAGTTAGGCAATAATGCCAATTAATAAATGTTCAAGCTACTAGGTTGATAAGTTTTAAAAAGACAAACTAATTTAAAAAACAAGCAAGTAGATGTATTAGGATTGCCCGTATATAGGGCTCCAGATTAAAGAATACCCACGGTCTTATAAAAGGTGAGGATGCTATGGAAGACCACCAGCTTAGAATTGCCGCTTTTGATTGGTTGGATCAACAGAATAAAATTTTTGGTGATGTACTGCCTCGAGACATACTATCAGAGGGGTTAAGTTATTTGGGGCAGCGCATAACATTAGTTGGCCCCCAAGGCATTTGGAAACCTGCCATAATGGAGTTGCCCATTTCCATTACTACTGTTGCTGGTGGTCCTTATGATGATTCCCTTTCAGAAGATGGACTGTTAGTTTATAAATACCGTGGTACAGATCCTTATCATCGAGATAATGTTGGCCTACGAGAGGTAATGAAAAGAAGGATTCCTTTAATTTATTTCCTGGGCATTGAAAAAGGTAAATACATTGCTGAATGGCCTGTTTTTATAGTATACGACCATCTTGATAAGCTTCAGTTCTCAATTAATATTGAAGAAAAGAATTCTGGTGTTATAAAAAATATGACAAACAATGAGGCATTGATTTCCGAAGCAAGCGCTTCATATTTGCGTGGTTATTTTACTACACAGGCCGTAGTTAGGCTGCATCAAAGGGCATTCCGAGCCAGGGTGTTAATGGCCTATAAAGAGCAGTGTGCATTCTGCTGCCTTCGTCACCAACAATTACTCGATGCGGCTCACATTATTCCCGACAGAGAGCAGGGGGGAGACCCCATCATACCTAACGGGCTGTCACTCTGTAAGATCCATCATGCCGCTTTTGATAGTTATTTTGTTGCGGTAACCCCGGATTTTAAGATCATTGTTCGCGAAGATATTCTGAAGGAATCTGATGGCCCTATGTTACGGTACGGAATTCAGCAAATGCATGAACAGAAAATTATCTTGCCGGGCAATAAAAAACATTGGCCTGACCGTGACCGGCTTGAAGAACGTTGCAAAAGATTCAGGGAAATAAGTTAGATTCTAACTGGAGATGATTTTTTGTTATCTCAACAAGGATTACTTAATCGATTTTTAGGAATCAGAATATGGAAAAGGGGCGATCAGCGAGCACCACATAAGCCGCTGTTAATTTTGTTTATGCTTGGACGGGTGCAGAGGAAAGAACCCCGAATGATTACCTACTCCGAGGTAATGGAGCCGCTACAACGGTTGTTAGACGATTTTGGCCCACCCCGTCGATCATCACCTGCGTATCCTTTTTATCATCTTTCGAGTGACGGTATTTGGGAGTTCTTATCTACAGGGTCCTATAATATAGTAGGTAGTCCTTCAGACCGTTTTTTACTGAACAATAATGTATCCGGCGGGTTTAGTGAGGATGTATACGCTGCTATAATAGACAACCCTAGTTTGATCAGGACAATTGCCTCGAATATATTAAATGAGCATTTCCCCCATTCAATGCACTCAGAAATTCTCCAGGCAGTGGGTCTGGACCTGGATGCGGTTGAAGTTAATGCGGAGGGTACTTCCCGATTCCGTGACAGCGAATTTAGGGAACGTATCCTTATCGCATATTCTTTCAAATGTGCCGTGTGTGGCTTTAATGTTTGGCTTGGGAGGGTGCCGGTGGCGCTTGAAGCCGCGCATATCAAATGGCACCAAGCAGGGGGGCCTGACCAAGAGAATAACGGACTGTTGCTTTGCACTATGCACCATAAACTCTTTGACCGCGGGGCATTTAGTCTTGATCACAATCTACAGATCACGGTTTCTGACATGGCCCACGGTGGAGAGGGATTTGAACAGTGGCTTGCCAGTTTTCATGGTAAGAGAATCCGCACTCCAGACAGACCCCAATACAGACCAAGGGATGATTATATCGCCTGGCATCTTAGAGAAGTTTTTCGTGACCCGGCAAAGTATTCGGTAAGTTAAGATGTTTGTAGCTCCCCGTAAAGGAACCAAATGTTCTGTGATAGCGGAATGATTGATCGATTGTCAGCGGTATATGCACATTGTCCATATACCACGGATTAGGCTAACAAATAGGAAGTATATTGTGTCGCACAGTTTGTCTATAATGCGAAGCTGAATAACGCACAACAAAACTGCCCGAAAAAGTGTTGATTTCGCCCTGTTAACTCCCGCTAACTGAGAAATATTATTTATATATCAGATTATCAATTTGTTGACGACAGCCTAGCTAGGTTAGGGGCAATAATACTTACTGGAGAACACACTGCATGAAAACACCTTCTTGCAAGAGAGAGATTCCTGAATGGCGGCGGTTCGAAGAACTTGTATCTCGTATTGAAGCAGATGCCGGTCCGCTTGGTCTAATTGTAGTCTCGCCTGACCGTATACGTTCCAAAATTACTGGTCGTTTCCGTGAGGTTGATGCCAGTATTAGAGCAAAAGTTGGTACGGCCGAAGTTCTTGTTACGATCGAATGCAGAAGACGTGGACATAAACAAGATGTTACCTGGATAGAACAACTTGCAACAAAGAAGCAGGCTATCGGTGCATCACGGACAATAGCTGTCAGTTCTTCAGGATTTTCCCCAGAAGCTGTCGCCGTAGCACAGCATCATGGTATTGATTTACGGGAATTGTCCGAGGTTTCGGCAGCAGAAATTAACCAGATGATGCGGTTAAGCTTTGTTCTCTTCACGCATAAAAGATGTATGGTAGCCCAAATCTCGCTTCGGCCCTTTCGGGAAGGTCCTTGGGTCTTACCTGATCCTGGCGACTCCGAGATGCTTTTTTTACCGAATACAACTAATCCATTCGCTCCGATTTTTCGTAACCTTGATACCGGAACCGCATGGTCTATTAACGACCTGTGGTTGCAACTGCAAGACGCGACGGATCCGTTCGCCGGACTGGATAAATTCAGTCCTCCGGTCGTGAGAACTGTCTGTTTTCCATATCCAGGGGACGTGTCGGTAAAAACTCCGAGTGGTGAAGTGCGACTTGGTGATGTCCTTTTGAGTTTAAGGCTTTGGTTTGAACTTGAGCAGGTTGATCTTGAATCTGCGCACAAGGTTGAATATAAAGCACCATCAGGTGAGGCTCTTCAACGTGTGGAATTTGTGTCAACCGAACCTAGTGCAGAGGACTGGCGGATTTCCCTCCAAATGCCGAAAAACAGTTCAGATCCTAAGCAGCTGCGTGTAGGGGGTAACTGGCCCACACATACGTCGAAAAATGATAATACCGGAAGCTGATTATTCACCAACGTCAACTGATAATGCTCAGTTTGTGTAAATGAATATTTAACTGAAGGGAAACATTCCATGAGTAGAACAATTAAAATATCAGATCCTATCACAATTGCTAAGCCACATACCTTAAAGAAATTTGAATTAATTTCACGGTATGTTGATGAATGGTCTCGAAAAATATTAGGGCATCCCAAGTCCCAAGGAATTATCTACATCGACTGTATGTGTAACTGTGGGATGTATTATGATGAACAAGATAATTTGATTGAAGGCACAGCCATCCGTGTTGTAAAGCTTCTTAATGAAATTATCCTTAATTATCCTGGTAAAAGAATTGTTCTTTACTTTAATGATATAGAAAAGGCACGGGTAGAAAAGCTTCAAGAATTTATAAACTCAATAGATCATGGAAATTTAAAATTCTATTTTAATGTTGGTGATGCAAATCAATTCCTTAAAGGATTGAATATAAGAAACTACTCATATTTCAACACTCTTATGATTTATGATCCATATGATGCGACTATTGACTGGGACGCTATTACTCCATATCTTAATATTTGGGGTGAAGTAATCATTAACCATATGGTATCTGATACTGCTAGAGGTGCTCACATGGCACACAAAAGTTCAGCTATTGCAAAATATCAGGATACTTATCAAAAAAGTATAGATGAAATTATTGGTTTGGGTTCTGATAGAAAGCAACTCGATCAGGTATTTATAGATATAATAAAGAAGCAGACAGTTGCTTCAAAACGGGAACATTTTATTGCATCGTTCCCATTCTTTAATAGGAATAATGGACAAGTTTATAATTTAATTCATTGTTGCAGTAATATAGAAGGTTTAATTTTATACAAGAAAATTGCATGGAAAACATTTGGTGGTAAATCTTCTTTAAAAAACACTCATGGTATGGAAAATCAATTGTGTTTAGCCTTTGATGATATTGGCTCCATTCAGACACCTACAGATGAAAACTGTTATTTTGTTAAAGATATTGCTAAATATATCTACGAAAAGTATAGTGAGCAAGGTATTGTCAGTTTGGATAAAATATGAGTTATACCCGAATCGACGGACACAGTTGAGTTAGGTACAATAACAACTGTGGAGGGATTCGAAAATGGAGAACAAGGGTAACCGCTACGACGATGAATTCAGAGCCGATGCAATGCGCCT
>Ga0247507_100726_pt1 | contig 8186 bp, 7 predicted proteins | sample SJ112nscriptome_FD_186104 | JGI IMG/M metagenome (GOLD analysis project Ga0247507, IMG submission 186104) | Metatranscriptome of enriched cultures of PCE-dechlorinating microbial communities from Ithaca, New York, USA - SJ1.12 (Metagenome... ... | reverse complement strand
TTGATTAGAAAAATGAGAGAAAATATTTGAAGAAAAAAATTAGCCTCGTTATGTGTTAAAGCATTACATAACGATTTTATTTATTTTAATTAATATTTAGTTTTATTATTCGATTTCAAAAATATGTTCAAATTGGAATTAAATTTTTGGGTATCGTTATGAATGTCCGGGACTTTAGGTTTTAAAGAAGAGGTCTCATATTTGATCAGATTTATGGGCGATTAGGATTAGGGCGCAAAGACCGGCTGAATAGTTACAAAAAATGATTAATTACTAATGATATCTACATTTTTTCATAAGCATTCATTAATCTTTCACTTGACTCAGCGGATAACTCTTCATACATTTCTTTATCCATTCCTCCCTTTTCATATGTCTTCATAAATGCTGTGCCCGCTCTATCATATACTTGCACTGCTGTTCCATATCTCCCCAATTTTTCATAATTTTCTGCCATTTTTAATAATGCGAAACCGTCATCCGGGTCGATTTGTTCAATTCTCATTAAAGCAATATTAGATTCTTCATAATCCCCTAACCAAGATTGACAATTTGCCCTTCCATTTAATGCAGCAAGATTATTTTCATCTATCTTTAAAATTTTTTGATACACTTCCAAAGCATCATCATATCTCCCTGAATATTCCAAATCTTTTGCTTTTTTATTCAGATCTTCGATATTTTCAGTACATCCGGATGTAAATATAACAACAATGACTAATATTAATGCAAATAAAACCGATTTTTCCACAGTATAAATTTAAGAAATAGGTATAAAAATGATACGAATGAAATTTTTTACTTTCATAAAAAAACCTGATAAATCTAAAAACTTCCCTGTTAATCAATTACCTCACGAACGTATGAAACAGAACCTATCTTATATACACTATTTGGGTCAATTTTTCCAATTTTCACATTACATCTACTTTCAAGATTTTCTCGCCCCCACCAACCTGCTTTATCACGTCCTCCAAAAAACCCATTAGCATAATCCGAATAATCTGTACATTCAGCTAAATATTCATCGGTATTAGGATCATAATCCCAAACTAAGTAACCACTTTTTGAGTTTGTTGGTTTTGATGCATAAATTACATAATTTTCTAATTTTGGAGAGGTTATAGGTGGTTGATTTTCATAGGTAATTGGGGCGTAAGTTCTATCATTTATAGGTACCAGAGATTGAGGTAATGAATTCTTTTGAATATTTTCAGAAGTTTCAAGATTATTTATAGGTAATTCAGTACATCCAATTAAGAAAAAAAAAAAATACAGATAATCGGCAATATGATAATTTGTTTTTCCATAATAAGTATTATTAATATTATCTTTAAATAAATATCGAATTATAATTTAAAACAAAAAACTGATTCAATTTAGCATCTAATAATCATAATCAAATTATTTGATTAATACGAGTAGAAATAAATTCTCCAAAAAGATTAACCAAGGACCCTAGATATTTTTCACATTGTCACAATGAGAGTGGGGGTCTGACCCCTATCCTCACATCCCTCTAATGAAAACCCATCAAAAAGAATTTTACTTCCCTAGTAAGAACGGATCATCAATTTTGATCTCCCCGTCCTTCGTTGCCCGAATTGTACACACGACATTTCGAGCGGTTTTCAGGTGTTGTAGATACACCATTGCGACTCCTCCAGCATTGACCAGGGAGACCCCAATAGCGACCCACGCGACCGCAGTATCAATAATCATTCGTCTCCTCCGAATACGATCCTCTCGGTCATATTCAAATTCCCTGCTACATCACTGGTATGAGTAGTTTCGTTCCCTGCATTATCCTTTGACGATGCACGAGCGAGCACCAGACCGGAGCCGTTAATCATCGTAGTCGATGAAGTCTTATCCGACTGTAGGCCCCTGGTCGATGTATATACACCGGATCCCATCAGTCCGGTATACATTATTTCGTCTCGGGTGTTCGTCCGGTTTATAGGAAGTTCGAAAACACACCCGGCTGATCGATCAGTCTGATTCGTGACCTGGCCTGAGTATTCATCGATCCCCAGAGGGCCAGATGACTCGACGACAGTCCCGGTCTTAACATTTCCATCCTTTACCTGCAGGTCCCTCATGAGAGTTGCAAGATTAGTGGTGAAGAGCGTAGCCGCGTACGTCTGCCCCTGGCCTATGACCGAAGAGGACACCCAGGTAGCTCCATCACACACAATGGTTGATGATACCGAATCAGCACCGACGAGACCGGCAATGAGTAGCAGGGCACATCCAGTAAGGATACATGCCCAATTCATATCATTACCTCGGAAAAATGATATGACCGGCTTATGCCAGCGCTGGAATGGTGTCTGCCCAGGTCTCGATGGTTGCGAGAATTGCATCAGACTCGTAGCTGGTGACGGTAACAGCGTCACGGCTGAACCGGACGTTATACAGTTCACCGTTTGCGGCATGACACTTGAGAGTCACAGTGAATGAATCGTCAGAGCTGTCATGAGATGCAACCCCGCCCATTGCGGTTTCAAGGCCTTCATCCGCGAGAACGTTCGTCATACAGGTATCAAACCCGCCTGAGCTTGGAGCCTTGATTGTGACGGTCCCAACCTGCTTACCATCGTTGTTCTCGTAGATGACCTTTCCAGAGTAAGACTCAGAAGACTTGGATACTGCCGGGAGGTTTTCTCCACCAGAGATGTATGGAGTACAGCTCCACGGATTGTCTGCGAGAATGGTTCCTATGATGGTGTTCAGAGCTGCCTTGTTTTCGAACGGTGCCGTCAGGTTGCGTACTGCACTCTTGACGGTTGACTTAGAGACAAAGTCTGCCATTTTCAAATCCCCTGCCACCTGATGCGGTGACAAAGGAAAGAAGGTTGTCAATATATAAACGGTTTAAAAGATTTGTAATCGGAGAAAAATGAGAGGGTTGTTTTAGAATCGGCTGTTATGAATAGTCGGTTGAAAGTTTTTTCATCGAGTGATCATACCAGAGTAAGATTGCGAATGAATATCCCATCAGGAAAAGGATCGTCGTGATGAGATAGACCGAGACAAAATCCTGATCTGATAGAGGGCTGTCTACCATCTGATTATGTAAGAAACGGACTACATTTGGAGAGATCAGCGATACTGCAATCATATAGCCGGATGACAAGATAAACGAGAATGCTATCTGAAAGAATGGTTTCGTGTTCATCTCAATGTAATCGGGATCAAAATATTTAGGTGATGTGAATTTGTTGGATGGGTCGAGGTGTGAAAAATATGCGAACATTCGGGGTCGCCCTTATGAGGGGGCATATTCTGATAGGTCGATAAGAGAACCTTTCCTTAAAAATTATTGTAATTTATAGAACCGTTTTATCAATTCTTGAAAACTTCTGGGGATCTTTTGCCGGAACTCATCGTCTTTCACAAATAACCAATGATATGTGACGCCTGTATTTTTTGCATTGACATCTTTACACCATTGATCAAGTCGTTCAGTTTTCAATGGGACATCCAGATCTTCAAGCCCCTTAGTCTCAATGATATAGATCTCTGATTCATTTCTTTTCACAATGAAATCCGGATAGTAATTAGAGATCTCTCCTTTATGATTTTGGTAATCGATCTTAAAATTGACAGCGAAATAGTTCTTAACATAGGAAATGATATCGTCGCAACTTTCGAGAAAGTTTGCAAACTCAAGTTCCAATTCACTATCCCCTATGATTTTATTGAAAATACTTTTCTTCGGAATTAAATATCCCTGTTCTTTTGCAACAAAAGGCCGACACTTACTGATTTTGATACTATCCCGAATCTCCGCTTCTCCTTTATTGAGGACGGTCAATTCATTAATGGCCTTCTTAAATGTCTCAACCAGTGTTTTTGAGACATCAACCTCTGAAAGATTTCTTAAAATATTGAGTGAATTGATGTCGATTTTCTCTTCAAATAGTCCATTAATTATGAATTCTTTAACCTTCCCATACAAGATATCATAGCCACTCACCAACCGGAGGTCTTTCATAATTACCTGGGTAAAAAATCCTATGACACTCTGATAATTTGGGGCGATGCTGGTGTCGAGTTTGGTGATATGATCTACGACTTCTGTTGCAATATCACGAAAGATTATTTCCCGTTGTTCCTCTTCTGAAAATTGAATGACCGGATATTTTCGGTTGGTGAACGTGGATACATTCAGGAGAGAGAGGTTTTTATACTCACGGTATATCCTCGGCGATAGGACTGGTATTTCAATGTCCAATGCTTCGATATCCTTTTTATTGTTCTCATTATCAACCTCGATAACCAGGGGGGCTTTCGGTTCTGTTCCTTGACCCATCTTTCTCCGGTCAATTTCCACACCTTCATTTCGAATCGTCTCAACAAAATCCATGAAGGCATCGGTTCCAATAACACTCACCGTTTCTGTGATGTCATCATCTCCCCGGTACATTCTCCGAAGGCCACGACCAAGTGTCTGTTCAGGAAGGATATTGCTTTTTGAGCTGTATGCCCGGAGTCCTACGATAGTGGTGACATTTTTTACATCCCACCCTTCTTTCAGCATCAGAACAGAAACGATAGCTTTGTAATTATTGTCTGTGAAGTCAACTTCATTGGCGGCTTTCCGCAACCGTTCCAATTCTTCTAATGATTTTCCTGTGCTGGATTCTGATATTTCTCCATTATTTTTTGTATGGATGACCAGCACTGCATCTTTTAATTTTGGATATTTTGATTGCAAATATTCTGATACTTCATCACAGTTTTTTGTATCATCAGTCATTACGAAAAGGACTGCCTTTTTACCCATCTTTTCATGGACATCAAAGACTTTCTCCCATTCCAGATACCCAAGATGAATATAATCCTCGTATTTTTCTGAGTATTTGGAACTCTTCTTCTCGATGAGTTTTGCCCTGCTTGCTGAATCAGGGAGTACCGGATGCTTAACAATATTCTGATGGATTGCCTCAACAAGTGGATAATCAGAAACCGTCTGAACAAAGATAGCCCCGTTGTTGTGCCGTGGGGTAGCGGTCACATCAATTTGCATGGAGAGTTTCCCATCTTTTTGAAGTAGGCGGTTATGGATATCCTGAATTGATTTAAACCAGGCGAGTTTTTCATCGTGGACATGATGAGCCTCGTCATTGAGGATCATGAGTTCGTTGATGTCACGAACAATTTCTCCAAGGTCTAGTTTTGAGTCGGTTGTTGCTCCTACTGGTTTTTTCCCGAGGAAGTAATCCATCATGTCAACATCTTCGAATGACGGTTCCCGGTTATTACTATCATAGACCCGGTGGATATTGGTCAGGAAGATATTCCCTGTTTTTCTTGTGATATGAACATTGTCCTGAATATGTAAAGTGAGTTGGAAGTCATCACGCCAGTTCTGACCTTGATATCCATTATCCGGGAGGATGGGGTCAGAAAAGAATATTTTCAGTCCGTCGAAGTCCGCCCGGATTCTATCAAGAACGATGATATTCGGAGCAATGACAAGAAAATTTCGTGAGAGAGTGGAATCTTCCTCATAGAGTTTATGGTAATAACTCCAGGCAAGAAGGAGACTTAGAACTTTTGTCTTTCCACTTCCGGTTGCCATTTTGATGACATACCGGTTCCAAGTTTCAGGGAACATTCCGGCTGATATGGCCTGTGAACTGTCATACCGGATGAGATCATATTTGTCTTTTATCTGGGCAATTTCATATAAGTAGATGATGGTTTCAACTGCTTCCCGTTGTGCAAAATAGTATCTGAAATTTAAAAGAGTCCCGTCTGATTTTGGTATGGGATGTTGTTCCTCAAACCACCACCGAATAAGTGCCCGGCTGGTCTCACTTGCTCCTTCATATCCACTTTCTCGCCATGCACTAACCTTTTTTCGTAATATGGCAACCAGTGGGGGGAGGAGTTTTTCATACCCCTGTGTCCTCAAAAGTTCATCGGCAGGGAACCACCGGAGATCTGGGTTTAATATTGTATATGGATCACTTGGGAAATCTGGGTGAAGTGCCATATTATTTGTCTCCGATATAGACGTCGATAATTTTCATGGTATCGTTTCCAAAGATATCAACTACTTTCACAGCAATTTTTCGTCTGCCGGGTAGGACTTCTTTATAGATACTCTTCAGTTCCAGACTTCGGTCTTTTCTTGTCCTGAATGATTGCCATTCATTTTCAAAAACATAATCACCAGACCATTTCTGTTCAACATTTCCATCGAGATCTTTAGTAGTAATAATTTCCTGCTTACTTTCGAAGTCAAAGTCAACCGACCAGTAATCTATCCAGTCAGTCCAGGTCTTTGTGAGGGGTTCTCGGGTGGTGATTCCTTTTTTATCTTTGGAAATTTTTACAATCTGACCGTTGTCAACCACAATCTTATTTCCACCTGGTTTAAGTGTCTCCTCCACATTTGCTATGGTATCCTGATTATAGTGAACAGAAAAGTCTGATAGTTCTACAGCGATTGAGTTCTTTTTGATGTGAGGAGTGACCTCAATAAACGAGACATCATGGAAAACGACCTGGTTCTTTTCTATTGCTCGTTTATCAAAGACTTCACGTGGGATGTATTTCAGGGAGAGATCGATACCTTTTCCTTTAGCCTCTTCTTGGACACTTGGGAAGAGCCCCATTTCAAATTCAAATCCGAGGATATCGACTTTTGTGATCCGTTTCTGCCTACATTCGGAGATGATTTCTTCGACAAAGAGCCGGGTAACCGGGAGGTTTACCGGGCCAACTGTGACAAGCCGGTTTTGTTTCTTTCCGTGGAAGGTAGAGAAATTACTGACTGGTTCTGCTTTGTAAGCATTGAGAATGAGATCAACGAAGTCTTTTTCTTTCTGTTCCAGTTGTTTCCGTTTCTCTTCATCCCGTAGGTTTTCGTTGATTCCAATATAGTGCTGGCGTTCGTACTTACCGAGGTTTAATATTTCAAATGCCCGGAAATCCTTTCCAGAGTTTTTCATCTCCCGCTGGACTCCGATCATCCGTTTCCGGGTGGTGTGGATGGCGAACTTTCCGAGGTCTGACCCGATCCATTTCCGTCCGAGTTTTTCAGCGACGGCAAGGGCAGTCCCGGAACCGCAGAATAAGTCCGCTACGAGATCTCCTTCGTTTGATGAAGCTTTGATGATGCGTTCAAGAAGGGCTTCTGGTTTTTGGGTTGGATAATTTGCCCTTTCCTCTGCCATTGAATTAACTTCTGGAATATCATCCCATATCGTTCCAACAGCTTCGCCTTTTTCTTCATCTAAATATCTAATTAATCTTTTTTTCCCAGATTTAGTAATGTATATTTTGCCTTCTGATTCAAATTTAGCGATTGATGATTCAGAATAATCTCCTAAATCGGAGTCCCGGAATAACCTTCCATTATCATCGGGGCGAAATTTTGATTTGATAAAATCTTTTGAATATGGTTTGTATGCGTTATTCCAAATATAATTGTCTGATTTTACGAAATATAGTAAAACATCAGTGTTACGAGCATATTGTCGTGAAGTGGCTTTAGCTCCTCGTACCGGTTGTCTCCTCCAGAAAATCTCATTTCTATAACCATCTATAAAAATTTCATCGAGGATGATCCGAATAAGACTATTCAACCTCCAATCACAATGGACATAAATGCTCCCATCCTCAGCGAGCAAATCCCTCATGAGAACCAACCTTTCATAGATCATTGAAATGAAACTATCAGCTCCCCGGCCCCATGTATCCCGGTAAGCGATTTCTTCAAGAATCCCTGGTTGCTTTATAAAACTCTCATTACCAATTTCAATGTTCATTGAGAAATCAGCGCCAACATCAAAGGGGGGATCGATATAAATGAGTTTAATTCCTCCCTGTTTTTCTATCTCTTCCCGGAGAGGTCCGTTTTTCAGGCTGGAAAGGATGAGTTTGTTGTCTCCCCAGATCAATTTGTTTGTCCATCCTTTGATCTGTCTCCCCCGATCGTCCAGGTCAAAGAGGGTTTGTTGTATTTTCGTATCTTTTTCTTTTCTGGGTTCGTCAATTTGTTCGATGATCTGAAAAGGGAGGACTGCGGTTGATACTTCATTAGTTTTCCCGTTCCAGACGAGTTCAACTTCTTGTTTTTCATCAAAGAGGAGGAACCGATAGGAATCGGGGAGGGGCTTTCCGGCTTCGAGGTAGCGGTTAATGTCTCGGATTTCGTTGTCGGCGAG
>Ga0247507_100711_pt1 | contig 8295 bp, 7 predicted proteins | sample SJ112nscriptome_FD_186104 | JGI IMG/M metagenome (GOLD analysis project Ga0247507, IMG submission 186104) | Metatranscriptome of enriched cultures of PCE-dechlorinating microbial communities from Ithaca, New York, USA - SJ1.12 (Metagenome... ... | reverse complement strand
TGCATCCAGATGATGCTCTGTTGAGTTTCTTCTAGTCAAATGGGATCGAACTCGATCAACTTATTCAAGCGATGATGCTTTATCAATCCTATCGAGATTCTCTAAAGAGAAATTGATTACCGGACACAATTTTTCTCCAAAAGGTTAAAGGAGACGGGGATGGGCAAAACTTCATTCAACAAATGATCAAGGAGCGCCAAACCGAGCCGAAACAAGCTCCAATCACACCGGTCGGCTCGATGAATGGTTTTGACCCAATCGTCTCGCACAGCAACGCAGCCCAAATACACGGTCCAAAGGTATGCCAGGCAAGCCGCGATCATCAAATTGCTCAAGCGTTGCGGGTCCGCCAGGTGACTTTTGTGCAGGAAGAACCCTCGGCTTTTCTCGTCCGAGAAGAAGGTTTCAATTTGAAAACGCTTTTTGTACCAATACACAGCTTCATCGGGCAATTCAAAGTTGGTCACCAGATAAAGGGGACGAGCAAAACCGCGCTTCCACTGTGCAATCACGGTAACTGGGCCATACCCCTCCTTTGTAAACCAAACCTGCGGGATGCAGATTTGATCGTCCACCTGAAGAAACAATTCCGCAAACGAAAACGGTCGTCCGTCCTCGTAGAGGATCGTATTCTTGGCCGTGCGGCACACATAGCGCCAATTTTGGGTTTGCAAGGCGGCTTGCAGGGCAATGCCATCAAATTCGCCATCACCCAGAAACACCATGCGACAGTTTTCGGGCAAGATCGCCTGCAATTGGGCCAGCAAATCCAAATGGATCGCCTCCGACAGATGCCCTTTTCTGCCTTTGACCACCAACCAGGTAATCGGCAAGGCCCGTTTCCCATAAATCAAGCTGATCATCAAGGTAATGCATTCCTGTCCCACCTCGCTGCCATCGATCACAAACACCAGTTCGCGAATGGCCGCCAGATGAGACAACAATTCGTTCACGAAAGGCAGGTAAAAGCCATTGTATTCTATCCGTTCATTTTGTACCCAGCGACTATAGCGTTTGATACGACTGTCGGCTTTGACCCGATCCGGTGTCTTGCGGGCAATGGCGGGCAATTGGCAACTGCGAGCCTGCACAATCCCGGTCACCATTGCTGCCAAGGTGGTCAGTTGCCGGGCAAAATTGCCTTTGGGTTCGGTTGGAAACAATTGTTTGATAGCCATTCTGATGGTACGATATATGCGACGATTGTCCATAGGTATCCTCCTGTTCTTCCTTGCCAGGAAAAAACATAGTTTACCTGATATGGCAGTCGTCATTTGTTAAAGTGTCCGGTAATCAAGTTAAGTACAGGAATTGTGTTGCGAATAAATTGTTTTTACGCTCAGCCCATCAAAGGTATTCAATACTCACCTGTTTGTTCAGCTTGATCAAGCATTCAGCCAGCTTCTCAATCAGGTTTTTGCGGATGGAAACACTCATGGGCAGCAGTGGGTTTCGATAGAAGGGGTTAGTCTTCTGTCACACCACAAAGGTTATTTTGTCGGCATATAGCAGCGCTTGGACCAGCAGTGAGGCTCTGTTGTGCTCGGCCAGTAGTAATAGGATGGTGCCGTGTGCCTTATCCAGCAATTCGACGGTGGCGGTCAGGGACAAAATGACTCTCACTTAAGGTCACCAGGCATCATTTCATTTAAATGATCCGTTAATGACTTGTCATTTTTGTGTTTTAAAGAACCATCTTGATTATGCAATCCCAGGCTTTTTATATACTGTGAGATAACAACCAGTTCAGATGACAGATCAACATGACGCACCATCATATTTGTGGGTACTTTCAAGCGCAGAGTCGAAAAATTCCAAATCGCCTTGATGCCGTTTGCCACCATTTCATCGGCTACCTGCTGGGCAGAATCGGGCGGAGTGGTCACGATACCAATACGGATTCTCATACGCCTCACCAGGTTGCCCATTTTTTCAACCGGTAAAACATTCAGGTCACCAACTTTAGTTCCAATTTTTTGCTGATCCTTGTCGAATAAAGCCACTATTTTCAATCCAAACCGGCTGAAATCATACAACGCCAGTGCTCTTCCCAGGTTACCTGCGCCCACCAGCACCGCCTCCTTATCATTCATCAATCCCAGGTAATCCTCAATGGTGTTTGCCAGCTTCACAGCATCATAACCCACCCGGCTGCGTCCCTGTCCTTTCAGGAAGCTGAGGTCTTTGCGAACCTGTTCGGGAGTGGCTCCAGCCACTTGCCCCAGTTCAACCGAGGATACAAATTCTTCACCTTCTTGAACGGCTGCCTTGAGACAATGATAATAAATGGGTAAGCGGTACAGCGTGGGAATAGGAATACCGACAGGTTTCATGTTATGTCCCTAGTCATTTTGAAATTTTTTTCAGTGCTGAACTCTCAATCACTATACGCAGGATATTAAAGCCTGTCAAGGGGAGTTTCATTCCTTATTTCACGATCTCTTTCTTTTACAGCCGGCTTAAACGTGATCACCATACTGGAACCCATCCCCCTGCCCGCCGATTCAGCGGCAATTTTTCCACCCTGCGCTGTCACCAGCGCCTTGCAAATAGCCAATCCCAGCCCCATTTTGCCGGTGTTGACACCACGCGCTTTGTCGGCCTGGTAAAAGCGGTCGAAAACATATGGCAAATCTTCAGCATCAATACCGGAACCGCTGTCGGTCACGCGCAGTTCAATGCTGCTGTTATACACCGCACCGAGCTGAATAGTCCCACCGTCGGGTGTATAACGCAGCGCATTTTCCACCAGGTTTTTCAACACCTGCTGCATGCGGCCTTCATCAACTTGAATTTGCGGGAGATTCGCAGACGCTTTCATTTCCAACACCACACCCTGCCGGGCGGCAATGGGCTGGTAGGTTTGATAGATGTGCTGCAGCAGTTCGGCTGGTTGCACCGGCTCCATCTGGATATCCAGTCCGCCGGCCTCCACCTGCGTCAGGGTGGTCAGGTCGCTCACCAGGCGGCGCAAGTGATCAACTTCCGTCTTGATCACCTCAATGCGCTGCGATGTCATGCTCACCACGCCGTCCTCGAACATTTCCATATAGCCCGAGATGATTTGCAGCGGTGTGCTCAGGTCATGGGTGATGTCGGCGGTCAGGCGCTTGCGCTGCTGATCGGCGCGCGCCAGGTCGGCGCTCATCTGGTTGAATGTTGCCGTGAGCTGCCCCAATTCATCCTGCGAGGTCACCGGCACCTGCTGATCCAATTCGCCGTGCGCCAATTTTTGCGAGGCTGCGGTCAGGCGGCGAATAGGTTTCAACAGCCCGCCCGCCAGGAATATTCCCATGCCTACCGCCGCAATCACACCCGCCAGGGCTGCCAGCCCGATTGCCAGGTTGGTGCGCTGCAAGAACAATTCCTCTTCAGCATTCAGTTTGAATTGAAATTTGGTATCGGGTATGATCCAGGCGATGGTTTGATATTCATTCCTGATGGCCACTGCACCTTTGAGCATTTCTTGCGGCACTGTTTGCCCAATCTCATACTTAAATGTGGGGATTAACGCTTTGTATTCCGCATCCACCAAACCCAACACACCGCGAATGTCGCGCATTTCAGGCGGGCGGCTGTCCAGTTCTGCCGGGGGCGCCTGTTCTGGCTCAAGGGGGCGGTCATCCGATGCAACCGGGGGGGCTTGCCGCAGTTCAGGGCGGCTAACCTGTAAATAGTAGTCAAAAAAACCTTCCAGTGTTCCATTGGTTGTGTAAAATGTTTCAACAGCATCTTGCATTTGGGCAGTTTGCTGTTCAACCACCAGGTTCATTAACGATTGTCCCGAATTCAAACGCACGACTACCGAAACCACCAGCACCGTTGTGATCGCAATCACCAGGTAAGAAAGAATTAGCTTACCTTTTAATGACCGGTTCATTCTGCTGTCTCCATAAAGCGGTAACCAATCCCGAATACTGTCTCAATATAACGGGGTTGGTTCAAATCATCATTCAACTTCAGTCGCAGGTTGCGAATGTGTATCTTTAATGTCGATTCTGAACCGGTGTAGCCGTTTTCCATCAGGTACATGCTCAATTCAGCCCGTTTGACCACTTGACCGGGAGAACGCATCAGCACATCCAGAATTTGAAACTCCAGCGGTGTCAGGTCAACAATCTGCCCCTGCTGCCGCACCTCATGCTTGCCGCGATCCAGGATGATATCGCCAATGGTCAAAGATTGTTCAACCGCTTCATTGGGCGCAGCCCGGCGCAGCACCGCCCGCATGCGCACCAGCAGTTCGCGCATGCGAAACGGTTTGGTGATGTAATCATCAGCACCCAGGTCAAAGCCGCGAATGATATCGGCTTCCTGCTGTTTGGCAGTGATCATGATGACCGGGATGTTGGATTCACGCCGCAAGTGTGTGATGAACTGGTATCCGTCCATATTGGGCATCATGATATCCAATAGAACCAGGTCGGGGTTGGCGGTATGCACCACATCCAGCGCCTCGCGCCCGTCTGATGCGGTCAACACCTCAAAGTCTTGCCCGCCCAGGAAATCGCTCAACATGATCTGCACATTCTTTGTATCGTCCACAACCAGTATTTTTCTTGTCATAGGATTATTATAGCCATTTGCCTGTGTTAATGATTTTCCGTTTCACTCCCAGCATAACATGCTATACACCGGGTTCTTCCTTGCTCAACATTACCGCCATCGGAGTCTCGCTGTTGAGCCATTCTTCCTGCGTCGAGTCATCGTAGAACACCAGGATATCTGCCGTGTCGCGCAGGAAATCGACTTTGCCAATGCTGATACGTTTGATATTCAAACCGGTACGCATTTCCAGGTCGGCCTGCAATTCAGCCCTGCGGTCAGGTCGAATCAGTTCGATTTTCTCGTACACAATCCGTTTGGACGCTTCATAATGGAAGCCCCATTCTTTTTCCAGCACCAGCAAGATGGCCATGATGGCCAGGTTGGCCGCCACCAGTTGCGGCCAGACTGTTCCAGCAATGACAGCCGAGTTCATCACCGGCAGCGCCACAATGATAAACAGGTAGGTCATCTCACGCACAGGGATGGGATCGGTGCGATAGCGCAAAATGGAGAAAATGGCGAAAAGGCCAAACCCAACTCCAATTCCCATTTCAACACTGGCCATAAAACTCAGCACAAAATAGATCACCGTATTGAATGCCAGGAAAGTGAATACATAACGCTTGTTATGCGTGGATGGATAGTAAATAAAACGCACGATCAGAATGGCAACCAGCAGATTAAAACCAAACCCCAATAAGAAATTTGAAAATTCACTCATGAAAAACTCCTGTTGTCATTTTTTCCAGACGCAATAATTGCGGTTTTAATGCATTCTTTTTCACATGGTCATACAGCATGGAAACCCCGATGCAATATTTGCTGAAGCCCTGCGGGCGAATGCGCTGTGCACGCATTTGTTCGAGGAAGGGGGATGTTTGATCCTGTGCTTCAAGTTTCACCTCGGCAATGGCAATGCCGTCCAAACGCTCCACTTTGTCATTTCGGTAGAAGGTTAAGTCCACATCCAGCGTCACCCGCTCACAGTAGTGTTTGCTTACCAACGTCAGGCGGGTGAAGGTATTCCAGATTTTGGCTTCCAGCAAGCTGCTTTCGTAGGGAAAGACTCCATGCAGCCATTGTTCAGCCTCCCGGTTCACATCAAGCAGCGGTTGAGCAGTTATAACGCGGTCTTTGATGGTGCGGTCTTTGCGCGTTTTATGTTTCACTTCCAGGAAAGACAGATGCGAGTCGGTATATTCGCGGCTGCGCACTTTGTAGCGGTCGGCGCGTCCGTTCACATGCAAGTTGTAAAGATCAAAATTGGGCATGTCAAAGTACAGTGTGCGGTAGTGATTGAGCCGCTGTCCCTGCACCTCCAGGATGCGGTAATCATTTTGCAGTGCGGTTAATGCCCACAGCAGTTGAGCGGTGGTCAGGACGAATTTGGTGTCAATACGGTTGAGCAGCGCCACGGCGTCCATTTCTTTCAGGCTGATCGGTTCAAAAACATCAGCCGCAGTGGCCAGGCGCGAAGGCGCAACCTGCCATGCCCCCTCTGCGCCCGTAAGCACCTGCGGCAGGCGTGCGTTTTGTTTTTGTAGTGATCCTGTGTTCCAGTGTGTGTTTGTCATCTCAAACCTCCGTTGGATTGTTTTCATCCTTGGTAACCTGATGATATCGCCCACGGGTGATGAAGTGGTTTATTTCTCGTATACAAAATCAAACCGCAATCCCTTCAAAAAAGAAATACCGCTCGGTTGAGCGGCATCTCTCTTGAAGATTTGCAACGGATTAGTATCGACCTTGCCTGGTTCCAACCTGTGTAACCACCTCGGTAATGGTGAAACTGGTATACTGAGCGCCTCCTGAATAGCTGCCGCCCTGGAGCAACCCGTTGGTTCCCGTTCCGTTTGAACTTCCGCCGGTGAACACCACATACGTACTCCCGGTAGTCAGATCGGGTGAGGAAAAGGTGATGGATTGAAAAATTTTGGCAGGTGCAAAGGTCAAAATACCTTCACCGGTGTCATTTTGGATATGAACCAGCGTGCCAGCTGCCATACTTGTGTCGAAGTTTATCAAGACTGAATTCTGGCTCGAGGATGAATCAGGCGCCATCGCCATGCCGGCGCTGCCTGCCGTCACCAACACACCGCCGGTGATCTTGAATCCCGCATCGTAATCGAGAGCGCCGTTGCCCTGTTGTGTGGGACCATTAACAATCACCACGCCGCCGGTCATCTCAATCGCCCCATTGGCATCCAGGCCGTCGCCGCCGGCATTTACCACAACCGTTCCGCCGTTGATATACAGGTAATAATTTGTATTGGCGGCAAAGGTCTCCTGTCCCATGCCGCTGCCTGGCATTTGCCCGTCCGTAGGAGGAGTCATACCCTGTGCGGCGACTGCATCCGCCGGTGGCTCGCCGCTGAACATGGCAGCATTGTCCAGCCGCATCCCTTCTCTCATTCCTCCGCCGGGTCTCATACCCTGTGCCTGCATCATCCCCGAACCGTCATTGCCGCCGGCTACATTGATGCCGTCTTCGCTGGCTACCACATAAATATCACCGGCATTGATGGTGATGACCGTGCTTTCCAATCCTTCATAAGACTGCTTAATAAGAATTTCTCCACCGTTAATGGTCAGGGTCACGTCGGCATGCATTCCATCATCTCCGGCCGAAATTTCAAACATGCCGCCGTCAATCACAATGCTGCCGTTGGAATGCACTGCATCATCCAGCGATGTGTTGATCGTGAATGTCCCGTTTGAAATGACCACATTTGCCCCACCCTTGATACCTTTGGTGGATGCGGTTTCCTCTGTATGCACGCTTTGATCGGCAGTGGTTTGCAGCACGAACACACCATCAGCAATGCTCACATCCGTCTGGGCTGTGATGGCATCACCGCCGGCGAAGGTGATATTCAGCGTACCTGCGAGAATATCGATAAAGCCCCTGGAGGCATCATCGGCATTATCCGATTTCAGACCGTCGCCCCCGGATTGAATAGTGATATTTCCATCCTCAACAACCACATAATCCTTGCCGCGAATGCCGTCATCCACTGCATTCACCATGATATTGCCGCCAGCAATGATCAAGCCGTCTTTGCAGGCAATACCGTCGTTATAATTGCCGTTCACCGTCAGGGAGCCATCGCCCATAATGGTCAAATCAGTCTTGCTGAAAATGGCAGCATTGGGTTCATCGGTTTCAGCACCTGGATAAACATAAGTCGCAGCGTCTGACACCTGATTGCTGGAGCCTTCAACCAGGATGATGACCACTTTCTCGGCATTGTTCACCACAACCGCCGAACTGGTGGCGTTGCTGATATCTACCCCGTTGAACAACAGGCGCACCACCTCTTCATCTTTGGTGTCCACCACAATTTGGCCATCAGACAGTGAACCGCTCAGGCTAAATGTGCCTGCTTTGGTAATGGTAGCTGTCGTTCCCTCCACCTTTACACCGGTATTATCAGCTGAAATGGAATTTCCGTTTAAGTTCACCGGAATTAACGATGAAGCGTCCCAGGCATAATCATCTACATCCTCATGGATATCAGCGTGTGGCGTCAGCGTTGTGCCGGTTTCTTCAGCAGACACAACAGGATTGGCCTCCTCCGCCACCCTCTCACCAGATTCACTGGCCTGGTATTCACTTTCGGATAAAGACAAGGAGTAATCGACTCCTTGACCTGAACAAGCCGTCAATGAAAAAACCATCACCATCATTAGAATAAAACCAAGTATTTTTCTCATTTCATACCTCCCGAATTGGAAACTTTCGATACT
>Ga0247507_100696_pt1 | contig 8434 bp, 8 predicted proteins | sample SJ112nscriptome_FD_186104 | JGI IMG/M metagenome (GOLD analysis project Ga0247507, IMG submission 186104) | Metatranscriptome of enriched cultures of PCE-dechlorinating microbial communities from Ithaca, New York, USA - SJ1.12 (Metagenome... ... | reverse complement strand
CTGGAGTTAATCTATAGCTGAAAGAAGGGACCTGTCTCCATGTCCCTCGCCCAGGATAGAAATTTTTCATATTGGTTTCTTATAAGGTAACGATCAGGTTATTAAATCCAATGACATTGTAGTACTCAATGGATTTCGAGATACCCTTCACAATCCGTATACCAAGAACGCCGTCCATATCTTCATATTTGAGAGGATTAAAACTGACACCGTTATCGCGTATACGAAAGATAAACTCATTTTCTTTCAGAATAATACGGATATCGATAAAGCGCACACCAGGGTGCTTATAGCCGTGTAAAACAATATTGCCCGCTATTTCCTCTATGCACAGGGAAAGATAGGTGATTTTTCTTTTATCTTGGGAATATTGTTTGCAAAATTCTGAAACCCGTGTAGAAAGTTCCATCACCTGCGCCATATCATTCTGTATGGATATATCCAGAACATGCGTGCCATCCGACGTAAAACCGGCGGGGAGCATCAAAAAATCCTTTGTAGCTACCGACCACTGATGCTTTTGCATCCTGATAAGAAGGATAACGGCAATTAAAGCAAATGCCTCCCCGATGGAAAAGGCAAGCCACACGCCATCTGTCCCCAGCAAACCCGACAGAAAAAAGGCTGCGGCAACTGGACCAAGCAGGCCATGCACAAAACAAATCGTATTAGCTACAGAAAATTTCTTTATAGTCTGATAATAAAATAAAAGATTAATAACGATGATTGAAAGTGGCAGGCTGAAGCTGAAGAATTGTAAGGCGCGGACGGAGACTGCCTGCGCTGCACCTCCATCAGGCAAAATAAATTGGACAATAGAAGGTGCAAATACGAACAAAGCTGTGCCCATCACACAGCATATTATGATACCGTATCTCATGGAAATTTTAAAAATCCTTTCCATGGCCCCCGCATCTCTTTCTCCCATAAAAATACCAGACATAATAGACAACGTTGTACCCACGCCCATAATGATAGGCACAAGGAACTGGTAAACATTGTTTTGTACGGAAAGGGCGGCTACTGCAACCACTCCACCGATGGCAAACAGCAGATTATTGAGTACGAGTCCCCTTACCGAGAGACAAATGCCGTTCAGAAAGGTTGGAGCACCCGTGTAAAGGATGTTTTTCAATTCCTGGGGAATCGCTTTATTTTTTATAAGACGCAGGGTATTTTGGGGTTTCAAAAAATGGATCAAGCATATGCACATTGCAGCGGCAGCACTGATGGACGTAGCCAGGCCAATCCCAAACAAACCCATCTGGAACCGGCTGACAAATATGATATCTAAGGATATATTGATAGCGGTCATAATCACTACGCTAAAAATATTCAGCCGGATATCATTGTCCAAGCGCAGGTAAATCAGCAACACCTGTATAAAAAGCATCGGGAACACCCCAATGCCAATACCGCGTATGTAGGCGGCTGTTTGAACGGCCAAGTTGCCTTTTACACCGACCATTGCTGCAATCTGTGTACTAAACACCACAAACAAAACCGTAATAAAGGCACCGGTCACCACTGACAAGAGACAGGACGCTGAAAAATTTGCGTTTATGCTTTTGGTATTGTTGGCGCCGATATGTACAGCACAGCTTGCCGCGCTCCCATCGCTGAGCGCCCCGCCTAAAGCTGAAACAATAATCATCACCACCGGCAATGCATAACCAAAAGCAGCCATCGAATCGCTGCCAAGATAAATTCCTATTACGCATCCATCCACAAAGGAACCGATGGTAGCGGTTAAAACAGAAAATGTTATTACAACGGTCTGCAGCCTAAAGCTTGTTTTGATTAAATAATCATTAACCATGCTTAAACGCCGGTTTTTTCAATCGTCTCTTCGATCAGCGCAAAGAAAAATTTACGCTGGAATTCATTGCGGATTACCCGTACAGGTTTGAGCTGAGCGGTGGACCTGCCTTTCATAAACATTACGTCTCGGTACAACAGGTAGGTTTCATCTTGGGAAATCTTCAACACGGTAGAACCGCAAATAGCATTTATGATAAGGTCTCCCAGGTACGGATTCACCATAGCAAGATTTTTTTCCAGGCAATCACGTATTTGCGGATAGGAAACTGTATCCGGGCGCTTTCCGATTTCCATAAAATAAATGTACCGTGTCGGCACCGAATCCCGGTCAGGATATACGGAAAAATCCACCAAATCAAAACCCAGGTCTTTTGCCGTATTCTCGGCAGCAGTGCTTAAGGCTGTTTCCGTTGTATGATCGTCAAGAAGGTCCAGCGTCTGGTCTATACGGTATTCAAACTGAATAGTGGGCGTGTTATTATATTTGCCCATAACGCGCACGGCGTCCCGCATTCTATAGCGGTAAAAACCCGACAGATTCGTCAAAATAATTTCATATATCTTGCCGGTTTCAAGGCGGTCCATGGTTACGATCTGCGAGAAATCATCTCCGGCTTCAACCGGCAGAAATTCGTAAAACATGCTGCCCGGAACCAGCGTTCCATCTCCGCAATCCAGATCGAATGGTACGGAGAACAACCCTTCGGAGGCATTAATCCCCCACATGTAGAAGTGAATATCATCGCCCAGATATCTCTCCCGCAGTTTATCCGCATATCCGGCGAAACAACCGGTGCAAACGCCATTATAATACTGGAGCTTAGGCCATAGTTTCGGAATAATGGGCGTGTCAAACCCCTCGGCAAAAATGCTGCGCAGCTTCCGGGCGCGCTCGGGCATCGGCTTGATTTCCGAAAGCAGCTTTGCTCTGACTTCCGGATTCATCCTGATGCTTTCATGGAGCGTCCCGTTCTCAATATCATCGGTAATCATCTCATGATGTTTTTCAATATAGCGCATAATTTCTAAAAAATAACTGCAAAATGAAGACGAAATGGATGAGATATTTTCGTCCATCAGGCCAAAGCGCGCATGCAGATAGCGCGTGTTGGTATCGGGGCGCGGGAACATGACTTCTTCCGGCGAAGTGTATAAGTATTTGAGGTATGGCCGTGCTCCGGCAACCATACGTGAGGATACGGGGCCATACTGCATCCCATTTTCCATTTCGTCGATTTTGGCTTCGATCAAGCTCATGCAGCGGCCACTGATCCAACTGTCGCCTAATTTATCAAGTACAAGGCCGTTGATATACGCGACATTATAGGTCATGAATACTTCCAGTGATTTATCGGTGAGCGGAAGCAGCTTGGGATTGCCTAGAGTGCCTGAAGTTTCGCAATAATATATGACGTCATACGCTGTAATCAGGTTCTTTTTGTTTCGTTTAACCATATCTATTATGTATCCTGCATAATCGTCATATTGGGAGACCGGCACATTCTTTTGATAGTCCTCGATAGAATGGATCCCGGCAAAATTATATTTTTTACCGTACTCGGTATCTTGATTGTCCCGTAGAATCTTCATTAACAACCGCTCATTGACTTCCATTGGGTTTATGGTATCTTGCTGCAATGTTTTATAGGCCATTATCCCTGTTGGAATGTTACGGCGCCGAATCTGTTCAAGTGATAATTCCATTATTATGCACCTCATATTAGCTCTTAAATAGACTAAATTTTGCAAGTTTTCCTAAAGTTATTTTAGCCCTACAGAAATCGCGCTTTTTTGCTAAGACAGTCAAATTCCATAACTTTACTCCTCTCATTTAAGTAGCTCATAAAGAACGACCGCCTCAGATTTTCTAAAACCGGCCTGCTTATATAATCGTCTACTCCTGAACACAACATTAACGCAGTAGCCAGGTATCTTGCACCTGGCTACTTAACGCTAAAGAGTTATAAATCTATAATATAGCCTGATCTTGCGGTTCAAAGTTTACTACAGTTAAAGCAGACTGGCTGGTACTGCCCAATATATTCCCGCCTGCGTCATATGTATATGTAGAACTGGCGCTGTTCTTCGTAGCAGAAGTCAGCCTGCCCAGATTGTCATATGTATAGGTAGTCGCGCTAACCGGAAGAGCCAAAGCTATCATTGCCATTATTAAAAACAAAATCTTAGACTTGCTTCTCCTTGTTAGAATGTCAATTTTCATTTGCCCTTCCCCTCTCGTTCGAATAGTTCATAAAAAATATAAGACAGTCTCAAATTTCCTTAAACCATCCCTGGATTGGTGATTCTTTTTAACTGGGATCAATCTCTTGCTGGGACAAGGGACTTTTCCCCGTGTCCCTTCCTGTGTCCCTTCTATTCCTCACCCATGAATTTTGTGCGAAAAACCACCGAACGATTGTTAATATTCTCCCCAAGATTGTTCCGTATATCTGAATACTGATAACTCTTTCCTTCGTAACAAAACACTGTATCAAAATATACATATTTTTCAAATGCCACTGGATTATTTTCCAGCAAACCTTTACTAATAAATTGAATTTGTGAATTAATAATCCCATGTTCAGTCCACCAATTGAATCTTCCAATAATTAAAAGAATTAAAATTGGTAAAATAATACCTAACAAAATCTTACGGTGTTTTTTCAGCATATTGAACTCCAATAATCCCAATCCCTCGAAGTACCAAACGAAGGCCGAACTCCTTACAGACTCTTTCTTCCCTTAAGTGCTAAGACCCACGAAAATACTTAACCCATGAATGGAAAGACAAATCAGGCAAACTAACTAAATATGCGAATAGACATATAATATTTGCAATCAGCAAAATAATATAAATAGATTTCTTACTGTGCCCCGATATTGAAAGCCTAATAAAACCACCAATGTTCATAAGAAAAAGAAATATTATAAAATACGTTAGCTTATTCATTACTCGTCATCCTTAATAATTACATTACCCGACCAAATTTCTGCCTTTATCTTATCAATCTCGTCCGGGTTCCAAAAACAACCCTCGCCCTCATCAGTGTTTGTGAACCCAACCTTGCCAGCATCTCTTAATTGTTTCATTCGAACTTTAGCATATGCATATGTAGCAACAGCCCCTTTTCTCGAATCGCTAACCAAGGCGTCTGACAAAAATCTTTCAGTTAATCGGTCTAAATCGTAATCATAATTAACTACGTCATCGTACAACTGTTTTGTATTCGTTGCAAAACTTACAGCACCGGCAATCTTACCAATACTTTTTACAAAAGGCGATTCGCTAAATTTACCAGCAACGCTCGTTGTGTCAAGAACTGCGTTAGCAACTTCTTGAAGATCAGAATCCGTGATAGGATCTAAACCGGCAGCATGCGGTATAAGGAAGCCACCAGGGACATATGAGGCAACATCCTGTGCTGTGTCTAAAAATTTGTCTCCGAAAAAGACATGATATTGCCCGTCTTCATTATATGTATAAGCACGATGGCCGGTGGGATCGACGTAGTTGATAGGATTGTTATTACAGTACTGCGGTTTTGTTATATTTCCTAATACGTTATCCTTGCTCATAAACCTCTTTATTTCCGGATTATAATACCTGGCCCGCATATAATACAGCCCGTTGCCATCGTTCATAATTCCGTACTGGCCGTTGTACTGGAACGGCGTCGCGCTGGTTCCGGTATGGTTGAGGAGTTCTCCGTAAGGGCCGTATTGGAATGTATCAGTGGTTGCTCCGTTTATATCGGTTAGCATCACCGTGCTGCCCCTGAGGTCGTAATGGTAGACATTGTAATCCGTAATGTTCTGTTCCCCTATCAAACCTAAACCGTAGATATAGAAGGTCTGGTTCCCCTGCCCGTCGGTCTGCGCCAGGACCTGGCTGAGTGATGCGTTGGGATTTACGACATAAGTAGCCTGGTATACTGAGTCCGCGATGCTTATACGGTTGTTCTCCGCGTCATAGCCGTAAGTAGTGCTTCCAGCCGCTGTCAGGCGGTTGCGGGAGTCGAAGGTGAAGCTGGTGGTCTGGCCGTTTAAGGGTCCGCTGGTCATATTGCCGTCGGCATCGTAGCTCACGCTCTGCCCGTTGCAGGTTTCCAGGCGGTTGTCGCTGGTGTAGGTCATGGTGGTGGTTTGCTCCGGCAGCGGCACATCGGGCAGATTGTTGGTTTCCGTGGTTACATTGCCGGCCGCGTTATAGGTAAAATCAAACTGGGTCAGGGTGTTGTTGGCCTGATCTTTGTCCAACTGCTGGGTCAGCCGTCCGGCGGCATCATCGGTCCGGGTTTCCATGGAACCGTCCGGGCGCTGGGTCTGGGCTAAACGGACTCGGTAGTAAATTGTATATTAGTTTCCCCGTTCATGGCTGTACTGTTTAAGTTTTTCAATGCGCCGGCAGGAATTAGAAGAGTATAGGTTGTATCTACAGTTAAATCACTGCTGGGATCGATGGTCAGTATACTGCCGGCCATGCTGCAGGTGAAGGCTGTCGACTGACCTCCGCCGGTCAAACTGATACTCGCATAGTTGTCCCCCGCTTGGGTATCTTGATTGAAGGTCACGGTAATGCTCTGTCCTACCGGCACATCGGTAGTATTGTTCACCGGATCACTACTGACCATGCTCAGGCTTGATGATGCAGTTGTAAAGTGCATGATTATTTTGGCGTTGCTCTGACTGCCAGATACCGCTTTTACAGCCTCGGCCGGAACCGTTACGGTATACCTGGTGTTTACCACCAGGTTGTCGACCGGATCGATAGTGAGCATATCGTTGCTCATGAACGCATTTATTGAAACCGGGGTGGCTCCCATCATAAGGCTAATGTCACTAAAATTCGTGTATTGTTCAATGTTCATACTAAACTGCAGATATACTGACTGACCCACCGGCACATTGCTGGCTTGGTCTTGGGGATTGGTGCTTAAAACAGCTAAAGAAGACTGACCAGTGCCGCTCAATAGGTTCTCGCCTACATCATAAGTATACGTACAACTAGCCCCACTGTTCGTCGTGGCAGAAGTCAACCTACCCAGATTATCGTATGTATATGTGGCGGCGCTTACCGGTATCGCAAAGGCTATCATAACCAGTATCAAAGCCATAATCCTGAATATGCTTCTTTTTCTTAGACAGCCAATTTTCATAGCCCCTTCTCCTCTCGTTTAGTAATTCATTAATAATAAAAAAACAGCCCCAATAAAATATAGTGTCAAAATGTAAGTCCTAATGTTACTTTGTAGAATTCTTTCTCGGTTTTACCTAACAAAAATCCTCCCGTAATTCCTTTAAATCGAAAACAAAAAGTCTATAACTCGTAAGCCATCAGTGAGTACTCTCGAAAGTTCCTTTTTCTCATCTGGTGACCAAATAGGCAAAAATGGTTCCTGGGCCATTGACGGTAAATTATTAGAAAAAAATAGTTTATCATATATAGCGTTAACCCTAGGAGTTTTCTTATTACCCCAAAATTCTTCTCCTAATGTATTAGCTAAATCAGATACCAAATTCCAAAAATCCAAAAAATATGAGTAGTCAATCTCATCATTCATTTCTTCTAACCATTTCAAAATGGGCTTCATTGATATAACAGTGAGATCTTCTGTAACAGTAAGATTATTACTTCTTGCATAAGAGAAAAGATGGTCTATTGATATAAATTGTACAATTTTACCTTTTTCAGTAATAAATCCATCATATTCGTTAGAAAACCAAATACAAAAATGAGGAATATCATTTAGATCGAATGCTACTGGATAATACTCTTTCATTAGGGCTACCCCCCTGCCAAAATACTAGTAGCGATAGGGCTATTCAAAAGCTCTATCGCCCCACTTTTTTATTTTGTTAAATTCACTTGTCGGACCTTTACTATAATTACCTGCACCATATTTCTCATCTAATAATCTCTTTGCAAAATCTTTTCCATTTTCTCCAACGAATGGCCGATTACCTTTTGCCCAGCTAGGTACATCTTTGGCAGCCTCCTTTGCCGATAGACCTGGTTTTGTTCGCTTTAAGTTATTACTAAATAGTTGCAAATCAATTGCCAGATCAGATATACCTTCTGCACTTGCACATACTGCTCTGGAGCCAATTGTTTTTACCACTCCTGCAGCCCCCAGGCTGCAGGCCGAATCTGTTATAAAGTTGAATACTGGGTCTGGTTGAACTCCTCCACCCTCGCATATTTCTATAACATCGTCAATATTTAAATAACCATCGGGATTTTCTGTATTAACGAAATATGCTCCTTGATTTAGCTGACTTTGTGCCCAATCTCTATTACCGATATCCAGGTCATAGAGCGCCGTGTGGGTTAAATAGTTATACTGGTTGTCATCTATAACTATATCATGCCCACTGGGGTCTACAAACTTTATGGGATTACTTTGACAAAAGGCATAGCGGTTTAGTTTCTTGGGATTAATTAAATCCCCTAATACGCTATCCCGGCTTATAAACCTCTTGATCTCCGGATTATAATACCTCGCCCGCATATAATACAGCCCGTTGCCATCATTCATAATTCCGTACTGGCCGTTGTATTGAAATGGCGTCGCGCTGATTCCGGTATGGTTGAGGAGTTCTCCGTAGGGGCCGT
>Ga0247507_100683_pt1 | contig 8521 bp, 9 predicted proteins | sample SJ112nscriptome_FD_186104 | JGI IMG/M metagenome (GOLD analysis project Ga0247507, IMG submission 186104) | Metatranscriptome of enriched cultures of PCE-dechlorinating microbial communities from Ithaca, New York, USA - SJ1.12 (Metagenome... ... | reverse complement strand
CCGTGCTTTGTAGTATGCCTTCTCCTTAAGACCTATTCTATCGCAATCCGGGGTGGTTGCGCGCCCCGTTTTCATTACTATTTGTGCCGCCTGCGTAGCGGCGGAATGGAGGTTATTATGAAAATGGCATTTAAGTGGCAAACCCTGATAATAGTCTGTGCCGGCATATTTATGTCCACCCTGGACGGTAGCATATTAAATATCGCCAATCCTACCATAGCTGAATTCTACGGCGTTTCCATGCAGAATGTGCAGTGGGTTGTCACCTCCTATATGCTGGTCATCTCCTCCACCCTTCTGCTGCTGGGCAAACTGGGCGACCGGATGGGAAATCACCTTATTTACCGGTGGGGATTCCTGGTATTTGCAGTGGGTTCACTGCTCTGTGCCATCGCCCCCGGGCTTTACTTCCTGGTTGCCGCCCGCTGCTTCCAAGCTATTGGAGCCAGCATGCTGATGGCCACCGGAGTCGGGATTGTATCAAATACCTTCCCTTTTGAAGAAAGAGGCAAGGCTTTAGGCATTACCGGCGGCGTGGTCGGATTGGGCAACATGGTCGGCCCCAGCCTGGGCGGATTTCTGGTAGGCAGCTTTTCCTGGCCGGTTATCTTCCTCATCAATATTCCCATCGGGCTCCTGGCCTTTATCGGCTCTTATCGCTACCTGGCTCCCCAGGAAACAGAAACCGATGCTTCCGGTCATGATAAAACCGGCAACATGCTTTTTGCCCTGGGAATATTCGCTTTGATTTTATCCCTTTCCCTGGCCGACGGTATAAAGCTCCCGCTCCTGCTGGCCGGCATCGGGCTGCTGTTATTGTTTTATTTTTATGAGCGCCGGGCGGCCAATCCTATGCTCGACTTCAGCCTCTTTCACAACCAGCTGTTCGTTGTCGGCAACGCGTTGGCCTTTGCCACCTACATGGCTCAGACCGCGGTTTTCTTCATCCTGCCCTTCTACCTGGAAAACGTAACCAATTTCACTCCGGCCTGGACCGGTTTGCTCCTGACCATCCCGCCGGTGGTGCAGGTGGTGGCGGCTCCCCTGGCGGGAAGCCTTTCCGACCGACTGGGGCCGTCCCATTTAACATCCATAGCCTTTGCCCTGATGAGCTGCGGCTTCTGGCTGCTCTCTACCCTGGGCACGACCCTTAATCTGCCCCGGATTATCATCGGCTTGATTGTTTATGGCGTGGGGGTGGCCAGCTTTGGCTCCCCCAACAGCAGTTCCGTCATGGGCTCCATCCCCCGGCAAAAAGCCGGATATACCGGCGGATTCATGGCAACTGTGCGCAATCTGGGATTTGCCATGGGTATAGCCATCTGGGTAAGCCTATTTTCTTTTATCCTGAACCGCTCGCAGCTCTTTCTGCCCTTTGCCGAATCCTATGCCCGGGCCACCCACTGGGTTTACCTGTGCGCCGCCTGTGTCATACTCTCCGGTCTGTTGCTCTCTTTACTGACCGGCAGCATCAGACAGAACCACAACAACCATCTAGGAACTTAGCTCCCACGCCTTTGACCTCTATAAAGGATTCTGTTATAATCAGTAATGCAGTGCGCGCCCGTAGCTCAGTGGATAGAGCACCGGCCTCCGGAGCCGGGAGCGGAGGTTCGATTCCTCTCGGGCGTACCATACGATAAATCGGCACTTTCAAGATTCTTGGAAGTGCCTTTTCTCATGTTTGACAGCAGTAGTGACAGCAGTGACATGCCCCCTTAATAAATGCAAGCAAAGCTCTAACCTGCCATGCAACGCTTATCTCGATAGCTTGGTTCAAGATTTCCGGCTGACCCAAATAGTAAATATGGATGAAGAGACCTATCAAAAACGGGTAAGACCCCTAGTATATAACTACTTTAATAAACGCCAGTTGCTGCAGCGTAATGCCGCTATAGCCCTTGGCAATCTTAATGAACCTTCAAGCGTCAATGACCTGGAACTATCGATTCAAAATGAAGCGGAGATGGTCCGGGCTTACAGCGCCTGGGCACTTGGCCAAATTGGCGGAAAAACCCCTGTCAAAGAAACCTGCGCTTCAGCCGTTAATTCCGCTGATTGGAATACGCAAAAAGGCTCAGAGAGCGGGCCGAGCAAATCCTGGAGCAGGCATTGCTTAAAGAAAAATCTGCATGGGTTATAGAAGAAATCCGCGCGGTGTTCTCTTGCTTTTAGGAAAATCAATTAGAGATATATAATTTATTATTATACTTAAACACCCCACAAGGAATTATAGGTATTATTCTAGAAAGGTATGTTGAACATAGTGTGGAGGGTGACCATATGGATTTCAATCAAAGAGAAGAAACAATTATCAAAGAAGCAAAAGAACGGGCAGAAGGTTTATATAGAGACGGCGATTATCTCTGTTCTGAGGCAGTCTTTACGGTGGTGAATGATTATCTGGGCCGGCCTATTCCGGCAGAAGCAGTAAGACTTGCATCCGGCTTCCCAGTGGGTATGGGAACGGCCGGTTGTGCCTGCGGAGCTCTTTCCGGAGGAGTAATGGCTCTGGGCCTTAAATTCGGGCGCACCGAACCAAAAGCTGAAATGCCCGACATGTTCAGGGTCTCCAAAGAACTGCACGACGAGTTCAAGAAGCAATTTCGCAGCGCCTGCTGCCGTGTACTGATAAAGAAATTCGAATTCGGCGGTCCCGAACACCTGACCCAGTGTATTCATATTACCGGGCAAGTTGCCGAGATGGTCATGAAAAAAATCCTGCTCGCGGAAAGATAACAGATAATCCAATAATTTTCTCATTTAGCCGGGCAAAATGCCTTTACTCCGTGGTCAACCCGGTTGCTCGCATTTTTTCATTTCGGCAATCCCTTTGCATATGCACGTTTCTTGCTCGGTGGTGATGCAATCCAAAAAATCTTTTACCGAAGAAACCCTTTCCAGATTGATACGATATTTCATCCAGGCCCCGTCGCGTCTGCCATCAATGAGACCGCTTTCGGTTAAGACTTTCATATGGTAGGAAAGAGTAGGCTGCGTAATGTGAAAAAATTCAAGGATATCATAAGCACACATCTCGCCGCAGGAAAGCATCTCAATGATTTTTAATCTGGTTTCATCGAATAACGCCTTAAATACCGGCACATATTCAGCATGCACATACTTCATGTTTTGAGCTCCTCATATCTAAATATTTCTATAGATATAGAAATTCTATCGAATTATAGATAATAGCTTATATCCTCTTTGCCGGCAAAATGCAGGGTTTCAAAAATTTTTGAACGTAGTCTGAAAAAATCGGGATGGTTTCTAGCTCTTGGCTTGCCCATGGGAACATCGATGATTTCTTGTATTTTTCCAGGCCTGGGCGTCATAATTACAATGCGGTCGCTCATATATATGGCTTCGTCCACGTCATGGGTCACAAGCACTACGGTAGTTTTTCTTTCTTGCCATATGCGCAGAATCTCATCCTGCATCTGCATGCGCGTAAAGGCATCCAATGCCCCAAGCGGCTCGTCCATGAGCAGCACCCGGGGATGATTGACAAGGGCTCTGGCCAAGGCCGCTCTTTGCGCCATGCCGCCGGATAGATGACGAGGATACGATTTTTCAAATCCCGAAAGGCCGACTAGTTTAATATATCCCGGTTTTATATCCAGGTTTATGTTCTGTAGAGCGACAACCTCGTTATCGGACGCTTCCCCGAAAACTCTTCCCACGTTCTTAATTTCTATGGCGCCGCCGATTGTATTTTAGTTGGATTTCGGGTGTAATTGGTATTGCATGTCAGAAAACAAGGCAAAAGAAAAGAACAACCATTGGCTGGTTGCTCATCGATCAGTTCTCTGGAGGTAATATTCTCCTCAATGAACGGCAAATTGATATCAGAAGAGGCACTGCCGCTTTTTAAACTTACTTCCCAAATTGCTCTATAATCCAGGTTTTTATCTCATCCCGAACCCCGGCAAATGAAGCAAGTATTTCTTCTTCGCCACCTTCGCTGGAGGCGCTGCTGAAACTGTGGTGTAAGACATTTCGCCCCGAAAAATAAGGGCAGGTTTCCTTGGCTACGTCGCAAACAGTAACCACGTAATCGAATTCCGTGTCCATAAACTCATCAATGCTTTTGGAGCGATGAGATGACATATCCACTCCCAATTGTTCCATCACTTTGACCGCGTAAGGATTCACCTGGGATGGAATGACCCCGGCGCTATATGACTCATATCGCTCTGGATAGAGCATTCGCAATAGGGCTTCCGCCATCTGTGAACGCCCTGAGTTCTGGTTGCATATAAAGAGGACTTTTTGTTTGGTTTGGTTAGACATTGTAAACCTCCAGCAACATATTTTTAAAGATGGCCAACTGCTCTTGCCATGTTTATAATATAAGTATATCATTATATAAATCTAAGTATATATTAAGGAGAAAATAATATGATTTATCACACCAGCTTATTATTTAAAGCGCTCGGCGAACCAACCCGGCTCAAGATCATGAAATTTTTGTTTATGCATGAACTATGCATCTGCGAACTGGTTGCCATCCTGGATATGAGCCAGCCTCGCATATCACAGCATATGAAGGTTTTAAAGCAGGCCGGTTTGGTAAAAGAACGCAAAGTCAAACAGAAATCCTACTTCAGCATCAATCAGACAGTATTGAGTGGTGAGATAATAGGCCCCTGGGCTGCTTTCTTGGAGCACCCCCTTGACAGCATCCCCGAATTGGCCGAAGAAAATCAGAGATATCTGCAATTAGAAAGCAATGAAGCAGTCCAGGCTTGCAAAAACGGCTGCGGGATTGAACCATCAGAAAACAAACAAATAGTTTAGAAGGAAGCCTTGAATTGGGAATGTTGAAAATTAAAAGAGGAAGGGATTTACTATGCGAAAGATTGAGATTTTCGACCCGGCCATGTGCTGTGCGACCGGTGTATGCGGCCCGGCAATCGATCCTGAACTGCTGCGAATAGCTGTGGCTATTGACAATCTTAAAGAAAAAGGCGTGGATATCAGCCGTCACGGGCTTTCCAATGAGCCTATGGAGTTTATTAAAAACCAGGTGATCAACGACCTTCTGCAAAAAGAAGGAGCTGAAATCCTGCCAGTCACCCTTCTTGATGGGCAGGTAGCCAAAACTAAAGGATATCCCACCAATCAGGAGTTCTCAGATTGGTTGGGAATTCCGGTATAATCCGCAATCTAACTTGATCTATTTTAGAAAATTTAAAGTTAAGAGGGTAGATTAATGTACGAAATTTTTGCTTTAGACAAAATCAAGCTGACCCAATATTTATTCTTTACGGGCAAGGGCGGGGTTGGCAAAACTTCTATAGCCTGCGCAACGGCAGTAAATCTGGCAGACGGTGGAAAGAAAGTACTGCTGGTGAGTACTGATCCGGCCTCCAATCTTCAGGACGTTTTTAACACCGAACTTACCGGCCATGGGCTGCCGATTGAGGGCGTGCCCGGCCTTATCGTAGCCAATTTAAATCCGGAAGAAGCGGCCCGCGAATATCGAGAAGCCTTGCTGGCCCCATATATGGGCAAGCTGCCTCCCAGTGCTATCGCCAGTATGGAAGAACAATTATCCGGCTCCTGCACGGTGGAAATCGCGGCCTTCGACCAGTTTTCGCGCTTCATTACTGATCAGCAAACTGAGGAAATGTATGACTATATCATATTTGATACCGCACCTACCGGCCATACCCTGCGCATGCTGCAATTGCCCTCCGCCTGGAGCAATTTTATAAACGAGAGTACCCACGGCGTCTCCTGTTTGGGTCAGTTAGCCGGGTTAGAAGATAAAAAAGACATGTACAAAGAGGCTGTGGCTACTCTGGCCGACAAGGATAGAACCACCCTGGTATTAGTGGCCAAACCGGAAAAAACGCCGCTGCTGGAGGCCGAACGTTCCAGCCTGGAGCTGAGCGAACTGGGTATCAACAACCAATTGCTGATAATCAACTCGGTTTTGGCTAAAGCAACTGACGCCCTTTCGGAAAAGATAAGGGCCGAGCAGCAGGATGCCCTCAACCATATGCCAGCGGGGCTGCGAAAGTACACCACTTATACTCTCCCCCTGCGCTCCTATAATATCCTGGGGCTGGAGAAGATCAGGACCTTCTTTACCAGGGACGATTATGGGAATGTCTCTAACCGGACCGCTCCCGTAGATCTGAAGCAAATTGATGCCTTGATAGACGATCTTTATAACAGCGGTAAAAAGGTTATTTTCGTTATGGGCAAAGGCGGGGTAGGCAAAACCACTGTAGCTGCAGCAATTGCCCTGGCTCTGGCCCATAAGGGTACAAAAGTGCATTTGACTTCCACCGATCCGGCCGACCATCTTAAATTTGTCATAGACACAACTGCCAACATCACGCAGAGCCACATTGATGAACGCCAGGAACTCCTGAATTATCAGAATGAGGTCATCGAGAAAGCCCGGGAAACCATGAGTGAAGAAGACCTGGAGTATGTCAAAGAGGATCTTCGTTCCCCCTGCACTCAAGAGATAGCGGTTTTTAGAGCTTTTGCGGAAGTAGTCGATAAGGCCGAGGACCAGGTGGTTGTAATAGATACGGCTCCCACCGGCCATACCCTGCTGCTCCTGGATGCTACCCAGAGCTACCACCGGGAGGTGCAAAGAACCAAAGGCGAAATACCCATATCCGTACAAAGACTGCTGCCGCGCCTTCGAGATGAGCAACAGGCCGATGTGGTCATCGTTACCCTGCCCGAGGCTACGCCAGTCTGGGAAGCAACACGCCTGCGGGAGGAACTGCATCGCGCCGGGATTCAGAATAAATGGTGGGTCGTAAATCAATGTCTCTCCCTGACGGATACCCGGGACAGCATGCTGCTGGCACGGGCTGAAGCAGAAGAACCCTGGCTGAATAAAGTCAAGGAAATAAGCAAAGATCACTTTGTCGCTATCCCCTGGCTTGAGGATGCTTCGATCAAAAATATCATCAACTTGGCTAATAAAGATTGACCCGGCTTGGAGGAAAGTTGGTTTAGTTTATATGGAGGTGTTTTATATTGGCGGAGTCCAGGAGCAGCAGGCTGGCGTTTCTTGACCGGTACTTAACCTTATGGATTTTTCTGGCCATGTTTATTGGAGTTGGCATTGGATATCTCTATCCAGCTATCGCTGACTTTTGGAGCGGCTTTCAGGTTGGAACCACAAATATACCGATAGCTATAGGCTTGATACTTATGATGTATCCGCCCCTGGCCAAGGTGCGTTACGAAGAATTGCCAACGGTTTTCAAAGATGTTAAACTCTTAATTCTTTCATTAGTTCAAAACTGGATTGTGGGGCCCATAGTTATGTTCGCCCTGGCCGTATGGCTGCTGCCGGATAAACCAGAACTGATGGCCGGTGTAATCCTGGTGGGACTGGCTCGCTGCATCGCTATGGTGCTGGTATGGAACGATTTAGCCGAGGGCAGCCCGGAATATGCTGCCGGTTTGGTCGCTTTTAACGCTATTTTCCAGGTTTTAACCTATTCTGTCTATGCGTACATCTTCTTAACCGTAATTCCCAGGTGGTTGGGTTTATCCAGCGTAATAGTTCAGGTATCTATGGCGCAAATCGCCAAGAGCGTTTTCATTTATCTGGGCATCCCCTTTATAGCGGCCATTATCACCCGTACGGTTATGATAAAATCACACGATCGGGATTGGTATGAAGCCAACTTCATCCCCAGAATAGGAAAGCTGACTCTTATTGCTTTGCTGTTTACGATATTTGTCATGTTCTCTTTAAAAGGAAATGTCATCCTAACTCTGCCCGGTGATGTGCTGCGGGTGGTTATTCCCCTGGCTATCTATTTTGGCTTCATGTGGCTGGTTACTTTTTTCATCGGCAAGTGGATCGGTGCTGACTACCCCAGGAACGTCACCGTTGCCTTTACCGCCTCCAGCAATGATTTTGAGCTGGCCATTGCCGTGGCGGTTGCCATCTTCGGAATCAATTCCAGCCAGGCTCTGGCCACGGTTATTGGTCCTTTGGTGGAGGTGCCTGCTCTTATAGGCCTCGTAAACCTAGCTTTATATTTCAAGCGCAAATACTATCCTGGTGAGCTTGGCAGCGGGATGGTTAGGCAGAAGAAGGGGTAAAAGAGTGTGTAAAATAAACTGTGCTTCTGCTCTATCCGAAGATAAAATGAAACGGAAAGGTAAGAATACCTATATAGAAGAAGAAACTAGTTTCCCCGGGTAGGCCGTAATTTTAGGCACTTATTGGTGCCTTTTTTCTTTTCGCACTAAAAAAATGCGTACTGAAACGGATTCTTGGACTTTCTAGTTCTTATAGGCTGTTCTTTAACAAGGGTCGGCAATGATGGCCCCTATAATAATCCTCCAACTATTCATCTTTAAGGATATTGTGTTCTCCACGTTACGCAGATATATGGTATCAGGCTTTACATAATGAAACGTAACGCGAATGGTTTAATATAATATAAATAAACACGATATAAACGACAAGGCCGTTTATATCGTGTTCTAATAAGCAATAATTATTTTTCTAATGGATTTGATTATT
>Ga0247507_100652_pt1 | contig 8714 bp, 3 predicted proteins | sample SJ112nscriptome_FD_186104 | JGI IMG/M metagenome (GOLD analysis project Ga0247507, IMG submission 186104) | Metatranscriptome of enriched cultures of PCE-dechlorinating microbial communities from Ithaca, New York, USA - SJ1.12 (Metagenome... ... | reverse complement strand
CCCACCCGCACAGAATAATCCAGATTATGTTTAGAATCAAACTGCCCGCCTTAAAATTAGTCCGTAAAAATCCATTCTATTTACAATGCAAGCAAATAAGACAATTTATGTTCGTAAATTTAAGCAAAAGTTTAAATGGAAAGTAATTTAAAAAATTCTGACCTATTTCGATATATTATATGGGAAAAGGTGGATAAAGTTTTGATTGATGATATTTAACAAAAAAGTTGTCACCTAAAGTCGTAAAACAAATAAAAGGGGAAAAAGGGTATTAACTTTGTTAGTGGAAATAAATATTGCTATTGACTTAATTTTACTGAAATGATTGGCCGGGAGGTATTAAAGGTTAACATGCGGACTTCTCATTTATGCAGAAAATATTTCTTGGTGTTGATGATGATATTTGCCATCAATATATTTTTTTCAGGAAAACTATTTTATGTCTATGCCAATGAAAACGATAAGCCCGGCAGCCCTGTAAGTGATGAAATGACAATTGAAAACGGGCAAATAGAGACTGCGTCCCTTGATGATGCACAAAAGATCAGGCGTGATATAGAGGCCCGCGAAGCGGAGTTAAAATCTCGTATGGAGATAATACGCCATAAATATCAAACAAATAGTAAATCAAAAGCTTCTTCAAATAACCAGATGATATTACGGCCAAATACCATGGAAGTCAGGACATTCCAGGACCTGGACAATATAGTGAATGATCCGGATGCAAATTATATTCAAATGGCCGATATCGATTTGAGCAGTCATTCTAATTGGGGCGGAATAACCGGTGCTTTCACGGGGACCTATGATGGGAATGGCTATAAAATTATAGGGTTTAACACGACTGAACCGGTTACCAATGAAAATGATTTATATGGTTTATTTCAGTTTATAGATGGCGGAACTATAAAAAACGTTATCCTTGAAAATGTCAATATTAGTAGTATTAGTAGTAGTGGTAATGATGAGTGCAATATTGGGGCCTTGTGCGGAGGTGCGGATGGCGCCGTTATAGATAATTGCCACATTTCTGGCACCATAAACGGAGGATATGCAGGCGGATTGATGGGTTTCGTTCGCCAATCAATCGTTAGCAATTGCAGCGTTTCCGGCACTGTTAGCGGAAAAAGTGCGAGCGGGTTCATCGATCTTGTTTCTGGCGGTAATATAGTTAATTGTTCTTCATCATGTTCAGTATCTGGGCGGATGGCTGCTGGCTTTGCTGAATGGATATCTTCTGAAGCAGTAATAAATAAATGCTATTCAGCCGGTAACATGACTTGTCAAACTATGATGCTTGATATAAACATTTATGTGGGAGAATATGGGGGATTTGTTTCTCACTTATATGGTGCTGTTACAATTAACGATTGTTATTCAACTGTGTCGATAGTGGATAATACACCAGCTGATCTTGATCCACTCCGTAATGCGAGGGGGTTGGGCGGCTTTTTAGGATATGGTTTTCAATATTCCGCCTCAGAATGCCCATTATTACAACATTGTTATAGTACTGGAACAGTCCCCTTGAACTCCAACTCCCGCTATTACCGCGGTTTTGCATCAAATGGATATCATGATTATGATTCTCCACATAGTACCGCTCAAATTGACTCCTGTTATTACGATTCACAGACCTCGGGTCATTCAGACAATGACGGGCATGGAATACCGAAGACAACAGCGGAGATGAAAACCCAGGCGACCTTTGCCGGATGGGATTTTGATAATACCTGGGCCATCGATCCTGCCATTAACAATGGCTATCCGTACTTACAACGTACATCAACAGTTTTATCATCAAAGGAACATCTCGGCAAGCGGCCCTATTGCTCCTACGGAAACAGCTCAGTTAATCTCTGCACCGGAAACTACATTCAAGAGGTAACCGATATTAATATTCCCGGGGTTGGTCCGGAACTGGAATTCACCCGTTTTTACAACTCATTGGACGACTATGAAGGACCACAAGGCAAGGGCTGGACTAACAACTACAATGTTCATTTAACCATCAATCAGGATAACAGTATCAGTGTGGCCTATGCCGACGGGCATGTATATAAATTTACCTCCAGTGGGTCCGGGTTCACCGCGCCGGCCGGCTGCTATGAAACGCTTACCGGTGCAACCGGTGGATACACTCTCTCCTTTAAGGACCACACCCAATACCTATTCGATACTTCCGGTAAACTATTGAACATTACCGACCAGAACAACAACACCATCGAGCTAACCTATAACGGCGACCGGTTAGCTACGGCCACCAACCAGACAACAGGCAAAACCCTGAATTTCACCTATGACTCTGGCAGCCGCTTGGCCAGCATAACGGACCCCGCCGGGAGATCGGTTCACTATACATATGACGCAAATGAAAACCTGGCTGCGGCGCAGGATCTAAACGGAGGAATAACCACCTACCAATACGACTCTCACGGCCTGACCTCTATAATCCGCCCCGACAGCACCACCGCGCTTACCCACAGCTATGATGATGAAAACCGGGTTATCCAGCAGGTGGATGGGAAAAGCAACACCTGGCAATATGCCTACAATAATTTCCAGACAAATCTGAGCGGACCTTTGGGGGACGTCACCACCTGCACCTATGACCATAAGTTTAGATGCACCGCCGTTAAGGACCCTCTAAACGGGGATACGGCGTTTGACTATGATAAAAACAACAACTGCATAAGTATAAGCGATCCAAAAGACAATTCTAAGTTCTTTGAGTATGATGCGAATGGCAATCTTACTTTATCTACCGATGCCTTTGGCGACACTGAATATGAGTATGATGCGGGCAATAACCTGACCCAAATAACCGATCCCGGTGGAAGAATTACCAGTCTCTCCTATGATGGCAACAACAACCTGGTAAGTTTTACGGATGCTACGGGGGCGGTGACTTCATATGAATACTTCTCCAACGGCCTGCTCCAAACCCAAACCAACCCGGCGACGGAAGCGGGAACGGGAACCGTGAGCCGCACGTATACCAACGGACTGCCCCATACCGTTACCAATCCGGCCGGCCTTACCACCACCTATGCCTACGACTCCGCAGGCCGGGTGACCGGCGCCACGGACAGCGCCGGTAAAACCACAAACTACACCTATGACGCGGCGGGCAACCTTTTAAGCATTACCGATCCTTTAAACCACGCCTGGAGCTACCAGTATGACTCCAATAACCGAGTAACAAGAAAAACTGACGCGAATAATAACACCACCCAATATGCCTATGACAGCAACGGCAACTGTATACAGGTGACCGATGCCTTGAGCCACACGACCACCTATGCCTATGACAGCGAAAACCAACTGGTGGGAATAACCAATCCCCGGGGTAAAACTACTGCATATGCCTATGATTTGAATGGCCGTTTGACTTCTATCACCGATCCCCTGGGGAACACCTCTAGCTTCAACTATGATGAAGTGGGAAATGTAACCGGAAGGCAGGACGCGTTAGGAAACACCGTGGCCAGTTATACCTATGATCCTCAAAAATATCTGCTTACGTCGGTAAAAGACGCCTTGGACAATAGCACTAACAATCAATATGATTCGCTGGGCCGGTTGAGTGCTATAACCGACCCCCTGAACCGGAGTACGCAGTTCAGTTATGATAATTTAAACCGCCATATACAAACCGTTGACGCCCTTCAAGGCCAGGCCAGCCAGGAATTCAATGCCATGGGAAATCGTAAGGCCATGGTAGACGCCAATAACAACCGGCGCGGATTCAGCTTCGACCTGGCCGGAAGACTTACCGGAAGCAGTTCGGATACCGGCAGCCACAGCTACACATACAACCAGGCCGGGCTTTTAAGCGGTTTTACCAACGGGCGGGGTCAGAACCGGACCTGGCAATACGACGATGCCCGGCGTTTAATATCCCAGAACGATCCAGACGGATCCATAAGCTGCACCTATGACGGCAACGGCAACCTGCTGACAGTAAGCGATGCCAGCGGAACCATCACCCGCCAATATGACGCCTTAAACCGGGTAGTGAGCTACACCGATGCCCGGGGCAACACTATCGGCTATACCTATGATGAGGCGGGTAATCTGAGCACTATCACTTATCCGGGCGGAAAACAGGTGCAATACACCTACGACGCCGCTGATAAGCTGACCCAGGTGCGGGATTGGGCGGGCCGCATTACGACTTATGCCTATGACGCCAACGGCCGCCTGACCGGAACCCACCGGCCTGACGGAACAGTGGAAACCAGAACCTACAACGAAGCCGGTAGATTAACCCGGATAAAGGATGTTGCTCCGGGAGGAAGCACCCTAACCCAATTTGATTTCACCTATGACGCAGCGGGAAACATTACCGACGAATTTTCTAATCTTCCCGACCCTGCAAATACCGGAGACAACAGCGTGATAACCTGTACTACCGACAACCGCATGGCGACCTACAACGGACAGGCGGTTGCCTATGACGCGGACGGCAACATGACCTTGGGACCGTTGAACGGAGAGATGACCCAGTATACTTTCAACTCCCGCAACCGGCTGACCGGTGCGGGAAGCTCCAGCTACACCTATGATGCGGAAGGCAACCGAACAGGTGCGACAATCAACGGGGTGCACTATGATGATATAATCAATCCACAAGCCTCCTTGAGCCAGGTTCTGATTAGAAACGGCTCCGATAGCAGCCAGACCTTTTATGTATACGGTTTGGGACTGATAGGGGAGGAAAGCCAGAACACTTATCAGGTTTACCACTACGACCTCAGGGGCAGTACTGTATTGCTTACCGATGCTTCGGGCAATACCACCGACAGCTTCCTGTACAATGAGTACGGCAAACTTACGGACCATGTTGGAAGCAGCAACACCCCGTTCCTTTACAACGGCCAATATGGAATCATGACCGACGGCACCGGGCTGTGCTACATGCGGGCCAGGTACTACAATCCCGAGGTGCAAAGGTTTGTTTCAAAGGATAGTTTAAACGGGGCTATAACTAATCCGCTGAGTTTGAATTTGTTTGCATACTGTAATAACAACCCCATTAATTTCATTGATCCGACAGGGCATAGTCCCACTAATTATGCGGGTGCATATCAAAGATATAAAGATATGGATTATGAATCATTAAACGAAATTTATATAGGCCTATCAAATAGTATTCGAAATGAAGAAGCTATAGCAAACGGTTCTAATTATTCTCTTTATGAGCAATTTAAGGCTGAGGCTAATCTTATGCTATTTAATTCGGATTTTAAAATAATAAACGAGTTGCTTATTATCAAAGGGGATTACTACTCCCAAGAAGAAAAAGAAATTGCTAATCAAAGAATATTGGATTTGAAAAAACAAGAGTTTGATGAACAATATGAAATAGCAATGGGCATTGCCGGAGGGGGCCCGGTTGGAAAGGCTAGTCTACAAATTTTTAAAAGCAATAAAATTGCGAATCAAATAGCCCAAAAGCTAGGATATCAAGGGGCAGAGGATTTAAAAAAGGCTTTTGTAGGGAAGGGGAACATTTCCAAGTTTAATATAAAATATAACAAAGACACTGGTGAGATAGTATTAGAATCAATAAGAGATTCATCTATACAAGTTCCCACAGGATTGTATAAAGATTGAAAGAAGTGAGCATAATGGAGAATTTGCCTCAGATACGAGTATCCTTCTTTTTTATGGGGGATGAATTTAACCTTGACGATGTTACAAAAAGAATGAATATTACACCAACGGAAACCAGAGAAAAAAAAAGATTTCCCTATAGTAAAATTTGCGCATACTTCCTGGGAATTAGACACTCAAAAAGAAAGTTGTAAGGTTGTTTCCTGGCAATTTGAAAAACTTATAAAGCTATTAAAAGGCAAAGAATCAATTATTAATCGGATTTGCGAAGAATATGGCATTAATGCAGGGTTTGTAGTAAGTGTTTTTATGGAAAATGGTGATGGCCCAGAAATGGTTTTAACAAAAGATATTATCTCATTTTTAGCATCTATCAATGCGGAAGTTGGATTTGATTTATATGTGGATTAGAGGACGGGGGTCAAGACGGTTCTCTTGACCCCTTTTTGGACTGATACCATAAAAGCGCACACCCTTAACAAACCGATTAAAGCTGGAATCGTGGAAAAACCGGGGCAATACAAATGGAGCAGTCATAATATTGAACCTAAAGACAAACACCAATCTTTCAGTAAGGGCGATAGCTGATTTGTTGGGGATTAATCGAGGGATTGTTCAGAAAACGAAATTGAAAAATTGAATAAATAAGAAGCAGAAACGCAAGGGTGTCAAGAGAATCGTCCCCTTGGCACCTCCCCTTGACATCTAAAAGATTCCTCTGTACAAATTCACACAGGATTGTATAAATAAAGGAAGAAGGGGGAAAATGGCAAATTGACACAATTGCCACAAGTGAGAGTATCATTCTTCTTAGTTGGGGATGAGTTTAATCTTGATAATGTTACTAAAAAAATGAATATCATGCCGACGGATACCAGAGAAAAAAAAGACTGCCCTGTAAAGCAATTCGCATATACTACCTGGTCGTTGAGGACCGAGAAGGACAGTTGTAAAGCAGTTTCCGTGCAATTTGAAAGAATTATGAAACTATTGTTAGGTAAAGAAAAAATCATTAATGAAATTTGCAACACCTATAATAGTAATGTAATTTTTGAAATTGGTATATTTATGGAAAATGGTGATAGGCCAGAAATGGTTTTAACAAAAGAAATTATTTTATTCTTAGCATCTATCAATGCGGAAGTTGGATTTGATTTATATGTGGATTAGAGGACGAGGGACTCATGGGGATGGGACGCATGGGGACGTACCTTAAACGTCAACATCACATAGTCTTGCATAGGTTCATGGTATAACTTGGCAAGGGGGTGGAGGCATGGGGAGGCAAGCTCGACAATACAGCCAAACCGGGTTGTATCATATTATTTACCGGGGGATAAACAGACAGAAATATGTCAGGAGACAGAGTTATTGACACACTCCAACTAAAAACAAATCAATGGATATGTTGGAACGCAGGGATGGTTCTTTAAGCTATATAAATAGGAATTGTCCCTGCTTATTTATATAAAGGATCATTGGGTTCAATTGAGTCGGGGAAGGAGCATTATAAATGTACGTTGGAAGATACTTGAGAAAACTTGCCTTATTAAGTATATGTATGGTGTTGACCTTGTTTACGCTTTCCGTTCCGGTCAATGCCGGGCATATACACTATACATACGATGAGCTGGGGAGGTTGACGTCAGTCACCTATGGCAACGGCCAAACCAACACTTACTCTTATGACAGCGGCGGCAATGTGCTCCAGTCCACTCATGAAACTACTAATGATCCCTATATTATTACCACACCGCAACAGCTAAATGAAATTCGTAATAATCTGAGTGCGAGCTACCGACTGGCTAATGACATAGACCTGTCGGCTTACCAATCGGGAGAAGGCTGGGTGCCGATCGGCGACTGGGATAATAGCTTTACTGGCTCGCTCGATGGGGCGGGTCATAAAATTACGGGTCTTAAAATAGACAGTTCAAGGCAATTATCGGGACTATTTGGGTATTGTTCCGATGCAGCTTTAAGTAATTTAACCATTGAATCTGCTTATATTTCTGCATATGGTTATGCCGGATTATTAACTGGAATGGCAGAAAATACGACGATTAGTAACTGTCATTTTACCGATTGTCATCTCATTGGCAATGCCCAATCCGAGGAGTGCATGGTAGGCGGGGTGGCAGGGAATGTTCATGGCTGCAATGTCAGTGAATGTTCGGTTGAATCTACGAATATAGATTTTAATATTTCTACAGCCCCTTATACGGCAGGGGCGCTCATAGGATTTGCACTAGATACGACGACTATTACCGGGTGTCAAATAATTAATTGCAGTATAACCAATAGCATCGGCTCTATTGAATGCTTTGCAGGAGGTTTAGTGGGACAACTTGAAAATGGATGCACTGTCAACGGGTGTTCGGTTGAATCCACAACCATTGAAGGGTTCTATGTGGGTGGATTAATCGGATTTGGTCAAGATTGTACACTGCTAGAATGTTATGCAAATACGAGCCTAAGCGGCGTGAGACTTGGAGGATTAGTATGCACCCTTTACAGCACTGCAGAACACGCAACAAATGTATCGGAATGCTATTCAACCGGAACGCTTAACATGACAAGCCCGGGTATTGCAGGTGGGTTCGTTGCTAAGCTGTCTGAGGGTTCAATATCACTCAGCAATTGTTTCTCGACCGGTAATATATCCTCATCCACATATCAGAAAGTTGGTGGATTTGTAGGATATGTTGAAGATCAAACTACCGTTTCGGTTGAAAAATGTTACTCTATCGGTCAGGTCCCCGGTTCAGGCCCTTCCTACAATGGATTTGGCGAGGTAGGAAACAATTGCTATTGGGACACTGTGACTTCCAATACTACTCAATCCCAGGCCGGAACGGGTAAAGTTACTTCAGAAATGTTTCAACAGGCTACCTTTAACGGATGGGATTTTACTGACATTTGGCAAATAGACGAAGGAGTAACTTATCCTTACTTACAGAGCCTTCCCCAACCATCAGCAACTCCACCGCCCCTTGGAACACCAGAGAATCCCTATATGATTACCACACCACAGCAGTTGGATGAAATTCGTAATAATATGAGTTCGTGTTACAAGTTGGCCAATGACATAGATT
>Ga0247507_100642_pt1 | contig 8823 bp, 8 predicted proteins | sample SJ112nscriptome_FD_186104 | JGI IMG/M metagenome (GOLD analysis project Ga0247507, IMG submission 186104) | Metatranscriptome of enriched cultures of PCE-dechlorinating microbial communities from Ithaca, New York, USA - SJ1.12 (Metagenome... ... | reverse complement strand
CCACGACCGGTTCTCTGCGGTGTATAATTTCAAAAGCTGTGATCGGCATCTGCTGTTCCTTCATCCGCCGGAGCCCGGAGGCGAACCGGCGGAAATAGACAAAGGATGATGAATGCCATTTCCCCACCAGCGAGGAGAGATACCATGAAAACAGTGATCGTGGCTGCATGTGCACTCCTGGCCTTCGGAGCGTTTTCGTTTTCCCCCCGGCCCGCAGACGCAGCGGAACCTTCCGTTTCCGTCGATTACGAATACGGCGATCTGAAAGAAGTGATCGTCGGCCTGCCCTACGGCATGTCGCCCTCGCTGGAAGCGAAATGGTTTGCCGACGCGCTGAAAGTGCTGCCGGATGATGAAGCGGAATACGCCCGGAAGACTGCGGGGATGCTCTGGACGGAGATGATCAACCCCGACACGGGCAAAAGCGAGACGCAGATGCTTGAAGAGGAAAATCAGGCCTTCATCGCGATCCTGCAGTCCCTGGGCGTCACGGTGTACCGCCCGGCGGAGATCACCGTCGATTTCATCAAAAAACATTACGGCGCGGATGTACTGCTCAACGGCTTCAGCCAGGACTTTCCCCGGGACAACATGGCCGTCATCGGCAGCAACGTCATCGAATTCAATCTGCGGACGCCGATCCGCAAGGTGGACATCTCCGGATTCCGGGATATCCTGACCGAAAAATGCTCCGACCCGGCAGTCAGGTGGTTTTCCATGCCCCACACCGAGCTTCTCGAACCCGCCCGCGCCGATGCGCCCTTGCTGGAGGGCGGCGACGTCATCGTGCTGGGCAGAACCGTTTTGGTCGGCAACACGGAAAACCCCAGCGTGGGATCCAACGAGGCCGGCTACAACTGGCTCAAAAACATCCTGGGCGATGACTATACGGTGAAACGCGTCCGGCTCGTGGAAAGCGTGCTGCACCTGGACTGCGTGCTCTCCGTACCCCGCGACGGGCTCGCCATCATCTGCGAAGAAGCCTTCCTCGACGGTCTGCCCGAAGAGATCAAAGACTGGGACCTGATCAGGGTGAGCCTCGATGATGTCAAGCGGCTGGCCGTCAACGGCCTTCCCGTCAATTCCCAACACTACGTTCTGTCCTACAACCAGCACAACGACAACCGCTACATCCAGACCGAGCTCGAAAAGCGGGGCATCACTGTCCACCGCGTGTTTTTTGGAACCCACAACGGCCAGGGCGGATCGCTGCGCTGCGCGACCCAGCCTCTGAAGCGGGAGGTTAAGGTAATGGGACAGAATGCCAAATAGGGGGAAGATGAATAAACAGAAGCACACAGACCCGCTGATCTGATGCAGTGGAACCATTTTTTCGATGAAAGCGGGCTATGGGCCAGTCTGACCAGGAAGCAGCTTTCTGAAACGTACCCTGCGGTGGAGCGGCGCTGCTGGATGCAACGCCGGAGCTATTTGTACACTGTGCTTCTATGGCCGATCTCCACCACCAGCACCAGGAGCCGCCCATCTTCGATACGGCACAGAACGCGCCAGGCCCCCACGCGATATCGCCAGAGACCGGACAGATCGGCGGTCAGCCCCTTGCCGCGGGAACGGGGGCTTTCCAGTTTCTCCAGCGCGGACAGGTATCGGACAATCCGCAGGGCTTCGGGAGCATCGAGTGCGGCCAGTTGCTTCTCAGCACGGCGGGAGAGTTCAATCCTCCAGCCCAAGACGCCGCCTCACGTCATCGAGAGGGGAAGACGCACCACCGTCGAGAAGGTACTCTTCGTAAGCGGCCGCCGCAAGAGCGGCGTCCTCCATATCGTCGATATATGTCTCGATGGCCTTGCGGGCAAACCATGTCTTGGTCCTGCCCGTCTTTTGCGCCAAGGCATCCAGGCGCGAGGAGAGTTTTTCGTCCAGTCGTATGGCAAGCATGGAAGTTCCTCCTTTCTGCGCTATACAAGTATAGCACAGAAAGCCGTTCCAATGTCGTCTGTCAACCGACTTGCCGCTGTTCCGGGATTTTCAGCCCCTCGCGCCGGAGCATTCCCAGGTATCTTCGGGAAGCCGTGACCTATTGCGGGAAAGTGGGTATCCCTTTACTGCGGGGAAATGGATGTCCCTTGTGTTTGATGCAAAAATAGAAAGGGAAAAAGTTGCAAAGTAAAATTCCCCCAGATGGCAAAATTCAGGCGTCTGTAACAGCGCTGGGCGTCGCCTGTAATGCTTGATCATTCAGTTTAGTTAGACCAAAACCTCTTCGATCTATGCCCCAGAAGTCTAAGAGACAGCCCATTAATGACTTTGCTGATAGAGAGAATTCAGCAGAAAATGGATCCGATTTTGTCATGCTAATTTCATCAAGCTCCTTCGCAACATTAACTAGGCCTCTAGCAACAACGACACTTGAAAAGAATTCGCTTAAAATTTCGGTTGGGAGTTGTTCAAATGCACGTTGGATCTTAGTTTTTATGTTAGATATCTCGCCAGCTCCAACTTCACTAAACTGCTTAAGCATAGATATTGCATTATCGATGCTTTCCGAGATTTCCCTCACTCCACCGCTTCCATAGGTAAATCCCGACTTTAGTGCAAGTCGCTTCTGGGCCGTTTCATCAAATGATAAATCTTTCAACACATAATCAACACCAACTGCAATGTAAGAGATAAGACGCAATAAGAGTCTAAACGCTAATTGGCGATTTGTTGGCCTAGTCAAAACCTGCTGAGCAAAAAAATACCCCTGCTCAAGCCAGAGGTTAATTGAATTGAAAGATATACCTTGTGCAAGTTGTTGCTTAGAGAAGTTAATACGCCCTTTCCAATCACCATCCAGCTTCCCAAAAGTAGACTCCTTTAAATGTAGCTCAAGTTCTTCCTCAGAAAATCTATTCTGATTCAAACTTTCTGCACCTACTAGTTTACGAATGAATTGACCTCCCAAAACTGTTACCCCCATTTTTTTCCCAAAGGAGGCAACTGCTTCACGAGAATCATTAGTTACAACAATAGCACGATCAGCGAATACTGCTTTCTGGAGCCCCCTCAACCAGAATATTCTCTCAATAGCTTGAGGTGTCTTCTTGTTTTTTATATCGACAATGACGATCTCTCTAAATACAGCCGAAGAACGGATGTAAAGCCACAGGTCAATATCTGTTATTGAAAAGCCACCATACTCAAACGGGACACCTCTTACTACGAAGTAACCAGCCTGTCGAAAGTAGGTCGCCAAAACCTCCTCCGCCTTACAACCCTTTTGATGGTTTTTCTCTCCTTGTGAAGTCATCGTTTTTTTCCACCTGTGCGTAATGAAAGCAGGATATCATTAGTTAATTTTGGATGTAACTCAATCTCACGTCTTCGAAGCGCCGTCCGATTTGTTTCAGGTCCTTTGAATCTGTTGATAGCTGCTGTTGGAAGCTCAGAGAGCGAATGCTCACTGGCATCGGCTTTTTTTATAACTTCTAAAGCGAGCATACCGACGTCATTCTTTAAAAGACGCATCATATTACCAGTACGACCATTTTTTGCCCCATTAAACACCTCGACAACGTGTTTCATTTCAAGAATTTTATAATCTTCACCAATTGCATCAACAGGACCAACAGGTTGACCCGATAAAAGAGTGCGCATGAGAGGCTCTATCATCTGAATTTGGCCACGAGCATAGGGGCTACGCGTCATTCCGTAAGTCAATGAACTGACGAATATTTTTGCCAGATCAAACGCATCGTCAACCATTGAATTGCAAAATTTCGTAAATGCAGAAGGGCGCGTAACATAAGCCACCTCTTCAGTCTTATTACTCACGATATTTATGTCATAAATTCCGACAATCGCAAGTTTTTTGAAAAGCTCTTTTCCGAGGCACTCCACTGCTGTTTTGACAGGAACACAAGCATGTGCGTTCAAAAATTCCGCAAACTCCATTTGTTTTTTTGACTCCGGTTCTGACAATGAATTCAGCACTTTGCTTACTTTTGCAACATCATCCCTACGGAAGAGATTCCCATTGAATAAAAGGGTCTTCGTTTGGTCAATGCACTCAGAATCGACAAAGCCAATCTCACAGGCTTGCTTTAGTAGAAAGTCAGTATCATCTTGTGATAAACTGTAAAAGTCAGAAACTTTTTCTTTTGCTTCGAAATCAAAAAGTGGTTGACTTGATGCTTCTTCACATAGAGCTAGAGATGCAACTTCTATGCCACTTGGTTCAAGCGTTTCGAATAAAGCAGCTGTGTGTTCTAGGCAAGAGGAAGTCGTCACTCCTAGCACTTCAATTCCATTCTGCCCCAGCAAAATAAGACCTTGGTCCGAAAGGTGTTGAAGCAAGACAGGAAGCTCGGTAAGGGTATTTATACTCGAAGCTTTTGCCAATGCTTGAATCTTATCATTGGAAAGGGTACCATCTCTATCTTTGGATATTGCTGACAGCAATATACCAGCCTTTCCAGCAAGATAAGACTTTTCAAAACTACTCTGGTCGGTTACTCTTTGCAGCTTTCCTGTTTGATAAATCAACCAAGAACCTGTTGTTTTTTTATCCATAACAGTAGAATATGCCCCCTTATCAGCCAATGGCACCTTTTAAACAACCACCTGTCGCTTTTTCAGGTGAAAAAAAGCTCCCGTGTTTTTCCATCCTTCTGCGGGGAGAACAACACATACTTCCACGTCCTAAGGGTTCTCACTCACCTCACAAGGTAGTTCTCCACAGCTCCAGAAACTTCCTTCCATATTATCCTTTCCTTCCAGGCTTCCTCTATCGTCACTAGAACCGCAGCGATTCTTTCAGGTGACCGTGAAGTGAATGATTGATGTCGAAATTTTTTAAAGAGCTAAAGCAGTAAATCCCTTTGTTTCATTCAATAAATTTGAGACTCTCATTGTTTACATCAAAAAACCAATTTGCATTATATTACAAAAGGAAGCTATGATTTATTCATAATTTTTACATTACTCACTTCTTTCTTCCTAGTGCCCGGGGCTTGTTTTATTTGATTTACTCCACCAAATTGAAAGCATTCATCCGGAATGGCTGGACGCTTGACTATCACTTCCCTCACCATATTCCTAAACTTATCTTTTTCACCATCAGCATCTTTATAATCAATTATCCTTAATCCTTCAGCATAGTTCTCAACATTTTTCATCCATCTTTTAATTAACTCATTAATATGTTTATCTCTAAAGCTATACCCTATAATATATAATTCACTCACTTCTCCAGAATCACACAAATCCTTTAGCGCTCTATAATAAAAATCAAAGGGATACTGAACGATTTTATCCGATTTTCCACCACCAGTAATAATAGCCGGTATCAAAGGAAGCGATTCGTCGTATATTTTTCGATAAATCCCCTCAATACCAATATCTTCACTTCTCAGTTTCACAGCTCTATTTCTTTCGTAATCATAAAACAAGGAAAGAGACCCATGAAGATGATGTAGCTCTATCTTTCTTTCAGGGCAATCAAATATTTGTTTATTTCGAGTGGGATTGAAGTCGAACTTAGGAATTGATGTTCCCTCTAACTTGCCAGAAGGAAAACAAAAATCAGTAAACACTTCAGTCCCAATTTTTTGCAATATTATAGTTTCAACCACTAAATCATAATTTAAAGTAAAAACAAACATTTCATCACATTCTTCGACTTTTCTCAGAAAGAAATCAATAAATTGCTGCAACCTTTCATTGAGTTGAACAATTGTAACATTTCCGCGAATAAGCGTTAGAATTTGACTAATATAATTCTTGTAAATCCGCTGTATTGCTTCTTCATGTTTATCCAATTTAGGATCCGCAAGGGAAAATTTTTCTCTAAATTGCCTACCTATATCAGAATCCATAAATTTTCTGTATCGCACCAAGCTATCCAATGCAGCCTCGATTGCTGTAAAGCTTTCTTCAAAATTATCAAAATTTAAACTCTTTCCAGCGCATCTGGATATTTCTTCCAAAAATACCTTATCGTTTGCATCTAATGAAGAAATAAATCTTTCCGTTATTTCCTTTAACGCAAATTCAGGGGATAGCGCAATAGAAAGGCCATTTCCAATCAAGAATGCAGGTTTATTCATTTTATCCCTTCCAGTCGAAGTAAAATTTGATTCATTCAACCTTGATGAAACATAATTACATTGCTGATAGCTTAAGCGCGCAAACTCAAGTGGCTTGCTACATCATCTCCTTTCCAGCATTTGGGCAAATATCAAAGGGTCAATAACCTTTAAATTTCTGCACTTTCTATATCAATGCGAAAGTGCAGATACTATCTTGGCAAAGACATACGTGGACGTAAATATTTGCTCTCCTTTTAGCGTAAGTTGGACAGCAAGAGACGAATTCTCCGGATTCACATAGGTTGTCATAAGAGAATTAGTTCCTCATTGCAGATCCATAATTTTTGCGACAGGTGCTGGTTAAATGTATGATTTGATACACAACAAACCATCCCAATTACCACTTGATACTAGCCCGGCTCTCTTGTAAAGGCGTAATAATCAAAAAAAGTCCAAAGGATGCTATCTTCCTTTTCTCTATTCTCTAAATCAATTTTTTTGATCATTACTACATCCAAGTTGGTAGTCCATTCGCATTTCAAATTACTGACCACCAAGCACACGGATATGACCGATCGTCCAATTGCTTTGTCTTCAATATTGGTAATCTTAAAAGAATGGAGTTGCGTTCCTTCAAAACTATCTCTGAGTTCTCTAGGGGATTTTGCTTGGATTCCAATTTTAGTTATGAATTTCGCCATTCTCCCGTAATTTTTTTTCTTCCAAGAAGTCAGAAATTCCACCAAAGCTCTTTCTGGCGTGCCCTGCTCATAATCCTCTGGTGCACCTACAGCTGGAATGCCTCCTTCCTGCCAGAGGCTACGGGGCTTAAAAGAATCCATCTCAGCTCTGAGCTGCCTGAGTTGTTTGATTTTAAAAAAGTAGCAGCAAATTTTCTGTAGAATGCTTTTCGACTGTTCTGGTGCTGGCTTCGAAAGTTGGCCACACTGTGCAAGCCGGGCCCATTCACCCACCGAAAAAAGAGCAGCCCACGCTTTTGCTGCAACTATTCTCGTGTTGAAATTTACGTCCATTCCATGCACTATGCCATGACGATAAGGCAGAGTGACGACTTCGGTATTAGTTTTTTTCCGAGGTTTAAGCATTACCTTTTTCAGATTACTCAACCCGGTTGAATGGCCGGCAATCGAATCCCAAGCCTCTAGTATCGTCTTCTCAGCAGAAAAGTTCTGGTTGATCCCAAGAAACCTGGCGCTCGTTTCCTGAACGATACCATCCAGAACAGCAAGGACAATTAACGTACAGGCATGATATTTCCCTTGGCTATAGAGCTCTTCTGCGTCAATGGCGAGTTGCCACCTCGTTGGGAAGGCTTCGACAGATTTCAATTGAGTAATATGAAAACGAATGATTTCGGTAGTCCAAAACTCGACAAGCACTTGTTCAGCTTCGTCAATTTTGCCCTCTTCCGCCATAGCAACGGCCTTCGTTGCCACATTCTCATTCATATCTTCGAACATGATCCATCCCCGCTCTGCAAACTGAGCGTTGAACCGGTCGGGGAGACACATAAGTTCCTCCATGTTATTGCGTATATTAGCCAGTTTATTTGCGTCCAACATGGACAACCTTGCCCGAATCTTTTTTGGCAATATTGGTGATAGAACCTTGATAACCCATCCAGTAGAAATCATTGAGTCGACTTCTTCCAGTAACTTTCGGTGCTTCGGGAGATAGCGGATTCGATTTTTATTCATCGCACAACACCTGATACACAACACATCAAGAATGCTCTTTCAGATATTTCCAAGGAGCCGCAGCAGAAGGAAGCGAGGAACCTAGAGTTGACGATGGCGGCCATTGGGAGCGTGGTAATGCCGGATTTGACTTCGGTAAGCATGGGAACCACTTTCCAAGGATATTCTCATCTTCTATGCCCGGAATGTTCGAGCGCAGGTTGCACAAGGGGAAAGCTGCATTCTGTGTGTTAAGGCCGGGGTATTTGTTTGGAATAGTGGAGGTAGTCTTCATGGGACGCTCCTCTCGAGGCGGATGAACGTATCAAAGACAAAAGACCATTATTAAAAAACTAAAAAAACATTACTCTCACATTTTTTACTACAATACATCTCTTTATGCAAGTTTTTTTACGAATAGAGCAACGATTTTTTTGTTCAATCCTTGCCCCTGTCCGGCTACGAGATTTCTTCTACGGTTCGTCACTCTCGGCGAAGGAGTAGTAGCCTTTTGTGTTGAAGATGATGTGGTCCAGGAAGCTGAGGCCCAAGATTTTTGCTGCTTCTCTGAGCTGGTGTGTGATGTGGCGGTCTTCGGGGCTTGGTCTGAGTTCTCCGTGGGGGTGGTTGTGGGCGACGATGACGGCGGAGGCTCTTTCGGCTATCACGTCGGCGAAGACTTCCCGAGGGTGGACGTGGCTTTTGTTGACCAGGCCAATGCTGACGACCCGGACGTTCATTACCTCGTTCGCGCCGTTGATGGAGACGCTGAGGAAGTGCTCCTGTTTTCTGTCGGCGTAGTGCTGGATCAGGGGAAGCACGTCCGCAGGGAATTTGATTTTCAGGCCTTCGGGCTTGATTCTTCGCCGAACGAATTCGAAGGCCGCTGCGATTGAGGCGGCTTTTGCGCTGCCGATGCCGTCGACGGCAGTAATGTCGTGGGGAGAGAAGAGCAACCCCTTTTCGTCGATGATCTTGATGATTTTCTTCGACAGGGCCAGCACGTCGTCCTTTTGGGTGCCCCTGCCCAGGATGACTGCGAGCAGCTCCTGGTCGGAAAGGCAGTGCGCTCCCTGTTCGAGGAGCTTTTCTCT
>Ga0247507_100623_pt1 | contig 8971 bp, 9 predicted proteins | sample SJ112nscriptome_FD_186104 | JGI IMG/M metagenome (GOLD analysis project Ga0247507, IMG submission 186104) | Metatranscriptome of enriched cultures of PCE-dechlorinating microbial communities from Ithaca, New York, USA - SJ1.12 (Metagenome... ... | reverse complement strand
GTGGTTAACCGGTTAACCTCCAATTAGTTTTGGAGGTGTAAATATGGCTCTAACTAAAGAACAGAAGATGGATGTAGCACTTTTTCGCTTCAGCCTGATTGCCCCTTTGCTTAATAACCAGGTTGATGAGCCCAACACTTACCTGGAGATGATCTCTTCAAAGGTGCATGAAGTACCCCATTATGGCCGCAAGGAATATTCGGCCAAAACCATCCGCTGTTGGCTGAACGCTTATCGGCAAGGAGGCCTGGACAGCCTGCTGCCAGCAGTTCGTAAAGACAAAGGCGTCCCCCGGAGTATTGCTCCCGCTTTGGGGGAACGGATTATTGACATGCGTAAGGAACATCCTGAATTCAGTGTCCAGCTTTTCTATGACGAGATGGCCCGTCAGGGAGTGCTGCTGAGGCGCGAGACTTCCTACCACTCGGTATACCGGTTCTTGAAGAAGCACGGTCTGCATAGAGCCTCGTTTGAGACGAAAGCAGCTCAAAAGGACCGCAAGAAGTTTGCCTATGATCAGGTCAACCGTCTCTGGCAAGGCGATATGATGGCCGGGCCTTACCTTTACAGGGAGGGCAGGAAAAAGGCCACCTATCTGTTTGCTTTTATCGACGATTGCTCTCGTATCATTCCTTTTGCCCGTTTCGATATCAGCCAGAATTTTAACACCATGAAATCGGTATTTATCGAGGCCTTGCTGCGTCGGGGTGTTCCTCAGGTGGTTTACCTGGACAACGCCAAGGTCTATCGCTCCAAGCTTTTCCACGAGGCTTCAGCCCGCCTTGGTATTACCGTAGCCCATGCGCAAGTCTACGATGCTGCCAGCAAAGGCAAGATTGAGCGCTTTTTTAGAACCGTTAGGGAGCGGTTTTTGCCTCTTTTACCCCGACCTTTGACTTCCTTGGAGCAGCTTAACGATGCCTTTTTTCTCTGGTTGGAGGAAGACTACCATCGCAAGGACCATTCCGCCTTGGGTATGAGCCCTTTAAACAAGTATTTGTCTCAGGTTGAAAAACTTAGATTAGCTCCTGAGCCAGAGACTATCCAGCATTTGTTTCTTCACCAGGAGAAACGACGGGTTAACAATGACGCCACTATATCGATTTCAGGCCGTTATTTTGAAGTTCCAGCCCATTTAATAGGGCAACGCTTAACCGTGCGTTTTGATCCGGATGAGCTGTCTTTAGTCTGGCTTTACCTGGATGATGAGTTGTTAGGGCAGGCCAGACAGGTAATCTCGGCTGACAATGCCATCATCAAGCGTCAGCCGCATACCCTTTCTTTCCGGGATGCCATGGGACAAAAGGAGGTGCTGTAGATGTACCGGGCTTTTTATTCTCTGTCCAAGCGTCCCTTTTCCAAGGAAATTGATCCGGCCCACATGTTTTCCTCATCTTCCTATGAAGAGTTATTAGCCCGTTTGGCTTTTCTCAAGGACAGCCGAGGAATGGGTTTGGTAACAGGCGAGGCTGGTTCGGGGAAAACTTCGGCTCTTAGGGCTTTTGTCTGTAGCCTTAATCCTTCGCTTTTCAAGCCCGCCTATTTTCCCCTTTCCACTGTTACGGTAAACGATTTCTACCGAGGCCTGGCCTTTGCACTTGATATATCTCCAGCTTTTCGTAAAGTGGATTTGTTTCGGCAGATCCAGGAAGCCATTAGTGAAGCCTATTACAGCAAAAAAATAACTCCTTTGATAATCCTGGATGAGTTGCAGTTAGCGACCCCCACTTTTCTAAATGAGCTGCACCTGCTTTTCAATTATGGGATGGATGCGTTAAACCCGTTTATCCTGGTTCTATGCGGTATGCCGCCGCTTCTTAACAAACTGTCTCTGGCCCACCAGCAGCCCCTTAATCAGCGTCTCATCATGCGCTACAAGATGCAGCCCCTTTCTAAGGAGGAAGTTGCTTCTTACATTGAGCATCATATGAAATTGGCGGGAGCCAACCATCCCATTTTCACTGCTACTGCCATTGAAGCTATCTCAACAGTCAGCCGTGGATGGCCCAGGCTCATTAACAGCCTGGCTTCGAACTGCCTCGTTTATGGGTGCCAAAAAGGACTCCAACAACTGGATGAAGAGGCCGTACGCATGGCTGCTTCTGAAGTGGGTTTGTAATTATTATCATCCGGCCAAAAGTGCTAATGTGCAAATCCACCAATTTTTCATATTAGCACTTTCTTTTTCCCAGCTTACGCCGCTTGATTTTGCAAATGTGCCGGAATTTTAGCGTGCAAAACTACAAGGCCTTGTTCTTTAAAAGCCGCAATTTCAAAATCATTATATCCCAGCAACTGACTGAGAACTAATTCGGTATCCTGTCCCAGGGCAGGAGCACCGCGCCATACCTGGCCAGGAGTCCCGCTCATTTTGGGATGAATTCCATATGCTGCGATTTCCTTTCCAGTAGTTTGATCTTCATACTTAATAAAACAATTTCTCTGCTGCCAGTGCGGGTCATTATATACTTCTTCACAGGTATTTAATATACCGGCTCCTATTCTATTAGCATTCAACAGATCGGAAGCTTCTTGCGCGGTATGGGTTGAAAAATACTCGGTAAACAGAGCATGGAGCTTCTGTCCTTTCTCTGAATTGACCGCCTCGACACCCAGCCCCGCTTCGAGGTAGGGGAATTCTTCCAGCGATATTCCCAGGGTCTCCATTATGCGATTGTAGGCCACCTCTCCATATGCACCGATGGTAATATACCTGCCGTCCTTGCATTCCCAGGTACAACCCGGTTGGAAAAACGGGATCTTGGCCCCAAACCGTTTCTTCAAATATCCTAAATTGGCCCATGCGGTCCAGTTATCATCCATGATCCTCATCATGGTTTCAACCTGAGCTACTTCAACAATTTGTCCCTTGCCGGTCCTTAGGACCTCTATATAGGCCATTAAAATACCGGCGAAGGCCATTTGAGCAACTGCATAATCACCAATATACTGTGAAGCATAGGTTGGAACTCGATCTGAGTAGCCCTGTAGCAATGCATAACCGGACTCAGACTGCCCAATCGGATCATAAGAAGCTTTGTTCATTACCTTGTCGATTCCACCAAACCTGGGCCTGCCGAAACCGCTTACGTGGGCTATAATCAACCCTGGATTGACTTCCCATAACATTTCGTCGGTAATTCCCAATTTTTCAATCCAGACCATGTTCTCTACCCATACATCTACTTGTTTAATTAGGGATAAGAAAATCTCTTTGGACTCCGAAATCTTCATATTGGTCTCAAGGGCTACATCAAGCTTGTTTCGGCCATTTTGTGCCCAGGCACAACTGATGCTTTTACCGTTGTCCCCCTTTATAACCGGGTTCTGAAAGCGATAAGGGTCTGGCATAGTCGGTCTTTCCAATACAATAACTTCGGCTCCAAAATCACCTAACATGGTAGCGGTAAACGGTCCTGCAACTATAGTTCCGTTAAGCAACACTCTCATTCCGGTAAGTGGTCCAAACTTTGGGGCAAAGAACGGGGCCGGCACCTTTTCCATCTTCTCCCATCTCTTCATATATATTCGCCTCCTTTAATAGTTTGATAACGGATGGGCCTTATTTATCTTTAATAAACGCAAGATTCATGCCAACAACGATACCCCAGAATACAGCCTTTTTGGCCACTATCTGATGTGTTTTTCTTAAAATTGCAGGTCAAGTTGGTAGGAAGCACCATAAACATCCGAATCGGCTTGACGAACGTTATTTGCATTAATGAAAGGAATTTTTGCATTTTTGCGAAAAGGGCGTTATCCTTAGTAAAAAGAGGCAGCTAATGTTTAATCACTGTGCTCAAACAAGCCTATTGGAGGGAGACGTTGAATAATTGGCGATAACTAATGATCTTTATAGATTCGGATTGGGCTACACTATGGAAACTGTAATAGATTCCATAGTGAACGATCCTTACACTTCAGTTCTGGTTATTGATTTCGCGGGCAGGGTGGTTTTCTGCAATGACACGTTTTTTCAAGTACTGGGCCTTAATCGGAAGGAAGTAATCGGCCATCACATTGACGACATCTATACAGGAGGCAGAACTACCAAGGTCTTGAAAACGGGCATCCCAGAAATTGCTTACGTTTTTACCGTAAATGGAACCGATTTTGTGGCCTCATCCCATCCTATCATTAGAGACGGAAGAACGATAGGCGTTTTAGGGCGAAGCATCTTTTTGAACATGGAAGATGCCCGTGATTTTACAGCCAGGATGGGTAAATCAGAGGAAACACTTAAAAAACTTAAATCCCTTCAGGATACACTCAATCAGCAAAATAGCTCCAGATACGATTTCGGCAGTCTCATTGGGGAAAGTACTCTATTTCTGAAAACAAAACAGTTAGCCATGGCAATTGCCGACAACGACAATACTTTATTGATTACCGGCGAAAGTGGCACGGGAAAGGATATTTTCGCTAAATCTATTCACAATTCAAGTAAGCGTCAAAACGAAACATTTATCCGGGTTAATTGTGCAGCAATACCCGAACACTTGATTGAATCAGAATTGTTCGGTTACGAAAAAGGCACGTTTACAGGCGCTCTCCGAGAAGGTAAAAAAGGCAAGTTTGAATTGGCTGATAAAGGAACAATATTTCTGGATGAAATAGGTGAACTTACATTGCCAATGCAATCTAAGCTTCTGATTGTCTTGCAGGAAAAAGAAATAGAACGCCTGGGGAGTCAGGTTAAGATTCCTAAGAAAATAGATGTTCGCGTTATTGCAGCTACTAATCGTAACCTGGGGAAAATGGTTATGGAAGGTTCTTTTCGGCAGGATCTATATTATCGGCTAAATGTAATAAACCTGGAACTCCCCCCACTCAGGCACCGTAAAGAAGACATCCCTCTATTATCTGATTGGATCCTGCACAATCGTGTGGAAACCTCGATTTCGCATATTGATACCGAAGCAATGGAACTCCTTATGGATTATGATTGGCCCGGCAATATACGGGAACTGCAAAACTTCATTGAAAACGGGGCTTGGTTAGCCACTCTGGAAGGCAGTAGATCAATTTCTTCCAAGCACATTTCCGAATTACTGGATAAAACAATTTATCCTCCAGACTTAAAATCAAGCCTATTTCCAATAACAAATAGCTCGCAATTACCAACTATGAAAACATATATTGGTTTGTGTGAAAAACGATTGATTGAGGAAACTCTCAAAACAACCAATGATGATAAAATAGCCGCTGCAAAGATACTTGATATGCATATTTCCAGCCTCTATCGAAGGATTAATAAGTACAGCTTGCATAATTTCTAAAGTGGCTCTCAGAAGCTTTTGCTGTAAGACCTATAGCAGCCGGGCTGAGAATAGGGTATTCGCCTTTCGCCAGAAAACTTGGGAGCCCCGCGCCGGCGTTCACCACCGCATTGGTACACTTTTGCATGACCTATTAAATAGAGTTCTACTTAACCCAGAAATACCAGAAAGCCCAGCAATTCCGGGCTTTCCTATGATATCAAAAATTGAGTTATTGGCATGTAATGTGTGATCAATGTAGATGTATAGACACAGTTCCCGATAACAAAGTCAAATTCCTTATATCAGTTTCACATAGTCCTGTGCGCCATAGAAAAAGCGATGAATGGTAACCGCTCTAGCCGCTTCATCAACCTTATAAACCAGTACATAGTTTTTGATGGTTGCCTTGTGGTAGCCCGCCCTTGCCAAATAAGCGTCTTGGCACCGTTCATACATATGCGGATTGCTTTTCAAATAGCCGTAGCATTTTTCCACTTCATCAAGGAAATTGGCAGCTGCGGTGGGGTTTGCAAGCTGAACGGCAATGTACGAGACGATATAATCCAAATCGCTGTGAGCAAGTTCCGAAACAACCAGCCTATACACTGTATTTTTCTCTTATGCTTTTCAAAGAGGCGTCTCCGTCCATCACCTTTCCTTCCGATATCTGCGCCTCGGCTGCAGCCAATTTGTTATATACGTCCAGCATAAACAGTTTTTCCTCGTACATTTTTACGCTCATGATAACCATATCGCCATAGCCGTTTTTGGTAATATATATCGGCTCGGTTGCTTCTTGGCACATTTTAGAGATTGCGCTGGTATTTTTCAAATCCCGGATTGGGATGATTCGTGGCATAACCTCACCTCCGTTCCATTCTCGTGTGATTATTGTACCATAATTATGCCCCGATTGCCAAAGCGTAATTCAATTGCCAGGTCAAATTGCCACAGCTATAAAAGAAATATGCGGCAATCGACTTCTTTCGATAAAATAGTTGGTGGAACAAAGATCGGGTAGGAGGCTACCCATTAATTGAGTAGCCGACCTCCCACAGCACCGTACGTACCGTTCGGTATACGGCGCTTCCAAAGTTTACACATTATTTTACAGAGTAACATTCCATCAAACTGAGGTATCCGGCTCGTTTAAATCTCTTATTGGATAAGGCTTTTAATAAGATTGGGCAAGATGCCTTCGTATTTGAGAGTCCTGAAGAATCTCTCAACGATAATATTGTCCAAGGCTCTGCCCTTGCCATCCATAGAGATTTTGAAGCATCAGCCTTTGGCCGCCACTTTGCGCAATTCCGTCAGAAGGTTGTCTTCCACCTCGATGACGCCCGAGACCAGGCGCTCCCTAGTGAGGCGGCTTTCGCGCTCGCCGGGTATGAAGATTTCTTCCACGCCGGGCAGCTTCTTGGTGGACTTCACCTTGGCGATAATTTCACCCACATGATTTTTGAGCTGTTCGCGGCCGGCCAAAAGGTCGGGGTCGATGGCGAAGATTAGATGCCCCCAGTTGCCGCGGCTGTCGCCCAGGCCGCAGAAGGCCGCACCCGCCAGCGGGCCGGCCAGGATTTCCGCCACCAGCGCCAGGCCGGAACCCTTGTAGCTGCGGTCAAAGGAGCGGATCGCCCCGGCGATGGCCTTCTGCGGGTCCGTGGTAGGTTTGCCCTCGGCGTCATAGGCCATGTCGTCCGGTATGGACCGGCCGGCGGTCACGGCCTCCACCAGCCCGAAATAGGATGTCGCGGCGGTGGACATATCGAGGATGATCGGGTCCGGGTCAGCTGGAATGGCCACGGCAAGCGGGTTAGTGCCGAAAACCGGCTCGTAGGAGCCGTACACGGCCACGCGCTGCGGCGAGCGCCCGAAGGCAAAGCCGATCAGGCCCACTTGCGCCAGGCGCGAGGCATAATAGCCGATGGCGCCCGAAGAGGTGTTGGTGTTGAACGTTCCGGCCAAGGCAAACCCGGTTTTGGCGGCCTTTTCCTTCACGATCGCCACGGCCTTGCCCACCACCAGCATGGCGTGGTTCTTGTTGCCGTTGATCTGTGCGGAGATGGGGGTTTCTTTCACGATCTCGATCTGGCCCGCATTCGGGTCCTTGGGGATACCCTTGTCGATCAGCTTGACCACGCCCTGGTTGTTGTCCCTGAGCTGTGCAAACAGCAAGCAATCGCTGATGATCTCTATTTCCTCATCCCGGTAATCGTAGCTGGCCACCGCTTTCCTGGTAAGTTCCTCAAGTTCCCGAATCGATATCTGCATAGTTCCGTCTCCCCTCGATAAATAATAATTAGACATCTTATTCAGAGTCTTCAATTTCCAAAGAGTAGAATGCTTGCCAGTTATCTTTGAATAGGCCTTCAAGTCGCCATCCTGGAAATCTGGAAAATCACCATTATTTCTAAAATAACGGAGTGTTTACCTGCTGTTCGAGTCTTTTGACGGTATTTTCAAGCTGAGCTTACGCATCTTTGCTGTCCATTGAGTTGGCATTGCTCCCGTCAGTTGCTTGTTTTATCATACCATTTTTGACAGGGAAAATCAGCTAAAATGCAGTAATATCGGCACTTTCAAACGTTTTTTCATCAGCAGATCGCGCCTGGTTTTGCACCGCGGATCGCTTTCGGTTGATCAAGTTCGAGACCTTCCACCAGCCACCGGAATTCCTGGTTATTAAACCGCCTGGCCTGCTCTGGTGTTTGGGGCTATTTGAAATTTCCATTTTTCAGACGCTTGTACAAAAGGACGAATCCGTCTCCTTCCGGCACAGTCATTCCTTCAGGACACACACAAGGGGACGGCTCTCTTGTGTCCTTGTATCTTAGAACAAAAAAGAGACCCTTCCGGGTCCTTTATCGAGCATACTCGCTATCAAGCTGGTGGAGGCGTATCGGCGTCCCGGTTATCTGCCATATAGAAGTACCTCTTCTTTATGAATCTTTTTAAGAAATTCCTCCTCAAGGCTACCTGTAGTCAGAACGTCGACTTTCGCCTGCAGAGCTTCTTCAATTTCTGTATATAATCCACATAAAGCAAACATTCCTTTAAGGGATCCTTTATCCACGCGTAAATCAATATCGCTGTTTTCGGTAATTTCTCCACGAGCATAGGAACCGAATAGATATACGCGTTCTACACCATATTTTCGGGCGATTGGCTCTATAACAGCTTTAATCTCTTCTATCGAATACTTTTTCGCTGCCATGCTATCGCCTCCCTAAATAGCAATAACCTGTTCTTTGGTTAACATTGCAGCATAAGCCAGTGCAACATTAATATCTTCAACCGTTAGAGAAGGATAGCTTTTTAGTATTTCATCTTTATCTAATCCCGCAGCTAGATTGTCAAGAATAACGGAAACCATTATGCGAGTACCGGAAATACAAGCTTGCCCATGGCATACTTCTGGCTTAACAGTAATTCGCCCTGTTAAATGCATTTGGGATCACCTCCACCGTCTCTTTTCTTATTCTACACTAAATTATCTTATATTAACGACGGTTGTTAAAATATCCCTTTTGTCTATTTTGCAAAAATTGTATCTATTTGGATTGTAATACTATGCCATTTCACTTTGTTCAACTTCCCAATCTTTCCGGGTATCAACATAAAGCTCACCCGACGTACCAGGTAATATAAACCCTTGGCTGATATCTTGCTCTTCATTAGAAGGCTGCTAGTACTCTGTTAACCCTAAT
>Ga0247507_100601_pt1 | contig 9116 bp, 8 predicted proteins | sample SJ112nscriptome_FD_186104 | JGI IMG/M metagenome (GOLD analysis project Ga0247507, IMG submission 186104) | Metatranscriptome of enriched cultures of PCE-dechlorinating microbial communities from Ithaca, New York, USA - SJ1.12 (Metagenome... ... | reverse complement strand
GGGGAGACCGAGCAGGCATAGAACATTTCCGGGCGTTCAGGTCTGGATCATCTGTGCTTCACTCTCCGGATGAGAAGATGTGACCTGCGTTCTGCATGTCCTCCTACATTGCAATAATCAGAACCCTTCTCATTAACGGAGAGACAAACCGGGTATCTGCCCGTTACTACTCCCACAAAATTCGCACCGGAACAGACAGAAAACACCCATGGCCTGGCAGGATGTCAGGCTTTCCTCCTACAAACTGGGCATTCTGAACGCTCCACCCCTAATCAGAACAGAGGTAAAAAATGTTAACAAAAAGCAGATTCAGCACAAAGTACAATGAAAACCAGATAACCCTTATCAACTATCTGAAAACACAGCTTCACAACGGAAGATGTTTCCTGAAGTCCAAATATATAGCAAAAGAGCTTGGCTTATCTTCCAAGGAAGTCGGAACTAACATGGCAATACTCTCAGAAATCTGTCCTGACTTCACCATTGAGCGATACAGTTACTCAAACAGTACAACCTGGCTTGTTACTCCGGGAAACTCTCAAGGCTTTCAAAGAAGAATGGAATTTCCGATCGCAACCGTCTGATGTGCATAACACTGCTTATATCCCCCAATCTCTTTTTCATCTGAACTCTTATTCTTCTTAAATCTATACTCAGGGTTTTTCAGTCATTTCACAGTTGATATCAACCAGAAGGGTACACCCGTTAGAAAGGAAAAAGATAAGTGAAGCCACGAGTTCTGGCATCTCCATTAAAATATTACCAGGGAACAGGTGAACTCTCCAGGATACGAGATCATATATCAGGATTACATGGACCATTTCTTTTTTTCATGGGAAAAACTCAGGATGAGATCGTAAAAGCATTACCCGCTAAAACAAGAAAGATTGCACCTGTCTTTTTTGAGCAGATTCCAGATTATATACCTGATTCAGCTATATTCCTCATAGATTCGATGTTAAAAATATATGACAACCTTCAGGTTGAGATTAAAAGGATCGAGGAAAGAATCAAATTTTACCTCAAGGATAAAGAGAATGAATTACGTATTTTGATGTCAGTTCCAGGGATTGGAATAGTAATTGGATCTAATTTGTTGGCAGAAATAGGTGATATCCATGATTTTCCAACCGCAGATAAATTAGCCAAATGGGCAGGACTTACCCCATCTGTTTACCAGTCTGCAAATACCAATTACACTGGACCCATCACGAAACAGGGTTCCAAATATCTTCGATGGGCTCTTATTGAAGCAGCACACTCTGCGATTAGAAGACCAGGGAAATTGAATGACTATTTCAACGGTCTCTTACCCAGAAAGGGTTACAAAAAAGCAATTGTTGCTGTTGCTCGTAAGATTTTACGGATTGTTTGGCATCTTCTCATCAATAATGAATTATTTGAAGATGGAATTCCTAGAGTGAAAACTGTTAAGATTCCCAAGTTTCCAGAAAAAATTGAGAGAGTTGGAATCGCAAAGATTATTCAGCTTTTGTCCAGGGGAGCTGAGATAATTGTTCAAGAGGAAGGTAAGGAGATTATGCGAATTAATGGTTCAAGTCAACCTACTTGATCCCGATTTTCATGGGAAATTGATATCGTTGTTTTGAGAAATGGTTGAATAATGAAATCCAATTGTAACAAAAGCAATTTTTCTTATCTTCACACAGTTGCTACCATTTAGAAAAAGTATTCAGTTTTGGTAAATATCCCGCTAATCAGAAAAAGTCATTCCTTAAAAGGGGTAATATTGACTGGATTAATATCGGAAAATGGAGAGACTATCTACTAAAACTGATGATTAATTCACAATCCGCATGATATCTTAAGTGTTTTCTCATAGATCATTTGTGAAACACGAAAGGAGATTCTTTGAACATTCTCTAAAATTCAAATTTAATCTCAACGAAGTGTGTTTATCTATCCGTCCTGTGTTTATCTGTTATCCCTATTTAACCTGACAAAACGTTATTTTGGTCATTGATAATAGGTGGGTAAAACCTGTCTGATAGACCATTCCCAATCGAGATCACATACTCTCTCCCATACGGCCCGTCTTCGATCCCTTCAACCAGATCCCAAATCCTGCTGTCCTCCCCGCCCCTGACAAGGGCGATACCCAGAACAACCGCTGCAACGGTATCAGTATCTCCCCCAAGCTGTATTGCCTCTTTTAGTAGCCTGCAGGGATCATTCCCATATTTGGCCAGAAGAAAGATCACGACTCCAAGAAATATGCGTGATTCGGTATAGGGAACCCCGTATGGTGCGTACTCACCAAGGAGAATCTCCCGGTCAGGGATGACAAGTCCTGAACATCGCTCACACCAGAATATGATATCCGGGCTCATCTCACGCACCTCTTCACGGATAACAGCCCAAAGTTCTGAAAAGAGTGTGTCATGGTATATTCGTTCATGGGCAAACAGAGCGATAGCCACGGTTGCAGCAATAGCATCGGGATGACCATGGGTGATTGACGCACTCAGCACAGCCGATTTGATAACCGTCTTCCGGTCAGGGAAAAACCCAAGTGGTGGGGCTCGCATAGCAGCACCATCCGTTTTCCGCTCACTCCTTTCATGATCAGAGATACTTTTGAGGAATGACTGAGGGTCTGGTGAAAGAAGCATCCGGAGAGTCTGTCTTGAATACCCTTGCCGTGGATCTCGCGCATAAGCGGTGAGAAAAGATTTTGCAAGATTAAATGGAGTTATCTCATCTCCGAATGCCATAATTTCTGCTATTGCCAGGGCCTGCTGGGTATCATCAGTGTAGCGGCCCGGTATAATACCCTCAGCCTCTAATTTTTTCGTTACATCCTGAAATGAGAGATTTTCAAATGAAGCTCCGCAGGCATCACCAAGGGCAATCCCAAGGAGCATCCGTGCTCCGGGAGAATAATATTCGGTCAAAAAAATCAGGGGATTTTAGAGCACTTCAGGCACTCGTGGTATCCCTTTTCCTTGATAAGTTTAAGAATCTCCCGGGGATTGCCATGGCACTTAAACTCACCGTTAATCATGACATGCCCTTTATCCACATCAAGGTAATCAAGAATATACCCGGTGTGGGTGATGACAAGACCACTGTTCTTCCGGTTTACAAACCGCTGGTTCTTCTGAAGCAACCGGGCGATGGACTCTCCCATGAGATGAATATTTTCAAGGTCAACTCCGCTCTCCGGTTCATCAAGCATGATAAAATGGGGATCCTGGATCATCATCTGTAATATTTCGCTTCGCTTGATCTCACCACCTGAAAATCCGAGGTTGATATCCCTACCCATAAACTCCTCCATGTTCATCCTTGAAACCGCTTCAGATAGATCCTCCGGATTTTTATTCGGGCTTATGACGTTCAGCATCTTGCCAAGTTTCAGACCCGGGATAGAAGGAGGACGCTGGAACATGATACCCATTCCAAGTCGTGCCCTCTCATGGATTGGCAAATGCGTTACATCGACCCCGTTAAATGTAATGGACCCCTTTGTAATAGTATATGCATCAATACCCATGATGCACATGAGTAAGGTTGATTTCCCGGACCCGTTCGGGCCCATCAGAACATGAGTCTCACCCGGTTCGATGTGAAGGGTGATTCCATGCAAAATCTCCTTTCCACCAATCTCTGCATGAAGATCTTCTATGTGAAGCATATTGTACTGTACCTTTTTGATTTAATGCGCCTGAATTCCTTTTCGGAATGGTTTAAAGGATCCGCTTCCCCGCTTCCGCTCCCGGCATACACTCATACACTTCGGTGATTTTCAATATGAGAAGTGATTTTGCCGGCAGGTTCGGTTTCTTCTCATGGATCATAGCTTTCATCTTCGCATGTTCCTCACCACTGGTCTTCACCGTGACATCAGCTTTTATCTGGTAACATCCCTTTGCGCCGGCACCATATACATATAATGCAGCTTTTGGATTTTCGAGAACATTTGCAAGAGTTTTCTGCATGAAATTATCCCCTATCCAGATCGTCTCATCATCAACTAAAAATACTGAAGCCATGGGTACAACATTCGGAATTCCTGACTTTGATGCCGTTGCGAGAGGAAACACTTTAATGGCTTCCAAGGCAGTCTTTATCTCCGGAGTCAGTGCAGTCATGGTACTTGAGTTTCTCTGGTATCATAAAAAGGTTCGGGTTTTATGTCTCGTTGTTCATCGCTGCAGGGAAGATAACCCTGACAACCGCACCACCATCATTGGCAAGGGTCATGGTCCCGGAGAGTTCAAGCGCAAGGTTTTCGATGATAGTAAATCCGGAGGTTGCGCTTCCGGTTCGGATAATTGACTCTGGAAAGCCCCTGCCGCTGTCTTGAACCTGATATATATACCAGTCTTCTTCACGCCGCAAAGAGAGCTCAATCCGCCCTGGTTGTCCGGGGGTGAAAGCATGACGGATCGCGTTCAGGATAACCTCCCCCGTGATAATTCCCAGAATGGCAGCATGTTTCTCACCAATGGCATCGTCAATAGCACAGGAGATGACAATCTCAATGTCCTGCATCTCCTCAGCGAAATCTTCTGTAATACACCCGATGATAAGCCGGATATATTTACAGAGATGAACTCCGGCTCCCCTTCCCCCGCCCGCTTCGTAGAGCTGCAGGATAGCTTCAAGGAGGATCTTGCCATACCGCATATCATGTTCAGGTTCAGCGGCTATGGACAGGAATTTCTGGTTGAGGACATTTCTGACGATCTGCAGGAGGGTAATATAGGTGTGCCGGACCTCTCTTGATTCAGAACCGGTCTCATTACCTGGTTCAGCATCATCCCGTGACTCCGGACTGATGGTCCAGATGATAAGATCCCGATCACCGCTCTGAATTTCCCTGGCAACTATCCTGACCTGTTGCCATCCCGCCCTGATATCTGGCAGATCAACCTGGTCTGCGATGGTCAGTCCTTCCCTGATCTGCTCGATGACCTCCCTGCTGATGAGACCGCTCTCACGAAGATCTACTCCGGTCTGTCCGAGAGGGGAGTATGATGAGGCATAGGCCGATGCAGCATGGTTCATCTCTTGGATTCGGAGATCGGACGCGGTGGTGATAATTGCGGGGACCGGGTTTCGTGAGAAGAGATCATGGTACAAGCTGTCCCGGCTGAGTGAGATATCCTGCAGTTCATCAGTCCGTGACGCACTCAAGATCATGCCTGCCATACCAGAGGGTTTGAATAGTCTGACAAGGATAAAACGGATCTGACCATCCGGGAAGTTTACATGAAACCGGGCACTACTCCCCCCACCCGCGAGAACCTGGGTTTTAAATTCATCAAAACGCTTATGTTCCTCTGCAGGGAGGAGATGGGTAAAAAAAAGACCGGTGACCGCCCCCTGATCATACCCCATGATATGAGAGACTGACGGGGTTACATATGATATCTGTCCATCAGGACTGAGTAACGCGATGAGTTCCTCGGTATGCGAGAGAAGCTGCAGGTAGATCTCCGGAGATAAGAGACCATTTGTGCTGTCTGGAACCGCTTGACTGAGTATTCTGATGATATATCCTTCCAGTCCGGAGAGTGCGAGCGGACCTTTAAAAGATCCGGATCCGATCAGGATTCCCTCTGCGGGGGACCGGTCCTTTACCTGCAGTCTGGTAAAGATAACAAAGGATCTCTTCTCATTCAAACCAGTCTGGATAGTCTTTCTGACCGCATCGCGCTCCTCCGGATGAATGAGATCGGGCAGAGAGATAAGACCGGTGTCCACCAGTTCAGCGGGAGTATACCCGCACACATCCCTCGCCCCCTCGTCTGCATAGGTTATGGACAAAGCAGCGTCAGCCTTTGCCCGAAACATCATCCCCACTATATGTACTTTATTTTCCATGGTCCCCCCGGACAGAACATGTTGATTATCAGATTTCCTGTGATGTATAATAAGAGGCGGGGTATAGTTTTATTGATCCGTGAGGTACACAAAGAAGGATTCATTGGTTGAAACCCGTGTATTTAAAAGATCACTTCCTCCTGTTGCTGCTCCTTTCCCTGACTGTGATGCTGGTCATGGCCGGGGAGTCCATGCTCACTGCCGCTCTGCCGGAGATTGAACATGAATTCTCCGTTCCAGGTATCTATGAGTCATGGATTCTCCCGATTGTCCTGCTCGTCGGAGCGGCAGCTTCACCCTTTGTAGGAACCGCAGGGGATCGGTTCGGCCATAAGCGTCTTCTTATCATCTGTCTTGTGATATACTCTGTCGGTCTTATCAGCGGACTTGTGGCCCCTGATATCTGGGTCCTCCTCTTTGGTCGTGCCATGCAGGGGGCAGGAATAGCTGCCTTTCCCCTGGGGTATGCGATCATCAGGCAACGGCTTTGTGAGACTGGGGCAGATACCGGTATTGGTATTATCAGTGCCATGTATGGTGCGGGAACATTCATCGGGGTGATAACCGGGTCGTTCATAACCGGTCTTTTCTCATGGCGGGTGACCTACATGGTTTTAATCCCGGCTACCTGTATCCTGCTTCTTTGCATCTGGAAGTATATCGGAGATGATGAACCGGTAAACGGGCATGGTTCACTCGATTTTGCAGGATTCTTCTCTCTGCTCCTCTTCCTGCTCCTCTCCCTGGTTTTTTTCTCCCTCCCGACAGAAGACCAGATCGGATTTTTCGGGCTGCTCTTACTTGTGTCTGCCGTCCTCGTATTTGGGCTTTTTATCCGGATCGAGAGGCGGGCGTCTCATCCCCTGGCAGATATTCACCTGATGAAAAGACGCCCGGTTGCGGTGTTCATGGTGATCGGGTTTCTGACCGTATTCACCTTTTTCGTACTGCTTCAGATGATGCCCTATATCATCCGGCTTCCTACCGGACTTGCCCTGTCAGCCGAAATGGTCGGATTAATCCTGATTCCAGGGACATTATGTGATATGGCTGCAGGGCCGCTGACCGGACGGATGATCCCGGTTATCGGGTGCCGGCTTCCCTGCATTACCGGCTCTCTTCTTCTCCTTAGTGCGGGATGTCTGCTCTTTCTCTTTCCGGTAACGCTTGCCGGCCTGGTGATTGCCTGGATGGTCTTCTCATTCGGAATGTCCATGCTCGCTACCGCTGATCTCATCGGAGTGCTGGAGTTTATCGGGGAGGAGCGGACTGCTGAAGCGACCGGAATAATCCAGAGTATGCAGACACTTGGGGGGATGATCGGTCCTATCGTTACAGGAATTATCCTTGCAACCTCCCAGGTTAGCACGATGTATCAGGGAGAGATATGGGAGATCCCTAAAACCGGAACTTATTACCAGATCTTTCTGGTGGTGATCATCATCAGTTCACTTCTCCTGGTAATCTCCTGGATATATGTGAAGGACAGACGGAAAGAAAGAAATGAACATACTCATCCATCTGTGTGAGAAACCATAGTATGACAAAAACAAATCTTCGTTGTCCCTTTGATAAAGAACCCTGTATAGAGGAACGATGTGCCGTCTGGTCTGAAGTTTTTGCCTGCTGCAGTTTTGCAATGCTTCAGGACCTTCTCAGAAAAAGAGCATCTGACCATGAGAAACCGGTAAGACCCGGAACAGATATATCATCAGGCTCAGGGAAGTACCGGACTCTGCTCTTTGATTAACGGAGCTATGGCATCTCTTCAACTTTTATCATATTTGTCCGACCTTCCTTTCCGGAAAAATTACCCGCGATTATTACCAGCTGATCCTTGGATGTGGCAATACCGGTAACCTTTGCAATTTTTACCGCAGCCCTGAAGAGTTCATCTGCCGACTGGATAGGATCAAAAACGACCGGCTGGATTCCCCACCGGAGGAGGAGTCTTCTGGCAACAGCCGGGTCAGGGGTCAGAGCAAGGACCGGAGATCGTGGTCGACACCGTGATACACGTTCAGCAGTCAGACCTGATCTTGTAAATGCAACGATTGCAGGACTTTCCAGCTCTTCAGCAATGTAACAGGCCCGGTAACTGATGATACCTTCTACATTCTTCTCATGCCAGTCGGATCGTTCATTGAGGATACGAAGGTAGGGAAGGTGTTGTTCAATCTCGATCGCTATCCGGGCCATCATGACTACTGCCTGACCCGGGTATCTTCCGACAGAGGTCTCGGCGGAGAGCATGGTTGCATCGGTTCCGTCTACGATTGCATTGGCAACATCGGTTACTTCCGCCCGTGTCGGTCTGCCCCTGCTCACCATTGATTCCAGCATCTCGGTTGCGGTGATCACCGGGATTCCCTGCTGGTTGCACGTGGTAATAATAAGTTTTTGAATGTACGGGACCTCTTCAAGGGGGAGTTCGACACCAAGATCTCCCCGTGCGACCATAACTGCGTCAGCATGCCGGATGATGTCATCAAGTCCTTCAACCGCCCGCCGGCATTCTATCTTTGCAATAAGCGGGATATTTCCCATTCCTTCACGGGTGAGGAGGGTTCGTGCATCCCTAATATCCTCTGCCGACCCGACAAAGGAAAGGGCAATGTAGTCAGGCCTGAGTGCTGCTCCCTGCCTGATATAGTCGATAAACCGGGCACCTGCATAGGGAACATCCGGCCTTCTTCCCGGAATCACCACCCCCATCCCCTCCCGGATGGTTCCGCCCGATATGACGGTTGTGAGCATCGGGGGGCCGGGTTTTAAGACCTGTAATGTGACCGCCCCGTCTCCTACCAGAACCACGTCTCCGGGGCAGACTTTTGGGATGCAGTCCGGGGGATGTACGTGAATGGCACCAGACGCATGCTCATGCTCAGCGGCGATGTGAATGGTATCTCCGGGAACCACATCTCTGGGCGGGGAGTGAATCAGAACCCTGAGTTTGGGACCGGGAATGTCAACCAGGATACCTATCTCCCGATTCAGTTCATCTGCCAGTGCTCTGATTTGCTGAACCGTTTCTTCATGCCAGGGTGGTGATCCATGAGAGAGGTTCAGGCGTGCAATATCCATCCCTGAAAGGATCATCTCCCTGATAATCCGAGGATTTGATGATGCTGGTCCTATTGTTGCGATTATTTTAGTTCTTCTCATGGTGCAGGATATGCCGGGATCAGAAGGACTGGCTCGCCTCTTCATGATATGGGAGATGTTGAGTTTTCGAAAGATAAAAGGTAAACTCTGCATGGTAT
>Ga0247507_100586_pt1 | contig 9302 bp, 6 predicted proteins | sample SJ112nscriptome_FD_186104 | JGI IMG/M metagenome (GOLD analysis project Ga0247507, IMG submission 186104) | Metatranscriptome of enriched cultures of PCE-dechlorinating microbial communities from Ithaca, New York, USA - SJ1.12 (Metagenome... ... | reverse complement strand
CTCCGTCCCCGCGTTGCAGCTTGTTATTTGGCACAGATCTTCACAATAAGTGTTTCCATTATCATCCGGTCTTCCTGACTGGTGCTCTTCATGCGCGTATCAGCATCTAAAAAAGCCTTAAACAATTCAGCGATTTCATCCCAGCTAAAACGATGGGCCTGCTCCTTTTTAGTCTTTACCGCCCAGCTTTTAAGGCCGGTCAGAGCCTCAATATCCTTATGGTCTCTGCCCTCCCCGGCGTAATGTTTGACTTTGGCCATCTGGATAAATTGCCGGACGATGATATATAAGAAGAGTATTTCACTCTCCCCTTGCTCTAAAAGCTGTCGGAAAGCATTCATAGCCGCTCTTACATCCCGCCGGAGCAGGGCGTCTGAGAGTTTGAAAACCCTGATCTCCTCGCCGCTGTCCAGCTCGGCTTCCAGTTCTTTCATCTGCACCGGTTCGCCGGGAGCCATGAGACACAGCTTCTCGATAAAGTTCAACAGGTAATACATGTCCTGTCCGCTGTTGGCTACGATCCTGGCCAGTTCCGGTTTTATGTCCCGGCCCCGTTGCTCAAACTGCCTTTGCACCCATTTTGCCAGATCCGCCGCCTCAAGCTGTTTGATCTGCAGGGTTTTAAGCCCCGTCCCCAGCTTTTTTTCCAGCCCCAGAGAAGTTGGATTCTCTTCCCCGCTGATAATTACCAGCTGATCGCGGGAAGGCCGTTCGAGATATGCTTCCAAAGCTCGCAGGTATTCCTCGGTTTTACTGCGTTTTTTTCGACTTTTACCCAGCCAAACCGGCCGTTTGATAATCAGCACCCTTTTCACGCTGAACAGGGGAGCGTAATCAAGGGCTTCCAGCAGCTGCAAGGGCGTCAGGTAGTCAGCCTCCAGAGACAAAATCTCGGGTTCTTCGCCACTTTCTACCCGGATCTGACCGATCAGGCTCCGAATTTCCTCGTCGATTAAAAAGGCATCGCTACCCCAAATATAATACAATGCTTGGCGTTCACTCAATGATGATTGCACCTCAACAATTCATTATCCGTCTGACGCGGTAACATCAAGCCGTTTTGCATATATTATAATATTAATAATAATACATTTCACAGGCAGCCGCTCCAAGCCTTCACAAAAGGAGGAATCATTATGTCAGAACATTATGACGTAATAATCGTGGGAGCCGGACCGGCCGGAATATTTGCCGCTCTTGAACTTCGCCGCCTGGGCGGCTTTAGAGTCCTGCTTTTAGAAAAAGGCACTCTGGTTCAAAAGCGAAAGTGCCGTATTGACAGCGAACATATCGCCTGCTCCAACTGCCAGCCCTGTTCCATCATGTGCGGCTGGGGAGGAGCGGGGGCCTTTTCAGATGGCAAGCTCACTCTCACTACCGAATTCGGGGGATGGCTGGCTGACTACATCGGTAAGGAAAAGCTGACCGAGCTCATTGCTTATGCGGACCAGATATATGTAAACTTCGGCGCTCCAGAGCGCCTTTTCGGACAGCTTGATGACGACTTCGAGGACTTGCAATCCCGGGTGATAAAGGCCGGGTTGAAGCTCATCCCCGCCCGTATACGTCATATGGGAAGCGAAAACACCCAGAAAGTCCTGGCCAATATGCATAAAGAGCTGGCCCGTCAGGTAACCATTCGCACCGGTGAAAAAGTTGAAAAGGTTATTATTGAAGACGGCCGGGTGGCCGGGGTTAAAACCAAACGCCAGGAATACCAGGCTCCCCGGGTAATACTGGCTCCAGGCCGGGACGGCGCCCAGTGGTTCAGCGAACAGGCCGGGCATATGGGTCTGCCCCTTAAAAACAATCAGGTCGACCTGGGGGTAAGGGTGGAGGTTCCGGCGCTTATTATGCAGGAGTTTACCGATAAAATATGGGAGCCCAAGATTCTTTTCAACTCCCCCACCTTTGACGACCAGGTGCGGACCTTTTGCGTGAGCCCCAACGGCCATGTTGTACTGGAGAATACCAACGGGCTGATAACTGTCAACGGTCACTCCTTTGCCAGTCAATCCAGCAGCAACACCAACTTCGCCATCCTGCTCAGCCAGGAATTCACCGAGCCCTTTAACCAGCCCATTCTCTACGGCCGTTATATAGCCAGCCTGGCCAATATGCTGAGCGGGGGCATTATCATACAGCGCTACGGCGATCTAAAACGGGGAAGGCGTTCCACAGCCGCCCGCATAACCCGGGGCCAGGTCGTGCCTACCCTTTCGGCGGCTGTACCCGGCGATCTTTCCCTGGTCCTGCCCCACCGCTATATGGTAGGCATTTGCGAGTGTCTGGAAGCTTTGGACAAGGTAATGCCTGGAATATCCAGCGAACATACCCTGCTCTACGGCATTGAAGTCAAATTCTATTCGGCCCGCCCGGCCTTGGACAATGAGCTGGCTACTACTGTTCCCGGCTTATATGCCGTGGGCGATGGGGCGGGAGTAACCCGGGGGCTCATTCAGGCCAGCGTTTCAGGAATCGTTGCTGCCCGGGCTATTGCCGGCCAGTAATGGCGCAGTCATTATGAATCCCTGGCTTCGCGGGGATTTAAATCCACCACTGCCACCGTGCAGCGGGATACGCAGAACAGGTTTTCCTCTTCATCATATATTTTCACATCCCATATCAGGGTCCGTTTGCCAGTGTGCACCGGTATCCCAACCGCTTTTACCATTCCACTGCTCACGCTCTTCAGGTGGTTGCCGTTTATCTCCAGGCCCACGGCTCGCTGGGTGTTGGGATCAATATATAAATAACTGCCTGATGAAGCCACGGTTTCCGCTAAAACCAGCGAAACTCCTCCGTGTAAAAGGCCAAAGGGCTGATAGGTTCCTGGAGCAACGGGCATCGTAGCAGTTACTCGTTCCCTGGTAAACTCAATTATCTCAATGCCCAATTTCTCCATAATGGTATTGCTCCAATCAAACTTGTGCAATTCTAACCCCTCCTAATTCTAACACTATGAATATTTTAACACTAATCGGCAAACGCCCCTACCCGCTCCGGTTGACAGCGGCCGCGCCCGGAGGCTAGCATAAAATACGAACCATGACTTATTCGCGGAGGTGCTTATGGATCTACATAAGATAAACGGCAACAGCTATTGGATAGAAGGGCCCACTAATACCGGCGTATTCCTGTTTAAAAACAAATACACCCTGCTGGTGGACACCGGCGACGGCAGGCAGCAGGCGCGGCGGGTAGCCGAACTGCTCAAAGAGCAGGGCTGGCAGGTGAAATATGTTTTCAATACCCACGAACATCCCGATCACTGCGGGGGCAACCAGTATTTAAAAGAAAACTATCCGGGCAGCGTTTTTCATGCTTCGGCGGCGGCCCGCCAGTTTATGGAGGACGGTATTCTGGCTCCCCTGTATATGTACGGCGGCAGCCCTCCGGACGACCTGGCCCGCTACTATACCCATGCCAGGATGCCCGCAGTGGATGAGATATTGCTTAGCGGAACGGTCAAGATAAATGATGAGCGTTTTGAACTGCTGCCCCTGTCAGGACATGCCCGGGGCCAGATGGGGTTGGCCACCCGGGACCGGGTCTGTTTTCTGGGAGACGCCCTGTTCAGTCCGGAAATTATCGCCAAGTATTCTTTCCCCTTCCTGTTTGACATTGAAAGCCAGTTCAAGACCATCCAGCTCATATCCGGCCTGGAATATGATTTTTATCTGCTGGGCCACGCTCCCCGGTACTATACCCATACCGAGCTGCTCAAAGTAGTGCAGGCCAACCAGAGTAATCTTGAAAAATACCTGTCTCTGTTATTGGAGCTGCTGGATCAGCCCAAGTCGCGGGAGGAACTTGCCGAGGAACTGATCATAATCGAAGACCTGAGCGTTGACTTCAAAGAATATTTCTATATTATGTCCACCCTGGCCGCCTTCCTGACCTACCTGACCCGCCGGGGTGAACTGAAGCATCAACTGGAAAACGGACGGCTCTATTATTTCAAGGAATAAGCTACTTGATCCAGGCCAGGGTCCTTCTCCACCAGTAGCCGGGGCGCAGAAGCATCAGCATGGCCACCGGCCGGCGGCCGGGCAGTTCTTGCCACAGGTTAACGGCAAAGGCCAGGGCCAGGAGAGCGGAAGCCAGTTCGGACAAAGAGAAGGCCAGCCATACGCCATTTAAACCGAACAGGCCCGGCAAGACCAGAAGCAGGGGTAAAAACAGCCCCAGGTGGCGCAGCAGGGCAAACATCATGGCCTTAACCCCTTTACCCAGGGCCTGCAAAACGGTTGAGACAATAAAAACTATTCCCAGAGCGGGAAATCCCAGGGTGGCGAGACAGATGCCTATGACTCCGGCCTCTTTTAAGGCTTCATCCTGGGAAAACCAGCTTATGATCCATTCCGGATAGCTCTGCATTAGAACCACGATCAACAGGAGCAGAACAAAACCTATTACCGCAGATTTGACCAGGGTTTCCTTGACCCGCTCGACTTTGCCCGCCCCGTGGGCAAAGGCCGCCACCGGAAGTGCGGCCTGGGCCAAACCGAAAACCGGAGTCAGACAAAAGGAGCGCACCCGCGAGAATATGCCCAGAGCCGCTACCGCTTCAAAGCCGTAAACGGCTACCGTCCGGTTGAGAATAGTGATCGTAAATACCCAGGCCAGCTCCATCAATAAACTGGGAAACCCCACTCCGTAAATCCCCTTCAACACTCTCAAACTGGGGCGAAAGTTCTGCCAATCCCAGCTCAGCAGGCGACGTTGCTTAACTACGATCCCAATCAATACGACAGCGCTGATCATTTCCGCCAGAACCGTGGCCCAGGCCGCCCCCCTCATTCCCAGCGCCGGTATGGGACCTAGTCCGAATATCAATAACGGGTCAAATAATACGTTGAGAATGATGCCGACCAGGCCAATAGCCATTGGCAAAACCGTATTGCCTTCGCCCTGAACAATATTTTCCAGGATGATCAAAATAAAAGTAAAAATGCAGCCGAACAAAATGATCTGCAGATACTCCCGGCAGAGCTCGTAAGTATCGGCCGTACATCCAAAATAGACCAGCATCTGGTCAAGATAGACCCAGCCCAGGAGACTGAAGCCAACCCCGTAGATAATACCCGCAATGAGGCCGTGCCAGGCCACGTTGTCCCCCTGCCTTACATCCCCCTGCCCCAGAGTGCGGGAAATGAGGGAGGTTAAACCTACTCCCGTGGCGTAAGCCAGAGAACTTATCAAGACCTGCAGGGGGATGCCGAGGGTCAGGGCGGCCAGGGCGGCCGAGCCCAGGCGGGCGACAAAATAAGTATCAACCAGGCTGAACATCGAGTATAAAACCATTCCCACCATAGCCGGGAAGGAAAGCCTAAAAAGGAGCAGGCCAATACGCTGGGCGTCCAGATCAGGCTGGCGCATGAATATCCCCCCCCCTTCAACTCAAGCTATGAAAAAACAGCGCCGCTTAGTATTCTTGAGCTAGCTATCTTGAATTTAATCCATCAAAGGTAATATACTAAGGCTGCTCTGCTGTACAGCAAGGCTTGCACAAGGAGGGAGAAAGGATGCGCCTGCTCATTAAAAACGGCCTGGTAGTAACCATGAATGAAGCCCGGGAGATTATAAAGACCGACATCCTGATCGAAGAGGATCGCATACTTGCACTTGGTGATGATTTAAAAGAGACCCGGATTGATCAAAGCATTAATGCCGATGGTATGCTGGTTATCCCCGGTTTGATCCAGAGCCACATCCATCTCTGCCAGGTGCTGTTTCGCGGCCTGGCTGATGATCTGGAGCTGCTCGACTGGCTGAAGCAGCGGATCTGGCCCCTGGAAGCGGCCCATGACCAGGATACCCTCTACTACTCGGCCCTTTTGGGTTGCGCCGAACTGATCCGGGGCGGGACTACCGCCATTATCGACATGGGCACCGTGCAGCACAGCGATTCGCTGTTCCAGGCCGTAAAAAAAGCGGGCTTAAGATATCTGGGCGGCAAGTGCCTTATGGACCAGGGCCCTGAGCTGCCGCCGGGACTCTCCGATAATACCGATAAGGCCATCAATGAAAGCCTCGATCTGATCAAGCGCTGGGACGGAGCCGAGCGGGGACGGCTGCGCTACGCCCTGTGCCCCCGCTTCGCCGTCTCCAGCAGCACCGATCTCTTGGACCAGGTCCGGGATTTATCGAAGGAACTTAATCTGCCGGTCCACACCCATGCATCCGAAAACAAGGAGGAAGTCGAGCTGGTGCGGAGTTTAAGCGGACTGCCCAATATCACCTATTTCAATGAAAAGGGGCTCTGCAATGAACGCCTCATAGTAGCCCACTGCATCCATTTAAACGATGAAGAGATCAACCTGCTGGCCGAAAGCGGAAGCCATATAGCGCACTGCCCGTCAGCCAATCTCAAATTGGCGTCCGGCTTCGCGCCCGTTCCCCGCCTGCTGGAGCGGGGCGCCAACGTATCCCTAGGGGCGGACGGAGCTCCCTGCAACAACAATCTCAATGCCTTTATGGAAATGCGGCTGGCCGCCCTGATCCATAAACCGGCCTATGGACCCCGGGCCATGCCGGCCGGACAGGTTTTTGAGATGGCCACTCGGGGCGGAGCCCGGGCCATGGGGCTGGAAGCGGAGACGGGCAGCCTGGAGCCGGGCAAAAAAAGCCGACCTGGCCCTTGTCAAACTGGAGGCCTGGCACCACTATCCGCTCGATGCCGCTTCGGCCTACGGCCACCTGGTCTATCAGGCTTCAGCCTCCGACGTATTTGCCACGATTGTGGATGGCAGGATTCTGATGATGGACAACCGGCTCCTTACCCTGGACGCCGATGAACTGCGCCGGGGCATAGGCCGCTCCCTGCAAACCGTGCGCCGGCGCACCGGAATTTAAAATCCTCCTTCCAGCAAGGTTTCTCGGGGGCCGAGCCAAACCGCAAAACCGCGGCCTTCGCTGCGAAAGGTCACCGCGCCCACCAGGTCAGTGCGCAGGGCCTCAATGGCTTCATCCTGCATTGCTTCAAGTACAAGCGGACTGGGGTGGCCGAAAATATTACGCTTTCCTGCCGATATCACTCCATAACGCGGACGGGTTTTGCTATAAAGGGGCGGATAGAGCGAGTATTTGCTTCCATGGTGAGGCAGCTTAAGTACCGTTGCGGGCCTCAGCTTCCCCTCTCTATCCAACCCGCGCAACACTTCTTCATCCACGTCGCCAGTCAGTAAAACCGAAAAATCGCCCATTTTACATACCAGGACCAGGGAATGGTTGTTGTACTCCTTATCAGCCGCCTCTTTTCCGGAGTACAAGACCTCCAGCGACCAGGCCCCTTCCTGTAGAACCTGCCCCCTGGCAAGCCCCTTCCAGGCTGCACCGCGGCTGTTCATTTCCTTGCGCCAGGCCTTATACACATCCGCTCCGGCCAGGTTGGCCGGTACGCATACGGTTTCCACCGCGATTTCTCTCACCACCCTTTGCAGCCCGACCAGGTGGTCGGCATCGGGATGGGTGTTCACGGCCCAGTATAGCTGCCTGATGCCGCGATGGCGCAGGTAGGGAATTACCTTGCGCCCTCCCACGTCACTGAAAGCACTTCCGCCCCCGTCAATCAAAATAAACTTGCCCCGGGGGGTCTTCAACAAGATACAGTCGCCCTGCCCCACATCCAGGAATACCACTTCCATCTGCCCCCGGTTAAAAAAAGAGGCGGGCAGACAGATAACAATGAGAAACACCCCCACACAGATCAAGCCGGCTCCCATCCTTGTACTTCCCCGCTCCCTGGTCAAAAGGTAAAGCCCGGTGTAAAAGATGCCAATAGCGGCCGGCCCCGGAGCCGCCACCCAGAGGTAGGCACCAGGCAATTGGAGTATCAGATGATTCCCCCATCTGATAATGTCAATAAGCACTTCAGCCAGCTGCAGCATAAGCGCTCCCAGTGGAGCCATAAGTACGCCCAGCAGGAGAAAAAGGAATCCGATCATGACCACCAGTTCGGCCAGGTAGGAGAGAAACAGGTTGGCAATAAGCGAAACCGGAGACAGAATGTTGAAATAATAGGCAATAAGCGGCAGGACAGCTGCCTGGGCGGCTAGCGGGATAAGCAGGCAGTCCATCCAGCGCCCCTTATCGGGCAGAGCCTTTCGCCAGCGGGGATAAAGGTAGACCAGGCCCCAGGCCGCCAGGAAAGACAGCTGAAAGGATATCTGAAACAGGGCGGTGGGCTGATGCAGCAAAATGATAAGGCCTGACCATCCCAGGCTGTTTAACAGATCATTTTCCCTCCCGGCGTACAGGGCGGTAAGGGCCAAAGCCGCCATAATCACCGACCGGGCCACGGGCGACGGCCAGTCCACCAAGGTCGCATAGAGCACCAGGATGGAGAGGCTGCCCACCAGCACTCCCCGCTTTGATAAACCCAGGCGTTTGAATAAAAGACTGCACAGCAAAGCCAAAAATCCGACATGCATGCCGGAAACCGAGAAGACATGAACAATGCCAGTCTTCTGGTATTCCTGGTATTCATCCGGATCGATTCCGCTGACGTCGCCTAAAAGCATCCCGCAAAAAATGCCGGCTGCATCGGCCGGCAAAACATTTTTGATCAGGGCTGTACTGCGGGCCCGGTAGCCTTCCAGGAAACCCGGCCAGTCATCCCCGCTTCCTGTTGTTTTCAGGTCTTCCGGTTCTTTTACGGTCAATAGGTAGTAAATCTGCTCATATTCAAGATAGGCGGCATAATCAAATTCACCCGGATTGCCCGGCCGATCAGGCCGCCTCATCTCACCCTGCATCAGCACCCGCTGGTATTTCCGCAAATCGGCGTTGAAATAACAAAAAACCTGCAGACGCTTTTGATAGGGTCCGGGCTCATCAGTCTCAAGAACAAAACTGCAGCGTCCGTCGGCCAGACGCGGCCGGCTCACAATGGTTCCCGACACCTGGGCGCTGCCGGTTGCATCATCCACCGGCGGGCGCAAAACCACCAGTTCCGTGTAAGCACAACCCGCCGCCAAAACCATAAGGCAACTCAAAGCTGCCCAGGCCTGCTCCTTTTTGAATAGCGCCCCTAACAACAGCAGCAAGGCCAGGGCAGCCGTCCAACCCCAAAAGCGATGGTAGCTCAAGGCGACAGCCAGCGCGAATACTATAAAGGTGCGAAACCAGGCCTGGTTCATGCTTATTTCCCCGTATGCCCCACCCGGGGGCGGGCCTAGTACAACGTTCCGTATATTGTGTTCATAAGTTGGAGCAGATTTTTTTGAAGTACAAGGCGGAGGAATGAGTAATACTGGACGTATTGCGATTGACGACAACGCAGTAATTCGGAAAAATCT
>Ga0247507_100501_pt1 | contig 10092 bp, 9 predicted proteins | sample SJ112nscriptome_FD_186104 | JGI IMG/M metagenome (GOLD analysis project Ga0247507, IMG submission 186104) | Metatranscriptome of enriched cultures of PCE-dechlorinating microbial communities from Ithaca, New York, USA - SJ1.12 (Metagenome... ... | reverse complement strand
GGAAGTGGGAGGGATGGAGAAAGTTCGTGCGCTGATTGTCGACGATTTCGGAATCGTGCGTGAGGGCTTGTCGGTTCTGTTGGGAAATCTGGCCGATGATATCGAAGTAGTGGGTACGGCCACCAACGGGAGAGACGGGCTGGATCAAGTGCTCGAACTATGCCCGGATATTCTGATCACGGACATCGCGATGCCGGAGATGAGTGGGATCGCTCTCATCGCCGCAGTGACGGGGCGGTTGCCATCGTGTAATGCCATTGTCCTGTCGATGTACGCGTCCGAAGAACATATCTATCAGGTCTTCAAGGCCGGTGCTCGCGGCTATCTGCTCCACGATTCTGTGGGGAGTGAACTTATCGAAGCCATCCATGTCGTGCTTTCGGGCCACTACTTCATCAGCCGCAAGTTGACAGATATCGTGATCAAGGCCCTACTCACCTCATCGCGGGAGGTGGGCCTGCCCGGTTGGGAAGCCCTGAACGACCGGGAGCAACAGGTTTTTCACCTGCTCGTTTCCGGAAAGTCTAATAGAGAGATTGCCAAACGCCTTGCCGTCTCCAGTGGCACGGTTGCCGTGTACCGCAGCCGCATGATGCGCAAGCTGAATGTGGAGAGCTTGCCCTCGCTGGTGAAGCTGGCGATCAGACACGGGTTGACACCCCTCGACGTCTGATTCCTTCCGAGCTGGTCCGGTATTGGCAGCTTCCGCGGGTGAAGTCTCCAGTTAGCGAGGCTGCTGATTGGGCTGATGCGCAAACCCACCCTGTGGAGATGGGAGCGCGCGAAACCCAGCGGACGTGACGACTGACTGGGCGGATGGAGTCATCTGGTGCGACTGGAGAAACCGTTTCGCGAGTTGTGAGGCGCGGTCTGAGCGAGGGCCGCGGGAACAATGCGCGGGTTGCCGTTTAGAAATCGGTGTGTGAAGCAGGGAAGCCTCGTGAGGGGTTAAACGTTCAGTATCTGAGAACACCTTCCAGGTCCAGGCCGTGAACGGAATTCGCGGATTCAGTAGTCACGGGTAACCCTGGGAACACCCTGGAGTGGGCTGTTGCCTGTCGTACGAATGGGACGTGCTGTTTGGTCAAGCGCGGTTCGGCTGATTCCGAGGAGGAAACGGTGCGAAGAGACATCGCCAAGGGATTGGGCACTGCCCAATACGCTACGTTGGATCAGCCGCTAAGGGCTCTCACGTGGGAGCAGGTCACACGGATTGACGACGCACTCGCGGAGATCGGGCCGTATGGTGAGGTGTGGTTGACCAAAGATGGGGACACCCAACTGCTGCTGAGAAAGTCGGATGTGGAGTACGCGGCTGGTGCACGGTAGAGGTTGAACAGGGGAGGAACATTCCGCTTTGCTCGGGTAGCAGGTGCCGGTTTGAGGTGTGGCAAGCAGAACCGTACCCGGCCTGAGCGTTACGTCGTAGGGCAACCTATGTAAACTGGATAGCACTTCGTCTGAGGTGAATTCCACCCGGGAGCTGTTTTCTTTTGCCAAAAGGTAGAAGAAAGTTGCTCCCTTGTGTTTTTGTAGAGAGCGACCGTTCGGGGACCGCAGGAAGAATAGGGGGAGGGGCTGGTGAACAAGGTGGCGGATACGGAGGTCAAGCAGGTGCATCAGGGCATCGGAGTCATGGAATGGTTCGAAAAGGACCGGCTGCGGGTATTGAATCCCCATCAGGTCAAGCAGATTGACAATGCGGTTGAGGCAATTGCGCGCGGTGGGCAGGTTCGGTTGATCAAAAGCAAGGGTTCGCTGCGCTTCGTGCAGGTCATTCATTGCGAGGAACGCATCTAAGGGGGCGTGACTTGGGCTCGGACGTGGTTGTTTCGGTGTGGGGTGGATGGTTGAGGCTTGGCCAGACAGCATCTGTCGCCTTGTCCGGATCAGAGAAGAGCAGTCGATGAAATTGCTGCACAACGTGATTCTCGTGGTACTGGGCATAGCATTAGTTGCTGCGGTAACGGTGAGTGCCGTTCGTTTCATCGATGTGGATGCTGCACGGGCGTTCTTGAGCGAATCTGCGCGCAGTGCGCAGCTTCCGGTTGTCTCCGGTTCTCCCACCGCGCCGACCGTCTCTCCCAGCGTCGATTGGGCGGAGGTCTTTGCCTCGACACGCACAGCGACGGTTGTTGCCAGAGCGGCGCCGGAGATGCCGGGAAACGCCACGGACGTGCGGCCTGGCGATGTTACCGCGACGCTCTCGCCCGAGAACGGACCTGGCGGAGATGTGACCCCGCGCACCACGTCGACCCGCTCACCGGCGGCGACGCCGACCGCCACACGCGTGTCACCCACGCCGCAGCTGGCAGTGCTCCTGTCCGGCAGTGCAGATGGTGGCGGGACCTACGTGGTTCAGGCCGGAGACAGTCTGGCTGCAATCGCGACGCGCTTTGGGACGACCGTCGAGGCGATTGTGCAGGCAAACGATCTCAAACGGGGCCAATTCGTGTGGATGGGACAGGAGCTGCGCATACCTTCGGGTGAGGATTCCGAGGGGTCGGAGAAAAACGCACCCGCCATTGCGGCGCCGGCAGCAGAACCGACGTCGCCCGGGACGGTGCTGCAAACTGCGAATGACACTGCAGAGAGCGCGGAGTTGGAGACCCTGGAGACCCCGGAGGCCATTGCCTGGAGCAACCAGTTCTACTACGCGGTTCAACCCGGCGATACGCTCGGGCGGATCGCCAGGCAATACGGTACGTCGGTGGATGCAATCCTCACCGTGAATACCATCCCGGACCGGGACCGGATCGCGGCGGGAGACCGCCTGGTGATCCCGATCGTGAGCGATGCCGTAGTCCTCGCTTCGCGCGTGCAACCCGGCTCAGCGGACATCACGCGGGTGACAGCCGTGGCGGCACGCGCTCCTGAGAGTGCGGAGGGAGCCAAATCGGTTAGCCCGCCGGGCAAGATCGTCTTCCAGACGGGGATGGGCGGCGACATCTATACCCTGGATGTCGCGAGTGGGGCCGTGAAGTACCTCACGACCGGTATGGAGCCCGATCTGTCACCGGATGGCAAGCGGGTCGTCTTCACACGCTGGGGTGACGACCACGGCATATTCGTGATCAACGTGGATGGGACGGGAGAGGCGAAGGTCTTTGCGATCGACCAGCCGAGGCAGGCGGCCTGGTCTCCGGACGGCACGCGGATTGCGTTCGCCTTCCAGCGTGGCAGCCGGGACACGGAGAGCCATGATGCTGAGGGGAAGCTCTACCGTGCTACCGAGTATTTCTGGCACATCGGCGTGGTGGGTGTGGATGGGCAGGGTTTCGCGGAATTGCCGACCAGCTCGAATCAGAACTTCTCGCCGACGTGGTCGCCCGATGGCGCGTACGTCGCCTTCTCGGGAGGAGAGGGACTGCTACTGAGCGCGCCCGACGGCTTCTACCGCGAGTTGACCCACGGGTCGTGGAATGAATCGCCGGCGTGGTCTCCCGATGGCGGCCACATCGTCTACATGACCCGACGGCACGATCACTTCGATCTGTTCCTGCGGCTGCTGCAGCCCGCGCTGGCGGACGAACAGCCCTTCCTGACCGGGAACAAGGGTATCGAGCAAGTCGCGCTGACCAGCCCCGCGCTCTTCGCGGACCGACCGGCGAACAACGTCGCACCTTCGTGGTCCCCGGCGGGTGATCGGATCGCGTTCTTATCCGACCGGGAAGGACGCTGGGAGATCTACGTGATGGATGCCGACGGGCAGAACCAGCGCAGGCTGTTCGACAGTGGCTTAAGCGGAATCGAGATCAACTACGAGTTCGTTCGGGATCGCACTCTGTCCTGGGGGAAGTAGCAGACATGGCGCGCAACGTACGAGAGGAAGCGACGGACAACTGGATCGTCCTGCGCAGCACGCAGAGCCGCGAGATGCTGGTGGATCAGGTTCTGAGCGAGCGAGGCATCGAAACGTATCTGCCCACGGTGCGCCAGTACATCGTCCGGCGCAAGCGCAAGGAGCCGACGCCATTCTTCCCGAGCTACCTGTTCGCGCGGGTCGATCTGGGCTCGATCGACTACGGGAACCTGCAGTGGACCCCCGGCTTGAGCAACGTCGTGAAGTTCGGCGGATGCCCGGCGACGGTTCCCGATGAGCTGGTGTCGGCGATCCGGGAACGGCTGGCGAGCCTGGACGAAGCGGGCTATTTCGACCGCCCGGCGCCATACCAGCCCGGTGAGCGCGTGCACATCAAGTCGGGCCCGCTGGCAGGCATGGACGCGCTGTTCGACCGGCAGCTCTCGCAGCGCGGCCGCGTCAGAGTGTTCCTGGATATGCTGGGCCGGTTGACCGCCTGTGATATCGAGCAGGAGTGCCTGGAGAAGGCCCGGCAGTAAGCGTTTGACGGTTATTCCGTCACTCTATGCTACCGGCGAAGGCTCTCGGCCCAGCCGGAACGAGATTCTTCGCTGGTTTCAGAATGACAGTGGGCGGTACGCACACTGCATAGAGGTAGTGGCACTCAAGCCGGTTGGCCAGACCTGCCAAAACGGGGTGGCAGCGCCATGCCGCAAGCGCCGAGACAGTTATTTCGTCACCCTGAGCCAGCGGCGAAGGGTCTCGACCCAGCCGGAGAGAGATTCTTCACTGTGTTCAGAATGACGGGGATGGTACTCAATCATCGAGATACGGTTGAAACGATCGACTGAAATCACCAGGCGGTCCTGTGAACGGCAGCGGTCCCGCGGAGAGCGGTGAACGGGGTGGCGGAGCCATGCCTCCAGCCGGAGCATAGAGGACGCACCATCAGGGAGCACTGCATTTTGTCCAACCCAATTCAATCGCTGTCGAAGGGTGGGGAGAGCCACACCTCCTTGCCGAAGCTCCAGCGCATACCCGCGGCCGGTGTGCTCCTGGCCGCCGCCGCGTGTTGGGTAACGGGCTGCGAGTACCTGCCCGAGCCGGCGCCGCCGGTGCCGACCATCGTCTTTGCCCCGCTGCCCACTGCCACGCCACAGCCGCTCGACACGTACGTGGTGGAAATCGGCGATGTCGAAGAAGCCGTCGAAGTGCGCGGGCACGTCGCGTCGGTCAAGGAGGCGATGCTCTATTTCGAGATCAGCGGCTGGCTCAAGGAGATCAACGTCCAGCCTGGGGATCTCGTCGTGGAAGGGGACCTGCTCGCGCTGTTGGATCCAGCGTCGCTGACCGCAACCGAGCTGGCGGAACGCATCGTCGACGCAGAGTTTGATCTTCGGTTCAAGGAACTCGAGCTCGCGCAGGCGAAAGCGGAGCCCCTGGAGGAGGAGCTGCAGCGCGCCAAGCAGGCGGTGAAACTGGCCGAGATCACCCTGCAACAGGCACAGGCCGCCTACGATAAGATCGCCTGGCAGGATGATGTCGGCTCGCGCGCCGAGGGGATCGCGCTGCAGCGCGCGGACGTCGCCTACCAGTCCGCCCAGGCCGATTATCTCGCAGAGGTCGCGCGGCAGGATGTGCAGGCGCTGCGGATGAGTGTGCTGGAAAGCAAGGTGGAATACGCGCGCATCGCCCTGGACCGCGCGCGACAGCGACTGGCGCGGGCACAACAGCAGATCGAGCTGCGCGCGCCTTTTGCCGGACTGGTCATCGCCGTCGACGAAAAGATCGGCGGTCAGGTGAGCCCGTTCGAGACCGTCGTGACCGTCGCCGATCCGGCGGAGCTGCGCGTGGAGGCCTCCGTGTTCGAGGAAGACATGACGCTGGTCACGCTGGGACAGTCCGTGCGCATCGTGCTGGATGCGTACCCGGACCAGGCGCTGGCCGGGACGATCATCGGCATCGCCACCCAGCCGACGGTCTGGCAGGGGAAGAACGCATACGATGTGGTCATCCAGTTCGATGAACCGGCCCAGGTGCCCGCCACCATTCGCATGGGTGCGGACGTGCGGATTGTGACGCGGCGCGCGGCGGATGTCATCGTGGTACCGGTGGATGCGCTCCAGGGGGACGACCTGCGGCCGTACGTCCAGGTCGCCAGAGACGGCGAGCCGGTGCGCGTCGTCGTCGAAACCGGCTTGACGGACGGCAAGGTCACCGAGATCGTCGATGGCCTGTCCAGCGGTGAACAGGTGGTGATCCCTTAGTACCCAAACGAAGGTTGTGTGAGCATGGAATCTGATTCGATCGAGTTGCGTCGCTACTTCAGCATATTCTGGAAATACCTGTGGCTGATCGCTCTGACCACGCTGCTGGCCGGCGGCGCCGCGTATTACGTCAGTGCAGGAATGACGCCAATCTACCGGGCGACGGCCGTGCTGAAGATCGACCTGGCCAAGAACCCGGAGGGCAGCGATATCGTGAGCATGCTCACTGCCGGCGAGCGATTGGGGAAGACCTACGTCGTGCAGATCCAGTCCCGCACCGTCGCAGCTCGGGTGGCCGAGAGCCTGGGCATGGAGGTGTCGCCACAGGAGTTGGACAAGCTGGCGAGCAAGATCAGTGCGCAGCAGGTCAGGGACACCCAGCTCATCGAGATCTCCGTGGAGGACCCCAACCCCGCCGTGGCGCAGGGTCTGGCCAATCGCGTGGCCGAGGTGTTCAGCGAGCAGGTCGGCGGCGAACAGCGCGCGCGTTTCGACAACTATCAGCGGAACCTCGACGAGCAAATCGCCGGGCTGGAGGCGCGCATCGCCGAAGTCCAGAAGCTGCTCGCCGGCCTGGGCGATTCCCTGGGTGGCGACGCATCCAGCGTGCCCGCGTACAACCGGCTGGAGATGACCCGTCTGCAGACCGAGCTCACCAGCCTCCAGACACGTTATACGATTCTGCTGAGCAGTGCCGAGGAGTTCCGCCTCACGGCGGCGCGTTACTCGGACAACGTGACGCTCTTCGCGCCGGCCGAGCTGCCGACATCGCCGGTGAGTCCGAGCAAGATGAAGAACACGTTGCTCGGCATGGTCGTCGGTGCGATGGTCGGCGTGGGCGCGGCGTTCCTGCGCGAATACCTGGACGACACGATCAAGACCGCAGACGATGTCAGCCAGGCGTTGGGTCTGGTCACGCTGGGCAACATCTTCCGCATTGGGGCGGGGCGAACTCTCAAGGACAGCCTGGTCACTTCCATGGATGGGCGCTCTCCCGTCGCCGAGAGCTACCGCATTCTGCGCACCAACTTGGCCTTCTGTGGCGTCGGCAACCCGGGCGGCGCGATCGTCGTGACCAGCGCCGGCCTGGGTGAGGGCAAGACGACGACCGCGGCCAACCTGGCGGTGGTGATGGCGCAGATGGGCAAGCGGGTCATCCTGGTCGACACGGACCTGCGCCGCCCGATGCTCGCCAAGCTATTCGAACTGAACGGCACGGACGGCATGTCCACCCTGCTCGCGAGGCAGGGGCCTGTGGGCGACGCCGATCTGATCCTATCTGAAGTGCCCAACCTGCGGCTGATCCCGAGCGGTCCGATCCCGCCGAATCCGGCCGAGCTGCTCGGCTCGCCGCGGATGGCCGAAGTGATCCAGTCGCTGCGACAGCAGGCCGATATGGTCATCTTCGACTCCCCGCCCGCCCTGGCGGTGACCGACTCCAGCGTGATCGCCAGCCAGGTGGATGGGGCGCTGCTGGTGATCGATGCCGGCGAGATGCGCCGCGAGGTGGTGCAGCGTGCCGCGGAGATGCTGCAAAAGGGCGGTGTGAAGCTCCTGGGCGCCGTGCTGAACAAGCTGCAACCCGGCAAGCGTGGCGGCTATTACTACCAGTACTACTACAAATACTACGGGAGCGAGAAAAAGCGGCACAAGAAGTCGTAGGGGTGGAGAGCGGCAGATGCGCCGGATGGAGCGGATTGGCCACGACGCGGAGGGGCGGAGAACAACGGATGCGCCGGATGGAGCGGATTGCGCCAAGACGCGGAGGTGCGGAGAACCGCGGATGCGCCGGATGGAGCGGATCGGCTAACACGGCGAGACCAAAGGACATGATATCTCAGCGGCTCTGCGCGAGGATGTGGGCCGGGGACGCCTCGCGCGAGGGCGCGGAGGTGCTGAGAACCGCGGATGCGCAGGATGGAACGGATTGGGCAGGACGCGAAGACGAAATCATGTGATATCTCAGCGTCTCAGCGCCTCTGCGCGAGAATGTCATCGCGTCGAATGCAGCAGTAGCTCGCGCGGAGACGCGGAGCCGCAGAGAGAAAGAGCGCGTGCAGTGCGGTTTCTGTCACTCTGAGGAACGAAGTGACGAAGAGTCTCCTCAGCGGCCGCGGCGCGAGATTCTTCGCTTCGCTCAGAATGACAATGAGTTCTTGCCTCCAGGCACGAACTGGTCGTTTTCCCTCGCACTCGGGAGACAAACTTGGGCTTCAGTAGAACAGAACCTCGGTTCGATTCTTACTCACTGTCCTGGTTTGACCCAGAGGAGGGAAAAAAATGGCACAGAACATCTATCATCCAACTGCTGTCGTCGCGACCGATCACGTGGGCCCGGACACACACGTCGACGCTTTCACGCGCATCTATCCGCAGGTCCACATCGGTTGGGGATGCCGCATCGGCAACCACTGCCTGATCGAGAACGACGTCGAAGTGGGTGATCGGGTACACATCGGAAATGGCACGTTCGTCCCGCTGAAGGTCTCGATCGGCGACAACGTGCGCATCGGCAACCACGTGACGTTCCTGGGCTCGGCGATGCTGCAGCAGATCTTGGCCGCGGACGAGCCGCCGGCGACGCGGATCGGCGCCGGGGCATGCATCGCGGATGGCGCGGTGATCCGCTGTGGCGTGACGCTGGGACGCCACGCGTTCGTCCAGCCGTACAGCCGCGTGGAGCGCGACGTCCCGGACTTCGCCAGCGTCTTCGGGAAGCCAGCCCGCCAGGACGGCTGGGTGTGCGCCTGCGGCGCGCGCCTCGATCTGCCGGTCAACGGCAGCGGCGCGGCGACCTGTGCCTGTGGGCTGTCGTACACGCTGGCGAGCGGCGTGGTGACGCTGGTGGAGTAAGCACATGTCGAATTGTGGATTGCGGATTTGGGATGTGCGCAGATTCGCAATCCGCAACTCCAGATTCGCAGCGCCGTTATCGATCCGAGATCCGAAGTGCTCTTCCATATCCGCAATGCCTCTCATGATCCGATACTCAACATCCAAAATGCCACTCTCGGTCCATTCCAGCGAGATCAATTGAACTGTAGCGGGGCAACTACCTGGTTACTCGATCGCGGGGCGTGATAGACTCTGCGGGGATGGTCCGGTGCATTTTGGTGTCCCTACAGCAATCGGCAAGTCTGGCGATTCTATTCTGAAGTGCAATTAGGGGTATCAGATGACCACAGACAACTTTCCACACGTACGGATTCATCCTACCGCAGACGTTTCGGAGCGAGCCTGCGTCGGTGAAGGGACGATGATCTGGCAGCAGGTGCAGGTCCGGGATGGAGCGCGAATCGGACGGAACTGCATCATCAGCAAGGGGGTGTACGTCGATTCGGATGTCACAATCGGAGACCATGTGAAGATACAGAACTACGTTTCCGTCTACCATGGGGTCAGTCTGGAGGACGGTGTGTTCATTGGACCCCATGTCTGTTTCACCAATGACCTGCACCCCAGGGCCATAAACCCCGATGGATCGTTGAAGGCGGCCCAGGATTGGGAGGTGGCTGAGACCCTGGTGCGATATGGCGCATCCCTCGGCGCCAATTCCACGATCGTGTGCGGAGTGACCGTCGGGCGATGGGCTATGGTCGGAGCGGGCAGCGTGGTTACCCGTGATGTTCCTGACTACCGTCTGGTCTTGGGAAACCCGGCACGCCTGAAGGGTTTCGTGTGCATGTGTGGAGTACGTTTGGATATAGCCCATGCATTTGGAGGAGAGCTTGGTTCCGAGGTGCGAATGATCTGCCCATCGTGCCAGCAGCCGGTCGCGATTCCTCTCCCAGTGCTCAGGATCGTGTCGGAGGTGAGCCGTTGATTGCCATATCCAAACCCTGTATCGGCGAGGCGGAAAAGCGAGCCGTCCTGGAAGTACTGGAATCCGGCATGTTGGTCCAGGGCCCGAAGGTCGCACTGCTGGAGGAGCGATGGGCACAGGTCTGTGGCACGCGGCACGCGGTCGCTACGTCATCAGGGACCACTGCGCTCCACGTCGCACTTCTCGCGCATGGAATTGGG
>Ga0247507_100479_pt1 | contig 10271 bp, 7 predicted proteins | sample SJ112nscriptome_FD_186104 | JGI IMG/M metagenome (GOLD analysis project Ga0247507, IMG submission 186104) | Metatranscriptome of enriched cultures of PCE-dechlorinating microbial communities from Ithaca, New York, USA - SJ1.12 (Metagenome... ... | reverse complement strand
TTCTTATCTTCTGGAGGTGGATCCGGCAATGAAGGCGGCAAGACGTACCTGTGCGGCATTCCTGGCTGTGCTGCTCCTCGCGGCGATGGGCTGGGGGGCGGATATCCAGGCCCTGGCGGAGAAGGTATATTCCGCGGCCATGGAGGGGAAGCCTTTTCCCGTCCTGACGGCGGAGTATCCCGGCATGACTGTGGACGAGTCCTATGCGGTCCAGACGGCCTATTCGAAAAAACGCCTCGGAGCGGACCGTCCCGCGGGTTTCAAGGCGGGCCTGACCACGGAAGCCACCATGAAGCGTTTCGGTTCCGACACGCCCTTCGCGGCGGTGCTTTTCCCCGGAGGCGGGCTGGACGGGGCGGCGGGCCCCGTGGAAGTGAACCGGGCGGACTTCGGAAATCTCATGCTGGAGTGCGAGATCGGCTTCATTCTCGGGGAGCCGGTGAAGGAGTCCCTGAAGGACGTGGACGCCCTCAAGGGCAAGGTTGCGTTCCTCGCAGCCGCCATAGAGCTTCCCGACCTCGCCTTCACCGACATGAAGCAGCTGAAGGCAGCGGACATCAACGCATCCGCCATCTCGTCCAAGGGGTTCATCGTCGGAAAGCCGGTTCCCCTGGGTGCCGCACCCGACATCAACGAGCTCGTTCCCGTTCTTTCCCTCGACGGGGCTGAAGTGAACCGGGGCAGGGGATCGGACGCCCTCGGGGACCAGTGGGAGACTGCCCTCTGGCTGGTGAACACAATGATTGAACAGGGCTGGACCATGGAGAAGGGAGATGTGCTCCTCACGGGAGCCCTGGGAAACATGCTCCCCGGAAAGCCGGGCTCCTACGTCTATAATGCCGGCGCCCTTGGCGCTATCGACTTCACCGTAAAGTAACGGACTGCGGGGGAGACTTCCCCTTCCGCAGGGGAAACCTCCCCGTTAAGTAGTTCTGCCTCTTCCCTGCAGGATTCTGACGGAGCGGATGTCCTGACGGGTGAAGGATCTGCAGGTTTCTTCCAGGAAAAGGGGGAGATGCTCCTTCTCCAGCTCCCTGAACATTTCAAATCCCGCGAGGTCGTTCAAGGGCCTTCCGTTCGAGAATCATGTTTTTGAGCATGGTTGATTTCTTCATTTCGGGGCCTCCTCCCCGGAGCGCTTCCGATGGTGTTCCTGCCTGGTTCCTGTCCTGCCCGACAGGATCTTCCTGTCGATGACGAACGCCGTTCCCACCACGGCGAGCCCGGTGAGCGAAGGCGCCGTCCCCGGGAAGAGGAGGAGCAGGCCCCCGACGATGAAGGCGGCGCACCGGAGGGGGTTCAGCAGGCACTCCCTGTGGCTGAACATGCCGTAGGCTATGGAAATGGCCCCGATAAACCCAGTTGTTCCGTGGCCCAGGATGCTCATCCAGGAAGCTCTCCCTACAAGTGCCGGGTTGAGGGCGAAGAAGTAGGGCAGGATGAAGGCCACCGCTCCGAGCCTCATGGCGAAAAAGCCTGTCCTGACCCAGTTTGCCTTTGCGATTCCCGCCGCCGCCACGGCCGCCGTGCACGTGGGGGGCGTCACACCCCCGAGGATTGCCCAGTAGATGAAAAAGAGGTGGGCGGCCACCGGGTCGATGCCCAGCTTGAGCAGGGGGGGCACCAGGATGGATACGGAGAGCACGTAGGTGGGGACCACCGGCAGGGACGTGCCCAGCAGGAAGGGAACCACCGTGGCGATGAGCAGGGAGAAATAGAGGTTCGTCCCGCCGACCTGGAGAATGACGCCGCTGATTTTCGGCGCGATGCCCGTCAGGCCGATGAGGTTCACGAGCATGCTTACCGACACGAGGATAGGCACGATCTGGGCCACATCCCGCCCTCCCTCCGAGAGGGCGGAGAGAATGAGCTTCATGGTCTCCCGGATCTTTCTTTTCATTATCCCCACAAGCAGAAAGACGGCCAGGGCGGAGACGCAGGCGTAGAACCCGGCGAGCTGGAGGGGCTGACCTACGGCGATGAGGTAGAGCAGCACCCCCGTCGGCACGAGAAGGCCGGCGATCCTTTCCAGGGTGAGGATGTCCCGCCATTTCGGGATCTCCTCGGGCGGCAGTTTGTCTATGCCCATGCGCACCGTCCTGAAGTGGACCCCGCTGAACACGCCGGTGTAGTAGAGAAGACAGGGAAGAAGGGCGTAGCCTATGATGCGGAAATAGGAGATGCCGAGAAACTCGGCCATCATGAAGGCGCTGATGCTCATGATCGGCGGGGTGATGCCCCCTCCGGAGGAGGCGATGGCCTCCACGGCGGCGGCGAACTCCGGCCGGTAGCCGAGCCTCTTCATCAGCGGGATGGTGTAGCTTCCCGTGACCATGACGTTTGCCACCGAGCTTCCCGAGATGCTTCCGAACAGGGCGCTGGACACCACTGCGGCCTTTGCGGGCCCTCCGGTATATTTTCCCGTTATGGCGAGGGCGATGTCGATGAAGGTTTTCCCTCCACCGGTGGCGGAGAGAAGGGAGCCGAAGATGATGAACATGGAGATGAACGTGGCCGACATGCCCGTGACGCTGCCGTAGATTCCGAGGGGGGAGTAGTAGAGGGAGCCGAGGACGAAATCGAGGCCGATCCCCTTCAGTTTCCACATACCGGGGAAGGACTCGCCGGCAAAGATGTAGCCCAGCAGGAGAACGACCATGAGGGGGATGGCCGGTCCCACGGACCTCCGGGCGGCCTCGAGGACGAGGAGCACCAGGGCTCCTCCGAGAACCAGGTCGAAGTTTGTTGCCCCGGTGGTGCCCATGTAGATGTCAAGCGCTTTGAGAAAAGCGTTGAGGTTTGCGGCGAGGAGGACTGTGATCAGGAGGAGGTCAAAAAGGGAAATGCCCTCTTCGGGAGGTTCATCCTCTCCCCTGGAGCGGAAGGGAAAGTAGAGAAAGCCGATGGACAGGCCGAAAGCGACGTGGATCGCCCTGAACTGGATGTCCAGGAGACCTGTGAGGTATATGGGGGCAAGGAGCTGGAAAACGGCGAGAAAGAAGCCGAGGGTGAAGATGACCTTTGTCTTGATCCGACCGATTGAAAAAAGGCTCACGGTGCATCCCTCCTGCGGGGGGCCGGGCCGCGGGGAGAACACGCGGCCCGGCGGGATAAGGTGCAGGCGGCGCTATTTTTTGTACTCCGGAGGAATGAACCGCTCCGGAACCTCTAGTCCCTTTTCCTTCGCGTAGCGGATGAGCCCCGCATGGGCCGGCACCACGTCGTCCCCGGCATTCCTGAAGTAGTCACCCACGGGGTCGAAGCCCTTCACGGGACCGTAGGCGGCGGCAATTTCGTCAAAGCCCTCCACGTAAGCCTTTACGATCTGGTAGCCCACTTCCTCGGGCATGGCGGCGGTGGCCACAGCACCGGCGATGGGGCATTCCTCCCAGATGGGCCCCACGTCAGGGAATTCCTTGATGCTGCCCTTTTCACGCTTCAGGAAGGTCATGTAGGGTATCTTCTCCTGGATCTTCTTCACGTCCTCTTCGGAATACCCGACCACCGTCAGGGGAGTGGTGAGGTTGACTTCGATGAGGGATGCGTCGATATTGTTGAGTCCGCTCGATTTCTGAAGCCCCACGATCCGGTTCTCTTTCAGGGCGGTTATGGCGTCTCCCAGGGCTGACGGGACAAGCTGAATGTTGGTCCCCAGGATCTTGTCGTACTGCATCACGTAGGCGGCGGACGCCGACCCGGGAATGCCCGGGCAGAACCTCTTGCCCTTCAGGTCGCCGAAGGTCGTCACCCCGGAATCCCTGCGGACGTACAGCCTGTCGGCGAAGATGTTTCTCAGGAAGAGCCATCGGACATCCTTGAACTGCTTGCCCTCGAAGCCCTCGATTCCCTTGTAGAGCTGCAGCGAGCCCGGCAGGTCGATGGCCAGGGCGAAGTCGAACACCCCGGCGCTGATCTTCCTCAGGTTGTCCATGCCGGCCCCGCTCTCCACCACCGTGACCTGAATGCCGTTGTCGGCCTTGTTGATCACGTTGGCAGCGGCCACGCACCAGGCATACACTCCCGAGGTGGACGAAGTGCTTCCCATGTTCAGATGGATCTCCGCGCCTGCCCCGGCGGCGAACAGCAGTACCGCCGCGAAGGCTGCGACCAGTCCGGGAACAAATCCTTTTCGGAATTTCATTGCAGAATCCCTCCTGTCTGTCTTTTTCTCGAAAACACCTGAGAAAACCCTGCGCAGGGGTACTCTTTTTCCTGATCGGCGACCACGCCCCTTCCTTCCGCTCCTCCGGATTCACCGGGGAAGAATGAATGTCCCGTTTTTTCCCAGATACTCCGCCAGCCCGCCTTTCCTCAGGATGTCAAGCATCACGGGCGGAAGGGGTACCAGGGGTTATTGCCCTTCACCTCAGCCCTTCACGGAAAGGAGTTCCGTGAGTTCCCTTACGTTGCCCAGGTCTTCAAGATGGAGCACCGATTCGATGATCCGTTCCACCTGCTGCCCGTCGCCGATGGCCTTTCCTGCGAGGGTGCGGAATTTCCAGAGCAGTTCGTCGGAAGAGAAGGGATTCTTCGGGTGTCCCTTGGGAAAGGTTTCCTGGAGATTGAAGACCTGCCCGTTGTTCAGGTGAACGTCCACCTTTACGGTGTAGCGCAGGTGCCTGGGCAGTTTCTCTATCTCCTCGTCGTGGACCACTTCCACCTTCTTCGCGAACTCCAGGATCTTCGGGTCCCGGATCTTTTCCTCGGTGAACTGGTCGATGAAGGCGTTCCCCTCGAGAAGGGTGACGGCGCAGACGTAGGGGTGGCTGAGCTGGGCCGCCACCACGCTGGTTATGGCGTCGGCGTCCACGGAGTACTTGTGGGTGATGGACGTGGTGTGGGCCACGACCTTCGCGATGTCGTCGGGCTTGATCTCCGGGTGGTCCTCCCGGAACTTCCGGAGCGCCCCGATGGTGGTGTGCTTGCTGCGGCAGGTGGAATAGAACTTGAGGCCGATGCCCATCAGCTCCCACCGGGTGCCCAGTTCGCCGCTGGTCCGCTCCGTATCGTACACGTCGTCGGTGAAGCAGTTGTAGAAGCCGCCGAACTTGTTCTCGAAGACGTCCTCTATGCCGGTGAAGCCTTTCTGCGCCAGGAGGGCGCCGATGATGGCCCCTTCGGAGGACTTGGACGGCACGATCCGCTTGGCCATGGAGGCGAACTGGACTGCCTGGAGCCCGCCGGCCCAGTTCCCGGCGATGCCCATGGCGTGCCCCATCTGCTCCGGCGTCAGGCCGAGCATGTTGCCCACCCCTGCGGCGGAGCCGAAGGGACAGCAGGTTCCCGTATTGTTCCAGCCCTGGTGGGCGATCTCCATACCCACCGGCGCCGCCACCCGGCAGGAGACTTCGTAGGCCAGCGTCGCCGCGGTGAGGAAATCCCTGCCGCTCATGGTCCCGAGCATCTCGGCGAAGGCGGTGACGCAGCCCAGCACGCCGGTGGAGACGTGGATGATGCCATCCGTGTGGGTGTCGTCCAGTTCGAAGGAATTGATGGCGGAGCCGTTGATCATCATGGCGTTGACCACGGACGTCTTCCTGTCCGTGCCCCAGAGGGACGCCTCCTGCCGGTCGCTCATGTTCTCGAGAACGTCCCGGTAGATCTTCATCCACGGAGTGGTGGAGCCGAAAAGGCCGCAGCCGTAGCAGTCGAGCATCACCCTTTTGAGGTGATCGAGCACCTCGAAAGGAATGTCCTCGTACCGGAGCTCCGAGGAAAACCTGGAAAGCCTTTCGTTGATGGTGTCCATCATGGTCCGTTCCCCCTTCTCAAATGTGGAGCATTTCCGTGAAGGAGGCGATCTCCCCACGGGTATGGATTGCCATGGCCGCCGCCATGATCTCTTCCGCCCTTTCGGGAGGGATCACTCCTCCCGTGACGTCCCGGAATTTTTCGAAAAGCTCCCCGTCGGACATGGGGTTTTCCGCGTCCCCCTTCGCGTGGTCGATCCTTGTCGAAGCACTGTTCCCTTTTTTTGTCCCTGATCTCCACGATCATGGAGCGGGGGTTCGGGTAGAGTTTCTGGATCTCCTCGTCCACCTCGATCCGCACGAGGTCCGAGACCCTTCTCACTTCCGGGTCGGCGATGGCCTCCTCCTCGTATTCCCCTATACCCGCCTTCCCCCTGACCAGGATGGACGCGATGCCGTACTGGATGCTGAGCCGGGCGTGGAGGGGCGAGCGGTAGTCCGGAATGTCCGAGCCCTGTTTCGCGTTCCGGTGGGTGCGCACCACGATGGAGGCGATCTCCTCCGGGGGGAAGGGGTGCTGCTCCAGGTCCTTCTGCGTGGCTTCGATGGCGTAGTGCACATACCTGCAGGAGCAGTAGGGCTTGAAGTAGATGCGCAGGAAATGCCAGTCCTTCCCCAGGTCCCTGTCCACGAGGGCCGTGTCGGCGCTGTCGGCGAAGCAGTGGAAGAAGCCGAGCTTCCCCTCGAGGATTTCCGCGGGGCCGGTCATGTCGTCCCGGGCGAGCATGGCGGAGAGAATTCCGTTCCTGGCGGCGTTTCCGGGGTGAACATGCTTCGAAACGGCGCCGTCGATCTCGTACTGGTTGATCCCCGACGCCAGGCTCCCGGCGATTCCCATGGCCTGGACCGTCAGCTCCGGGGAGAGACCGAGAATTTTCGCCGCTGCCGCCGTTGTGCCGAAGGAGGCGATGGTGCCGGTGGGGTGGAATCCCCTGAGATAATGGCCCGGGTTGATGGCGGTCCCTATACGGAGCGACACTTCGTAGCCCGCCGTGATGGCCTCCAGAAGCTGTTTTCCGGAAATCCCCTCCGCCTCCCCCAGGGCGAGGCACGCGGGGATGATGGAAGCGCCGGGGTGATAGGTGGCGTATTTCGAACCGTCGTCCAGCTCGAGGGCGTGAGCGGCCATTCCGTTGACGAAGGCCGCGGTCATGGGGGATTTCCGGAGAGGGCTTCCCGCCACCACGGACCGGGGTTCTTCTCCGAGCCGCCCGGCGAACCTTCTCCCCGACTGTCCGCTCCGCGACAGCCTGCTCCCCGCGAGGAGGGCCCCCACGGTGTCAAGGAGGCACCGCCGTGCCTGGGAAACCACGTCCTCCGGCAGCCGGTCATAGGCAAGAGAGGAGGAAAAGCCGGCGAGATGTCCGGTGAGGCTGGTCATGGGCTGCCTCAGTCCTCCCAGGGAACCTCGAGGGAGAAGAGAGGGGCGTACTGCTGGCATCCGTACACATCCGTCTCCCCGGGGCCGCCGCTGGGGATCTTTCTCTTGATGTTCGCCTTGATCCCCATGCCGGGGTCGAAGAACATGAAGTCCAGGATATTGTCCTCGGGAAGGCCGTAGGCGTCGGCTACGGCCTTCTGCGTCACGGCTCCCGACTGTTTCACCCTCTCGTAGACCTGACGGTCGGCGAAGATGATCTCGAGGGTGATCATGAAGCTGCCCGCGTTCTTGCTCCTGATCGTTCTGGCCAGGCTGCAGATGTTCATGGTCTTCATGGCGTATGAAACCTCCCGAAATGGTCGAGTATTTGCCCGTACCCGGCTGCGCCGGGGTCGGACTCTATGCAGATATCCCAGAGGCCCGATACGAATTCTTCCGGATAGTAGGGGGCCAGCATGGCCGTCAGCTTTTCCCGAAGGTCCCCGTCGGTGACGGGGTTCTCCGGTTCGCCCTTCGCCACGGGGATTCCCTTCCCGAAGCTCCTGCCGTCCTTCAGGACGAGGCGCAGCCACGCCCCCCGCTCCTCGGGGTACAGGGCGTTCATGTGCTCGTCCTCCTCGATCGTCACGGCCGAGGCGACCCGCCTCAGCTCTTCGTCGGCAAGGAGTTCGGGCGTATAGTCCTGGAGGGTGACGTTCCCCTTCCTGAGGGCCACGGCGAGGGAGAAGGGCAGACTGAACATGGCCTCCTCGAAGGTGGCGGGAAGGAAGATCTGCCCCACTTCCACGATGCCGAGCCTGTAGGTCTTCACGCGGATGGATTCCACGTCCCGCTCCGTGCACCCCAGAACCTTCCGGGCTTCCCTCGCCAGGTCGATGGCGGCGTGGCAGTGCCTGCAGGTGGGGTAGAGCTTGGTGTAGGTCAGCAGGATCTCCCACCGCTTCCCGAGGTCGCCGGTGAGGGCTTCTTCGGAATATTCGCCGGCGCACATGGCCTTGAACCAACCGTGCTGTCCCTCAAAGAGGGTGCGGGGTGACCGGGCCCCCCGGAGGGCGAACTCCGCCGAAAGCACTCCCGCCATGGCCGATTTTCCGGGCTGCAGGGGCTTGATCCCCGGGTGGTCGTGGAGCATCTCCTGGAGCCCCGCGCTCTGGAGCCCTCCCATGGACATGGCGTAGGCGAACTGTTTGCCCGCCAGGCCCAGGATGGAGGCGCACCCGGCGGCGGCCCCGATGGAGCCGCAGGTCCCGGTGGAGTGGAAGCCCCGCTTCAGGTGGGAAGGGTTGATGGACCGGGCCGCCCTGAGCATGGCGTCGTACCCGACGGCGATCCCCTTCAGGATGTCGGGAAAGGAAGAACGCATTTTTTCCCCCATGGCCAGAACGGCGGGAATGACCGCCACGGCCGGGTGGGACGTGCCCCACCGGTGCCCGTCGTCCAGCTCGATGGAGTGGGCCATGATCCCCGTGGCAAGGGCCGCCCAGGGCGCGGGAACTTTGCTTCCGTCGCAGAGGATGGTGGCTTCCTCCCGGCCGCCGGTCTCCCTGGCGTATTCTATGGCGATGGTCGCCAGCTCACCTTCGTGAAACCCGGCGGCGGTCTCGCAGAGGAAGTCCATGAGCACCCTCCGGGCCTTCTCCAGCACGTTCCCGGGGATATCCCCGGGGCCGAGGGAGGCGTAGAAGTCCGCCAGTTCCGTGAGCAGCGTCTTCGTCCCCTGTGCTTCCATGGCCTACGCTCCCGACACGGTCTCGAAGGTGTACCGGAAGATGCCGGGATCCAGGGGATCCTTCAGGGTGAGAAGATGGTCCACCGTCCACTGGTAGCACTTGTTCTTCGGGAAGAGGGGTTCGTCGGTGACGAGGGCCACCGATCCTCCCGAGGAGTTCATCTGGCCCGGGTAGCTCATGTAGAAAAAACGGAACTTGGCGCACTTGGCGACGGAGGTGGCCAGCTCGATGTCCCTGGAGATGACCTCGATGACGATGGCGACCTCGTGGGACCGGGTGATCTCCACGGGCTCGTTCTCCTTCATGACGGCGTTCTTTCCGTAGGGGTGGAAGAAGAGTTCGTACTGGTCGTCCCGCGCGGGCCCGATGATGTCCGAGACCTTCTTCCGGGTGTCGGCGAGGATCTGGTCGAGGTGGGCGATGGCCCTGGTGTCCCGGATGCCTACGAGATGGTATACTCTATGACCCGCCTCTCCGGCCCCTTCGAGCTTGACCTTGTAGCTGCCGTCGGGGGAGGGGACGAAAAGGCTGCCCGTGACTTTGCAGATCCGGTCCGTCTGGGCCTCGTATTTGCTGGCGTGCATGTCGAGGATGCCTCCGGGGAGGGCCTGGATGAAGGGGTTGGTCCGCTCGTACATGGAGTGGGCGGCCACACTGTGGGGGGTGGCCTGCTGGTCCGGGTGGATGGGCTCGATGGTGAAGTGGTCGTCGTACACCGTCCCGATGATGGATTCCTTCACCTTCTGGGGCCAGCAGACGAGGGAGGCGCATTCGGCGGCCTTCCCCATGTGGAGGCTCACGCCCCTGTCGAAGCCTTTGAAGACGGGATAGGCGGCAAGCACGGCGTCGTCGCAGGCCCGCCCGGCGATGATCACGTCCGCTCCCTTTTCCAGGGCGTGCATGATCTGCTCCACCCCCATGCTGGCCGTGACGTTGGTGGTGTTGTCCAGGACGTCGTCCGTCAGGGGGAAGGACGCCCCCAGGGGTTCCGTTGCCCCTTTCCCCACCCGCTCACGGAGCTTGTCGAGAGGTATCTGGGAGTAGATGAGGGCCATGGTGAAGGGCTCCATCTTCCGTTCCTTCGCCACGGTGCGGATGATGTCGGCGTAGAGGTTGACCCCCCTGTCCGTGCCGGTGGTGCTGCAGGAGCCCACGATCATGGGCACCTTCTTCTTCCGGGCCTCCACGAGGGTGATCTCCAGGTCGTGACGCTCCCACTCGATGGGATTGTGGGGCATGTCCGCCCCCAAAAACGTGGGGCCGGCATCGGCAGTTCCCGCGTCGGCCCCGAAGCAGTCGATATCCCTTTTGACACCCTCGTAGAAGGTTCCCTTCTCGATGATGTTGTCTCCAAGGTTGCCCGTCGAAACCAGCAGAGAAACTTTCCTCATGGATATGTCTCCTTCCGTG
>Ga0247507_100476_pt1 | contig 10328 bp, 8 predicted proteins | sample SJ112nscriptome_FD_186104 | JGI IMG/M metagenome (GOLD analysis project Ga0247507, IMG submission 186104) | Metatranscriptome of enriched cultures of PCE-dechlorinating microbial communities from Ithaca, New York, USA - SJ1.12 (Metagenome... ... | reverse complement strand
CGCGCCTGGCCCGCTGCGAACGCAGTCCAAGGCGCGGGTCATTCCAGCCCAACTCAGAGGAGAGCGCAGCCATGCCCAAGATGACACCCAGCGAAGCGATGGCCGAAGTCCTGGCGCAGGAAGGCGTGACCCATGTGAGCGGAATCCTCGGTTCCGCGTTCATGGATCTGCTGGACCTGTTCCCGGCCGCAGGCATCGAGTTCATTTCCGTGCGGCACGAGCAGACCGCCGGCCACATGGAGGACGCCTACTGCCGCATGACCGGCAAGGCCGGCGTCTGCATCGGCCAGAACGGCCCCGGCATCACCAACTTCGTGACCGCCGTGGCCACGGCCAACATGGCCCATACCCCCATGGTGCTCATTTCGCCCAGCGCGGGCAGCATCTCGGTGGGATGGGACGGCTTCCAGGAGTGCGACACCTGGAACCTGTTCAAGCCCATCACCAAGGCTTCGCTGCGCGTGCCCCATCCCAAGCGGGCCGCGGACATCCTGCGCACGGCCTTCCGCATCGCCTACGCCGAGCGCGGCCCGGTGGTGGTGGACATCCCCCGGGACTACTTCTACGGCGAATTGGACGAGGACATCCTCGCCCCCTCCCAGTACCGCGTGGCTCCGGGCGGCATCGGCAATCCCCAGCAGTTCCAGGCCGCGGTGGAGGTCCTGAAGGCCGCCAAGAACCCGGTCATCGTCTCCGGCCGCGGCGTGGTGGACTCCGGCGCCCTGGACGTGGTCAAGGCCATGGCCGAGCACCTGGCCGCTCCGGTGGCCTGCACCTACCTGCACAACGACGCCTTCCCCTGCGACCACCCGCTGTGGACCGGCCCCATCGGCTACATGGGCTCCAAGGCGGCCATGCGCATCCTGCAGAAGGCCGACGTGATCCTGGCCATCGGCACCCGGCTGTCCTACTTCGGCACCCTGCCCCAGTACGACATCAACTACTTCCCCAAGACCGCCAAGATCGTCCAGATCGACATCAACCCGCGGCACATCGCCAAGACCCATCCGGTGACCGTGGGCCTGTGCGCCGACGCCAAGGACGCCGCGGTGGAGCTGTTCAAGCAGCTCAAGGCGGCCATGCCCGCGCCCAAGCCCGCCGCGGCCGCCCATGCCCTGGTCAAGGCCGAACTGGAGGCCTGGTACCAGGAGATCGCCGCCATCGCCGACGAGCCGGTGATGGAGGGCCGCATGCATCCGCGCAAGGCCCTGGAGGTGGTGGGCAAGTTCGTGACCGAGAGCAACGCCATCGCCACTACGGACATCGGCAACACCTCGTCCACGGCCAACAGCTACTTGCGCTTCCGCAATCCCAAGCGGCACGTGGCCACCCTGACCTTCGGCAACACCGGCTTCGCCTACCAGGCCGGCCTGGGCGCGCAGCTGGCCTGCCCGGAGGACCCGGTGGTGGCCATCGTGGGCGACGGCGCCTGGGGCATGAGCCTCTTCGAGGTGCCCACCGCGGTGCAGTTCAACCTGCCGGTCATCGCCACGGTGTACAACAACGGGGCCTGGTGCGCCGAGAAGAAGAACCAGGTGGACTTCTACAACAACCGGTTCGTGGGCGCGGACATCTGGTCCAACTCCTACGCCAAGATCGCCGAGGCCATGGGCGCGGTGGGCTACAAGGTCAACACCCAGGCCGACCTGGCCCAGGCCCTGGACGCCGCGCTCAAGAGCCGCAAGCCCGCGGTCATCGAGATCATGACCGACGGCACGCGCCTGGCCCCGCCCTTCCGCCGCGACGCCCTGGCCCTGCCCACCCGGCACCTGCCCAAGTACGAGCACCTGGACAAGAAGCACTTCCCCGGCGCCTAGCCTGGCGCAATTCCCGGCCGGACCCGCCAACCGGGCCGGCCGGGTCGGATACGAGAGGAGGACATAGCTATGGAAGAGAAGAAAGCGAGCCGGGTCGACGAGCTGGTGAAGGCCGGCCGCAAGGCCCAGGCCCTGGTGGCCGACTACACCCAGGAACAGATCGACGAGGTCTGCCTGGCCGCCGCCTGGGCGCTGTACAACGACGAGAACGTGCACGCCATGGCCTCCCTGGCCGTGGAGGAGACCGGCTACGGCAACTACGAGAGCAAGGTCGTCAAGCACAAGCGCAAGGTCGGCGGGGCCATCGAGGGCGTCATGGACAAGGTGTCCGTGGGCCTCATCGAGCGCGATGAGGAAAAGGGCATCTCCAAGTACGCCAAGCCGGTGGGCCTGGTGTGCGCCATCCTGCCCGCCACCAACCCCACGGCCACCGCGGGCACCAAGGCCGTGGCCATCCTCAAGGGCCGCAACGCGGTGATCTTCCGGCCCAGCAGCCGGGCCGCCAAGTCCAGCTCCCTGGCCATCCAGTACATGCGCGAGGCCCTGCGCAAGATCGGGGCGCCCGAGGACCTGGTGCAGATCTACGACGACGCGGACATCCCCTACACCGCCGAGCTCATGCAGAAGTGCGACCTGGTGGTGGCCACCGGCGGCGGCCCCATGGTCCGCGCGGCCTATTCCAGCGGCACCCCGTCCTACGGCGTGGGCGTGGGCAACGCGGTGTGCATCCTGGCCGAGGACGCCGACGTGCAGGAAGCCATGGCCATGATCACCTCCAGCAAGACCTTCGACTACGCCACCTCCTGCTCCTCGGAGAACTCCATCATCGTGCACCGGAGCATCGTGGGCGCGGTGAAGGCGGAGATCGCGGCCAACAAGGGCTACCTCTGCTCGGCCGAGGAGAAGGCCAAGCTCAAGGCCTGGATGTGGCAGCCCAACGCCAAGGGCAAGCTGGTCGTGAATCCCAAGATCGTGGCCCAGCCCGCCACCGTGATCGCGGCCGACGCCGGGATCGCCGTGCCCGCGGACACGGTCATGCTGGTGGTGGAGGGCGAGGAGCCCGCGGTGCAGGACAAGTTCTCGGACGAGAAGCTGAGCCCGGTGCTCACCATGTTCGTGTACGACACCTTCGACGAGGCCCTGGAGAAGATCTCGTCCATCACCAACCGGTACGGCCGGGGCCACTCCATGGGCATCCACACCTTCAAGGCCGAGTACATCGAGCGCATGGGCCGGACCATGCTCACCAGCCGGATCACGGTGCGCCAGCCCATGGCCGCGGCCAACGGCGGCCACGCCACCAACTCCATGCCCCCCACCGCCACCCTGGGCTGCGGCACCTGGGGCAAGAACAGCACCACCGAGAACATCCACTACAAGCACTTCCTCAACGTCACCTGGGTGAACGAGCCGCGGCCGGCCAGGATCTTCTCCGAGGAGGCGATCTGGGGCCAGTTCTTCGCCAAGCACGGCCGGTAACCCGCAGCCAGGAGACAGACCATGAAACTCTTCGAATACCAGGCCAAGGAGGCCTTCAGCCAGTGCGGCATCCCCACGCCCAAGTCCGTGCTCGTCGAGAGCCTGGATGCCGTGCCGGCCGCCGTGGCCGAGGTGGGACTGCCCTGCGTCATCAAGGCCCAGGTGCTGCAGGGCGGACGCGGCAAGGCCGGGCTGGTCAAGGTGGTCAAGGATGAGGCCGAAGCCAAGGCCTACGCCGCCATCCTGTTCAACGAGAAGGGCGTGCGGCGCGCCCTGGTGGAGGCCGCGGTGAACATCGCCCAGGAGATCTACCTGGCCATCACCGCGGACCCCCGGCAGGCCCGGGCCGCCATCCTGGCCTGCGCCGAGGGCGGCGTGGACATCGAGCAGCTGGCCGCCACCAGCCCGGAGAAGATCGTCACCCGGACCGTGGACCTGGACCACGGCCTGTCCGGGTTCCACATGCGCAACGTGGGCTTCGGCCTGGGCCTGTCCGGGGACAAGCTCAAGGCCTTCAACAAGGTCCTGTCCTCCCTGTACAAGGCCTTCCGCAAGTTCGACGCGGAGCTCATCGAGATCAACCCGCTGTTCTGGACCGCCGAGGGGACCTTCGTGGCCGGCGACGGCAAGCTGACCATCGACGACAACTCCCTGTCCCGCCAGCCGGCCTACGAGATCACCCGCGACCACTACGACCACGAGCTGGAGTACGAGGCCGCCCTGGCGGGCATCCCCTACCTGCAGTTCGACGGCGACATCAGCCTCATGTGCGCGGGCGCGGGCCTGACCACCACGGTCTTCGACCTCATCAACTACGCCGGCGGCAAGGTGGCCAACTACCTGGAGTTCGGAGGCCCCAACTACACCCGGGCCGTGGACGCCATGGAGCTGTGCCTCAAGAACACCGGCGCCAAGGTCATCCTCATCGTGACCTTCGGCACCGTGGCCCGGGCGGACGTCATCGCCCAGGGACTGGCCGACGCGGTGGCCAAGTTCAAGCCCTCCATCCCCATCGTGACCTGCATCCGCGGGACCAACGAGGAGGAGGCGTTCAGGATCATCAAGGAGCTCGGTCTGGAGCCCCTGTCCGAGACCGAGGAGGCCGTGCAGCGGGCCGTGGATATCGCCGCGGGGAGAGCGTCATGAGCATCTTCATCGACAAGACCAACAGGGTCGAAGTCCAGGGCGTCACCGGCAAGGAGGGCAGCTACTGGACCAAGCACATGCAGGACATGGGCACCAACGTGGTGTTCGGGGTCACTCCGGGCAAGGAGGGCCAGCAGGTCGAGGGGATCCCGGTGTACCACACCATCCGCCGGGGCATGGTCGAGCACCCGGCGGACACCGCCATGCTCTTCGTGCCCCCGGCCTTCACCAAGGACGCCATCTTCGAGGCCCTGGACGCGGGCATCCGCAAGATCGTGACCATCGCCGACGGCATCCCCCTGCACGAGCTGCTCCAGATCCGCAGCGCGGCCAAGTCCTGCGGGGCCATGGTGGTGGGCGGCAACACCTCCGGGGTCATCTCCCCGGGCAAGGCCATGATGGGCGTGCTCCCCTACTGGATCGAGCGGGTCTACAAGCCCGGCCGCATCGGGGTCATGACCCGCAGCGGCTCCCTGACCAACGAGGTCACCGCCGAGGTGGTCAAGGCCGGCTTCGGGGTGTCCACCCTGGTGGGCGTGGGCGGCGACTCGGTGCCCCTGACCCGGTTCGCCGAGGTCCTGCCCCTGTACCAGGCCGACCCGGACACCGACGCCGTGGTCATCATCGGCGAGCTGGGCGGCACCATGGAGGAGGAGGTGGCCGAGGCCATGGCCGACGGCCGCTTCACCAAGCCGCTGGTGGCCTTCATCGGCGGCCGCACCGCGCCCAAGGGCAAGCGCATGGGCCACGCCGGGGCCATCGTCACCGGCAGCAAGGGAACCGTGGAGGCCAAGGTCGAGGCGCTCACTGCGGCCGGAGGCCTGGTAGCCAAGAAGCCGAGCCTCGTGGGGCCGCTGCTCCGCGAGGCTATGGCCTAGAACATCCAACCGGGGGGAGGCCCGCCGGGCCTCCCCCACCGGCGGCCGGAAGCATGAGCCGCCTGGCGAGGACGTTATGGGAGACTTTCTAGGCTACTTCATCGCTTGTTTCACTCCGCTGAAGATCCTGCTGATGATCGGAGGCACCATCGGAGGCATTTTCCTGGGCGCCGCTCCGGGTCTGAGCCCGACCATGGCCGTGGCCCTGCTGGTGCCCTTCACCTTCTACATGCAACCCACCGACGGCCTGGTCCTGCTCGGCGCGGTGTACACGGCCACGGTGGCGGGCGGGGCCATCACCGCCATCCTCATCAACATCCCCGGCGCGCCGGCCAACATCGCCACCATGTTCGACGGCCATCCCATGGCCCTGAAGGGCAAGGCCGAAAAGGCCCTGTACCTCGCATTTCTGAGCTCCCTGGTGGGCGGCCTGTTCGGCGTGGCCGTGCTCATCCTGTTCACTCCGCCGGTGGCCCGCATGGCCATGGAGTTCGGTCCCTCCGAACTGTTCTGGATGGCCATCTTCGGGGTCTCGGTCATTGCCGGCCTGTCCTCGGGCACGGTGGTCAAGGGCCTCTACGGCGGGGCCTTCGGAATGCTCATCAGCTGCATCGGCGAGAATCCGGTCTACGGCGTGGAGCGGTTCGTGTTCGCCGACATGCTCACCGGCGGCATCTCCATCATCCCCGCGCTCATCGGCCTGTTCGCCGTTCCCCAGGTGTTCACCCTGGTGGAGACCATGGGCCAGGTCATCGACAAGAGGACCTTCAAGGCCCAGAAGGGGGTGCTCAAGGAGGCCATCATCGAAACCTGCCGCCACTACAAGCAGCTCATCCTGGGCTCGGTGGTGGGCACCATCATCGGGGCCATCCCCGGGGCCGGAGGCTCGGTGGCCGGGCTCATCGCCTACGACCAGAACCGGAAGATATCCAAGAACCCCGAGCTGCTCGGAACCGGCGTGTCCGAGGGGGTCATCGCGGTGGAGTCCTCCAACAACTCCATGGTCGGCCCCTCCCTGATCCCGCTCCTGACCATGGGCATCCCGGGCAGCCCCACCGCGGCCGTGCTCATGGGCGGACTGCTCATCCACGGGCTGTTTCCCGGGCCGGAGCTGTTCACCAAGTACGCGGACGTGACCTACACCTTCATCACCAGCATGATCGTGGCCCAGTTCGCCATGGGCATCTTCGGCATCATCATCTCCCGCTACTCGCACCTGGTCATGAACGTCTCCAACCTGGCCATGTGCGTGTCCGTGACCGTGCTCGCGGTGTTCGGCTCCTACAGCGTGCAGAACAGCATGGACGACGTGTTCATCATGTTCTGCCTGGGCCTGCTTATGTACCTGGGCAGCAAGCGTTCGTTCTCGGCCGCGCCGGTGGTGCTGGGCCTGATCCTCGGGCCTCTGGCCGAGGACAACTTCAGCCGGGGCAAGATCATCGCCCTGTCCGGCGACGGGCTGTTCGACTACTTCTGCCTGGGCAACGTGAACCTGGTGATCATCGGCCTGTGCCTGCTCTCCATCGGGTGGAGCATCTACGGCGAGATCAAGATGGCCGGAAAGTCGGTGCGACCGTGCGCCGAGGCCTAGGGAGGGCATGAACATGCGCAACATCCGCACCCAGTTGATCGAGATCGTGGTGATGTTCTTCGTCCCCGTGGCCTCGCTGGCCATGCTGCGGAGCATCGAGCTGGAGGACGCCAAGCTCTTCCCCAACTACATCTGCTACATCATGCTCGTCTTCGCGGTCATCCACGCCTTCCAGGTGTTCAAGTCCTGGCGCAAGGACAAGGCCGAAAAGGGCGAGCCTGCGCCCTTCCCCATGCGCCGGGTGGCCGTGGCCCTGGGCCTGATGATCATCTACTTCCTGAGCATGGAGGCCGTGGGCTTCTACCTGGACGGGTTCCTGTTCTTCCTCGTGACCACGCTGGTGCTGGAGTCCGGCCGGCTCACCGCGGCGCTGGTGGGCCGCAAGGCCTTCTGCGCGGTATGCTTCATGGCCGTGCTCTACCTCCTCTTCAACACCATGCTCGGGGTGATGACTCCGAGCGGCATATGGATGTGACCGTCAACCGTAGGGAGGATTTATGAGAAAGTTCCTGTTCGCCCTGTGCTGCATGGCCCTGCTGACCGGCCTGATGGCTCCCCCGGCCATGGCTGAATACCCGGACAAGCCCGTGTCCATGGTGGTGACCTATCCCCCCGGAGGGGCCACCGACTTCCAGGCCCGGGTGGTGACCACCATGGCCTCGGACGAGAAGTACTTCGGCCAGCCCGTGGTCATCATCAACAAGCCCGGCGCGGGCGGCCGCGTGGGCTGGAACTGGTTCGCGGAGAAGGCCGCCACCGACGGCTACTGGCTGAGCACCTTCAACGCCCCGCACTTCATCGCCCAGAGCATCGTGTTCCCGGACGCCAAGTACGCCTGGGACACCTTCGAGCCGGTGGCCACCTGGGGCGCTGACCCGGCCGTGCTCATCGTGCCCAAGGACAGCCCCTACAAGACCCTCAAGGAGTTCATCGCGTACGCCAAGGCCAATCCCGGCAAGGTGACGGTCAACGGCGCGGGCCTCTACGTGGGCCACCACATCGCCATGCTCCAGCTGTGCAAGGCCGCGGGCATCAAGCTGACCTACGTGCCCGAGCAGGGCGGCGCCCCGGCGCTGCAGAACGTCATGGGCCACAAGGTCACGGCCGGCTTCAACAACCTGGCCGACGCCTTCCGCAGCCGCGAAACCGTGAACATCCTGGCCATCGCCGACGAGAAGCGCCACGACTACATCAAGGACGTGCCCACCTTCCTGGAGCAGGGCGTGGACGTGGACAACGCCAGCGTGAACTACCGCGGCGTCATCCTGCCCAAGGGCACCGATCCGGCCGTCATCGCCAAGTGCGAGAAGGCGTTCCTGGACATGTTCAACTCCAAGAAGATCAAGGAACTCATGGAGCAGAGCGGCAGCCCCATGTACGTGCTCAACCGCGAGCAGACCCAGAAGCTCTTCGCCAAGCTGCAGAAGAGCCTCGAGGACCTGCTCAAGGAGCTGCGCACCAAGTAGGTTCAGCGACTGTCCGACGCGCGCCGGCGGGCGGCTCTGCCGCCGCCCGCCGGCCGCCGGGAAGACCCGCGAACCGGACAGCCCCGCCAGGAAGCCCCACATGAACACCATCCGCAAGACACGGTACACCGAGCCGCTCAAGGCCGCGGTCTTCGACTGGGCGGGCACCGCCGTGGACTATGGCTGCATGGCCCCGGTGGTCGCCTTCCGGGAGGTCTTCCGCTCCCGGTACGTGGAGCCCACCCTGGACGAGGTCCGCTCGCCCATGGGCCTGGACAAGCTCCAGCACCTGCGGGCCATGTGCGCCATGCCGCGGCTGCGGGACCTGTGGAAGGCCATCTACAACCAGGCGCCGGACGAGGAGGACGTGCAGGGCATGTTCCGGGAGCTGAGCGAGAGCATGGCCCGCCACGTGCGGGACCACGCCGCCCCGGTTCCCGGGTTCCTGGACGTGGTGGCCGCGCTGCGCGGCATGGGGCTGTGCATCGGCTCCACCTCCGGGTACGGCGCCTCCATCATGGCGATCCTGCGCAAGGAGGCCGCGCGGCTGGGCTACCGTCCCGACTGCGTGGTGTGCGCCTCGGACGTGCCCGCCGGCCGGCCCTATCCCTGGATGTGCCTGCGCAACGCCATCGAGCTCGGCGTGTTCCCCATGGAGGCCATGGTCAAGGTGGGCGACACGGTGAACGACGTGTTCGAGGGGCTCAACGCCGGCATGTGGACCGTGGCCATGAGCACCTCGGGCAACGAGATGGGTCTGAGCCTGGCCGAGGTCTCGGCCCTGGCCCCGGACGACCTCGCCTCCCGCCGGAGGGCCGTGGCCCAGCGCCTGCGCGGGGCCGGCGCCCACTACGTGCTTTCGGACATCCGCGGCCTGCCGGCCGTGGTGGAGGACATCAACCGGCTTCTGGCCCAGGGCTGGCGGCCCTGCGACGTGGACCCGTTCCCGGATGATTTCACCCCGGCCACGGCCCACGGGCATCTGGAGGCATGATGGCCGCGATTCCCGACCGGAAGACCCCGGCGGCACCCGATTCGCAGCCGGGCGGCCGGGGGAGCAGCCGGGAACCCCGCCAACTGGAGCTGCTCCTGGACGGCCGCTGGCGCAACTCGGCCTCCGGCGTCCTGGACCCGGTCACCGACGCCAGCACCGGCCAAGTCATCGCCCGGGTCCCCCGCTGCACCGCGGCGGAGATCGACGAGGCCGTGGCCGCGGCCCGGGCCGCCTTTCCGGACTGGGCCGGCCGGCCGGCGGCGGCCCGCACCCAGGTCATCTACGACTTCCGGCAGCTGGTGCTGGAGAGGCTGGACGACCTGGCCCTGACCCTGTCCCGGGAGATGGGCAAGACCCTGGCCGAGGCCCGCGGCGAGGTCCTCAAGGTGGTGGAGGCCTGCGAGGTGGCCGCGGCCGCGCCCCTGGAATTGCAGGGCCGCAGCCTCATGCAGGTGTCCCGGGGCCACGACACGGTGTCCAGCCGCGAGCCCGTGGGGGTGTTCGCGGCCATCGTGCCCTACAATTTTCCGGCCATGATCCCCTTCGGGTGGATCGCGCCCATCTGTCTGGCCGCCGGGAACACCCTGGTGCTCAAGCTGAACTCCTTCACCCCCGGCACCGGGGTGCGGCTGGCCGAGCTCCTGCTCCGCGCCGGCCTGCCCGCCGGGGTGCTCAACCTGGTGGCCTGCGGCCCGGAGGAAGCCGGCCGGCTGGCCACCCATCCCGACGTGGCCGGGGTGACCTTCGTGGGCTCCACCGCGGTGGGGCGGCAGGTGTACGCCGCGGCCGCGGCCGCGGGCAAGCGCGTGCAGTGCCTGTGCGGGGCCAAGAACCACACCCTGGTGCTGGCCGACGCCCAGCTGGGGGCCGCGGCCGGGGCCGTGGCGGGCTCGGCCTTCGGGTGCGCGGGCCAGCGCTGCATGGCCTTCCCGGTGGCGGTGGTCCAGGAGTCCGTGG
>Ga0247507_100441_pt1 | contig 10746 bp, 9 predicted proteins | sample SJ112nscriptome_FD_186104 | JGI IMG/M metagenome (GOLD analysis project Ga0247507, IMG submission 186104) | Metatranscriptome of enriched cultures of PCE-dechlorinating microbial communities from Ithaca, New York, USA - SJ1.12 (Metagenome... ... | reverse complement strand
CTCCTTACTGGTAGAACTTCGCCCCAATATCGGACAACTTTAACAAAAATATACAAGCCGTACTTTCTTTCTAACATTATCTATGCATATACCGTACCAAGTACTCTATCTGACCAACTTATTAATATATAAAAAAAAGAGCCGGATATTGCCGTCTCAACAAAGCGTATTCTTAAATTATGAAGCCATTGCCGGGGAAGCGCGACTTAAGCCCGGCAGGCTGTTGTCCACAATTGCTTACACATGTAAGGTAATTAATACACTGATTTGAGCATCTTAGGTTAATAGAGTGATGGACAGTGAGAGACAGGCAGCTGGAGCGGTAGGATTCCCCACCAGTCAAGTACGATAATAATATTCACCATCTGTGCCAATAAGACCGAGTCTCATTAATCTTTCCAGATGTTTAAAAACGCCCTGTTTCTCAAAGACCCGGTAGTAAGTCGGTATATCAAGCGTCCCATAAAACAGTCCCCTGGCTGCCATCTGCTCAAGGCTCAACGGTTTGTCCAAGGCCTGCCATACTAATTCGTCTTTTCTTAAAATACAATCCCTGTAGGCCAAAAATTTGACCGGCAGGTCTTTGCTTACTATTCCCTTATGCCCCGAAACGACTAGGCGGGGCTGTAAATCCATACACTTTTGGATAGAAGCCAGTAAATCATCTAAATCACTGCATTGATGGCCATACCAGGGGCCGAAAGAAGTCAGGTCGATATCCCCGGTGACCAGGATGCCGCTATTTTCTTCGTAAAATGAACAATGCCCCGGAGTATGGCCGGGTGTATGAATAACTCGCATTTTTACCTGACCAAAGTCTAATAAGTCGCCATCTTTCAGCTCACGGTGCACAGGACCCGGCTTCAATTGATAGGTTTCTATGCTTTTGATTCCCTGCTCTGGGGCGCCAAAAGCTGCGAATCCGTACATATCCTGATAGGCTTCCATTGAACGGATGCCGGGCGCGTCCAATCCGTGGCACCATATTTCGACTTCCCCCAATTGCTGGTTTAAAAGGGTGTGGTCCAGATGAAAATGAGTGTTAACGATAATATCCAGACCCTGGCGGCGCAGCCGGGCAGCATGCTCGGGACCGCAGCTGCTGTCCAGGAGCACGCGGATCTGGTCTTCTATCAGCAAACAATAACAATAAGGGAACTTTCCCCGTTTGGGTCCTGTCAAAATCCTCATTCGGGGTGTGATGGCAAATGTCATAACCCGCCTCCCTTCTCTCTACATAATAACCCTGTACCTATAATCCTGTGGAACTATATCTGCTTAAATATCCCGCATGCTGCTTATGTGGCAATATCAGCGTATAAGGCAAACTAGTGTGAAAAATGAGTGCGAAATCAGAAGACTCTGCACCCATTAATCCCTACCTAATAATTACAGGCGGTTGGCCACCCCTTCCACAGTATGCATCAGGGCCTCAATCTCCTGCAGACTGGCTGTAAGCTCTTGAATAGCAGCGGCCTGTTCCTGGGTGGCCAGCATGCCATCACCTGATCTTTTCTTCAAATTTTCCAATTCATCAGAAATCTGCCCGACAAATTTGTTAATTTCATTTACAGTAGCTTTCGACTCGCCAGACAGTTTTCTCACCTCTTCGGCAACGACGGAAAAACCCCGGCCGCTCTCTCCGGCCCGCGCTGCCTCAATTGCTGCGTTGAGACCTAACATATTAGTTTGATCGGAGATGTTTTTAACATTCATCAGGATATCACCAATTATTTGCGTCAAATTTGCTAAATCCTCCATCTTTTCATTTAATACCCGGCTGTTTTCGGCTGTGGTTTCCGCAGAAGTAGCAACAGCAACAATAGCTGCATTGATTTCGCTAAGACTCCGCTCCGTATCAGAGATAACCCGCTGTAGATTGGATGCCATTCCCCGGTTCAATGCCATACCAAAAGCGCCCACAACATCCCCTTGTTTATCTGTGATGGGCATTGCTCCAACTTTCACCGCTGAACCGTAAACCTCTATGGGCAGATCTTTGGTCATTTTCTGGTTATTTTCCATGGCTATAATAGCTACTCCGGTTTTGGCCAGTTTATCGCCCACCTTGGTAACTGAGTTGCCTGGCGCTTCATAATTTGTAGATTCATATTTTTTAATAAACTTTTCCCGATCACATATGTACATCATGGCTCCTTGGGGGAACTCGTTGCCGACAAGGTCGGCATAGGATTCAAAGGCTTCCACCTCTGGCAAAGGCTGAACCGCAACGATGCCATAAGTACCAGTAATATCTCCATTCTGGCTGGAAGATTCAAGCGGATAAACCAGCATAAGCGGTCTGATCATCGAATCCAGCTTCTCCATCAAAGCAGAGGCACTCTCTCCCTTTTCCAGGACCTTTTTAATCATGGGAAAATCTCTGGTCATGGATCCCTTCTGCAAACTTTTATAACTAAATCCTCCCAAACTTAAAACCTCAGTAATCTGATCCCGATCACTGGCAAAAACAACTGCTTGAATATTAAAACTGTTAAGGATTGAGGTCATTATTTGTAGTTGTTCTTCCACAAGCGCTTCTTGCATTCCTATTCCCTCCCCCGCTTTTCAGTTTAAAGAAAAGACAAAGTGGCCTAAACAACGAATCCTGGTTAACTCTAAGACCGCCTATTTCCTATTTTTCCCGCCAACTTTTACCGTATTAAAGCCTTGTTTTTTCTATAAGTCAGTCTCCCGGAATAAATCGCACTGTTGGGGTTAAAACCATTTAACGCATGATTTCCCCAACCTCAAGTCAGGGAAATCATGCGTATATGGATAAAATGTGCAAAGAAAAACTATATTCTAACAGGCTAAATGCATTAGGGATGAACTACCTTTGTACAATTACCGACAAGGACTGTCCGCCCAGGGCCGCCACATTGACCAGCCCGGTTTTGGCGCCGGTGCGCTGCAAACGATACAGCATATTAACCAGCATAGCTCCGCCGGTAGCCGCGCCCGCATGGCCGTAAGCCAGGCTGCCCCCGTCTACATTGATCTTGCCGGCCGCCTGGAAGCTGAGCTGATTGTCTACGGCAATTGAGAAAGCCGCTGATGGTTCATGAATATCAATGAAATCCAGATCCGCTAAACTAATTCCGGCAAAACTCAAAGCCTTATGAATAGATTTAAGCGCTGTCTTTTCTACCAGCTTGGGATTACCGGCAGCGATGCCAAAACCGATGAATTTTGCCAGCGGTTTGGCTCCCAACTCCTTGGCTTTATCAGCAGACAACAAAATGATGCTGGCGGACCCGTCGGCCAGTAGAGCAATATTCCCCTGCGTGGCCGTTCCACAGCTATTTATGGCCGGCAAGGCCAGGAGTGTTTCCAGGGTAGTGGATCTTGGGGCCGCTTCATCTGTATCAATTGTTACCTCGGCCTTTTTAACTTTTTTGACAATGCCGGTTACGGCGTCTTTCATTACTCCACTTTCTAACGCCAGGGCGGCTCTTGTTTGACTGGCTAAAACATACTCGTCCAGGACCAGGCGGCTGATGCCATAATTACTTGCGATAATATCTGCAATCTTAGCTACGGTCAGTTCACCATATAATTCCGCCGGTTGAGCATTGGTCTGCATTTCAACCTTCTGATCATGAAAGCTCAAATTTTCCGGTCCGAATTTGTAGCGGGGATGTTGAATATAAAATGGGGCCTGACTGTTGGTTTCCACCCCGCCCGCCAGAATGCCCTGGTATTCCCCGGCGACAATTTTATTGAACCCGCTTATCATGGCCTGCAGCGCACCTGCGCACAGAGCGTTCATGGTAAATCCGGCCGGATTTTCATCCAGTCCGGCTAAAAGCCAGCCGTGTCTGCCCACATTAGCCGGTAGACTGGTCTGCATAGCTTCACTATAAATGCTGGCATCCAATTGGGACGAATCAATCCCGGCTCGGGCTACGGCTTCCTTCATGGAACTGGCGGCCAGGTCCTGGCTCCTCTGATCGGCCAAGGAGCCCCTATATAAACCAAATGGTGTTCGCGCCGCGCCGACTATCACCACTTCTTGCATAGCAAAACCCTCACTTTCACCTTTCTTAATCCAAACGTTCGATGATGCCGGCTACCCCGATACCCCCCCCGCAGCACATGGTTGACAGCCCATACCGGCCTCCCGTGCGCTCCAGACCGTATAACAGCTTGGTTGTGATGATGGCGCCGCTGCCTCCCAAAGGATGGCCGATAGCAATTGCACCTCCCCAGAGGTTTACATGCTGGTCCAGCCATTCCCTAGAAACGTCCCACATGTCCTGCCATTCCCGATAAACGGCTAGGCTTTGCCCGGCAAAGGCTTCGTTAAGTTCTACTACATCCATGTTTTTTAGCTTGAGCCCTGCCTTATCCATGGCTATCTTAGTCGCTGGAACCGGCCCTCTACCCATAATGGTAGGATTTACACCGGCTACTCCGGCAGAAACAAATCTGGCTCGAGGCTTTATCCCCAGTTCCTCGGCTTTCTCCCGGGACATGATCAAGGCCACGGCGGCTCCGTCATTTCTTCCTGAAGAGTTGCCCGCGGTAACGGTTCCGTCCTTCTTAAAGGCCGGTTTCAATTTGCCCAGGGCTTCCATGGTAGTACTGCGGGGATATTCATCAGTATCAAAAATCCCTGGGCTGCCATCTGCTTTGGTATATTTTATGGGAATGATTTCGGCTCTAAAGTCGCCGCCAGCTATGGCTTTAAGAGCCAATTCCTGGCTCCTCAGACCAAATTCATCCTGCTCTTCCCTGGATATTTGGAACATGTCAACCAGGTTTTCAGCGGTTATTCCCATGGGTATATTCCCGTAACGCTCCACAGGGGCTGCTCCAGGTCCTCCAGCCACAATGGAGTCAAGGACTTGTACGGGACCGGTTCCAAAGGCTTGATTGCTTTTATAGCTTAAAAAATATTCACCGCCGCTCATGGATTCTACGCCACCGGCTAATACGACATCAACAAAACCATTTCCAATGAACTCGGCGCCTTCTTCTATGGAAAGCAGTCCCGACCCGCAGGCTATGGTGACACAGGCGGCGGGAACATCTTCCGGCAAACCTATTTTAAGCGCCACGTTGCGTGCGATATTGGCGCTGGCGGTGTTTTGTTTAACCTGACCAAAGATGACGTAGTCATATTGCTCCGGTTTGACTTTGGCTTTGTTGCGCTCCACTACTGCGCTGGCCACCTGGGCTAAAAGTTCAACGGCGGGAACATCTTTTATAGTTCCCCCGTGCTTGCCCACCGCACTTCTCGCCATATCGACTATGACGACTTCTCGCATATTTGATCCCTCCTATTTCAACTTGGAGAAAAGTATTACATTCACATTTACTTTCCTTGATAAATTGGCTTCCTCTTCTCCAGAAAGGCCATCATGCCTTCCTTCTGATCAGCGCTGGCAAAAGTCAGGGAAAAGCAGGCATTCTCAATCGATTCGGCCGTATAACTATCCATATTAGCCGCATTTTCCAGAGCATATTTAGCCAAACCGAGGGCTACCGGACTGTGCTGGGCGATACTTTGGGCCACTTTTAGCGCTTCGGCCATCAGCTGTTCATCGGGAACCACTTTGTTTACCAAATTAATCTTTAACGCTTCTTCTGCGTTTATTGGCTTACCGGTAAATACCAGCTCTTTGGCTTTCCCTATTCCCACCAGTTTCGGCAATCGGGAAAGGCCTCCGCCTCCCGGTATGATTCCGATGTTGATTTCCGTTTGGCCCATTTTGGCGGACTCTGCGGCAATGCGGATATCGCAGCTCATGGCCAGTTCACAGCCGCCACCGAGTGCAAACCCTGCGATAGCAGCAATTATCGGTTTGCGTGAGCGTATCATCTTATTGGACAGTTCCCACAAAGAAATTCGATTAAATGTTTCCTGCGCCGTCTGTTTAACCATAGCCGCAATATCGGCTCCGGCTGAAAAAACCTTGGGTCCGCCGGTTATGATTATGGCTCTAACATCCGGATCCGGCTCCCATTCAACAATTGCCTGGTACATTTCCTGTCTTAGAACATAGTCTATGGCATTGCGCACTTCCGGCCGGTTCAAAGTAATTAGCCCCACCTTGTCCTGCTCCAGTTTTTCCACCAGGATTGTACTATAGGCCATTTTGTTCACCTCTTCTTAGCTAATTAGAACTTCACATCGGTTCTGGGTTTCCTCTCTCCAGACGTGTAGTCATACCAACCTTTTCCGGTCTTTCTGCCCAGGTCACCGGAAATATTGAGTTTTTCCAACGTAGCGTTGGGGGCAAAACGGGCATCCTTATATCCGGCATAAAGAGTGGAGGCTACATTAAATCCAACATCTAGTCCCACAAAATCGGCCAGTTCAAACGGTCCCATGGGATGGTTCAGCCCTGCCTTGATGGCTTTATCGATGTCCTCGATGGTAGCTACGCCCTCTTCCATGCAACGGTAGGCTTCATTTCTGAATGCCGCGTTTATCCGGTTTACTATAAATCCAGGCACATCTTTGGATATTACTGTTACCTTGCCCATCTTCTGGGCTGCTTCCATGGTAATTTGCACTGCATCGTCGGAAGTCTTTATTCCCCGGATAATTTCGCACAGTTTCATAACCGGAACCGGGCTAAAAAAATGCATGCCGATGAATTTGTCCGGTCTCTTAACCGCCGCAGCAATTTTGGTAATGGGAATCGAGGAGGTGTTGGTGGCCAAAACGGCTTCCGGCTTGCAGATCTCATCTAACTTTTGAAATATTTCTTTTTTGAGTTCAAAGTTTTCAAAAACCGCTTCAATTACCAGTTCGCAGTCTTGGGCATCTTCCAGCTTGGTGCTGGAAATTATGTGGGCCAGAGCAGCATCCATATCTGCCTGAGCCAGTTTACCTTTATCGACATTCTTGCCTAAAATCTTCTTGATACCGGCTATGCCTTTTTCCACTGCGGCCGGAGCAATGTCATAGAGATGAACTTTGTAGCCCGCCTGGGCTGCTACCTGGGCAATCCCCGCTCCCATGAAGCCTGCTCCTACTACCATGATTGATTTTACTTCCATTTGCTTTAGCCTCCTTAAATTCGTTTAGTTATCCATTAACGGCGCTGGCTGCCTGGTGACCAGCGCCAATAACATTATGTGCAGCCGGCTGGCAACTTCTTCAAATTTATTGACATCTCTGATCAATACTCTTTTAGCCGGCTGCAGGCTAGCATAATAAGCGTAATTATTTATCTCCTACCCATTCCCAGATGGCTGCAACCCCCTGACCATGTCCGACGCACATGCTCTCGACGGCATATTTGGCACCATAGGCAGGCATCTCATGCATCAGGGTGGTGGCGATGCGGGCTCCGGTACAGCCCAGGGGATGGCCTAATGAGATTCCACTACCCCGAGGGTTAAGTAAGGGATGATTTCTGATGCCCAATTCCCTGGTGCAGTATACTGCTTGAGCTGCGAAGGCTTCATTGACCTCCCATATGTCAATCTGATCCATGGTCATGCCGGCCTGCTTCAATACCATGGGGATGGCAATCGACGGACCTATGCCCATATAAGCCGGGTCAACCCCTATGGCTTTGAAGCCTATGAGCTTCATCTTGGGCTTCAATCCCAGCTCCTGGCATTTTTCTTTGCTGGCTACCAGCACTGCAGCGGCTGCATCATTGATCTGACTGGCGTTGCCTGCTGTAACCGTAGCTTTGTCGTCTTTTAAAAACACTGGCTCCATCTTGGCCAGTGACTCCATGGTGGTATCCGGTCTGATCCCCTGATCGCTGGTGACGACCATCTTTTTGGTGCCACCGTCTTTGGTGGGTGCATCAACTTCGATGGGAAGTATTTCGTCTTTGAACAGACCGTCAACTGTGGCTTTATGCGCTTTGGCATGGCTTTCAAATGCCATCAGATCCTGTTCTTCCCGGCTGACTCCATATTTGCGGGCCACCATTTCCGCGGTCCAGCCCATGCTGATGAAATTCTCGTTTGTGAACTCACCGCGGCGCGGGTTGTGAAGGCTGCCGGTTCCCATCGGAACATGGGTCATGTGCTGCACTCCACCGGCTAAAATCATTTCCGATCCCCAGCCCATGTTGATTTCCGCTATAGCATTGAAAATGGCCTGCACCCCTGATGAACAGAAGCGGTCTATCGTACAACCCGGTACGCTGTATGGAAATCCCGCCATTATAGTCGCATATCTCCCAATGTTGCCTGCCATATCATTGACTAAGGATGTTCCTCCCAGGATAACTCCATCCAGTTGTTCTTTCTTGTCTTCCAGGCCGGCTCTTTTCATCAGCTCGTTCATAACCAACGCCGCCATATCATCGGCTCTTAAATTGGCAAACCAGGAGTTCTTGCCGGCCCTGGCAATACCGGTGCGGACACTTTCTACTACATAAATATCTCTCATTTTTTAGATTCCCTCCTCTAATATTAAAATCGCTTAACTGACGATTAAGATGTCTTCTGGAACTTCCAGGACCGAAGTGTCGGCATTTTTGATAATGCTGGAAAGGGTAAATACGTTGGGCAGGGAATTATTTACATAGTACTTGGCGCTGGCTACTTTGCCCTTGTAGAAGTTTATTTCAAAATGGTCGGCCGGCAGCCCGGCCATAGTCTTACCGGCTATTACAGCCTGTTCCAGCAGACACATGGCCACATAAATCTGGGCGAATACGAACAGGGCTCTGATAGCGTAGAGGTTGACCAGTTCTCCCTTTTCACCCTTGTTGGCCTGCCAGGAGTAAATCATGTTCATCACTTCTTCTCCCGCCTGATAGGCCTTCTCCAACACTTCTATATCTTTTTCCAGGCCGGCCGCTCCTTTACTGGCATCAATAAAGGCTTTGATGGTTCCCATCCATTTCTTAAACGGCTCGGCGTTGTCCATGGTCATTTTGCGCCCTACCAGGTCATTGCCGTGAATAAATGACGTACCTTCCCAAATAGTCAATATCTTGGAATCACGGAAATACTGCTCCACCGGGTATTCCTTGGTGTAGCCCACTCCGCCCAAGACCTGAATGGCTTCAGCCGTCATCAGAACAGTGGTTTCACTTCCATAACACTTGATGAGCGGCGTTAATATGGCTGCAAAGTCTCTGTATTCTTTGGCTTTGGCCTTGTTGCTTGAGTTTTCCGCAATGTCCAGGAAGTAGAAGCCCTTGAAGATCATGGCGCGGATGCCTTCGGTGTGAGCCTTCATATCCAATAGCATTCTTCGTACATCGGAATGCTTGATTATGGTCACCCGTTCTTTGTTTTTGTATCCTTGAACACGGTCAACCGCGTACTGGGAGGCTAATGCATACGCTTCTGATGCCTGGTTGTTGGCATTGTGCCCGGTCCCGATGCGGGATTCATTCATCATGTTAAACATCATGGCCAGACCCTTGGAGCGGCCTTTTTCATCCGGGGGAGTACCCAGCATGATTCCATAACACTCGTCATTTTCGCCGTAGTTTAACATGCAAGTGGCCGATCCGTTTAATCCTGTCTTATGCTCAATAGCAATGGTGGTTACGTCATTGGGCTTGCCCAGACTGCCATCTTCGTTAACCCATATTTTAGGGACTATATATAGCCCCAGTCCAGGAGATCCCTTTGTACCCCCAGTGGGCCGGGCCAGAACCATGTGGATTGTATTGTCGCATAGGGACCCGTCCCCGGCAGTTATAAACATCTTGGTCCCTTTGATCTTATAGATGCGCGGGTCATCGGTGGGAAATGCCCTGGCCAATGCATCTCCGACATCGGACCCGGCTGAAGGCTCGGTAAGGTTCATGGTCCCCTGCCATTCACCGCTCATCATCTTGGGCAAGAATCTGGTTTTGTCCTCTTCCGTTCCAAAGGTGAGGATAAGGTTGGCCGCACCGGAGGTTAATTTGACATTTGATCCCATGGCCGGGCAGGCTGCGGAAATCATCTCTGCTACTGCTTTGTATAGCACCAGCGGCATCCCGCCTTCAACTTCCACACACTCACTGGTGGATCCCCATCCGTTCTTCTGGAGAAATTGATACACTTCTCTGTATCCGGGCGGGTTTGTCACCACACCATTTTCAAATTTAACCGGATTCTTATCGCCCTCGGCATTGATCGGGCTGACTACCTCTTTGGCTACCTTGTATCCTTCGGTTAAAATTGGGTCTATATCATCCATGCCAAAATATTCTTTGAAGCGGTCGCACGCAAACACTTCTTCGGTCGGCAGCCATTCTTTCAAGATGAACTTCAAGTCGCGGACATTGTATTTATATTCCATGCTTTCTTCCTCCTAATACACTGTACTTATTCACCGGTATATACGGGTTTGCGTTTTTCCAGGAAGGCGTGCATTCCTTCTTTGGAATCCTTGGTGCCAAAGGTCATCGCCCAGCCATGCGTTTCGATCTGCAAGCCTTTTTCCAGACTGGTGCTCCAGGCGGCATTCAGGGCTTCTTTGGCCATCCTTAAAGAAAAAGCCGGTTTTTTGGCCAGCTGCCGGGCCAGTTCCATAGTCGTTTCCCTGAGCTGATCTACCGGCACTACCTTGTTCACCAAACCCAGGCTCAATGCAGTTTGGGCATCAAAGGTCTGCCCGGTGAAAACCAGTTCCTTGGCCTGGCAAAGGGACAAATGCTGGGGCAGTCTCTGGGTGGCGCCCCCTCCCGGGTATATCCCCACATTGATTTCCGGTAGCGCAAATTTAGCGTTATCTGCAGCTATGCGCAGATCACAGCACAGAGCGTTTTCCAATCCTCCGCCCATACAGAATCCTGCAATCATAGCAATAGTAGGCTT
>Ga0247507_100437_pt1 | contig 10793 bp, 9 predicted proteins | sample SJ112nscriptome_FD_186104 | JGI IMG/M metagenome (GOLD analysis project Ga0247507, IMG submission 186104) | Metatranscriptome of enriched cultures of PCE-dechlorinating microbial communities from Ithaca, New York, USA - SJ1.12 (Metagenome... ... | reverse complement strand
TCTCGCATCTTCCACACATCCAAGCCAGGCCAAGTGGCTGAGCAGTCACGCGGTTGACAGCAGGTCAACTCAATTCCGGTTCGAACCCGGAGTTTGGCTATCAATAGCGGCCACAGCAGGTGTGTCACACCCGTTCCCATTCCGAACACGGAAGTTAAGACACCTCACGTGGATGACGGTACTGAGGTACGCGAGTCCTCGGGAAATCATCCTCGCTGCTATTGTTCAACGAGAAAATTCTATTGTAACTGATTTAAAATCACGAGGCTTAACTGGGTCATACCGGTGTTCAGTTTCAATAGCGGCCACAGCAGGTGTGTCACACCCGTTCCCATTCCGAACACGGAAGTTAAGACACCTCACGTGGATAACGGTACTGAGGTACGCGAGTCCTCGGGAAATTATCCTCGCTGCTATTGTATCGAAAAGCTGTTTGTAAGTAATTTTCTGGTAATATCAGACATTTATTATAATAATTAGCAGTATGCATTCAGCACCTGATCAGCGGAAAGGTATGTCCGAAGAATCTTCTGTACCTCTTTGTCATCTTCAATCCGCATGGTGGTATTATTTGCAGGATTATTATCATTCGGCCACCCGGCGTTCCACCAGATAAAGCCGATGACACCTGGCCATCTCCGTTCATTGATTAATGTTGAAAATGCTTCATCAATCCAAATACCCGCAGGTATATGTGGATTTCGAAGATCAGTTCCCATTTCAGAAATAAGCACAGACTTATTTACTGAAAGATTTTGTGCTGCAAAATATCCTTCATCCATCATCCGTGAAAACGGGAGGATATTCTCTTCATTCGGAGATAAGGCACCATACGCGGAAACACCTATCAAATCAATATACTCATCTCCGGGATAATATGCCTCCGGGGTATTCCAGTCCTCTTCCGGGTTTGAATGCCAGTTAATATGGTATACCCAGATGAGATTATCTGCCCCCTCTTCACGCATGAGGGTGATGATATGGCGGTACACTGAACGGAATAATTCTGCACCTTTCTCCTTTCCGGTCCAGTATCCGTTCCATGAAAACCACCAGCCATTCACCTCAGTTCCATACTCAATTACTATTGGAAAATTCATTCTCTTTGCTGTACGGGCAAATTCGATAAGGTCTCTGTCATATATCCCGTTGAAAATCCGTTTCAGAGTAAAGAGTGATTCGGGTCGGTATTGATTATTATCAGAGCGAAGCATCAGTCTGATATAAGGGATTGCTCCATTTGCATGAATCATCTGCACCTTTTCAATCGGGAAGCTTCTGTTTATGCTCCACTCATGAGAAAATGCAATAACCCCAAGGTTTTTCCCCGAACTATTTACATATGAACGAATGCTCTCATTTGTTATATCCATCTCATGCAGATGATATTTCACTGGGGAAAATGCACCATTCCAGAGTGTTCCTTCTTTTGGAATGCAAAGATGGATCATATCACCTGAACAACCGGGGATCCAGATAAGAAGAAATAAGAGAATGAATACTCTACCTGAATACAAGTAAGTATGGTTTTTTTCTGCATGAATCGGATGAAATAATTCCTGGAATGCAGAATGTACCATACTCTGAATTATTATCCATGCCCTCCGATAATAATTCTTGTATCACACTAGGAGAAGAACATGGACCCTGAACTTGGTTTTCCGTTACCAATCACCACCGGAGAAAAGTTTCAGGTCCTCTTTGTAATAAGTTCCAAACCTCTGGGTGAGCTCTCCAAAACATATCTTGAACGCCCCGGGCTCCTGAACGTCACCGTGTGTACTTCTGGGGCTATGGCCCAGGATCTTGTGCGCAATACTCCCTATGATGTAATTCTTTCAGATTATGATCTTGATGACATGGATGCCATCACCCTGCATTTGAAATTACAACAGTTTGATCAGAAAAAACCCTTTCTTCTCTTTAACATCACGGACCGTGATCGTGAGATCCTGGAAACGTTTTCGCAAAATCCTGTTCCGAATTCACCTGCAGAACATGATGTCTGTATCATTTTTAATGAGCAGGCGCAGAAGATCGCCCAGTCTGTTGAATTATTCAGAACGCGAAACCGGCTTGAACTCTATACCCGTCATCTCGAAGAACTTGTCGAAGAGCGGACAAGGCAGTTACAGGTCGCCCAGAGGTTTGCGGTAATCGGTGAACTTGCGACGATGATCGGTCATGATATGAGAAACCCTCTCCAGGTTATAACCAATATGCAGTATCTGCTGGAGATGAGAATGCAGAAGATGAGCAAAGAAGAGCTAGAAATACTTCATCGGAATGGAATTCCTGAAATCTTCGATAGGATTGGTACTGAAATTCAATATCTTAATAAAATTATTTCTGATCTTCAGGACTATGCCCGTGAGGTAAACCCGGAAAAATCACGCATTAATCTGAAAACATTCATTGAGGACCTGATCCTGAAGATATCTCCTCCTCCTTCAGTTCTGGTAAAAATCGAGATACAATCCGGTATGATAGTATTGGTAGATCCGGTTCTTCTCTCCAGGGTTATGGAAAATCTGATGATCAATGCCATCCAGGCAATGGATACCGGAGGGACGCTTACCCTTACCTCGCACATTGCCGAAGACGATATCATTATCTCGATTCGTGATACCGGGCCAGGGATCTCCGCAGAAGCGCAGAGCCGGATATTTGATCCCTTATTTACCACAAAACCGAAAGGGACTGGCCTTGGATTATCGGTGACCAAGCGATTGATTGAAGCACATGGAGGAAAAATTACCCTTGTGGAAACATCACCTGCAGGGACTACATTTGAAGTCTCTCTTCCGGCATCATAGGGGTATTATGGGAGGTTCACATGAAGAGAATACTTATTGTAGACGATGATACAGCCATCCTTGACAGTACAAAGCAAATCCTTGAATTTGAAGGGTATGAAGTTGAAATTGCTGCGACGGCAGGGGAAGGTCTTGCAAAGATAGAGAATGAGTTTTTTAACCTGGCACTCTTTGACATAAAACTTCCTGATATGGAAGGGACTGAACTTCTTGAAAAAGCCCATAAACTCCGGCCGGGAATGAAGAAGATCATGGTCACCGGATATGCAAGCCTTGAGAACTCTGTATTCTCACTGAATGCCGGGGCTGATGCATATATTATGAAACCGGTTAACCCGAGAGATCTTCTGGAAAAGATAAAGGAAAAACTGGACGAGCAGGAGAAGGATCACATTGTCGATGGCGACAAAGTGGCAGAATTCTTAGAAGAACGCCTTCTCTCAATCAGATAAAGTGCCATCATGAGCGACCTTACCAAGGAAGAGTTAATCACTACCTTACAGCAGATGGATGTTCCCAATACAGTCCTGCTTGAAGATCCATCCATCACTCTTGATACTTTCATACTTGCAATAAAAAAATTCAGGATTCAGGCTCCGGATGATTTCTATGCATATCTTGCTGACCGGCTGGGGCTGGCTTTCATGGAGCGCGATACTCTTTTTGCAAATCCACGGATCGGCTCTGTTCTTCCATATGCAGTCGGTGAGGAGACGCTTATAGCTCTTCTTGAATCCAAACCGACCTACCTGAAGGTAGCAACGGCAAATCCCCTGGACACTCCCTTATTCACCCGGCTCGAAGAGATATTCGGAAAAAAAATTGAAAAAGTAGTAACGCCACTCGATGCCATCCTTACAATCACTGATACGAGTTATAAGGGTCCCCACGCATATAGTGCGCTCAGTGAACTGGTGGATCGTCAGCCTGATGAGTCGGCGTTCCGTATCCTTGTACCCTGGCAGAAAGCGGTAATTATCATTGGTACTATCCTTCTTCTCCTTCTCATTGCAATAAATCCCTATTTCTGGCTTTTTGTCCTCTTTACTATCGTTAATATCACGTATTTCGTGATGAACCCGGTGAAATTCTATGTCTCTATGCAGGGGATGATGGGAGAGAAGAATGTCATTCACATCTCTGATGAGGATATTCAAAACCTCAAAGATGAGGATCTCCCCATTTATACCGTCCTTGTTCCACTCTTCCATGAGCAGGAGATGCTCCCCCATATCCTTCAGAATATTGCCAATATCAATTATCCTCGTGATAAGCTCGATGTAAAAATCCTGATGGAAGAGGAAGATACGGAGACGATTGAAAAGGCGCGAAAATTAGGACTCTTTGGAAATGTGGAAGAGATCATCTCCCCGATGTCAGAGCCCGAATATCACGCATTCTTAAGTATCTTTCATCCGGTTGTCATCCCAAAGGCAGATATCACTACCAAACCCCGGGCCTGCAATTATGGGCTGAAACGCTCACGTGGCGAGTTTGTCGTCATTTACGATGCGGAGGATCTCCCTGACCGGGATCAGCTAAAAAAGGTCGTCATAGCATTCCAGCGTCTTGGTCCAAAATACGCCTGTGTCCAGTGCCTTTTGAATTTCTACAACCCACGGAAGAATATGCTGACCCGGTGGTTTTCAATAGAATATTCCTATTACTATGATTTTTACATCCAGGGCCTGGATAAAATTGATGCGCCTATCCCTCTTGGTGGAACAAGCAACCACTTCAGGATGAAGACCCTCCGTGAGCTGGGTGCATGGGATCCCTACAACGTAACTGAAGATGCTGACCTTGGTATGCGGATCGCGCGTAAAAAGTTGCACACAGCAGTGCTGAATTCACATACCTATGAAGAGGCGGTCACAAGGGTCCCCTCATGGATCCGGCAGCGCTCAAGATGGGTGAAAGGGTTTGTGATCACCTGGTTTGTGACGATGCGACACCCGATAAAAGTCCTGAAAGATATCGGAATCAAGAATTTTTTTATCTTTCAGACCGGCTTTGGGGGCAACTTTTACCTCCCCCTGATGAACCTCTTCCTCTGGCTGGTCTTTGCGGCAGGGTTTATCATACCGGAATATTTCTCCAGCTGGTTTGACTTCTGGCCATTTGCGGCGATTGCAGTCTTTAACCTGCTGATTGGTAATCTCTTCTTCCTCACCATGATGGTGGTTGCAACATGGAAGGAGAAACAACGGGATCTTCTTCTGTATGCGTTCTTTTCACCGATATACTGGATACTCATGAGTATCGGCGCATGGAAGGGAACCCTGCAGCTTATCTTTAAGCCCTATAAATGGGAGAAGACCAGCCATGGCACTGAGATTGTTCACGAGCAGTTATTGATAGAACACCCTGAGCGGTTTTCAAAACCGATCAAGTGGATAGAGGTGAAATCTCCGGAGGTTGACCGGGGCGCGCGAAAAGCCACCGGAACGCAGATTGCATTCTCGGTGGGGCTTACCGTTCTCCTCATCCTTTTTGCCTTGGTTCTCTTTGGTGTACTAGAATATAAGCCGGTGACAGACCATTTCACGATTACAAAGATCCCAGGATTAAACCAGGTGATGAAACCGCTGAAAGATTATCAGTCCGGAAGGGATGTGAGGCTTCTCAATTATGAAGCAATACCCGGTCCGTACTCAACCTCACCACCGGTCATACTTCCTAAACCTACTTTAACGCAGGAGATCACCGCTGGTCCTACGTTCCAACCAGACAGGCCTGCAAGCAAGATCTCCGCACCTGGAGAGCCTGGTCTTATCGTCAGATATGATCCCCTGGTAAACCGGATTATCATAACTGCAGAAAAGAGTCTTCCGGAAGGTGACTATTATGTGGTCACTATCGGCTCAGGAGAGAGGGAGTATTCGAAAAATATCGATACTACACCAGGAACACTCTCCCTGAATGGTGGTTCCGGAGTTACCCAGGTGAAGGTATTCAGAGTACTCAGGACCGGCGCACAGATCCCTGTGATAGATTCGTCTCTCTAAAAAAAAGGTTACATGATGCCACAGGCACCGGTTGAGAACGGGAGGGTCTGGTTGTAGTGATAGATTGCCTCATCCGGATACGATGACTCTGCAGCTGCCCGTGCCTTCCACCTTCTGAACTCCTCATTTTCAGGATCAAATGACAGGGCTTTTGTAAAGTAATCATAGGCGATGGAAAATTTTCCGAGTCCGTAATAACTCTGCCCTCCAAAGAACCATGCCCAGCGGTTACAGGGAAACTTGTCAATTGATCTGTCAAATTCATCTGCAGCAAGCTGATATCTGCTCTGGTTCAGGTAACAGTTCCCTTTCACATAATATGTCCAGGGGATGGAAGGATCCAGTTGTATACCTTTATTCAGATAGGCAATAGCGTATTCACACTGTCCCCCTTTCTGCAGTATATCACCCCGGTAGTAATATGCCCATGCATTTCCGGGATCCAGGAGTATTGTTTTGTCAAAGCTGCATAATGCATCCTGGTACCTGCCAAGTTCATACTGGGTCATTCCCCGGTAGTACCATGCCTCAGAATTCATCGGGTCCAGACTGACCGCAGAGGTGAGGTACGTGAGGGCATCTGCATACCTCCCGTCATGATATGCAATAGCGCCCTGATAGAACCAAACGGATGCATTTTCTGGTGTATCAGCAGCTCTTTTCGTGATATTTTGCAGTGACCAGGAGGCGGGATCCTGTGCTGCCCGTATAGAGAGGTACAAAGCACGGTATTCCTTTGTATATGGGTCAATGGTGAGTGCAGAGTTGATTGCCTCAAGAGCCTGGTCATACTGCCCGGTCTGGTAATATGCATTGGCGAGTTCATACCAGGCAGATGCCTGACATGATGATCCTTCCAGGCTGGTTTTCAGCTCCTTGATTGCAGATTCATAGTCACCAGAGATGGCCAGGTGTTTTCCATAAACAAACCGAGTCCATTCATTATCCGGATTTAATTTTATCGCAGTTTCATAATAATTCCTGGCTGCGGTTCGGTTTCCCAGTTTTTCAGATGCCTTGCCCATCTCATAATAGGCACCGGCATTTGAGGGATCAAGTGTCAGTGCCGTTTGCAAAGCATCGATTGCCTGCGCATAATTTCCCAGTTCGGTATATGTTGTTCCGGTAAAGTACCAGGCAGGTGCGTTCCTCGGATCATAGGTGGTAGCTTTGATGAACCAGGTAAGTGCCTCACGGTGTTTCCCCTCTTCAAAAAGCAGTCGCCCTTTATTAAATGCTGACCATGTATTATTTGGCTCAATCAGAAGATCATGTTCAACCTGGATATAGTTGAGGGGAGTTGTTGTGTTCATTCGCAAGGATGATAAAAGGTCCAGAGCGGTTTTGTTTCCTGGAAGGATATCAAGGACTTTCAGGATGGCACGGTTTGCCTGATCTCTCTCTCCTTTTGCTATATGGAGTTGCGCTTTAGTGAGGTGGATAGTGCTGTTGCCAGGGCTGAATTCGGCGGCTCTGGTGATTGCATGTATCGCCCCTTCGATATCACCTCGTTCTTTTAGTATCTCTGCCATTGCATACCAGAGATCAGGGTTTTCAGGATCTGATTCGAGTGAACTCTGAAGAGTTGTAAGGGTATCTGGTGCGCCTGATTCTGCATCTGGAGCGGTTACATTTGTATCTGTAATACAACCGCAGAACAAAAGAAGCAGGATAAGAAAGATAAATAGGACATGATGAGCCTGCATATCATCTCATCGATGTATAAGTAAAAAAATAGCACTCAAAGCGACAAAGATCGGGAAAAATTAGATAGAAACCCCTGGTGGAAGGGGTACAGTGGAATTTGGTTTCTGCATTGATGCAATCTCTGAGCTGTTGAACTTTTCAGGTGGATGCATTGATGCAATCTCTGAGCTGTTGAACTTTTCAGGTGGATGCATTGATGCAATCTCTGAGCTGTTGAACTTTTCAGGTGTGTGCATTGATGCGATCTCTGAGCTGTTGAACTTTTCAGGTGGATGCATTGATCCAATCTCAGAACTGTTAAATTTTGTAATGATCATCCCACCTGGGTAGATCACATCATCTGCGTATGCAAAACTGAGCAAAGAAGCAACTATTGCGCATACTATCAAAGCAAGTATACCTGATCGGAGGGTTGCCATAATATATCCTCAGAAATCGTTTGTGATAGAGATATTTAAGGATAATCTTTCTTTTAAGAAAATGAGAGATGAAATGCGATAATAAATAAAATGATTCAGTTAGCCTAAAATGAATAAAAAAAATTGGAATAAATTTAAACTGTCACTCCTGGCGGGAGAGGAATATTTGAGACGGTGTTTTGCATAGTACCGATCATGGAACTGTTAAATTTGGTAGCGTCCTGCATAGTTCCAATTTCAGATGAGTTGAACTTTTTTGAGTTCTGCATAGTTCCAATTTCAGACGAGTTGAACTTTTTTGAGTTCTGCATAGTTCCAATTTCAGATGAGTTGAACTTTTTTGAGTTCTGCATAGTTCCAATTTCAGATGAGTTGAACTTTTGAGAGTTCTGCATGGTTCCAATTTCAGATGAGTTGAACTTTTTTGAGTTCTGCATAGTTCCAATTTCAGACGAGTTGAACTTTTGAGAGTTCTGCATGGTTCCAATTTCAGATGAGTTGAACTTTTTTGAGTTCTGCATTGTCCCTATTTCAGACGAGTTGAACTTTTGAGAGTTCTGCATAGTTCCAATTTCAGATGAGTTGAACTTTTCAGCAGCCTGCATTGTCCCTATTTCAGAACTGTTAAATTTGGTGATTACCATTCCACCAGGGTAGATCTCATCATCAGCATATGCGAAACAGAACAGTGACCCAATCACTACAACGATACCCATTAAGATTACGCCAGAACCGATGGATGCCATATTAAACCTCAGTTTTCGTTGGATAGGGAGATATTTAAGGCTAGTCTTATCTTCATTATATACTTTCTTAACAATAAAAAAAAGATTTCAAATCGTTCTGTTTCAATCCTGCGAACCCATTAAAAACGAAAAATTGTAAAATTTTCGTAAAGAACAGTCATTTTGCCTTAATATCAAGGATCCACCGATAAACAGATGGCGCAACATTTCCACACTGATGACAGCGCAATACTTGATAACCCCGCTCGGTTAGCCTGTCAATTATCTCTTTCATCTGCATAGAATTTGAAAAAGAAATCCAATGGACGGTTCCCCCCTCGGAAAGCATGGATAAAAATATATCCGGGCCATTCAGGAGTCCATAGGGTGTTGGAATAATTATCCGTGAGAATTTCCGGCGGAGGGTCTGGTTTGCCTGCAGGGCATCTCCTCTGATGATGTGAAGACGTGAAGACACTCCATTTTCTAAAGCATTGATTGTCATCCAGGAACACGCACTTTTATTGATCTCGATTGCCAATACCTCAGCACCTCGTGCCGCGACAGGGATGGCATATGGTCCTACTCCTGCAAATGGGATAAATACCGTTTCACCCGATTTGATAAGGTCCGCGATTCGCTTCCGTTCTGATCCCATCTTTGATGAAAAATATACCTTGCTGACATCAAGGCGGTACCTGAATCCATATTCCCGATGTTCGGTGATGGTGTTTTCACCAAATATGGGTGTGTATTGTGAGGTCCGGAATAGTCCGTTCACATCCCCGGTCTTATTCAATATGGTCTGAATTGAAGGTCTTCTTGCCCGGAGTGCAGTGACAATCTGTTCATTGAATAGCGTTAGTTCTGGAGGAATGCTGATGATAGCGATCGTGCCGATAATTTCATATCCATCCGGAAGGAGGATCAGAAGATCATCAGGGATGATGCCAGTCAGATCTCTGCGAAGACCCATATAATCTGGGTCAGATTTGTAATTCTATTTATAATAATCTTAATTTTTACGATATAAAAAAATTCATTTCAGAATCACTCAGTTATTTTGCTCTTTCTCATTGGATGATACCTGACTTTAACACTAATATCTTCAAGGAGATCCATCAAATCTTCGAAACGATCCGGGGAGTAATGTGCTTGTTGATCTGAGCCCTCTTTACCAGTCGCTGGATAAGTCTGGTGATTGCGGCATGAGAAAGCGGTTTCATCTTGCCAGATACGAAGACAAATCCATCATCAACGATCTCGCCGGGATATTCTGATTTCCATTTATGAGATGTTCCCGTGCCATAACAAGCCGGACATACCGGTGCTTTTCGGTCTTGAAGGTCACATGCACCACAAGACCGGTCCCGTCAATCTTGAGATCCTTCCATCTCATCTCCCCGATCTCACCGGCACGAAATGCCCCTTCATAGAGCATCATGATCATCGCCCGGTTCCGGTTGAAGGTGCAGGCCTCCATCAGAGCTTCGATCTCTGTAACCGAGAGGAGATCAGATGCTTCCTTGGTAGGGGCTATACGGGGGACTTTGATCGCCCGGTTCTTCTTCTCCGGTACATTGGGGAGGTACTTATTAACGATCATCCAGAGGACGAAGGATTTCAGAATCATGATAAGGTCCACCCTGGTGTTCTGGGTGAATTGCCCGCCCTTTACCGGACCGTCGTTCATGATCCCATCAATCCCCAGATAGATATCGAAGTGTGTGTCCTGGAAATACGGTCCGATGAATCGCCTGGAGGTGATCAGGCTTGAGATGATTTTGAGAACCCGCTTGCATTTGATTCCCTTGGTGATCTTCCGTTCAGCGATGAATTCGAGAATGAGTTTTTGTCCTACTCAGTGACGGTGCCGCTCTCAATTGCGCGTGTAAGTGAACGGTCCGGATAGTCACTTTTCATGAGGTGAAAGCGATCATTGTCGCTTGCGAAAGGAGTCAGGGGCATAGATGAGGGTATAAACTGCCTCTTAAAAAAAGGGATGTAAGAGATCCAAACTTGTTGTTCTAATGCTGTTGACGGGATCCGAACCCGCGACCTCCAGATATCTCAGTCTTGAACTTATGAGTCTGGCGCCCTAACCAGCTAGGCCACAAC
>Ga0247507_100427_pt1 | contig 10953 bp, 14 predicted proteins | sample SJ112nscriptome_FD_186104 | JGI IMG/M metagenome (GOLD analysis project Ga0247507, IMG submission 186104) | Metatranscriptome of enriched cultures of PCE-dechlorinating microbial communities from Ithaca, New York, USA - SJ1.12 (Metagenome... ... | reverse complement strand
GGCAGGCTTTTTTTCGCTTATTAATCAACCAGTTTTGTCACTAAAAATAATTCCAGCCACATTACAGCATGGGCAAGGATAAGGGCGCTGGATATGCCATTAATCCAAAACCAAGCCGGGGCAGCCTTTCTCTTTCTGGCCAGCAAAAATAATATAAGCATGCCGACGATAAAAGCCGCCGCCAGAATATATAGGGAAAAAAGCGGATAATTTACGCCAACCACCCTCATGGGAACCTCATATCCATTGTTTAGCGGCTGGCTTGCATAGTCAAGCAGCGTAAAAAGCAGCGGGCTCCAGGTGATCAGTATGGATAAAAGAGCGGCTATGACCAATACAGCGGATATTAAGTATTTAGAACGTTTAGTCATTATTTTTGGTCCTTCCTTCAATTCTATAAATTGGCAACTTTTCACATCTATAGATTACCATAAATGGAGTATTGCTGGATACGCAAATTGTTGAAATCTAAGCCGCTACCTTCTAGAGGGAATTTCGGTTTAACAGCTCGGATCCTCTTGGTTTATTTATGTAATGAATGCAAAAATCCACCAACTGGACTTGAATAGTGATAGACTATCTGATAGTACAGCGGGATGTGAATCCAAAATAGTTGAAAAACCCCGCATTATAGAAAGAATTTGAAGGGAGTAAAAATGCTAGGCACAATCGTAAACACTATAGCCATTATTCTGGGTGGAGCTTTAGGTCTTCTGTTCGGACACGCCCTGTCGGAAAAAATGAAGTTGACATTGATCCAGGGAATAGGTCTGGCTGTGCTTCTTATTGGAGTCAGTATGGCTTTAAAAACCAATAATGCGCTGGTTGTTATCGCTTCCCTGGTAATCGGAGGAATTATTGGCGAACTCATAGATATAGAATTAAGATTAAAGAATTTGGGCACCTGGATAGAAAGTAAAATCGGGCGCGGGGAGGATGGACGCTTCACCCAAGCCTTTGTCAGCACCAGTTTAATCTACTGCGTCGGCGCCATGGCAATTATGGGTTCCATCGAGAGCGGCCTGCGAGGTAATCACAGCATTCTGATGGCCAAATCGATGCTGGACGGCATAACCGCGATCGTTTTTGCGTCATCGATGGGACTGGGGGTATTGGCTTCGGCAATTCCAGTATTATTGTACCAGGGAGCGATCACCCTGGGGGCCGGTTTATTACAGGGGGTGCTTTCCCAGCCCATCATTACCGAAATGAGCGCAACCGGCGGTTTGTTAATTCTAGGCATTGGCTTAAACATACTTGAAATCAAAGAAATTAAAGTCGGCAACCTGCTGCCGGGAATTTTTGTGGCGATCCCGCTGACTATTCTTTTTGCGAAGTTAAACCTGGGCGGATAGAAATCCAGTTTGAACCTTGAAAATCCGCTTCAGGAATTCGCCCGGCTTCGGCCAATTTATGACGGATTGATGGGGGTTTTCGAACCATCTCGCTTTTATTGCATATCCTGGAATATATAAGCATTCCAGGGGGAAGCGTCCCGTGAACTACCGAATCTGTTTTAACGCCTACCTGCGCCGCCAGGCCTACCGCCCGGCTACTATAAAGAGCTACGACTATGCCTTAAACGATTATATGGCTTATTTCCGCCTCGGCAGGAAACGGGCAAGCCTCCTGAAAAATTTTAATCCCCCGCGCCTGGAAGCCTATAAGGAATACCTGCTTGACACCTGCGGGCTGCGTCCTTCCACGGTAAACCGCCGTTTAAGCGCATTATCCGCCTTTGCCAGGTTCCTTCGGGGCCGGGGGCTTCTGGAATACAATCCCCTGGAGACAGTGGCCCGGGTAAAAAGCGACGGAACCAGTAAAATAAGACCCCGGGCTTCCTGGGAAGAGGTGCAAAAGTTCCGCCGCGAGGTAAACCTGGATGCTCTGGAACTCCCGGGCCGCTTGATTGTCGAACTTCTCTACACCGGCCTGAGCGTAAGGGAAACGCGCGAATTGCGCTACGATGAGAAAGCGGGACCGGGCAGCATAAAGGCGGGAGAACGCGTAATAACCCTGCACCCCGAAGCCCGGCTGGCTCTGAGCCACTACCTGATCCTGCGCCCCATTTTGCGGGGAGCATACCTTATCGCGGGAGAGGAAGCGGACTGGTCGCTTAAACCGGCCGCGGTCTACTACTTGATGCGCAAATTTTCCCAAAAGATTGCCGCCCGGGTAACGGTTCGCGATCTGCGCCTGGCCCGGTTTGTGGCAGCGCAAACCGGCGAGAAGGATATAGCCGCCTAAAACGCAAAAGCCTTAAGCGTCTTTTTTCCAGGCGGGAAGCTTGGCCATCATCCTTTCGGCCGCGGAGCGGGCCGCTTCTTCATCCAGCCCCTGGGTTTTAACGATAAAGGCCGTCATCCCTTGCAGCTTTTCCTCATAGGACTGCATAGAACCGTCGGCATTGCAGCAATACCGGCAGTAATCCTTGCTCTCATCGTTCATGGCAAAATCGGATGGCTTGTTCATCGGCATTCCACAGGCAATACATGTTTTCACACCAATCATCTCCCTTTATAAATATTTATTCCCAGCCCGGTCAACTGCTTCTGGCCCTCTTCGGTAAGCACATAAAACCGTGGCCTTCTCTCCATCCCGCTCCAGCCAGTCGAGTTCAATAAATCTCTGCAAGATCCTTTCACCTAGCGTTCCTCCCAGATGCCCATAGCAAACCCGGGCTTTGAGCGGCGTCAGATCGTTATTCTTCATAGCCTTCTCCCTTCATTGGCGGATCCTTGTCAGACTCATAAAATGTTCCAGCAATACCGGGCCATAGCGTTTTATTACTGAATCTCCCCCGGCGAATAAATCACTGTTGTTCAGATAGTAGTGAACCAGCCCCACCCAGGTATTAAAGAAAAGGTGCAGCGGCATTTTGATAAGGCGGCCCTGATCCATTTCCGCTTGGGCCGACTGGCTGATATGGAAAGATACCGCGGACTGGATCATGATAAAAGTATCTCTGGCGACTTGGGGCAAAAACCGGGCTTCATTTACCAATCTGGTGTAAAAGGCCTCCGATTCCTCAATGCACAGCAAATGCACCGCCAGCAGCTCTTGAACTCCTTTGCACTGGCTGGCCAGTTCATGGGTGCGCAAGGCGATTTTTTCCCCGAACGCTTCAATTACCGCGCTTATCAAGGCCTCCTGGTTTTCAAAATGGGCAAACACGGTTCCGTGAGAGACCCCGGCGGCTACCGCAATGTCCGACATCCTGGTCGCCATAATCCCCCGGCGGCCGAATTCCGAAAAAGCCGCTTCCAGCAAAATCTTGCGGGTCTGTTCTTTCTGTTGCTTCCTTTGATTCCTGTTCATTTTTATTGACTCCATGGTCATTGACTTTATAGTCATTATATTTGTTTATGATAGGCCTGTCAACCGTACGGCTTTTACAATTATATTTCGTATCCCGCCTTATTCCGAAAATGGAGCCCTTCCATTGCCTGAAAGGCAAATATCACTTCAACTGCAATTTTTAACCAAAACTTTGCGTATCCTTTTAGAGGCCTTTATCAGGCCCATGCAGCCCAACTATGAACGGCTGCAAATTCTTAAGATCGAGGTGCAATTCTCATGAAAAAGTGTTGGTTTTGCCTGGCTTTGATGCTTCTCCTCACCGGCGTCTGGGGGCGGGCGGCACAGGCAGCAGACCCCCCGCCGGCCATCACCATCACCGTAGACGGCCAAGTTCTCAATCCGGAAGTGGCGCCGGTCATCGTCAATAACCGGACCCTGGCGCCCATACAAACGGTTGCCGAATCTCTGAATGTAAAGGTAAGCTGGAATGCCGCCACCCAGGAAGTGACGCTGGAAGGAAAAGACCTGCTGATCAAAATGCAGATTGGAAACAAGCAGGCTTTCAAAAACGGTTCTATGATAACCCTGGACGCTCCACCCCTCATTGTAAGCGGCCGGACCATGCTGCCCCTCGGATTCATAAGCGAAGCGCTGGGATGCCAGGTAAACTGGGACAGTGCCGCCCGCAGGATCGACATCAGCAGCACGCCGGTCGTCAGCGGTACGCCGGTTGAATTAAAGCTTTTGGGATATTATGCCCTGGGCAACGCGGTCAACAGCAGCTGGACGGACTTGTTCACCGTGCCCTACCCGCAAACCCGGAGCGACCATACCGATCTTGTCGATGAACTGGCCTTGGGCTGGTACAGCATGGACGAGCAAGGCAACCTGTTAAGCGACAGCGCCGAGGGATGGCAGCGCCCGGAGGGTTGGAACGATGTGCTGAAGGCCGCCCAGAAATACCGCTTGAAAACCCAGATGTGTATACAGATGACCGACCAAAACGCCCGGATAAGGAAAATGCTCAATGACCCCGCCGCCAGGTCCCTGGCCATCCGGAGCATAACCGGCGAGGCTGGTAAATATGACGGGGTTAATTTGGATTTCGAGGGGCTGGGGTGGAATGATACGCCCGAAGAACTGAGCGAGGTGCGTGCTGATTTTGCCGCGTTTGTCAAGGACTTGGCCGCTTCTCTGCACGCTGCCGGCAAGACCCTGACCCTGTCCTTGCATCCTCTGAACAGCAGCTATCCGGGCTATGATTATGCCAGCCTGGGCCAGTCGGCGGACAGCATCGTCATCATGGCCTACGATTACGGTACCCGACCGGAGCCCCTGGATAAGGTGGAACAGGCCGTAACGCTGGCCCTCGCCCAAGTTCCCGCGTCCAAGCTGTATTTAGGGATATCCGCCGTCAATGAATCCGCCTCCAGCATGAACGGCAAAATAGACCTGGCCCAAAAATATCGTTTGGGCGGCGCCGCCCTGTGGCGCCTCGGAATCGTCTCGGATGAGCAATGGGCGGTTCTGAGAACCCGGCTGGCTCCAGCGCCATAAGCTGCGCAATGAGCCCGGTGACTGGAGAGGATTCCGGCACCACGATACCGGAATCCTCTCGACGTATTTGTGTCTATAAAAAATTATCCTGACTTGTTCAGAAATTCGGCCTTTCGGTTTACCTTGCTCCGCGTTTGTAAGTCAGATCAAGCTGCCTGTTGAACGGTAACCGTCCGGTCTGCTCCGTTCCAGGTGCAGGTTGCTCCGAAAATTTGGGATATAAGCCCAACCGGCAGGCAGGTGCGCCCATGGGAAATCTCAGGAGCTACTTCTAAAGGCATGGATATGCTGTTTATCGATATCTGCTGGCTTCCGATAGTCATTTCTACCACTTTAGCCCCATCAACAACGGTTACTGTCCGGCTGGCCCCATCCCAGCTTATGTCTGAAGGACTGATGCCCAGGGCGTTAGCTGCAGTATACAGTGGCAGGAAGGTGCGGTTGTGCTCGATATAAGGAGCTACATCGCTGGTAACGCTAATGCCATTCATGCTGTAAGTGCTTGAGCCTATGGTGAAGACACAGACCGGGCCGGAAGACGATTCCTGCTCGGTAGTTGTTGTCGTTGGGGTAGTTGTGGTAACGGCACCTTCCGCTACAAAGCTCAGGACGCTTCCATATGAAGTGCCTTCACTGTTGGTGGCATAGGCCATTACATAATAGGTAGTACCGTCAGTCAAACCGCTCAGGGTGTAGCTAAACGTATCATAGGCATCTATATCATCTGATGCCACGACAACTTGGGTACTTGGTGAACTGGTGGTTCCATAGTAGAATCCGTACGATTCTATGTTTGAGCCTCCCTTGGATGTTACATATCCATAGAGGGTAGTATAACCCTGGCTGACTGACGGTGTTAAGGTAGTCACGGTTGGCGTACTGGCTGAATCGGTGGTGAAGGAATATACGCTTCCATAAGAGGTGCCGGCGGCATTGGTGGCGTAAGCTTTATAGTAGTACATGGTGTACTCACTCAAACTGCTGAGATCCAAAGTGAAACTATTGCCTGCATCAGCACTGTAGCCGACGATGGCCTGAGAAGTACAAGATGAGGTGGTTCCATAATAGAAGCCGTACTGGGTGATAGAGTAGCCTCCAATGGAATCGATATAACCGTTCAAGGTGGCAGAATTGCCGCTAATATCTGAAGCGCTGTAAGTGGCTACCGTCGGGGTTGCGGCAGAAGCAGTAGTTGTGAAATAGTTTAAGCTGCCATAAGAGGTGCCGACGGCATTGGTAGCGTAGGCTTTGTAATAATAAGTGGTGCCGGCGCTTAAACCGCTCAACTGATAGGAAAAGGAACTTCCCTGACTGATGGTATAACCAACGATCGCCTGCGATGTGCAGGATGAAGTAGTTCCATAAACAAAGCCATACTGGGTGATGGCTGAACTGCCAACAGCAGTGACCGTACCGTTTATGGTGCCGTAGCCGGAATCAATACTGCTGACGCTGTCGCTGGTCACAGTCGGCGCGGTGGCTGCAACACTGGTGGTAAAATAACCAAGGCTGCCATAAGAGGTACCGGCGGCATTGGTAGCGTAGGCTTTGTAATAATAAGTGGTGCCAGCGCTTAAACCGCTCAACTGATAGGAAAAGGAACTTCCCTGACTGATGGTATAACCAACGATCGCCTGCGATGTACAGGATGAAGTAGTCCCATAAACAAAGCCGTACTGGGTGATGGCTGAACTGCCAACAGCAGTGACCGTGCCGTTTATGGTGCCGTAGCTGGAGTCAATACTGTTGACGCTGTCGCTGGTCACAGTCGGCGCGGTGGCTGCAACACTGGTGGTAAAAGACACCGGGCTTCCGCTCGAAGTACCGGCCGAATTGGCAGCGTAGGCTTTATAATAATAAGTGGTTCCGGTTGCCAAACCGCTGATTGGATATGAGTAGGCACTGCCTTCGCTTATGCTGCCACCTACGGTAATTTTGTTGGGACACGATGGATCGCTACCCCAGCAGAACCCATATTCACTGATGTCCGCTCCGCCGTTAGAGGTAATCTGGCCATTGAAGGTGGCCGTATTCTGGTCAATGCTACTGGCACTGGCGGTAGCCGCCGTTGGCGGGGTAACTGCGGCACTGGTGGTGAATGAAATCGGGCTTCCGCTGGATGAGCCTTCGGAATTCAGGGCATAAGCCATAAAATAGTAGGTTGTGCCGGCCGTCAAACCGTTGATTGGATATGAGTAGGCACTGCCTTCGCTTATACTGCCGCCTACGGGAACCTTGATGGAACAAGACGGATCAGTTCCATAACAGAAACCATGTTCAATAATATCAGAACTGCCGCTCGCGGTAATCTGCCCGTTCAGGGTGGCAGCGCTCTGGTCAATACCGGAGGCACTGCCGGTGGTAACTACCAGACTGGCACCGCTGGCTGCTGCTGGTGAAGAAAAACAAGCTGCAAGCATGGCAAGAGCGATAATCACTATCATGCCAGGCAATTGCGCTTTCCGTTCTAATGTCATATACTTACCTCCATTTCTTTGTACTGCTTCGCTTCCTTCCGTCCGACTGACTAACTCCCAGTCCCTCCCTCATCTCAATAATTCAATGTCCTTCTTAAAAGCCGGCTGCTAATTGAGTAAAGAACTTACCACATACCTGTAGAATTAATTTATTGATTAAATTGTATTTCTTGTAAGTGGAATTTCAGCTTAATCCTGGCTGAATTTTTGCTTAAATTGAACGCACTCGAGCAGCGGATATACCGTATTTCTTGATTTTTTGCTGCTTTATGTAAATAGGTAAAAAATGAGTGGCAAGCTTAGAGATTTAAGAGGTAATTGGTATGAACATATAGGGAAAAGGGGGTGATAGATTGTTAGAACTAATTACAGCCCTATGCAGCCTGTTACTAGTAATTACGGCAATAATTCAAAGCAATAAAAATAGGAGCTAAACGCTCCTAAAACATAATAAAGCATATAACAATATCGCACCAGGAATTGTTGAATGCTCCTGACGGTCAGAGGGGATTTCGATTTAGCAGATCGGAATCTTCTCGCTTTATGTTATGCACAGATGCCTGCCAAAAGCAACCTTTTGTTTCCAGCCTGGAAAATTTACCTCCCGGAAACGGAAATCACCCATTTTAAGCATTAAGTAATACTGCCGGATATTTATCGTATTATTATTAATGTAAAGCAACCTATTATTTCTTTATGCCTGATACGACATACATATCATTGTCGGATATGACGACATCCACCTTGAAATACGGCCTAAAAAGCCGAGCCAGTTCATTTTCATCGATCAATTCCACGGAAACCTTGCTCGCGCCGCCTGAATGGTGCTGGTTGATCTGGGCGCGGCTCATTCCGTGGGCAACGGTCAGCCGGCTGCCGGAAATGAGTTTACCTGCCAGGCACTCTATGAGCCGGGCCGAATTCGGGAAGTGCGGGAAAGCGTTGTATACCATACAACGCTCAAACGGCGCGGGACAAGAAACATCTTCAATATCGGCGCTGATAAGTTCGATCCGTGGGTCGGAAAATTTAGACCTGGCAAGCTCAATCATGACCGGTGAAATATCAATGCCGGTGATCTGCCGCACATTTCTGGCCAGGTAATCGGGAAAAAGCACGCCGGTACCGCAGGCTACATCCAGCACCTTTACGCCGTCGGCAATTCCGGCATAGTCAAGTATCAGGCCGATCTTGGCGTCATCACGCACCAGTTCGGAATCCCAGTTGGGAGCCAATCCGTCAAAAAAATCAATTACAGCTTTTTTATTCATTTAAATCCTCGTTTCTTCGCTGGCATACCGCCCCGGCCCACTGTCCCTAGTCCGATACTATGCCAAAGGTTTGCCTGTGTCTACCCGCTTCGGATAGCGCACCGGAATAAGCCGGGCCTTTTCCAGAGCAAAAACTATCGAAGGGATGAGCGCGAGCTGGATCACAATTCCGGGAAGGCCGGTAACAAAATAACTGGTTGCCCAGGCAGTTATGGAATAGGCGCCGGACGAAAAAATAAGCGCCTGGACAATACCGGCGACAATGCGTCCGGTCAACAACGCACCGATGAGACTGAGGTAGAGATCGGCATAGGTTTTCCTGGTATGTAGCACCCGCATGAGATAGCCGGTCATCAGTCCGTATACCGCGAGCTCGACCATCATGCCCGGCAGCTTGGCCATGGGAGGCATACCGGTGATAAGGGCGGAAAGCAGAGGACCGGCCAAACCAACCAGCAAACCCAGGGGCCCGCCGCATATGAGGCCGGAAAGCAGTACGGGAATATGCATCGGCAAAAAGATAGCGCCGGCGTTTCTCACCGAATGGAACGCCATCGGCAGCACAATGCACAGGGCGATACATACCGCTGCAATAATGGATCGCTTTACATAGGACATCTGATTCATGGTAATTCCCCCCAACATATTATTTCATCAAGCCTCGCGCGGCTCAATTACCCGAGAACATACACCTGCACCAGGCAGATGGCGGCGCTGGTCAGCAAAGCTGTGAAATCGCCGCCGTGAAATGGTGCTCGCTTTCTTTTCGTACGATGGCGCGCGTTCCTGTAACCGCGGGCCTCCATGGCCAGCGCAAGCTCATCCGCACGTCGAAACGCCGCGAGAAATATGGGGACCACCAGTGGAACCACACTGGCGGCTTTTTCCCATAAACGCTTACTCTCGAATCGGGCTCCGCGGGCGATCTGCGCTTTTACTATCAGGTCGGTTTCCTCCATCAGAGTCGGAATAAACTGAATGGCGACACTGATGATCATGGCGACCTCTTCCACCGGTATGCGGATGAGCTTCATGGGCCTCATAAGGCTCTCCAGCGCGGAAGTCACATCCATCGGAGCTGTGGTGCAGGTCAGGACATTGCTCAATACGATAAAGAGCGCGACGCGAAGAACCACATTCGCCCCCTGGGCCACGCCGCCCGTCGACAGATGGAATATCCACCACGACCATAGCGGGTCGGCGGCATCAAAGAAAAGCGCGTTCATCATAAAAATGATGATAAAAAACACACTCAACTGCCGGAGGGGCCCCCATACGGCTCCCAGGGGCAGCTTGGCCAGCAGTATGACCGCTGCCGTGAAACAGATAAGGAATACATATCCCCCCGGCGTTGCGGTGGCAATGATGGCCGCCAGCAAAACGAAAAGACTGATGATTTTCGCCCGCGCGTCAATACGATGGATAAGGGACTGGCCGGGAAGAAAATGCCCTATCGGCATATGCCTCATCATAGCTCACCGCCTGTCAGCCGTGATTTCAACGCCGCCAGCAGTTCGTCATAGCTTACGATATCCTGCGGCACAGCAACTCCGCGCCGGGACAGCATAGCGGCGATCTGCCGGGGCGCGCTGACCCCCAGACGCAGCTTGTTCATGCGCGACACGTCTGAAAAAACTTCCCTGGTCGAGCCGTCCAGCAAAATCCTGCCCCGGTCAAGCACGACCAGCCGTTGGGCGAATTCTCCCAGGGCATCCGCGTTGTGCGATACGATAATTACCGTTGTTCCACTCTGATGGAGCCGGGAGGCCAGCTGCAAAAAGGACTCGCGCCCCAGCGGATCGAGGCCGGCTATCGGCTCATCAAAAATCATGATTTTCGGTTTTACAGCCAGCACTCCGGCAATGGCCACCCGGCGTTTTTCACCCCCGGACAGCGCCAGAGGAGGCTGTGACCGGACGGCTTCAAAAATAAAGCCGGTCGTTTCCAGGGCCCATTTTACCCGTTCCTTTACCTCGCTCCGGCTCAGGCCGCTGTGCTTTAGTCCGAACCCGACATCCTTTTCCACGGTCGTTTCGAAGAGCTGATACTCGGGATACTGGAATACCATACCCAGGCTCCGGCGCAGTTCACTTCTGTCATAGTTCCGGTCGTTTATGTCCTGGCCGTCCAGCCTTATCCTGCCGTGCATAGGCGTCAATAGACCGGCGATAAGCTGAATCAGCGTCGTTTTTCCGCTGCCGGTATGTCCCATGATCCCGACCCATTCCCCGTCGCCGATCCTCAGACTGACATCTTCGAGGGCGGCGGCCTCAAACGGAGTACCGGGTGCATGGACATAGGAAACATTCTCTAGCTCAATCGGCATATTTCCTCCACCAGCTCTTCGC
>Ga0247507_100407_pt1 | contig 11309 bp, 8 predicted proteins | sample SJ112nscriptome_FD_186104 | JGI IMG/M metagenome (GOLD analysis project Ga0247507, IMG submission 186104) | Metatranscriptome of enriched cultures of PCE-dechlorinating microbial communities from Ithaca, New York, USA - SJ1.12 (Metagenome... ... | reverse complement strand
TTTTAGATGTTACAGACTACTAAGCTCTGCCATAATTTTGCTGCCCGGTCATACCGGCCCTGATTGACATTTCTTATAGATCCAGGACTATCTGGATGTCGTTTCCAGTATGAATTTGAGCAAAACCATAATATAAGAAAGGAAAAAGGTTTTGATTTAGCGAATGGTAATCATGCAAGAATGTGCAGCTGATTACATTTAACACGCACAAGGCCAATTTATGAAACAATTGACAGGGCGGGGGAAGATAGAATGGATACCAATCACCTGTGTATGGGTTGTATGAATGATAAGGGGACCGAGGAAGTATGCCCCTATTGCGGGTTTGTGGAAGGAACTCCTCCTGACTTGCCGCAGTTTTTAGCGCCCGGCACCATATTAAATGGACGCTATCTGCTGGGAAGGGTATTGGGCTATGGGGGATTCGGTATTACCTATTTGGGCTGGGATCTGATATTGAATTCCAAGCTGGCGGTAAAGGAATACCTCCCGCAGAGCGTAGCCACCAGGGTCATGGGGCAGACAACCGTGACCGCCTTTAGCACCGGGGAGGCTCAGGACAATTTCACCTACGGGTTGAACAAATTCTTGGATGAAGCCCGGGCCCTGGCCCAGTTTATGGACCATCCAGGGATTGTCGGGGTGAGAGACTTTTTCCAGGCCAACAGCACCGCCTATCTGGTCATGCAGTACATGGAAGGAATGACCTTTAAAGACTATCTTCAGGAAAAGGGCGGAACCATCCCGGTCGATATGGCTTTGGGCGTTATGATGCCGGCTATGGACGCCCTCCGTGAAGTTCACCAGAAAGGCATAATACATCGCGATATAAGCCCTGACAATATATACATAATGGCCAACGGCCAGGTCAAACTGCTCGATTTCGGAGCCGCCCGCCATGCGGTTGGGGAGCACAGCAAAAGCCTTTCTATAATATTGAAGGCCGGCTACGCACCGGAAGAGCAGTACCGTTCGCGGGGAGAACAGGGTCCTTGGACTGATGTTTACGCGGTGGCCGCCACTTTTTATCGGGCCATAACCGGCAAGATACCTCCGGAATCCCTCGACCGCATGTTCAATGACACCCTGGAGCCGCCCTCCCACCTGGGAGTGGCAATTTCACCGGATATGGAAGCCGCTCTGGTGCAGGCCCTGGCCGTAAAGGCCTCGAACCGCTTTCAGAGTATTGGAGCCTTTCAAAATGCTCTGGCGGGGGAGCGAATGGCAAGCATTCCGCCATCCCCTCAGGTTTCGGCTGCGCCGCCAACTCCACCACCGCCAATAGGCCCGGTTTCGGGGCAGCCTTCCGGTCCGGTTTCGGGGGGAGGAGCTTCAATTCAGGTGGAACCGCCGGCTCCGGTTATTTCAGTTCAACCCGCTGCCGGCCCCGGAACGCTTGCAGCAGCGGCGCCCCGGCCCAAGAGTTCAACCGGCGCAAAGGTAGCGATAGGAATAGGAGCGGCTTTCCTGGTGGTAGTTCTGGCAGTGGTAGGCCTGTATTATATAAGCTCCAATACCCGCAGCACAGGAAGTTTAACCCTGTCTGACGGCAGTAAATATGACGGGGAAATCCTGAAAAAGAAACCGGATGGGCAGGGCTCCATGACCTATGGCAACGGCGATAAATACCAGGGCCAGTTTAAGGAAGGCAAGAGAGAAGGACAGGGAACCTACACCGACGGAGACGGTACTACCTTTGTCGGCACCTGGCAGAATGATCTGCTGGTAGGCGACGCCACAGTTACCGAAACCGATGGCCGGAAATATATCGGTCAGGTCAACAGCAACCTTAAAGCCGAAGGCAAAGGGACTTTAACCCTGACCGACGGCTCCAAATACAATGGGGAATGGAAAGACAATCACGCCGACGGCTACGGGGTTATGGTGGAGCCCAACGGGGACCGCTACGAAGGACAGTGGAAGAATGACATGCGCGACGGCAAAGGGGTTCAGAGCACTCAAGATTACCGCTACGACGGGCAATGGAAGGAAGACAAGGCCACTGGCTGGGGAGTAATAAGCTACACCGACGGCAGTAAATATGAAGGAGAATTTCAAGACAACAAATTTGAGGGAAGAGGAACCGGTACACTGCCCGATGGCACCACCGTGGCCGGAAGGTGGAGTAACAACGAGTACCTCGGCCCGTAAACGCATAAATGCAAAAGTATATTTAAGCCCGCTTAGGCGGGTTTTTTGTTTTATTTTGAACTAAAAAGTATAAGTTATTTGCTGCTGGTGTGCAACAGTGTTTCACGGTATGCTATGAATATGAATATAAATGGAACGAATCTGTTGCAGGGAAGCAAAAATTTTGCAGGGGGGCCAGGGTATGCGGCGCAATTTGACAATCGGAGCCATCATCGCGGTTATGGCGCTCGTAAGTGGATTTTATTATGTGGGAACTAAATACAAAGAAGCTTCGGTACCGGTAGCTACACAAACTCAAGGACAAGCTGGCCAGGACAATACCATAACCCTGGTAGCGGCAGGTGATTGTCTGATGCACAATACCCAGATCTGGTCAGGGAAGCAAAAAGACGGCAGTTATTCCTTTGACACGTTTTTTGCCGAAGTCAAGGAGCTGATCAACGAAGGCGATTACAGTTCGACCAATTTCGAAGCACCTATGGCCGGCCCTTCCAGGGGGTATTTGGGATATCCTCTTTTTAACAGTCCGGACGCAGCCGCCACTACCTTCAAGGAGGCCGGTTTTGATCTGGTGGTAACCGCCAACAATCACATAATGGATCAGGGGATCCAGGGGGCTTTGCGTACCATGCAGGTTTTACATAATGCCGGTTTGGACACGGTGGGAACCCAGGAAAAACCCGAGGAGAGCCGCTGGCTGATTAAGGATATCAACGGTGTTAAGGTCGGCTACCTGGCCTACAGCTATAGCACCAACGGTATAGCTATTCCCAAGGGCTATGAATATTTCTTCAATTTCCTCAATAAAGATAAGATCTTGGAAGAGATCAAGACGGTCAGGCCCCAGGTCGATGTGCTGGTCCTGGTTTTGCACTGGGGGGTTGAATATACTCCCAAGCCCACCGCCGAGCAGCGGGCCCTGGCCCGTCAGTTTTTAGAGGCTGGAGCCGATGCTATTTTAGGAAGCCACCCCCATGTTATCCAGACGATGGAGGTTTTGAAAGTTGGAGAGCAGGATAAGTTCGTTATCTATGGCCTGGGCAATTTTATAAGCGATCAGGAAGGCCGGGAGCGCAACAGCGGAATCGTTTTAAAGCTCAAGTTCCATAAGGATGTCAGCCAGGGCCAAACCCTGCTGCAGGAGGTTTCATACACCCCGACCTATTCCCATCACTACAAAGTCGGCGGAGCGACCAAATTCAGGGTGGTTCCGGTTGAAGAGACCATCGCCAAAATCAAAAACGGACAGGAAAAGGTCTTTAGCACCAAGGATTTGCCCTTGCTGCAAGCGGTTTTAAACGACACTAAATCACGTCTGGGGCCGGGTTTTAAAGCGGACCAGTAATACTCCCGGCAACGACAACGCAGTAATTCGGAAAAATCTGCCCAGATTATGGCCGCGAATATACGGAATGTTGTACTAAGGTGTCGGAAGGAGGAGCAAAGTGAAATTCAGGGAAATAATGACCACCGATCCGGTTACCTTGAAGCCGGAGCATAGGGTCAGGGAAGCAGCCCATATATTTATTGAACGCCGCATTGACGGGGCGCCGGTTTTAGACGGGGAAGGCAGGCTGATGGGCCTTTTTACCAAAACCCATCTTTATCGCTGTATCACCCAGGACATACCTTTCGATACCCCGGTTGCCGACCTTATGGAACGCCGTGTAACCACTGGGGATCCAGATGCCATAATCGATGATGTAATCTATCCACAGGTAGGCCGGCTTCCCATGGTTGAGGATGGAAAGCTAGTCGGCATGGTAACCCGAACCGATTTGGCCCGGGCCTTTTTTGACGCCCTTCGTGAAGTATCGGTTGAATTCAAAACTATTATAGATTCCACGCATAATATGATTGTCAGCGTAGACACCGAAGGTTTAATCAATATTTTCAACGCCCCGGCCGAACGAAACCTACGTACCAGGGCCGAAGACGTCAGGGGGCTTCCCATCCTGGAGGTCTTCCCCACCAGCGGTCTTCTGGAGACTTTAAAAACCGGCGCTGTCGAAGCAATGCAGAAGATCATTTTAAATGGCCAGATGTACCTGTCCAACCGCTCCCCGATTGTAAAAGACGGCAAAATAATTGGAGCGGTGGCGGTTCTGCAGGATATACAGGACCTGGAGAACCTTACCCAGGAATTGGCCATTGTAAAAGAGTTGAATGAGGAACTGGATGCCATTATTGAATCCTCTTTTGACGGATTGTACATTGCTGACGGCAAGGGCATTACCTTGCGGGTGAACAAGGCCTTTGAGATGATAACCGGTATCAGTTCGGAAGAATTCTTGGGGCGGGATGTGGAGGACATTGAAAATACCGGCTTGGTCTCTGAGTCCGTAACCGCCCTGGCCTTAAAAAAACGGGAACCGGTTACCATCATTCAGACCTATGAGAAAACCGGGGCCTTGACCCTGGCCACCGGCAACCCGGTCTTCGATAAAAACGGCAAACTATTCAGAGTGGTAAGCAACGTTCGAGATATAACCGAACTCGATAATCTGAAACATAAACTGGAGCAGATGCAGACTTTGAGCCAGCATTACCAGAATCAGCTGCGCAGTTTAAGACTGCAGTACGCCAACACCGAAGTGGTGGTAAACGCTCCCTGCATGAAAGAACTGTTGGACACCGCTTTCAGGATGGCCCAGGTGGACTCCACCATTTTAATAGCCGGCGAATCAGGAACCGGAAAGGAACTGATCGCCGAATTGATCCACAACAACAGCCCGCGCAATTCAGAAGCATTCATAAAAGTAAACTGCGGCGCGATACCGGATAACTTGCTGGAGTCGGAATTGTTTGGCTATGAAGGTGGAGCATTTACCGGCGCCCGTAAGGAAGGAAGACACGGGTACCTGGAAATGGCCAACAAGGGCACCATATTCCTCGATGAAATCGGCGACCTGCCTTATAATGTGCAGGTTAAGCTCCTGCGTTTCCTACAGAATAAAGAAATAACCCGCATCGGCGGGTCGGGGCCCTTTAAGGTAGATGTGCGAGTGGTAGCGGCCACCAATCGCGATCTGCTGGAAATGGTCAAGCAAAAGCTTTTCCGGGAAGACCTTTACTACCGGTTGAATGTGGTGCCTTTGAACGTGCCTCCTCTGCGGGATAGAAAAGAGGATATTCCCAGTCTGGTCAGCTATTTTCTCCAGAGGTTCAACCGCAAATATCACATGACCAAGCGCATCAGCCCCGATGTAGTTGCGACATTCATCCATTATGACTGGCCGGGCAATGTGCGCGAATTGGAGAACCTTATTGAACGTCTCCTGGTGGTAACATCCGGCGATTTGATAAGTCTGCAGGCCCTGCCTGATCATTTGATTCCGCACGAAGACAGCCTGCCCAAGGTGGTTGTAACTGGTATTCTCCCTTATAAAGAGGCGGTTGAGAGCCTGGAAAAACAGTTGATAGAGCAAGCCTATGGCCAGTTCCGGACCACCCGGCAAATGGCAGCCCAACTGGGAGTCAACGCTTCTACTATTGTCAGGAAAGCGGCCAAGTATGGTATAAGCCAGGGAGGATAAAAGATTTGTTGCAGAAATAAAACAACCTGCTTTCTCTGCATCCATACGGACCAAAGAAACCGGACCAATTTGTTGCACAAAGGCAACAAGGAACATTTTGAAGAAAAAGGCGGCTCGATATATACAAATAAAAGAGGGAAATAAGCAAAATAATTCAATATATAGGATAACATAGGACATAAATTATAAAAACATTTTTGTATTAAGTTTGTTAAAATAGGTACGGATGTTGCTTACATGCAACAAAGACACAAAAGACGGGGGCTAATTAGTCGGGTTTGTTGCCTTTGGGCAACAATAGTTCAAGCTAGTACAAGTGCAATTGATCGGCAAGTCAGAATTTTCAGATTAAATACTTCCCGTCCCAAGAACGCTCGGCTGGCACAATTTACCCGAATTACAGGCACTTCTTTGCTCGCTTCGTAGAATTTTTTAAGATGCGGCTCTTGTATCCAGAATTCAATACAGTCTTTTTGGCATGATAAATGCATTTATAAATAAGTAGAGGAGGAGGAAGTCTAGAGGAATCCCTTGGGCCCGTCCGGGGGGAACAGGCTGAAAGGGGCGTAGATATGATGCAGGAGTTTCGCTGTAAGAAGTGTAAGAAACTGTTGGGCAGGTATCACCAGTGCAAGCAGTTGGAAATCAAATGTCCTCGATGCAGCAAAATAAACATCCTGTCTCAACCACCCGTAGAAAAGACGGCAGCTTCTTAATTTTAGAAGCCGCCGACCAGGGGGATTCCAGCAACAAGAATCAGACCGTCATAGATTGCTTGTTGCCAGAGAGCCTAGAGCTCCGCCAGACAACTGTCTGGGGGAGCTCTTTTTCTTACGAGGAGCCGGTTTAGAGAAGAGAATAGACACCTACATAAATAGAGAGCCAAAGAGCTCCGCCCGACTTGGTCTGGGGAGCTCTTTGATTTTAATTGATGACATGAAGCGATGTCCCAAATCATATTAAAGTTTTACAGTTATGGATCAAAAGACTGAAGTTCTTTTTGAGAGCCGTCGAGCTCCACCGGTAATACTTGGTGGAGCTTTTTATATTTCCGGAGCTGTCGATGCTTTTTGAACAGGGGGGTAAATAATGAAAGATCTTAGATGTAAAAACTGCCATCGTTTACTGGGTAGATACCAGGACTGCGAAAAACTCGAGATCAAATGTCCTCGTTGCGGCACCATCAATATCGTGGTCAGCCCGCCCGAGTCCGTAAACGATCCTTCTCTTAAAAAAACGTGCAAGGTTATGATGAGCATTTAAGCTTCGTGGCCCTGAAAGGATAAGTGCACAACCACCGTGCTACCCGCAGGCGGTGGAGAGATTGATAAAAGAACGGCTATGGAAAGGGGGAGTAAACTGTCGGCTTGTTGAGAAGTGTTCGTAGAAAAATTGGATCTGTTAAGGAGGATGTGAAAATATGTCAGATTTTGTACAGAAGCTAGATATGAAGCGGGCCGATTATCCGAAAAAAGTGCCCATCACCGGAAAGGGCGAACGAAAAGCTAAATTTGAAGGCATGGGCAGAGCTATGCAAAATCCCTATGCCAAATTGCGTGAAGTAGTGTGTGTATCGGCCGCCCGGACTCCCTTTGGTGTTTTTAGCGGCAAGTTGAAAGAATACGACGCTCCCCAGCTGGGTGCTCTGGCCATCAAAGAAGTTCTCCGCCGGGTGGAGGGCAAAGTAAAGGGCGAAGACATCGACTACGTCTACATGGGCGAAGTAGTGCCGGCCGGTGTAGGCCAAGTTCCCAGCCGCCAGGCAACTCTGCTGGCAGGATTACCGGAGTCAGTTCCTTCTATAACTATAAACAAGGTTTGTTCATCCGGAATTAAAACCGTAGACCTGGCAGTTCAGCTGATTAAAGTTGGCAGAGCGGACATAGTGATTGCGGGCGGCATGGAAAGTATGAGCAACTGCCCCTATGCTTTACCCGACCACCGCTTTGGCGAGCGCATGGGATTGCCCAAAGGCAATTTGGTAGATCTGATGGTTTATGACGGACTGTGGGATGCCTTCTACAACCGCCATATGGCCATTCATGGCTCGGAAGTATCTGATGAATTCGGCATTACCAGAGAACAGATGGACTGGTGGGCTTACCTGTCCCAGACCCGGGCAGTTGACGCCATGAACAATGGCCGCCTGGATGATGAAATATTCCCGGTAGAGATCAAGCGGGGCAAGGATGTAATGAAACAGGATGAAGGCCCCCGTTCCGGCACCACGATTGACAACCTGGCCAAGCTGCCCCCGGTGTTCAACCACAAGAGCCCGGTAACCGGAGAACTTGGAAGCGTAACCGCAGGCAATGCTCCCGGCGTCAATGACGGAGCCACCGCGGTAATGCTGATGAGCCGCGAAAAAGCCAACGCTCTTGGATTAAAACCGCTGTTCACCATAGTCGACTATGCCGAAGTATCCCAGCAGACCAAAGATATCGCCACCGTGCCCGGCCTTTCCATCAAGAAGGTTCTGGATCAAAACGGTCTGACCGCCAAGGACATCAAACTGGTTGAAGCCAATGAAGCCTTTGCTGCGGTTGTTCTGGTAAGCTGCATGGGCATTCTGGGTATGACCAAAGAAGAAATGGTAGAAAAGGTCAATGTCAACGGATCGGCCATTGCCTACGGTCATCCGATCGGAGCCTCCGGCGCCCGCATCTTAATGACCCTGGGCTATGAATTGAAACGCCGGGGCGGCGGATACGGAGTGTGCGGCATCTGCTCCGGACATGCGCAGGGCGATGCCATGCTGATAAAAGTAGAACCCTAAACGACTGCCCTAGAATCGAATACTACTGAAGTAGCGAGGAGGAATAGCAGATGGAAATTAAAAAAGTCATGGTGCTGGGCGCCGGCCAGATGGGTGGCGGAATCACCCAGGTGGCGGCTCAAGCTGGTTATGACGTAATCCAGTGGGATATAAATATGGATCTGGTCAACAAGGGGCTGGCCTTAATCGATAAGAACCTGTCCAGGGACGTGGGCAAAGGCAAAAAGACCGCCGATGAAAAAGCGGCTATTCAGGGCCGGATCAAGCCCTCCACCAGTTTGGAGGACGCTGCCGGAGTGGATCTGGTGGTAGAGGCCATTCTTGAGAATTTTGACATCAAAGCCAAGGTCTTCGGACAGTTGGATCAGATTGCTCCACCCCATGCCTATCTGGCCACTAATACTTCTTCCCTGCCGATCACCCAGATAGCCGCCACCACCAAACGCCCCGAGCAAGTTATCGGCATGCACTTTATGAACCCGGTGCCGGTCATGAAGCTGGTGGAAATAATCCGCGGTCTGGCCACCACCGACGAGTGCTATGCGGACATTGAAGCGGCTTCGATCAAGATGGGCAAGGTGCCGGTATGGTGCAACGACGTACCCGGGTTCGTTTCCAACCGGGTTCTGCAGGTGATGATCAATGAAGCCCTGTGGGAACTCTATGAGGGGGTCGCACCAGCCAAGAACATCGACGACATCATGAAGCTGGGTATGAATCACCCCATGGGTCCGTTGGAACTGGCCGACCTGATCGGACTTGATACCATACTCTCGATTCTCAATGTTATGTACACCGGTTATGGCGACCCCAAATACCGTCCTTCTCCGTTGTTAAAACAGTATGTCCAGGCCGGCTGGCTGGGCCGCAAGGTCGGCAAGGGCATCTATGACTATAAGAAGTAGAGAGCCGCAAGCATTTATTAGGAGGCAGCGTTATGTATACTAATGTTTTGCTTGAAAAAAGGAATCATATTGCCGTCTTGACCATAAACCGCCCCAAGGCTTTGAATGCTTTAAACCAGCATACCCTGATCGACATCAAGGCGGCCGTCGAGGAAGTCCGGGACGATAACGAGGTCAGCGTCCTGATTATGACCGGAGCTGGCGAAAAAGCCTTTGTGGCAGGGGCCGACATTACCTTTATGGTGGAAATGACCGCCATGCAGGCCCGGGCCTTTGGCCAACTGGGGGGGGAAGTGACCAACCTGATCGAGTCTATGCCCAAGCCGGTCATTGCCGCCATCAACGGCTTCTGCCTGGGCGGCGGCTGCGAACTGGCTATGTCCGCTGACTTCCGGATCTGTTCTGATAAATCAAAATTCGGCCAGCCGGAAGTAGGACTGGGCGTTACTCCCGGGTTTGGAGGCACCCAGCGCCTGCCGCGCCTGGTGGGACTGGGCATGGCCAAACAGCTGCTTTACACCGGGGCAACCATTGATGCTCAGGAAGCCCTGCGCATCGGTTTGGTAAACCAAGTCATCACTTATGAGCAACTCATGGATGAAGCCATGAATATTGCCAAAATGATTGCCAGCCGCGGGCAAGTGGCGGTCCAATTGTGTAAAGATGCAGTCAACCATGGCATGCAGGTCGATATTGGCCAGGCTATGGCCTTTGAAGCTGATATTTTCGGACTCTGTTTTGCAACTGAGGATCAAAAAGAGGGCATGAGAGCCTTTGTCGAAAAGAGAAAGGCCGACTTTAAGGGACAATAATAAAAAATTTATATGGGGAGATGAATTGCATGGATTTCCAACTGAGCGAAGATTCATTAATGATGCGCGATATGTTTCGCAAATTTGCCAAGAATGAGGTAGAACCCCTAGCAGCATACACCGATGAAGCCCATGAATTTCCCATGGCCAACTTTAAAAAGATGGCCGATTTGGGCCTTACCGGATTGCCCATTCCCGAAGAATGGGGGGGAGCGGGAGCCAGCTACCTGGACTTTGCCATCTTCGTAGAAGAGATAAGCAAGTGCTGTGCTTCTACCGGGGTCATCATGAGCGTGCACACCGGTCTGGGCTGCATGAGCACCTGGTTATACGGCGGGGAAAAAGTAAAACAAAAATACCTCAGGGCCCTGGCCACCGGGGAAATTGTAGGAGCCTATGCCTTGACCGAACCGAATGCCGGCTCCGACGCCGCCTCCATTAAATGCAAAGCGGAAGATAAGGGCGACCATTTTATCATCAACGGCAGTAAGATATTTATCACCAACGGCGGGATTGCGACTACTTACTGCACCTTTGTCAAGACTGATCCCACCCAGGGTTCGGGTCGGGGAATCACCTGCCTGCAGATTGAGAAAGACACCCCCGGCTTCACCATGAGCAAACCGGTGCAGAAGATGGGCATGAACGGCTCTCCCACGGTGGAGCTCTACTTTGAGGACGTCAAGGTACCCAAAGAGAATATGCTGGGCGAGCAGAACAACGGCTTCCAGGTGGCGATGGGTCTTTTAGCCGGCGGCCGTATTACTATTGCCGCGCAGGGGCTGGGCATCGGTGAAGGAGCCCTGGAATTTACCAACAAGTACATTAAAGAGCGCCAGCAATTCGGCAAGCCGCTGGCCGCCAACCAGGGTGTTCAGTTCATGGTAGCCGACATGGCCACTGCGCTGGATGCCGCCCAGCTTCTTATTTATCGTGCGGCCTGGCTGAAAGACAACAAGCTGCCCCACAATAAAGAAGCCTCCATGGCCAAGAAGTTCGCCACCGACACCGGTATGGAAGTATGCACCAACTGCGTCCAGCTGATGGGCGGTTATGGATACTGCAAGGAGTTCCCGGTGGAGAGAATGATGCGCGACGTCAAGATCACTCAGATCTACGAAGGCTCCAA
>Ga0247507_100336_pt1 | contig 12613 bp, 5 predicted proteins | sample SJ112nscriptome_FD_186104 | JGI IMG/M metagenome (GOLD analysis project Ga0247507, IMG submission 186104) | Metatranscriptome of enriched cultures of PCE-dechlorinating microbial communities from Ithaca, New York, USA - SJ1.12 (Metagenome... ... | reverse complement strand
GGGCAATAGCATGGGGGAGGGCAGATGGGCATACAGACCTTTCAGCCGGTCTAGCAGGTCGAAGTTCATTAAGGAAGACCGAAAAGGCGTGGCCTCTACCATAGGTACCATAATGGCCCTGATGGTCTTCCTGACGATTATTAGCATGTTTACCAGCACCTACATCCCTGTCTGGATGAAAGAGAACGAACGGGACCATATGGATGAAATCCTTGGGCAATTTGGGGATCTTAAAGGGAAGGTAGACGTGCTCATAGTAAACGCTCAGACCACCCGGCAGCCGACGATCAATATGTTCCAGCCGATCAGCCTCGGCTCTGACAGCGTGCCGGTGTTCACTTCGGCCACCGCAGGGTTCCTGCAGCTTAAACCGAGCGGAACATATGATACAGGAGTGAGCGTGGACTTTTGGTATAATTATAGTGGAACAGCGCAGCATGTCGTCATAGATGGTGGTGGGTGCCTAGAGTATTACGCCCCTAACAGGTATTTTGTCCAACAGTGGTACGGCTATGAGAATGGGGCTTTGATCATATATCAGAAAGAGGGGATGGCCATTCGCGCCACCCCGTCCCTCACCCTTTCTGTGAACCCTGATAGTACCGTCAATGTGCAATTCGATCAGGTGGACCTGATCGGGAGCAATGAGACGGTATCGGGGATTGGGATGGCCGGGGTGGACATCGATCTTATATCCCATGAGTCACAGAAATACATGCTCACCGACCATGCAGGAACCCAGAGCGATGGGGCGTTGGTGCTGAAATTTACCACGAGGTATCTAGATGCCCTTTGGTCCTACATCAATGCCACGGCGCTTTCGGCGGGGCTCGTGAAGGGTGTTGCGGATGATTATACGACAAGCTCCGAACTGGTGAGGGCAGAAACTAGGCCGGTCTATGAGCTTACCTTGACCGTTTTCAACGTCAACGAGTTCACGCATAACCGAGCTCACGTGGAATTGGACCTGGAGCAATGAGGGGGTGGGGGAGATGGAAAGCATCGTAAAGAAAGATGCGGCCGATGAAGGGGACGTCCAAGCCTCCAATCCAAAGGAAGATGGAGGATGGGAGGCGATCAGCAGGGCTGAACGGATCAGGAACTCCTATCTGAAGCTCCTTCGGAGGATGGCCCCCAAGCGTGCCAGCAGGGTCATGGTTCCAGTGAAGCCCAGCCGGGAAGAGGTGAGGCCGGGGTCGGCGGTGACCATCATCCCACCGATCAGTGACGTGAACATCGAGGTGTTGGAGACGTATGCGGTGGTCCCAGACTATGCGTATGCGAGAATAATCTTCAATAACGCTACCAGCGAATATCTTTATGAGGTCATCGAGCCTGGTCTGAATAGCGATGAGCGTGAGCTTTTAACGCTCGTGAAAGATACGTTGCAACGCACCCTGGGGTATGAATGGGAGAAGCTCACCCGCCTGGACAAGGAGGAGTACCTCCGGGAGAGCGTGGACTCCTTCATCCGCACAAGGGGGATAAAGGTGGAGAGGGTGACCAGGCTGCGCATCGGATATTATATCATCCGTGACTTCGTCGGCCATGGGGTCGTCGATGTCCTGATGCGCGATGACCTCATCGAGGATATCTCATGCGACGGGCATAACATCCCCCTGTTCGTCTTCCACGCGAGATGGGAGAGCATTCGGACGAACATCATCTTCACGAACGAGGATGAGCTGAACTCCTTCGTGGTCACCCTGGCCCAGCGCAGCGGGAAGCAGATCTCGGTCGCCTCCCCCATCCTGGACGGCACCACCATGGAAGGGCACCGCATCCAGGCAACCTACTCCCGGGAGGTCACCACCAGGGGATCGACCTTCACCATCCGCCGGTTCAAGAACAAGCCCTTCACCCCGACCGACCTCCTGCGCTACAGGACGGTCAGCCCGGAGATGATGGCCTATCTGTGGATAGGCGTGGAGAACGGGGAGTCCATGATATTGGTCGGGGGCACGGCCAGCGGGAAGACGAGTACTTTGAACGCACTCGCCATATTCATCCCGCCGGGGGCCAAGATAGTCACCATCGAGGACACCCGGGAGATCAACCTTCCACACGAGAACTGGATCCCCGGGGCGACGAGGACCGGCGTGGGGGAGAAGGACGCGGAGGGGCGGACTGCCGGGGAGATAGACATGTACGACCTTGTGCGCGCCGCCCTCCGGCAGCGCCCGAACTACATCATCGTAGGGGAGGTTCGCGGAAAGGAGACGTACATCATGTTCCAGGCCATGGCGACGGGGCATAGTACCTACTCCACCATGCACGCCGATTCGGTCAAGAGCATGGTGAACAGGCTGGAGAACCCGCCGATCAACTGCCCCAGGATCCTGCTCACCGCCCTGCGGAACGTCCTGATCCAATCCCAGGTCAAGGTCGGGAACGAGATGGTCCGCCGCATGAAGCAGATAGTGGAGATAGTCGGCTACGAGCCGGAGACCAACGAGCTCATCACGAACACCGTGTACGAATGGGACCCGGCCACCGACCGGTTCATATTCAAAGGCCATGCCTTCCTGTTCGACAAGATCATGGAGATGAGGTCCCTGACCAACGATGAGATGATGGCGGAGTTCGACCGCCGGGTGGAGGTCATCAACTATCTCATCAAGAAGGACGTGCGCGACCATCGCGAGATCTGGAACATTGTGAACTCCTACTACAAGGACAGCGAGAAGACCCTTGCCCGGCTGAGGGCGGACCTGGCGGCCATGGAGGTGGGCTGATGGCTGGGGAGAGCGATCTGTTCACCCGCATTGACTCCACCAAGAGGTCCTACCTTCGCACGAAGAGCGCCACCCCCGCCCACTCCAAGGAGGTGGGGGCGCGTGTCATCAAACTGCCCGAGGGAAGCGTGCCCGAATATGTGAAGCTCACCCCGTATCAGGAGTTCTGCTGGAGGACCATCGGCAAGACCGTGGTCAAAAGGATGAGGCCGAACCCACGGTTGGAGCTGGCATTGATGCAGGCCCATATGCGCCTGCGGCCCGAGGAGTATACGGCCTATGTCTGGATGACCACGCTGATCGTCGGCATCCTCGCCGCTGTGGTCGGGGCGCTTTTCGGCGGAGTGCTGATCGCATTCTTGGGCGTGGGGGCGGGCATGGTGACGGTCGCCACCGTGCTCATGGTCGTCATCCCCGCCGTGCTGACCTATGTCGTCCTCAGCGCCATTCCGAGTTCCAGGGCCAAGACCAGGATGCGGGACATCAACAAGCGTCTGGGGCCGGCGATGAGCTTCATATCCGCGATGGCCAGCGCAGACGTGAACATCGACGTGATCTTCAAGGAGCTGGCGCGCCAGCCCATCTACGGGGAGATAAAGAACGAGGCGGAGTGGATCACCAGGGACACGGACCTCTTGGGCACGGACATCCTGACGGCGATCAGCAAGGCGGCCCAGAGGAGCCCTTCGACCAGGTTCCAGGAGTTCCTGCAGGGAGTGGTCACCACCTCCACCTCAGGGGGGCAGCTGAAGCCCTATTTCCTGCAGAAGGCCGACCAGTTCGAGAAGGAATACAAGTTGGAGATTAAGTCCCAGCTGGAGACGCTCGGGCTCATGGCAGAGACGTTCGTGACCGTGGTGGTGGCCTTCCCCCTCTTCCTGGTGGTGATCATGGCCATCATGGCCATCGTCCCGGGGGCTGGGGGGAACACGGACATGACCATCCTGCTGCTTTACCTAGTGGTGGGGCTGATGATCCCCTTCTCCCAATTTGGCTTCATCTTCTTCATCTGGAACATGACCAAGGAGTCCACCATGTGAGGGCTTGATATGGCTGACGAAGAGCTTTTGGACATCAGGCAACTGAGCCTCAAGAAGAGGGACTACAGCAAGATCCTTCTCATCCTCGGCGTGGCTGGTCTCGCCCTTTGCTGTGATCGGCCTGATCGACGCCATCGGTGGGTTCGAGACGGGTCTGGAATGGATAGATTGGCTGGCCATAGGGCTGATGGTGATGTGCGGCCCCTACGGCTTCTATACCAGCTATAATCACCGGAAGATCGTGGAGATCGAGTCCAGGTTGCCGGACTTTCTGCGCGATGTATCGGAAGGCGGCCGATTCGGGATGACGCTGGCAGATTCCATCAAGGCGTCTTCCCGTGGCAGGTACGGGCATCTGACGCCCGAAATTCAGCGCATGGCATCCCAGATCGATTGGGGCGTTTCTGCCACTGACGCCATGAAGCTCTTCGTAGAACGTGTTGACACTCCGCTTGTCAGGCGCATGGTCACCATCGTCATAAAGGCCAATGAGGCGGGAGGAAATGTCGCGGATGTGCTGGACATGGTCGCCCATGACGCCAGGGAGACCCTGCTCAATCGGAACGAGCGCTCCATTGCCATGTCCACCTATACCGTTGTGATCTATGTGGCGTTCGCTGTGTTCCTTGCAACAATATACATTTTGAACTCCACCTTCCTACCTGAGATGGTCAGGGCCAGCTCCTCGATCGCCGAGGGAGCCGAGGAGGTTGGCGGCACTCTGCCAGTGCAGGTGAAGGGGGAAGTCGTGCCCCAGATCAACCTGATTTTCGCCATAGCGGTCGTCATCCATGCCTTCGGGGATGGGATATTGGCGGGGGTCCTGCAGGACGGGAGGCTAGCGAACGGGTTCCGACATTCCTTCATAATGCTGCTGATAGGACTGATAGCACTGAGGATGGTGTGAGACATGTCCATGGATGGCGACGAGCCTTTGAAGGCCCTCGATACGCTCATAGAGAAGGGCGGCCTGCAGATCGAGCGGAGGAGGAAGACCACCGTAAAGGACCGCTACATGGGGCTCATCCATCGCATGTCCAAGGAGCCGGTGCGGGTGATGGTGCCATCCAGTACCAAGGACAAGGAGGAGATGAAAGGGCGGATAACCGAGGTTCCCAAGATCGCCGAACCCTACGTGGATGAGGTGGAGATTGCCCCGGTACTCGAGCCCTATTCCTATGTGAGAATCAAGTTCGACAATATCGCCTCAGAGTACCTGTATGAGGTCATCGAGCCGACCCTCACCGAGGACGAGGGCATCCTGCTGGAGATGCTGAAGAACAGCGTGGTGCTGACCATCAACAAGACCGATGACAAGCTGAGCAGGGAGAAGGAGAGCATCCTCCGCGCGGTTACCGATGAGCTGCTGAAGACGATAGGTGTCACCCTGACCCTGGAGTCCAGGGAGCGCATCCACTATTACCTCCGCCGCGACTTCATGGGCTACGGGATAATCGACGCCATGATGATCGACCCCAACGTGGAGGACTGCTCCTGCGATGGGGTGAGGATCCCCCTCTACATCTTCCATCGCAAGTACGGCTCGATCAAGTCCAACGTACGATTCGAGTCGGACGAGGAACTGGACTCGTTCGTCGTCTGGCTGGCTCAGAGGTGCGGCAAGCACATATCGGTGGCCGAGCCGCTCCTGGACGCGACGATCCCGGATGGCTCCAGGCTGAACGCCACCCTGGGGAAGCATGTGACCAAGCGCGGCTCCTCCTTTACCATCAGGCGCTTCAAGGACAACCCGTTCACCCCGGTCGATCTGCTACGCTTCAAGACCATGAGCACGGATATGATGGCCTACCTATGGATATCCACGGAGTTCGGCAGCTCGATGCTGGTCTGCGGGGGCACGGCCAGCGGGAAGACCACGACGCTGAACGCCGTCCTCCTCTTCATCCCCCCGCAGATGAAGATAATCAGCATCGAGGACACACGGGAGCTGAACCTCCCGCATGAGAACTGGATCCCCGGGCTGACGAGGGAATCCTTCGGTGGCCGGAAGGCCTCGGCTGGCTCGGTGGACATGTACGACCTATTGACGGCCGCCTTGAGGCAGCGGCCGCAGTACCTGATGGTCGGCGAGGTGCGGGGCAAAGAGGCCTACGTCGTGTTCCAGGCAATGGCCACAGGCACCATCTCGTACTCGACCTTCCATGCGGAGGACGTGCAGGCGATGGTGCACAGGATGGAGAACGATCCGATCAACCTGCCCAGGGCGCTGATCACCGCGTTGGACATCGTCCTGTTGCAGGCGCAGGTCAAGGTGGGGACCAAGATGACCCGGAGGGTGAAGTCGATCACGGAGATAGTGGGCATGGACCCGGAAACGGGGGAACTGATCACCAACTCCGTGTTCTCCTGGAACCCGGCCGACGACTCCTTCAACTACAGCGGACATTCCTACATCTTCGAGAAGGTGCGCACGCTCAAGAATTGGTCCCCCCGGGAGATGGAGAGGGAGTGGAGGCGGAGGGTGGAGATCCTGGAGTATATGAAGAAGATCAACGTCGGGCACTATCGCGAGGTGGCCCGCATCATCTCCACCTACTACAAGAGCCCGGACAAGATCATGAAGGAGGTCCGGGAGGTCATGGGTCAGGACCACCGACCCTGAAAAGCGTTAAAAAAAGGAAAGAGTGGAAAGGAGTTTACTTCGGCCTCTCGCCCTCCCCGGGCTTGCTGGCCTCCTTGCCTTCCTCGGCTTTTGAGGGGGCTTCCGCCTGGCTTGGCTTCTCCGGCTTGGGCTCGCTTGCCCGGCGGACTATGCGCCTGAAGGTGCCCTTCTTCTCCTTCTCCTCGGCCTTGGGGGCCTGGGGTTCGGCCTTGGGCTGCTCGAACACCGTGCCGCAGCGGTTGCATACCTTGGCGTCCTTAGGGTTCAGCGTTCCACAGGCGGGGCAGGCGAACACACCGGACTTCCGGCCCATCTCCTCCTTCCTCAGCCATTCCTCGAACGGCAGGAAGTTGGGCTCGGTCTTGAGCCACTCCTGGAACTTCTCTTCGGAGTACTTGTTGCCCAAGGCCGCCTTAGCCTGGCTGCGGAAGCCTTCGATGTAGTCGTCATACTGCTTCCTCATGGTCTCAATGTATCCGGATCCTTCCTCGCCCTCGAGCGGTTCGGTCAGGAACTTGGCCCCACATTCCGGACAGCTTTCTGCCTTGACCGGGATCCACGCACCGCACTCGCTGCATTTGGCGGTATCGGCCTCGAACTCCACCCCGCACTTCGGGCAATGCTTGGACACCTCGGGGATGAGCGCTCCGCAATTCCCGCATTCCACCATGCGACCCAATCCCACCTTATACAAGTATATGGAGAAGATGACGATGACCGCGATTACAATGGCCACGATCAACAGGTATACCCAGGTGGGTATCGATTGGGGAGTGAACGGAGCGATGATCTTGATGTCGTTCGTAGCACTGAAGTTACCTTCGGAATGGGCCACGGTTACCTTCAGGAGATGATTGCCTTCTTTGCCGGAAGGGACCTGGACCACGGCATAGAAGCGCCCCTCCTCATCAGTCTTTACGGTCTGTTCTATACTGAGAGGGAGTCCCGTCGCATCGGTCAGGACTGCTTTGACGGTTAACCCCGTCAACGGCGCATGGTGATCGCCCTGCGTGACCTGCCCATTCACGATAATGGCGTCCCCTGGAGCGTAGTTGACCTTGGAGAGCTCGAGATCGATATTGGGGTTCAGGGCGACGACCTCGAAGGGTATCCGGTACTCGTTGTCATCCGGGTTGGCATCGAGGCCTACGTCGGTGTTTATCGACAATGTGTATTCGGCCTTGGAAACGTTCACGGTCCAGGTCACGGTATATTTAACGGTGCCTCCTTCAGCGATATTGCGATTCTCTTCGAACAGAACCAGCCGCCCATTGGATTCGAGATATACCCCCACATTGATGTTGGTGGCGTCCACAAGGCCGACGTTCTTTACGGTGAAGGATATCTTGATCCTCTCGCCCTGAGTGCCAGAGGTGACGTTCGCATCGTTGGATTGGATCATGACGTCTGTGATGGCGATATCGGGCCGGTTGTCCTTGACCAACAGGTTCTGATGGGCTTTGTTGTTGTTGTTCAGCGGGTCATCGATCTCATGAATGTGCGTATACGTCGTGTTGGTCCCTGGGTTCACAACCACCAGGATCGTGATGTTGTTCCTCTGGCTGATGTTCATCATGGTGGATGGATCCCAATCCAAGGACACGGTCGTTGCCGTCTTCGCGTCTAGGCGTGTCACAGGTACCACACCGATGACGGACTCTCCATTCAACCAGAACACCACGTTGAATCCCGACGCAGAGGACTCTCCGTCATTGTGGACGACGGTTACGATCTGGATCTCATCGTCCAGATTGGCCTCGTTTCCGGCCATACCATTGATGAGGAAGTTGAGATCGATGGTTATGAGGTCCGGGTAGTCGGCCACATTCGTTTCGACCTCAACCATATTATTGTCCTTGCTGCCTTCTACGATGGCGTTCTTCTCGTCCACGATCACCTTTATACTGTGGGGTCCTGCCGTCGTCGGGGTCCAAGTGATGCTGGCAACGCCCTTTTGACCGATGGGGATGTTGGGCATTGAAACGTTTCCAATGAGATCGTCCCCGTCGTAGAAGGACACGTTAAAGGCGCTGGCAGTGAAGTCGCCCAGATTGGAGATGTGGACGATTATCGAAGTTCTCCTGTCCCGTTCAGGGATCGAGGGATCTATCACGACGTCCGCAGGGACGATCGCCATGTCCGGTACGCCCAGTACTGTCACGGTGGTGCTGTTGAAGTTGTTGCCCTCGTTCAGCTCGGGGATCTTGTTCAGGGGATCGACCATGACGCTGAGCGTGTGGTTGCCCAGTGGATAGTTGGCGGTCCAGTTCACGGAAACGTCGATCTCGGCCTGCGGCGCAAGGCTTTCGATCACGCGGTCGACGTACCACCCGGTGGTGTTGTCCCTGAACCTCACCGTTATGTCGTAGGCGGTCACGACCCCCGCGTTCCTTACGGTCGTGGATAGGACGACCACACTCCCCCTGAGCGAGGTGCGGTTTGAAACAGTGAACGGCGGGTCGATGTCCGGCTTGGCACCCGGTATTGTCCTTTCAGTGAGGACATCGCTTCGGACCAAGGAGAGCATCGGATGATAAATAACGCTGACTGTCCAGGTCGGGCTTTCGGGCGAATCGTACCTTACGCCGTCGTACCAATAGGTAGCGTTCAGGACATAGATGCCGAACAGCTGATGGCCGGAGGCTGACACGATGGCGCTCAAGGCCTGCACCATGACCGTTCCGTTCGGATCGGTGGTGCCGGTGAAGTAGGGGGTGGACGGGAAGGCCCTCGCTTCAACGTGCACTCCCGCCAGGGCGTGCTCTCCGGTTCCATCGAACACCTTCACGACGATCCAGCTGTAGAGGTATACGATCGCGTCGTCCTTGGGGGATACCGGTGCGATACCGTTAATGGAAGCGCCGGTCAGGATGGCTACCGAACTTCCTCCGAAGTCGGAGATGGCGTGGTCGAAGGTGGTATTGAACGCCACGAGCTTCACGCTTGCGGTTGACGGGGCGCTCATCTGACCCTTTACCTTTGAGCTCTCCATGAACACCTGCGAGGTGTCGTCCATTATCAGAACGATGTTCTGTTCCAGGGTCGAGCCGTTCAGATAGAGCCTCGCGTTATCAAACAGATAGACCTTCATGTTGAAGTCGGCGTTCAGGACGGCATCGTTCAGCACCAGGACGCCGTTGTCCCTGACGACTATCTGGGTGATGACTATCTGGGTGATGCCCGTCTCGGTTTGCGTCCTGTTCTCCAGCATACAGATGGTGGTCCCGTCGAAGGTTAGGTGGCCGTTGTCCTCGACGATGATGTTATGCTGCCATGTGAACGTGAGCGCCGTCATCGTGCATTCGGTGGTCACGACCCAGTCGCGGCCGCTGGCCTCTAGGATCACCTCCAGGAAGCGGGAGGCCATGTTGTTCGAGTGGGAGTACTCGGAAATGGCCCCATCATAGTTGACCCATACATAGATCGAATAGTTCCCAATCTGCGTTGGTGCCCAAAGGAAGCTTACAATGCTGCTCCCGCCGGAGGGCACGTCTATCGTCGTCTGGTTTTCAGGGTTCCTTCCAGCGCTCGGATAGCCTAAATAGAACGCTACCTTGGCCCCATAGGCCGCCTCCCTCCCCAAAATGTTGCTGACCGTCACATTGATGTACATGGGATGGTTGGCAGCGCCCTGGGCCTGCGAGAAGGCTATTGAAGCGCTGGTTATCTCCAGATCGGGCAGGAATGCCAGGACCTGGACCTGGACGGACAGCACGTTGTTGGCCTCGTTTATCCCCTCCCTGATTTGGTACAGAGAGTCGGCCGTGATGACTATGTTGTGATTTCCAGGTAAGGTCAGGGCGCTCCCCCAGTTAACGACGATGGTACGGGATTCGCCATGCAGCAGGTTCGTAACCGTTATGTTATCAAGGTAGTGGGTCTGGTTCCCAAGAACGTCCCTGACGCTTATGACGAACCTGCTGGCCGTGGTAAGGCCGTAGTTCACAACGGTGAAGCTCAGCTCCACCTCATCCCCCTGGTATATCGTTTCGGGATCGGTCGCGAACCCGATGACCGCTATATCGGGGAGCTGCAGGACGAGCCTATCGATGACCAAGGGCATAGCCATCCTCTGTTTGATGAGGTCGGGATAGGGATCGAACTCTGTATACTGGACATCAGAGGGGAATGGGATGTATGTGGCGTTGAAGTACGTCGCATTGATGCGATAGGGCTCCATGGGATAGGAGTTGGGATTCCAGTCCTCGGTGATGACGTCCGTGAGCAATGGCAGGGCCAACAGCCCGGATTCATTGGTCAATATGTAATTCGTACTGTTCCTGCCCAAGTAATCCAGTATCTCCTGGGGAGGCACCGCGCTCTCGGAACTGTCATAGAAGTAGATGGGGGATCGACCCGTTAGGTCGGTCGCATTGATCATCGCCTCAGAGACGGGCAGACCATTGGAGTCGACCACACTGATATCGACCCAGCGATAGATGTTGATCGTAGGGTCTAGTTCGACTTCGACTTCAATATAATCAAATACAACTAATTTGGTATCTGGATTGGAAAAAATGATGTTTAATTGAGAAAGCTGACTTATTTTTGTTAAAAATTGTGGCAACAACTGATAAGATGATGTTAATTCAGATATCGAGTTGATTTGAATACTGGTATTGTAGAGTGGTAATCCTGTTATATTCCATTGAATGTAATTTGAACTATTATAACCTGAACCACATCTACTTTCAACAGATAGTAATGCTGAATGAATTTTACCTTTTATATTAGTATCATTTAAGACAAGGATGTGGAGAGTTTCGTTATTGTTAACTTCATAATAAATATTATCACTGGTGAGTAGATTATAAACGTCTTCACTGGTGTTATCGTCGTCGCCCTGCATTGTCGGCTTGAACGTCAGGTTCTTCCGCACGGTCACGAACGGCCCCATTCCATTTTTTACATACTCATCGGCGATCTCAACGCCGTAGAGGTTGGCTGTGGCAAGGTCGGTCACGACGAGCTTCTTGTAGCCGGGCGTGGTATAGTTCAGGTTGTTCACTTCGAGCTTCGTGTTGACCGCGGTCAGCTCGCTTGTGCCCGCTATGGTTATGTTGCTATAGGCCGGGACCGTCAGCACGACCTCCAGCCAGACCCTGTCTATGAACACGTCCTCGACCTGGTTGTTGGTGAAGGTGACCGAGAGCATTGATAGATCGATCGAGGATAGGCCAAGGAAGGTCAGGTCCTGGGAAAGGACCTTGTCCGTGTTGGTCAAGGGCGGTTCGTACCCTTCGTATGTCGGAACGACCTCCATGTTCGTAGCCTGGTCCGGCGTGGGGTCCAGGTATGTGAAGTAATAGAACGTGTCCGGAGAGTCCATTACCTCGAATAGGTCGCTGGTGCGATACTCGGCCATCAGCCGCACGCTCTTGGCCTCGCCCGCATCGAACACCAGCCCGCCGATGTCGAACCCGGAGATGACCATGTTCTCCGTGCTTCCGATGGCCACATAGCCGGAGCCGCTGGTGGTGAGGTTGGCCGCGTCGTTGTCAGGAACGACGCACCGGAGGGGGTCGGCGTTCCTCTCCAATGTATAATCGACATCGATGGTGTCGTTATATGATGTTGCGAAGGGGTAGGCATACACCTCGGCGAGGGAGGTGGGCTTGCCGGGAATGGATGAGATGGACGAATCGTAGAGCTGGATATCGCTGGAGACCGCGGTCACCAGGGGGCCTTTGATCCGGGTCCTGTTCGCGATGAACGTTGCATAATCGAAGAGGAGCTTGCCCTGGAAATCAAGCGAAGAGTCATTGGCGATCAGTTTCCCGCCGTTCCTCACCAGGACGCCGAGGGCATCAAATGCCTCCTCATAGAGCGTCGGTTCGGTGGTCAGGTTGGAGTTTAGGAGGATCAGCGTCCCGCCGTCCTCTACCGTCAGGTGGTGCAGGCGCGAGACCGTGTCGGTCTGATAGGACTCGAAGTTGAGAATGCCGTTCTCGACGACCACCGTGCCTCCGGCCCCGATGGTCAGGTTGCCGTTGAGGTTCATCAGGCCACTTACGTACCAGCTAGTGTTCTCATAGTCCGAACCGTAGAAACGGTCCCCGTTCTCGTTCTCCGAGGGCGCCAATGCCTGTCCCGCCCCTGGGATCGCGAGGACCAGCAATCCTGCGAAAGAGGAAAGGACCATGCACCACACGATGAACACGCTTAGTAACTTAGATGCCCCAGCTCCCATTTTCATGAACCCACCTTGCGGACGT
>Ga0247507_100212_pt1 | contig 16088 bp, 11 predicted proteins | sample SJ112nscriptome_FD_186104 | JGI IMG/M metagenome (GOLD analysis project Ga0247507, IMG submission 186104) | Metatranscriptome of enriched cultures of PCE-dechlorinating microbial communities from Ithaca, New York, USA - SJ1.12 (Metagenome... ... | reverse complement strand
CTTAAAATCAAGATTATCGGCCCCAAAGTCTATGATGTAGGCTATCGTGTATTTTTGCTTAAACATGCCATGAACATGGCCCTACCCGGCCTCTCTACATACAACTGGAAAGAGGGCGGCCAACAAGAGGTAATTGCCCTGGTAAAAGGAGATGAGGCTAGAATTAAAGCCTTCCTGAAGACGTATGAGGGAAGATATCCAACCTGGATACGGGATGCATTTCAGGCAAGTACAGGCCGATGTCAAAGCGATAAAGGAACGACTCGGGATGCACTGAGCTTGCTACCAAGCCAGGAAGAGGCCAGAGCTAAGGGCTGGTAGCGTTTCTGGAGACCACGACATCATGACCGATAACAAAAACTTTTGCCCAAACTGTGGGAGCAAAGTGAGAAAGGGAACCTGTTGATACGGTTTCTTTTGATTCAGAGAAAAAGGGGAAGCCGAAAGCGACATGGCTATAGATCATGAATGCACGCATCTTAAGTGCAAGGATCATGAACACGTGGGAAAAAATGCATGCACAAGGATAGTACATCCATGACTGTAAAATTTGCCACCAATGAATAAAAATCTATACCGAAGTGATAAGTAAAAGAAATCAAAGAAGAAAAGGAGGAAATAACAATGCCAAAGAAAGACGGAAAAGGACCAAGGAATGACTCAAAAGGAGCAAGAGACGGGAGTGGGCAAGGCGAGGGAAAAGCTTCGGGTGAAGGAGTAGGAAAAAAGAAAGGTGGGAAAAAAGGAACCTGTTGATACGGTTTCTTTTGATTCAGAGAGAAAAAAGGAAGGTGAAAGCAGGCCAGCCTGGGCGAACTGTGCAGAAACTTAAGGTTCCTCGCTGTTTCTTGTGGGTAATAGAATGGTCGAGTCCTCTGTGAGTTCTCCGTGCGATTTGTGCCTCTGTGGTAGTAGTTCGTACACAGTGGTTATACCAGTGGCGAGTGACGTTCCACCACAGAGACACAAAGTTCACAGAGTACGCACAGAGCGCCTAACCAAGAACTGGAAAATCATAGAAACCTCTGGTTAGCCACAGGAAATAGCGAAGAGCCAAACTGGCTCCTCGCTATTTGGTGTGGGTTCGTGCGCTAATCATAGGAATTCGACGTTTTTCATGATCCTCTGTGCGCTCTGTGACTCTGAGGTTTTATTCCGCAACTACCATGTGTTTGGATATTCAGCTACGAATATTAACCGCAGAGACGCAGAGTTCGCAGAGACGTGGAAATTTACCTTATTACTAGCACTTGAAAAAATAGCATATTTCTGAGCGAATAGTCGTCTCCGTTCGTTCGTCCTCCGTGCGCTCTGCGCCTCTGCGGTTTTATTCCGTATTCCGTAAACCACCAGGTTAAATTATCCCGCTACCCACTCGATACAGCGAAGAGCCAATTGAATCATTAAACAATCGAATTCGCCTTATCGCTGGCCTCTCCAGGAGTCCAGGCCCATCCCAGGTAAAAGACCCTGTCCGTTTGGGACTTGACATCCACAAACCGGCTCTTGTCCGCCCCGGAAGCTTGTTGGTCCTCGGCTTTTTCCCTGGATTCGTCTATCGTCTCCGTATTCATACTCGAGGGCACAATTGCGTCTGCAAGAATTGTGGCTGCAGGTCTGTATTGTGATATATCAGGATTGATCTTGAACCCTGTAGCTTCTCCGCTGGAGACCTTCCCCTGGCTATCTCCTCGCAGGAAGCTGCCTCGAATGGTCTCGCCGTCTGTCTCTCCAGCTATCGCCGTCTCCACAATGATACCGCTGCCGCTGCGAATGGACCGGGCCTGGAGGTCAACCTCATTTCCGGCAAGCGAGCCCATCACGACCGCATTCCAGGGTCCAGAGTCGCTTCCAGTGCAGGCTCCTATCAAACGGCTTTCATGCTGGCGGATCATCATGGTGACCTGCTCGCTGCCCAGGTTAATCGTCCAGATGCCTTCCAGGTTCGGAGGCTGGGCGGCAATAGCAGGATCCTCTGCCAGGGATAGGCTTGAGAGGCCTGTAATCATCACCAATAACAGTAGCATCGAAGATAGCGGCAGAAAAAATACTCTTGCCACTGATTCATGACTCAGTGGCTCCATCAGAGCATCTCCTTTCCGCTCCTCTCCAGGGAAGTGTTTCTGATCCAGCTGTAGTTAGCTGCCTCAGGTTCGTACTCAGTCCTCTCGGTGACGTAAGGGCCGCTTCCGGCTTCTCTCACCACCATCTTCACCTCGTTTTGGCCCGACGGCGGATAGCCAAACTCGCCCTCTGCAGTCATTATGCCTGTGATAGAGCCATCGGGCTCGACTCTGTACCCGAAGGAGGCCACACTCATTCCGGTTTCGTCTTTCAGGGTGACGTTTCCCGCAGTATCGTTAAGGGTGATGGCGCTGTTCAGGAAGACATCCGTCTCGTTGCTCTCTCCTCTGCCAAGATGGATATTGATCCTCTCGTCAGGATCAATTATGAAATCAGGCAGAGTTACGGACTGGTTGCTGCTGCCGTTCCTGCTGCCGTTCCTGCTGTCACTGACATCCAGTGTCCAGCCATGGAGGCTCTGGGCAGCTGCTCGACTGTTGGCCACTACCACGAACTCGTCCTCGCCTGTGACCATAATCCTGGTGATGGCCAGCATTTCGGGGGTTGAAGAAGGCTCAGCGCCACTCACCTTCTGGACGTTGTATCCCAACTCCCCTGCCCTGGCATAGGCCTCGTCCGCCTCGGCCCGTCGGCCCAGCGCCTTCAAGACTTCTCCCTTATAAAGCCAGCCTGCCGGCTCTTGAGGATCAAGCTCTGTGACCTTCTCAAATGCCTTCAAGGCCTCTTCGTTATTGTTCTGCCCCATGAAGTTAAAGCCCTTAAAGGTCCAGACCTCTGCTAATTTTCGGCTTGAATTGGCTGGGATCATCTCAATGGTTTCATCAAAAGCCTGGTCGGACTCGTTGTACCTACCAAGCATAGAGAGAAGCTCCGCCCTCTGCCAGTGAAAATCGATATTCTCGGGATTCAGCTCAACTGCCCGATCTGCGGCATCGAGCGCCTCGCCGGTCCTGCCCATCCACCTGAGAATAAAGCTTTTGTTGAGCCAGGCTCCAGCATTCTCTGGATCTATCTCCAGTACCTCATCGTAGTAGTCCAGGGCTTTTTCGAGGCTTTCATTGGCCTCTTCCCTCTTTCCAGGGCTTTTTTCACTGCCCGACAGCACAAGGAATGCCTCTCCTTTGCCCTTCCAGGCTTCTGCCAGCAGAATTTTATTCGAGCCCGCAGCCCCAATGGCCTTTTCATAAGCCTCAGCTGCTCCTTCAAAGGATTGGCTTCTGAATAGAGCCCTGCCAGTTTGAACCCAATCATCTGCAATTTTCACCTGTGCAGTCTCTTTAGAATTGGGGAAGCCATAATCCGCCCAGTTTGTGCTCAAGGCCTGCAGCGCCTCATCATGCCTGCCCAGAGGCTTTTCCTCGGGCGAGAAGCCTTTGCCACTGGTCGGCCTCTGCCAGGCTGCGGTGAAGTCCGAGTTGACCATCATGATATTCTCGATGGCTCCTGTGGACTGGTTGCGCCATGCTGAGGTGGTCCTGACAATCTGACCGTCTGCAATCCAGGCATTATGGTAGATGTCCGTACCTTTTGCCCACCACAGGCCCATGATGCTCTGCTTATCTTTGGTTGGCAGCAGATTGAGAGCGCTGTCAAAGGCTTCCACTGACTCGTTATATCTGCCCAAGGAAACGAAGATGTCTGATTTCCTTATCCAGGCACCAATTGCCTTCGAGGAATTCAGCTCGATGACCCTATCGTAAGCTTGTAGCGCTTCATTGCTCCTGCCAAGGTTGTCCAGGCTTTCGGCCTTCAGCCACCAGGCTTCAGCATCTTCGGGATCTTCTTCAAGGCTGCCATTCAAAACCTCGACTGCTCTCTCGTAAGCCTCCTTGGAGTCGCTATATTTTTCCAGGCTCAGCAGGGCATTGCCCCTACCAATCCAGGCCCTGGCCGACTCCGGATCGATCTGAATGGCCTTCTCGTAAGCCTGAAGAGATTCGTTGTAGGCTATGGCCGCCTCTTCAGCTTTATCTGGGCCCATCAGAGACTCGGCCTTGGACTTCCCAAGCCACGCATCCGCAACTGCCAAAGCGGCAGAGGAGTATCTGTATGTCGGGTCCCGTTCAACAGCACGGAGGACCTCATCGTAGGCCTGAACAGATTCGTTATATCTGCCCTGGTCTCTTAAGGCTGCACCTTTACCCGACCAGGCCGTTGCACGATTGGGATCGATCTTTAGGGCCCGGTCGTAAGCTAAAACAGCCTCTCGGTTCCTGCCTAAGCTCCTGAGAGCATGGCCCTTGCTGGTCCAGGCTCGGGCATCGGATGGGTCCAGCTGCAGGGCGCGGTCGTAGGCCTCTATGGACTCATCATATCTGCCCAGATCATTGGACAGAATCTCGCCCATCATCTCCCAGGCCATCACATACTCCGGAGTTATTTTCGTGGCATTGTTTAGAGCTGTAATTGCCTCCTCATACCTGCCCTGCTCCTGGAACAGAATTGCTTTGTTAACCCAGGCACCAGAGTTATTGAGATTCACTTCGATGCTTCTGTTCAGTTGCTCTATTGCCTTCTCGTATCCTGCAGCGGCTTCATCGCGTCTCCCCAGCTCTTTCAGTACTCCCGCTCGATTCTGCTGGGCCTCCTGGCCCACGAAATCCGGATCCAGGTCGATGACCTTGTCGTAGTTCTTTACGGCCTCCTTCAGCACAGCCCTGGATTCCTCAATCTGGCCTCTGGCTGCCAGATCCTGGCCCATATGGGAGAGAGCGACAGCCTTTCCTTCGTAAGCCTGAGCCAGGTTTCTGCTATCGTTGGTGGGTGCAAGCTCGATGGCCTTATCATATGCAGCTAAAGAATCGTTGTACCTGGCGGAGTCGTTGTTGAACGTGGCCAGATCGTCGCAGATCACTCCCTTGCCTGCCCAGGCCTCTGCAAATTTAGGATCAATCTCCAAAGCTCTGTCGAAGGTCTCTATTGCCTCTTCAAAGATCTGAATGCGCTCCTGGCCGCGCAGCCCGTTGACAGCCTGTCGCAAGGCAAAACCCTTCCACAACAGGTAGGTAGTGTTCTCTGGATCAAGCTCGATGGCCCTGTCGTAAACCTGGAGGGACTCATCGAATCTGCTCTGGTTCTGAGTGATCACCCCGGCTAAGTTCAGGCCGGAGGCTTTGTAAGCCCAGAGGGTGGCGTTCTCGGGATCGAGCTCTATGGCCTTATCGACCGCCTGAAGTGATTCTTCGAGAGATCCGTTGTTGTAAAGATCCAGGCTCTTTTCATACCAGTAATTTGCGCTCTTCTCGTCTTCCGCTACAGCGCCGATGCAGAGTATGGCCAGCGAAATCATAGCGAGAGCAAATCTTACTCCTACTACTATCATCGATGGCTTCTTGGCGTCTAATGTCTTTTTTCGTTTCATTTTTTCACCCACATCTCCTGTTTTTATTGCTCATGTTTGAGCGGCAATCATGTTTTTCAAAAAAATAGCCCGGATTATTCCTGATACCCTAACTTCCTGGCCACACGAAAAGATAGGTCGGCTTCAGAGAACTGGCCGAGGGCGCTCTGTGCCAATCCCTTGCCATGCCAAGCACGGCCAAATGCCGGATTGAACTCGATGGATTTGTTGTAAGCCTCTAGAGCGTCCTCGTTCTTCCCTAACGCTAGCAGAATATCGCCTTTGCCATTCCAGGCCTCAGCAGGGAATACTGGAACAGAAGATGGAGCGATCTCCAGTGCCCTGTCTAAGGCTTCTATGGCCTCATCGTACCTGTTTAGTTTGATGAGGGCATAGCCTTTTATGATACAAATGCCGCTGGCATTGCCTGCATCTTTCTGGATAACCTCATCAGAGATCTCCACAGCCTTCTCAAACGCCTTCAAGGCATCATTATGGTTATCCATTTTAGCCAAAGCATTTCCTTTTTTGTACCAGACTTCAGCCCATTTGGGATCTATCCGAAGGGCCTGATCGTAAGCCTCAATGGATACGTTGTATCTGCCTAGCTCGGAGGCCATATCGCCTTTCATGCGCCAACTGTGCCTGTCTCCGGGGCTTAATTGAGCATACTTTTCAAATGCTTCGAATGCCTCCTCTTCCTTGCCTAATTCCGCGAGGGCAAAGCCTGCGCTATTCCATGTTCGAGCAAGCTTTGCAGTATCGCTAGCAGGTATCAGCCCAATAGCCTGGTTGAAGGTTTCCTTGAACTCATCGTAATTGCCTTTGATAGCGAAGTCATATCCCTTAATTAACAGGGCATCTGCCAGCCTCGGCGTATGGTTCAGCTCTATGACCTTCTCGTAAGCCTGCAGAGCCTCGTCACTTCTACCAATCCCATAAAGTACGTTGGCCTTGGACCACCAGGCTTCTCCATCTTTCGGATTCCTCTCTGTGCTCAGGTTGAGAATCTCCAGGGCCTTCTCAATGGCATCGAGCGATTCCTCTTGTCTTCCCAGGCCGATCAAGGCATCACTTTTGGCCTCCCATGCTCTGGCATCCTGAGGGTTCTTCTTCAGATCATTGTCAATGAGATTCAGAGCCTTCTCATAGGCCTTTGATGACTCGCTACCATTGCCCATTATTCCCAAGGTTATGGCGATGCTTAGCCAGGCACTGGAGTTCTCGGGATCCAGCTGTATGACCCTCTCCATGGCCAATACCGACTCCTCCAAAGAGTCGTTTTCAAAAAGCTCAGTTCCTTTTTTATACCAGTCGTCAGCAGTGTTCTCCTGCAGCTCATCTTTGTTACTATGATTATGAGCTAACTCCGGCCCGATCTCCGTCCTCTCGGCGATAAAAGGACCAACACCCGCTGCCTTCTGCACCATCTTCCCCTGATAACCAGTCCCTGGATACTCAAGATCGTTTTCAGCTGTGCCTGAGTAGTGAGTGACCTGGTGAGCGATCGAACCATCCAGCTTGGTCCAGTAGTCCAATGAGGCTACTTTCGCTCCTGAGCCGTCTCTCAGGGAGACGCTTCCGACAGTGTCATTCAGCCCCAGATTGCTGTCCAGGAATAGGTCTGTCTCATTCTCCTGGCCGCTTCTCAGGTGAACCCTGACGGCTTTCCCTGGCAGAAGGGAATATTCCGGCAGCGATACTTTTGATCCCTGAATCTCCAGGCTCCAGTTCTGGAGACTGACGGCCTCCTTCAGGTTGTCGGCGATATCGATGAAATCGTCTTCCTTGGGATTGATTTTGGTTATGGTCAGGCAGGGAGGCCAGGCCTGAGGCTGCGCTTTTGGCTGGTTGAAGGTGTACATTTCCCAATTAAGGCTTGACCCCATGAGTGAGCCTCCATGTCTGCCTGGATCAACCGCCTTGCCTTTTAGCTGCAAGGCTGCAATATAATCGGAGTTGATCTGCTCTATCTCATCGAAGGACTTTGAGGAGATATTGTACAATCCGATAGAGACCCTGTGGATCTGGCCGTTAATGAGCCAGGCTTTTGTGAATATAAAGGTGTTCTCGCTCCGCCGCTGGAATCCTAACTGCGACTCGGATTTGTTAGCGGGAACCAGAGCCATTGCCCTGCTGAAGGACTCTACCGATTGGTTGTACCTGCCCTGAGCCGCCAGGATATCTGACTCCCTTATCCAGGCTTCCAGAGCGTGGGATGAGTTCAACTCTGCCACCCGACCGTAGGCCTCCAGTGCTTCCTCGCTCTTCCCAAAGAGATCCATCTCCTCTGCCCTCAGCCATAAGGCCTCCTGGTCTTCAGGGTTCTCCTGGAGCCTCTGGTCTATGAGCTCCATGGCCTTCTGAATTGACTGGTTAGCCTCCGCTCCGTGGCCCATGCCCGCCAGGGCCATTCCCCTATGATGCCAGGCAGAGGCATTCTGCGGGTCCGTCTTCAGGCCCTCGTCGAAGGCGCTTATTGCCTCCTCATTCCTGCCCATGTCAAACCAGTCCTCTGCGCTGTCCTCCTGCGCTAGGGCACAGGCGCAGAGCATGGCTACCGTTAACAACGCGATGGCAAATCTTGCTTTCATTCACAAACCCCCATTAACTTTACAAAAATGCTATGGTCATTCCTCATACCCCAGCTTCTGTGCCACTAGAAGCGACATGCTCGCGTTGTGGGTTTGGCCCAGCGCCCTCTGCGCCTCTCCCAGCCCGTGCCAGGCTGTGCTGAAATTGGGGCTCATATCTATGGCCTTGTTGTACTCCTCCAGAGCCTCCTCATTCCTGCCCAAAGCTCTGAGAGCATCTCCCCTGGCAATCCATGTGGTTATGTGAGTTAATCTTGGCTCGACGCTCGGAGTGGTTTCAAGGATATGGTCATAGATGGCTATGGCCTCATCGTACCTTTCCAGATTGAAGAGCACTCGGCCTTTCGCCTCCAGGAGGCTGACATCGCCCGGGTTCTCTGCTATCGCTTCATCATAAAGCTTCAGGGACCTCTGGAAGGCATCTGTTGCCTCCTCATTCCTGCCTGTCTTGTTCAAGGCTGATGCTTTGGAGAACCAGGTCTGTGCCAGCTCTTCGGTGTTGTTCTCTGCTGCCAGCTCGATTGCTTTATCATAGGCCTCCAAGGACTCGTTGTACCTCTTCATCTCGACGAGAAGGCTGGCCTTCCACTGCCAGTTGCCGATATCCTCCGGATTCTGCCCGATGGCCTCATTGAAGGCTGCCAGAGCTTCTTCCTTTCGATCAAGCTCTGTTAAAATAAATGCCTTGAAATGCCACCAAGTGCTGCTCCTGGGATTTAGCTCCAAAGACTTATTGACCGCCTCCAGGGCATCTTCCCATCTGTCCACAGAGGCCAGGTTCTCGCTCTTGGAGGCATAAGCCAGGGCAAGCTCATCTGTATCGTTGGCAGGTATCAGGCCGATGGCTCGATCGTATGCTTCAACCGACTCATTGATGTCCCCTATGCCGCTTATAACCTCAGCCTTTCTCCACCAGACATTGTAATCCTGCGGCTTGAGTTCAGTGACTTCATCGTAGGCCTCATGGGCCTCATCCCATCGACCTAGGTTCAGGAGAACATTGGCCCTGCCCATCCAGGCGTCTGCATCCAACTGGTTCCTCTCTATTCTCTGGTCGAAGACTTCCAGTGCCTTCTCATATGCCTTGATGGATTCTTCGTTCCTGTTCAGACTGTTCAAGGCACTGGCCTTTTTTTCCCAGGCCTCGGCATCGCTCGCATTCTTCTTCAAGTCCTCATCCAGAAAGGAGAGAGCCCTCTCGTATTCCTTGGCCGACTCATTCGCCATGCCAACTACGCTTAGATACCAAGCCTTGCGGATCAGGACGGTCTCATTTTCAGGCTCTATATTCAGAGCCTCGTCCAATGCTGAGATGGCCTCTTCGAAGGAGCCGTTGTGCGTCAGCCCTTCAGCCTTGTCCATCCAATAGTCTGTGGTATTTTCCTGTGCAGTGACACAAGCACATAGTCCTGCGACAGCCAGCATGCCCAGAGCAACAGCCCACAGCCCTCTGCATTTGTGTCTTTTCCCCACTCGACGTTTGTTCAATTCAATCACCCATTTTCGATGCAATAAAAATTATTAAGGAATCACTTTTCGTATCCCAGCTCCTTTGCCTTTGCGAAGGCGGCATCTGCGTCTGATGTGCGGCCCAGCGCCTGGAGAGCAATGCCCTTTTTGTGCCAGGTCTGTGCACCCATAGGCTCCGACGGGTAGTTCTCGATGGCATTATCGTAGGCAATGACCGCCTCATCGTATTTTCCCCAGGCGCTTAGCGCATCTCCCTTGCTGCCGTAAGCGTGAGCTATCAGCGCCTGCGAGGAGTCGGGATTCTGTTCAACGACTTTATCGTATGCAAAAGCGGCCTCTTCATATCTTCCCGACTGGTTGAGGGCATCGCCCTTTGCGAGCCAGACAAAGGCGGAGGCTTGCAGGTTCAGCTCAATGGCTTTATCGAAGGCCCCGAAGGACTCGTTATACCTTCCCAGCTTTGACAGGACCGTTCCCTTGCCGATCCAGGCACTGCTCAGCGATTCATTGTCAACGGCATTTTCGCCATCAAGCTCGATGGCTTTGTCGTAGGCGAGCAGGGCCTCCGCAGATTTGTTCAGCCTAGTATCGAGAACTGATGCCTTGTAGGTCCAAGCTTCCTCATTCATCGGGTCAAGCTCAAGGGCCTTATCAAACTCCTTGATGGCTTCTTCGTACAGGCTCTCATTCTTGTGCCCGCTCAAATCGGCCAGGTTGGCGATGAAAAAGCCTTTGTGAATATGCAATGTGGAGTTTCCTGGATCCAGTTCAATGGCTTTGTCCTGCGCCTTGAGTGATTCGTTGTACTGGCTGCGGTTGCCGTCAAAGGAGGCTGCAATGCCGAGGCTTGAGGCTTTAGCGTCCCAGAGCGTAGCATTTTGGGGATCAAGCTCAATGGCCCTGTTGAGGGCTTCGACAGATTCTTCATATGATGCCTTCTTGAAAAGTTCCTGACTCGTTTTATACCAGCCATCAGTTTTTTCCTGCATTCTATTGGCAGCTAAAGCTGCAAATTCGGCTCTTGTCTGTAAAAAGCCAATACTGTTGTCTCTGAACAACCAGGTGGAAGCCGGCCTTGAAACAATCTGCTGGATGAAATCAAATTTCTTTGTAGACTTGTTATAGCTGCCGATGGTTACTCTGAGGATCTTATCATCATCCCGCCAGACGTCCGTACGTAGAATAGAGTTCCCTTGATCTGAGACAACACCCCCTGCCCAGCTGGCATTGTCAGGCATCAGTCTAATTGCTTCATTGAAGGCTTCCACCGATTCGTTATAGCCGTTAGCTTTTGCGAAGAGTATGTCGGCTATCCTGATCCAGGCACCCACCGATTTGCTGGAGTTCAGCTCTATGACTTTTTCATATGCCTTGATGGCAGCATAATCCATGTACAGAGCCTCGTAGCTTACAGCTTTTTGCCACAACGAATCTATATCTTCCGGATTCTCCTCCAGCCTCTGGTCTGAAATCTCTATTGACCTTTCCAGGGCACCTATTGCCTCCTCATTTCTGGCAAGGCCGGCCAGAGCTACACCCATTGCCTGCCAGGCTTTCGCATCCTGAGAATCATCCTTCAAGGTCCCATTGGTCGCATCGAGAGCCTTCTGGAAATATTCCCGAGATTCAATCTGATTTCCCAGAATTTGAGATACCTGGGCCTTGCCCAACCAGGCACTGGCATTTCCGGGGTCCAGCTGCAGGGCGTGGTCATATCCCTGAACGACATCCTGGAAGGGATTGCGTTCCGATATGTTCCCACTTATTCCAGTCTGATTAACCGACATACTCTCCGCCATAGCAGAGGCGCAGAGCATAGCTATCGTTAGCATTACGATAGCAGATATCTCTTTCATTTACAAACCTCCTTCATTGGTCGAAAGCGGCTCCTGACACAAGTCCCGTGATCAATGAGAAGCTCTCTCCTCTGCTTCCCGGATTTATGGGCCTGATCTCGATATTCCATATACCCTTTGCGGGATTTCTGAGGAAGTAATAGTCGTAGTTCGTGCCAGTGACGTGTTTTATATTCTGACGGTCGCTATCCGGGAAAAGCTTGCTCCCATCAGGCTTGATCAGGGTAACGCTGAAGGGATTGCTCTGCCAGGCGAGGCCCACCATCTCGGCGCTCCCAGCTGCCTGACTTATTCCCTGGGCTGCAAGAGCGGCCTGATCGTAGCCGAGCTGTCTTGAGAATATAAGGGGCTGTCCGGCAACATATGTAACTCCATTCTCTACCTTTGCAGAGCCGATGGCTGTGACTGCCGTTCCCCAGGGCAGATTTATGGATGATCCGGGTGGAATCGTGTAGCTGCTCGGGGCAGCCCGAGGTGAGGAAATCGTCTGACAAACGCCGTTCACACACCTCTTTCCAGCTCCACAGACCACGGGTGTATGAGAGCACCCCCAATACGGATCACACTCATCGATTGTGCAGGGATTCCCATCATCGCAGTTCCTCCGCAGATGCATACATTTGCCCCGGCCGTCACAGGCATCGATAGTGCAAGCATTGCCGTCATCGCAGTTCTTTCCCTTATGGTAGCATTCTCCATTCACACAGGAGTCGACAGTGCAAGGATTGCCGTCATTGCAGTTCTTTTGGCTATGAGTGCATTCTCCATTCACACAAGAGTCGGCAGTGCAAGGATTGCCGTCATTGCAGTTCTTTTGCCTATGAGTACATGTCCCGTTCTCGCAGGAGTCGGCGGTGCAAGCATTGCCATCATCGCAATTTCCTGGGGTGTGAACGCATTCGTTTCCATTCCATGTATCGATGGTACAAGCGTTGCCGTCATCGCATTTCTTTGAAGAATGGACGCACACTCCATTCAAACAATAGTCTATTGTGCTCTCGTTTTGATCATCGCAGTCTTTCTGCTTATGAGCGCATACCCCATTCTCGCAGGAATCGATTGTGCAGGGATTGTCATCATCGCAGTTTACGGGAGTATGAACGCATTCTTTTCCATTCCAGGCATCTGCAGTGCAGGCATTGCCATCATCACAGAAATGAAGGAGGGCAGAGGACTCATTTCCAGTAATGGATTCATTGGTGCTGTTCATGGAGATTTCTGAGCTTTGCAGAATTGATGAATTCCCTTGTGTCGGCATTGATTCTATGAAGGAAGTATTAGCGTTCATATTTGGCAGAATTCCCGTATTCTGATTGCCGGATTCTGTGGAATTAATGACTCCAAATTCTGCATCTCTAGTCGGGTCATTTATGCTTGAATTATTTGATGCCACATTTATTTCAATAATCCCAGTTGTCTTTGAAGCATTGCTAGCTAGATAGTTCCCGGATTCCACCGATTCACTGCTATTTATCGGAAAGCCTGTTACCCTGGTTCCACTTGTATTCGTTTGGGAACTATTTGTAGCTTGGATGTTGGCGGTTTCGGGACTAGTGATATCCGGAGGATTGGTTATGTCGGGACCCGTGACTTCCAGAGGATTGGTTATGCCGGGACTGGTGACCTCGGAGGGACTGGTTATGCCGGGACTGGTGACCTCGGGGGGATTGGTTATGCCGGGACTGGTGACCTCGGGGGGATTGGTTATGCCGGGACTGGTGACCTCCGGAGGATTGGCTATGCCAGGACTGGTGAGCTCGGAGGGACTGGTTATGCCGGGACTAGTGATATCCGGAGGATTGGTTATGCTGGGACTGGTGATCTCCAGAGGATTGGTTATGCTGGGACTGGTGATCTCCAGAGGATTGGTTATGCCGGGACTGGTGACCTCCGGGGGATTGGCTATGCCGGGACTGGTGACCTCGGGGGGATTGGTTATGCCGGGACTGGTGACCTCCGGAGGATTGGCTATGCTGGGACTGGTGACCTCGGGGGGATTGGCTATGCCGGGACTAGTGATATCTGGGGGACTGGTTATGCCGGGACTCGTGACCTCTGGGGGACTGGTTATGCCGGGACCGGTAACCTCTGGGGGACTGGTTATTTCAATGTCACAGTCTATCGGCTCATGGACGCAGCCATTTGGCCCACAGTAATCCTTCGTGCAGGGATTTTTATCATCGCAATCTCCACACTTTGACAAAGCATAGGATGGAACTATCATAGCACAGACACAGAATATCGCTATCGCTAATAATACAACTATGAGCCTCGCTTTCATTTACAAACCTTCTTTAGCCCTGCAAAAAGATTGGGGCTCATCTTCGAGGCCCCGTTTCCTCAGCCTCAGGCATCATCTCTGCCCTTTCGGCGACAATGAGACCGCTTCCGGCAACCGCCGTCACCATTCCAGACATGTATCCCAGATCCATGGCTTTTGCGGAAGCCTCCTCTGCCTCGGCATTGCCGCCAAGAGCTCGAAGCACAATGGCCTTGCCGCGCCAGGCATCGATATATCCCGGATTCAGCTCAATGGCTCTGTCATATGCCTGCAGAGATTCGTTGTGTCTCTGCAGTCCCCGGAGGGCATTGCCCTGATTGTACATGACCTGGGCATTTCTCGGATTCTTTTTGATGACATCATCGTAATCCTTCAGGGCTTGCTCGTAATCCTCTTGTGCTTCGTCATATCTGCCCAGGCTGTCGAGGGCCATGCCCTTTCCAATCAAGGCATATTGTGGCTGTTGCGGCATCTCCGCAATTGCCCTGTCATAAGCCTGGATTGATTCGTTGTACATGCCCATGTTCCTGAGGGCATCTCCTAAGCCTTGCCAGGCTCTGGCAAACCGAGAATCGATCTCCAGGGCCCTGTTATAGTACTCTAGGGCCTCCTCGTACCTGCCAAGGCTTGCGAGAGCATATCCCTCTCCTCTCAGGGCTCCTATGTTCTTCGGGTCAATCTCCAGAGATTTATTGTAAGACTCGATTGATTCGTTGTACCTGCCAAGACGGTCTGCCAGAATGTCTCCCATGACGACCCAGGCAAATGCGTCCTCTGGATTTGCCTTCGAGGAGTTGGCCACTGCCTCTAGAGCCTCTACGTACCTTCCCTGGTCGTCGAGGAGCTGTCCTTTAAAGCCCCAGGCAGCGGAGAGGTTCAGGTCTGTTGAAGTCTTGTACTCAGTCACAGCCTTATCCGCAAGCTCAAGGGCTCTTTCGTAAGCCTGGGCGCTCTCGTCATTCCTGCCAAGGATCTCCAGGACTTTTCCCTTCATCTCCCATTTGCTGCCTGAGTAAAACTCGTCAGGCTCAAGCTCAATGGCTCTGTCCCAGGCAGCTATTGCATCATCGTACCTGCCCATGTTGCAGAGAGCATCTCCCTTACCTCCCCAGGCGAGTGCGTATGATTTATTGATCTCGATAGCTTTATCGAAAGCCTGGAGGGCCTCTTCATGATAATCGTTTCTTTGCAGCTCCTGGCCCCTGTTGAACCAGTCCTCTGCGCTGTTATCCTCGAATGAGCCCTCCTGTAAATCAGCTGAGCCTTTATTGCCCGGAAAATCGGCTCGGGAGAAGTTGTAGACCACCCAGTTGGGGCTCGATCCTAAAAGATACTCGCTTGGCTTTCCTAGAGTCGTATCAAGGGGAGTGATGGCTCTGCTCTTGCTCTGCCAGGCGGCAAAGAGACCGGAATTGGAGCGGGTCTGGACCAGGTCATCGTATGCCTGAATGGATCTGTTGTATCTTCCAAAGTCCACTCTGACTATCTGGCCGTCGATCATCCACTCGTTCAGGATTATGGTGTGATCTCCTTCAGGATACCAAAAGGAGATGAAGCTGGTGGAGTTGACCTCCATCAGGTCGACCGCTTCGCCGAAGGCGTCCTGCGACTGGTTATATCCTCCAGGCAGTCCGTAGAAGATGTCCGATTTCCTCAGCCATGCCCCCACAGCCTCAGAGGAGTTCAGCTCTATGACCTTATCGTAAGCCTCAAGCGCAGAATCGCTCCTGCCCAATAATTCCAGATTCTCGGCCTTCAGCCACCAGGCTTCGGCATCTTTTGGATCGTTCAGGAGGCTCTGGTTGAGCAGTTCAATGGATCTTTCAAAAGCATCTGTGGCCTCTGCCTCTCTGCCAAGGCTTGCCAGGGCGATTCCTTTGCTCTGCCAGGCGCTTGTATCTTCTGGATTCTCCTTTATGGTTTCGTTGGTTAGATTTAGGATATTCCTGAATGCCTCAAGCGACTCGTTCTTCTCGTCCATATAGGCCAGGCTTTTGGCCTTGCCAAGCCAGGCATCGATATTTTGAGGTTCGATTTGAATGGCATTATCGAACGCCTCTAAAGCCTCATCGATGTTGTATCCGAATCCGGTGGCAATCAAGCTCTGGCCTTTTTTATACCAGTCATTTGCTGTATCCTCCTGCGCCAGTGACGAGGCGCAGAGCATAGCTATCGCTAACAATGCAACGACAAATCCTGTTTTCATTTACAAACCTCCTTTATTCTCAGAAAAAGTGAGGGAGTCATTCCTGATACCCCAACTCTTTTGCCTGGAAAAATGCCGCAGCCGCATCTGTGTCTTTGCCCAGGGAATGCAGTATCAATTGATCCGTTGTGGATCTTCTCTTTGAATTCATTCACATCGCCCTCTTTCATCGATCCACTTCTATTGATGAAAAGGATCTAATCGCTATAAGGCAGCCATTTTCCGGCTATCTAACTCATTGAACCGCCGAATTCTT
>Ga0247507_100057_pt1 | contig 26753 bp, 27 predicted proteins | sample SJ112nscriptome_FD_186104 | JGI IMG/M metagenome (GOLD analysis project Ga0247507, IMG submission 186104) | Metatranscriptome of enriched cultures of PCE-dechlorinating microbial communities from Ithaca, New York, USA - SJ1.12 (Metagenome... ... | reverse complement strand
TATGAAAGGAACGATTATTATGAAGGATTTTGAGAATCACGATTCAGCTCCGAATAAAGACCTTTGCGACGGCTTTTGCCCTTCAAACGGCAATGTCGAAAAGCTAAAAGAGAAAGTTTTAGAGGTGGCCGGACTTTCCGAGATCTTCAAGGTCCTGGGCGATGAGACCAGAACCAAAATACTCTATCTTTTATCCGAGCAAAGGCTTTGCGTGTGCGATATCGCCGTTATTCTGGATATGAGTTTGCCGGCCGTATCGCATCATTTGCGGCTTTTAAAAGCATTCCGGCTGGTTAAATACGCCCGGGAGGGTAAAATGGTCTACTATGCCCTGGATGATGATCACATCATAAATTTGATCCGGGAAGCGCAGGATCACTTTGCCGAGGGACGCTGATCAATATTTAAACGGATTTGCATTTTTAGACGTGAAAGAAGGAATAAATATGCGGTATTCATTGGCAGGACTGGACTGTCCGAATTGCGCCGCCAAAATCGAGCGGGAACTCCGGAAAGTGAATGGTTTGGAGAATGTAACGGTCAACTTTAATACCCTGAGCGTTGAAATGCCGGAAATGTTGGCAGAAGAAGCCCGGGCCGTCATTAAGCGGGTCGAACCGGAAGTGAAACTGCAGAAGTATGAGAGTTTACGGGCTTTATCGCAACCGGAAGAAATGGAAGAACATAATAATCTTGGGGTGATTATCGGAGCAGGGATATTATTTGTGGTCGGATTAATATTTAATGAATCCTTGCATAATACGCCGTTTTCTTGGGCGGAGTATGCTGTTTTAATGCCGGCTTATTTGCTGGTCGGCGGGCCAGTCATTGCGGCCGCCTTTAAAAAATTGGTCAGCGGACAGTTCTTCGATGAAAACTTCTTGATGACTATTGCCACCGGCGGGGCTATAGCCATCCACCAATTGCCGGAGGCAGTGGGAGTAATGCTTTTTTATGCAGTTGGAGAATACCTGCAGGACCGGGCCGTCGACCGCTCGCGGCGCTCCATCGCCGCTTTGATGAATATTCAACCCGAATATGCCAATCTGAAAGACAACGGTGGAATGCGTCAGGTAAGACCTGAAGAAGTCGAGGTCGGCCAGATAATAATAATTAAGCCGGGTGAAAAAGTACCATTGGACGGGGAGATTATTGAAGGAGCATCATTCGTGGATACTTCCGCTTTAACCGGTGAATCTGTTCCCCGGAAAGTAGAGCAGGGTGAGAAAATATTGTCCGGAATGATCAATGGTCAGGGACTGCTCACGGTTATGGTTGCCAAGCCGTTTAAAGATTCATCCGTGGCCAGGATCTTGGAATTGGTAGAGAAGGCCAGTGAGCGAAAGGCTCCCACCGAGCAGTTTATAACCAGGTTTGCCAATTACTATACCCCCATCGTGGTAGCGGCTGCCGCCTTAATTGCAATTGTTCCGCCTTTGTTGCTGCCGGGAGCGACATTCAGTGAATGGATTTACCGGGCTTTGGTATTACTGGTTATTTCCTGCCCCTGTGCCCTGGTAGTTTCCATACCTTTGGGTTATTTCGGCGGAATTGGAGCGGCATCGAAAAACGGAATCCTGGTTAAAGGAGCTAATTATATAGATGCCCTGGGGGGACTCGACACGGTCGTCTTTGACAAAACTGGTACCTTGACTAAAGGGGTTTTTCGGGTAACGGAGATCGTAAGCAAAAACAGCATTGCCCCCGAGGAACTCTTGGCAGCAGCGGCCGGAGCGGAAATATACAGCAACCACCCCATTGCTCAATCTATCGGGGCTGCTTATAAGGAAAAGACCGGGAATGAAATCACTGCCGATCAGGTTCAGGACTACCGCGAGATTCCCGCGCATGGGATCAAGGCCGCTGTAAATGGCCGTCAAGTTCTGGCTGGAAACGACCGTCTGATGCATAAGGAAAATATCGTCCATGACGATTGCGATGTCGCCGGAACCATTGTTTATGTGGCAATTGACGGAGTTTATGCCGGGTATCTGATCATATCTGATGAACTTAAACCCGATGCTAAAGAGGCCATAAGCCGGTTAAAGCAGTTAGGGATCAGGAAAACCGTTATGCTGACCGGCGATGATCAAAGCGTGGCGGAAAAGGTCAGCCGCGAACTGGGAATTGATGCATATTTCGCGGAACTACTACCGGAAGATAAGGTTCAAATGCTTGAAGAACTGGAAAAGGAAATTAAGGATAGAAGTAAACAAAAATTGGTGTTTGTCGGTGATGGCATCAATGACGCGCCGGTTATCACCAGAGCAGATATTGGCGTGGCCATGGGAGGATTAGGCAGTGACGCGGTGATTGAAGCGGCCGATGTAGTCCTGATGGAGGACGCCCCCTCCAAGTTGGCCAGAGCGGTCGAAATTTCCAGAAGAACCGGTAGTATTGTCCGGCAGAATATTTATGTGGCTTTAGCAGTCAAGGCTTTCTTCATCTTACTTGGAACCTTCGGCGTGGCCAGCATCTGGGAAGCGGTTTTCGCCGACGTGGGAGTAACGCTGTTGGCGGTATTGAATGCCAGCCGGACCCTTCAACACGGAAAGGGACCGGTAGTTGCAGGACAAAATTAGGGGATGTGGAGAGGCTGTAGAATGGACATCACTGGAGGACTTTTGGTCGGAACATTATTGATCATATATTTTCTTTTATGGAAAGTAAAAAGGGTACGGCAAACCAAAAACACCGGAATTGATCCGGAGGTGCTTAAGAAATCTGAATCCAACCTGCAAAGATATATGGGTGGGATGTTTAACCTGTTAACCGGGTATGCCGTCTTTCTGATCTTTTTTCATACCGTAAACGTACAATTTTACTCCTTATTTAGCAGATTCGGGATATTGAATCAAAACGCTATAAAATATATAGGTTTTGCGCTTGGAATGATCGGGTTATGTTTTTGCCTGTATGCTCAAGTAAAAATGGGGAAGTCATGGCGGGTGGGTATTGATGAAACCATTAAAACTGATTTGATCACGACCGGCCTGTATAAAATCATCAGGAACCCGACGTATCTGGGGTTGTATATTCTCAATATAGGTGTATGGTTGATTTGGCCAACCTGGGCTATATTTGTTTTAAATATATTTTTTATCTACACCCTCGAAATCCAGGTAAGATGTGAAGAGGATTTTTTGGAAAAAACTTTTGGGCGAGAGTACATAGAGTACAAAAATAAAACCAAAAGGTATATCCCATTTATATATTGAGATAAGTAAAAAAGACTAAAATATTTATGCATACAGCTGAGTTCGGCGGTAGTTTTTCAGGTAGAATTGATTAGGAAATGGGGTTTATATGGAGACTGAAAAAAAACTTGCCTGGCTAAAGCAAAATATACGGTCGATGGGGAGCTTGCTGGTTGCTTTTTCAGGTGGGGTGGACAGTACTTTTTTACTGGCCGTTGCCAGAGAAATGCTGGGGGACAAGGCCCGGGCGATCACCGCCATATCACCACTCTACCCGGAAAGAGAGTTCAAGGAATGCCAGCGCCTGACGGGATTGCTGCAGGTAGAATTATCGCTAATACCGATAGAACAACTGAGCATTCCGGGATTTGCTGAAAATTCCATGGAACGCTGTTATCTTTGCAAGCGGCAGCTCTTCGGGTTTTTAAAGAATATAGCCCGCGAACGGGGAATAGCTGAGGTGGCGGATGGCTCCAATGTGGACGATCTTGAAGACTTTCGCCCGGGCATGAAAGCCATCCAGGAGTTGGGAATAAAAAGCCCTTTGCTGGAAGCTGGTCTGGGTAAAAAGGAGATAAGGCATCTGTCCAGGCAAATGGGCCTGGATACCTGGGATAAAGCAGCGGCCGCCTGCCTGGCTTCCCGGTTTGCAACCGGCGACAAGATAAACCTGGAGAAGCTAGCCATGGTGGAACAGGCTGAAGAGTATTTAATCGGCCTCGGTTTTAAACAGGTAAGGGTTCGAATGCACGGAGATCTGGCCCGGATCGAGGTTGGAAGTGATAAACGCCGGTTACTGGCTGCGGAAGCTATGATGGATCATATTGCCGAACATTTAAAAAAGCTGGGCTTTCATTACGTCACCCTCGACATGCAAGGCTACCGGATGGGAAGCATGAATCAGGGCTAAAGATTAGCTCCACAGGAAAGCTCGAAATGGGTTCTGATTTACATATATAAGGCAACGGAAGTATTTAGCACCTTGCAAAATTTTGGCGCTATTTTTATTTAAAAATTCTAGTAAAACTATAGGGTTATGTGTTATATTATTGAAAGGTTATACTAAGGGTTAATAGAATAGTGAGGACGTGTGATATGAACAGACCGTTAGACCACATCAGTGAAGCAATACTCCGGAAAAAAAACGAGCAATCGCTTTTCATTATCGCGCATTATTACCAGAGAGATGAGATTCAGGATATTGCTGATTTTGTAGGTGATTCATATGCCATGGCGCTGGCGGCCAGAAATTCAAGCAGCGAAACCATCCTGGTAGCCGGGGTGGACTTTATGGCTGAAACGGCTGCCATATTGTGCCCGGGCAGAACCGTTTTGTCCCCTGAACCCGCGGCTACCTGTCCCATGGCCAACAGTATTACCGCCGAGTATATTGTTGATTTTAAGAAAAAGCATCCCAACAGCATGGTGGTGACTTACGTAAATACTCCGGCCGATGTCAAGGCGGTCAGCGATGTATGCTGCACTTCATCCAACGCGGAAAAGATAATTCGCAAGCTGCCGGCTGACAGGGAAATTTATTTTATCCCCGATCAGAATTTGGCTGCCAATGTGGCTAAAAAATTGGGCCGCAGCCTGGAATCGTATCCCTCCGCCTGTCCCATTCACGACAGGCTGGAAGCAGAGGAAATCGCCAGGTTGAAGGAGATGCATCCCGGAGCCTTGCTGCTGGTTCACCCCGAGTGCAAACCGGAGGTGATAGCGATGGCTGACTACGCAGGAAGCACCGCTGGGATTTTGGATTACGTGACCAAATCCGAGGCTCATGACTTTATTATCGGTACGGAATGCGGCATCCTGCATCCCATCTTAAAGGTGAGCCCGGATAAGAACCTTATTATGGCCTCGGAAGAATTGATTTGTCCCAATATGAAAAGCATCACTCTGGAGAAGATCTTAAATTCGATAGAAAACAGAGAGACTATAATAACGGTGCCGGAAGATATCAGGGTAAAAGCGGCCCTGGCCCTGGAGAAGATGATCGAACTGGCATCTTAACCGGCTTCGTAAACAACTGGTAGGGCGCCGCAGAAGACAGTGAAAAGGGGAGTTGGCAGTGAAATTATCGACCAAAGGGAGATACGGTCTGAGGGCTATGGTGGATATCGCCCAACAACAAGATGCCGGGCCGGTGGCTATTCATACGATTGCCCAGCGTCAAAGTTTGTCCAGCCGGTATTTGGAGCAGCTGCTCATTCCCCTGAAACAAGCCGGCCTGGTAAAGAGCCTGCGCGGCGCCCAGGGGGGATATGTGCTGGGGAGAAGCGCTGCCAAAATAACGGTCGGAGACATTATAAGGGTTTTAGAAGGTCCTATTGCTCCGGTTGATTGTGTTAATGAACTCAATCTAGACGAATGCCGGCGAGCCGATTATTGTGTAACCAGAAAAGTTTGGACCAAATTAAGAGATACCATGTGTGAGGTCTTGGATTCCTATACTTTGGAAGACCTGGCCCGTGAATCCGATGTGATGGAGAATGCCACTCCGATTTTGCTCGGCGATGATTATGATAGGAAATGCTAAATTATAATTTGGAATCCTAGAGGAGGTAGATGACATGCGAGAGATTTATATGGATCACAGTGCCACAACGCCAGTGGACACAACCGTTTTTGACGCCATGATACCCTACTATTCCTATGATTATGGTAACCCTTCCAGCGTTCATGCCAAAGGCCGGTCGGCCCGCCGTGCTTTAGAAAAGTCCCGGGAGCAAATAGCGGCTTTAATTGGTGCCAATCCCCGGGAAGTGTTTTTTACCAGCGGGGGGACTGAAGCCGATAATCAGGCCATAATCTCCTATATGTTAAGCAATCCCAAGCGGGGCAAGCATTTAATAAGCTCCGCTATTGAACATCATGCGGTTTTGGACACCTGCTTATACCTGGAAAAGTCCGGATTTGATTTAACCGTTCTGCCGGTTGACGAACTGGGCCGGGTCGAGCCGGAGAGCCTGAAAGCGGCTATCAGGCCTGATACTGCGCTGGTGACAATCATGCACGCTAACAATGAAATCGGCACCATACAGCCGCTAAAAGAGCTGGTTGACATAGCCCATCAGGCGGGAGCCGCTTTTCATACCGACGCGGTGCAGACTTTTGGTAAGGTTCCGATAGATGTGAAGAGTATAGGTATTGATATGTTGTCAGCCTCCAGCCATAAGCTTTACGGACCCAAGGGGGTAGGATGCCTTTACATCAAGAAAGGCATAAAAACCGGCTCTCTGTTTCACGGCGGGCCTCAGGAAAATAAAATGCGGGCCGGCACTGAAAATATTCCGGGTATTGTAGGTTTCGGGCAGGCAGCCGAACTGGCGCAAAGCAGAATGAGCGATTTAGCCGAGTATCTGAACGGCCTGGGGAAAAGGCTGCGCGACGGCATCCTGGAGAGTATTCCCCACACTATTCCGACCGGCGAGCCGGAGAACCGGGTACCGGGCAGTGTCAGCGTTTGTTTTAGATTTGTGGAAGGGGAGTCCATCCTGCTCATGTTAGACAGCTACGGCATTATGGCTTCCAGCGGCTCCGCCTGCACCTCGGGCTCGTTGGATCCGTCCCATGTGCTGCTGGCTATAGGTCTGCCGCATGAAATAGCTCACGGCTCGCTTCGTTTAACGCTGGGTAAAGATAACAGCGAAGACGATGTGAATGATGTCCTTGAGGTCTTGCCCAAAATTATTGGCAATTTGCGTAAAATGTCACCATTGTATAACGGAGGAGGGAGTAGCTAATGTATTCGCAAAAAGTAATGGATCATTTCATGAATCCCCGCAACGTTGGAGATCTGGATATAGCAGACGGGGTGGGGGAGGTAGGCAATCCGGTCTGTGGAGATATCATGCATATCGAAATACAGGTTCAGGATAATATCATCCAGGACATCAAGTTCAAGACTTTTGGCTGTGCGGCAGCCATTGCCACCAGCAGCATGGTCACTGAAATGGTTAAGGGCAAGACGCTTGAAGAAGCCGAGCGCATAACCAACCGTACGGTTGCCGACGCCTTGGACGGGCTGCCGCCGATCAAAATGCACTGTTCCAACCTGGCCGCCGACGCCCTGCACCAGGCGATAAAGGACTATATAGCCCGCCGGAACCAGGCTTAAAACCAGGCCATTCCGGATGTGGAGGAGAAAAACGTCATTATGCCGATCCGGTTTTGATCAGAAAAGCCTTATTCTGAGGAAGAACCGATCCGTTGGGTTAACCTTCCGCCCGGGGAAAGACGGCAGCCAAGAAAACATCGATTGATGACAGCGATTTTATCTGGATACCCCGGGCTTTTAATTTTTTGCGCCTGGCCCAATTCACCCTTATGAGCATTCGCCCGCATTAATCGGCGGTATATGAAATTTTTTTTATTTAACTTGAAACTCTAGCCAAAAGCTAGTATTATAATAATAGTATACATATTGGTTTTATTGGTTTTACCCATTAAATTTGAGGAGGAATAGCGCAGTGAGTGAGAGACAGTACAAATTTGACACGTTACAGGTTCATGCCGGGCAAAAACCGGACCCGACGACAAATTCCCGCGCCGTGCCCATTTATCAGACAACCTCGTACGTATTTAACGACGCCGACCATGGCGCCCGGCTTTTTGCTTTGCAGGAGCCAGGCAATATCTACACCCGGATCATGAATCCCACCACCGATGTCTTCGAACAGCGAATAGCAGCTCTGGAAGGAGGGGTAGCCGGTCTGGGTGTGGCCTCAGGTTCGGCGGCCGTTACTTATTCTATCATGAATATTGCCGGCGCCGGGGATGAGATCGTTTCAGCCAGCACCCTCTACGGCGGAACCTACAACCTGTTTCTTTATACATTGCCTAAATACGGAATTAATACGATCTTTGTCGATCCCGACGATCCGGAGAACTTTAGAAAGGCTATAAACGATAAAACCAAAGCGGTCTTTATCGAGAGCATCGGCAACCCGGGGATAAACATTATCGACATAGAAGCAGTGGCGAAAATTGCTCATGAGAACGGTTTGCCGCTGATCATTGACAATACATTCACCACGCCTTACCTGCTGCGTCCTATTGAATACGGCGCCGACATCGTGGTACACTCGGCCACCAAATTTATCGGCGGCCATGGCACCTCCATCGGCGGGGCCATCGTGGACAGCGGTAAATTTGATTGGATCGGCAGCGGAAGGTTTCCCGGCCTCACTGAACCGGATCCCAGCTATCACGGGGTAAGATTTGCGATTGATGTGGGCGCACCGGCTTATGTGGCCAAGACCCGGGTACAGTTGCTCCGGGATACGGGAGCCGCACTCAGCCCGTTCAATTCTTTCCTCTTCCTGCAGGGTTTAGAAAGCCTGTCGCTAAGAGTGGAGCGGCACGTGAGCAACGCGCGTAAAGTAGCGGAATGGCTGAACGATCACCCCCTGGTCTCCTGGGTGAATTACCCCAGCCTGCCCGGCAACAAGTACTATGATCTGGCCCAAAAATACCTGCCCAAGGGGGCCGGTTCCATCTTCACCTTTGGCGTCAAGGGCGATATCGACACCGCCAAGAGATTTATAAACAGCCTCGAACTGTTTTCCAATCTGGCCAACGTGGCAGACGCCAAATCACTGGTGATCCACCCGGCTACCACCACCCATTCTCAATTGAGTGAGGAGGATCAGAAGCTGGCGGGAGTGACCCCGGATCAAATTCGCTTGTCGATCGGGGTGGAAGATGTAGAAGATCTGATCTTCGATCTGGATAACGCCCTCCAAAAAGCGGTAGCCGAATAGGGAAGGGTTTAAACTAAATAAAAACACGGCAGAAAGAGGCTTCGTTTAGGTTTTTTGAACCCGAAGCCTCTTTACAAGCTTTTTTACGCCGTTGCGCCGCCACAACTGGAACCGGCTCCCGCGGTACAGGCGTAGCAATGATTCCCGAATACGATCTTGCGCGTCGTTATCGGATGATCTATCAAATCCTTAATGTGATTAATGTGATTTATCCCGTTAATGGTGAGCCCCAATGCTTGATTGAAATCACAATCATATAGTAACCCATCCCAGCCCACGGATAACTGGCTGCGGCACATCATATTCTCAACCGTCGCCGGATTATAGGAAGCCGCCAGTCGATTCAGGTAGCTGTTCATATTTCCGCTCCGTTGGAGAAAATCGCCGAACCTTCCGATCGGGTTATTGGTAATGGTGTACAGCCAATTGAACGAGATGCCATATAAATCGGCCAGTTTATTTCTGTAATCCATGGTCAAAGCCGCTTGATTGGGTGGCAGAAATGCTCCACCCGGGTTGTAAACCAGATTGAGCACCAGTTCCGGGGATGTTCCGTAGCCTAAACGATTCAATTTTTGCAGCATCGCTAGGCAAGACGAAAAAACGCCTTGGCCCCGCTGTCTATCCGTGTCTTTTTCCGAATAGTAGGGCAATGAGGCTACAATCTCCACTCCCGTTTCGGCAAACCTTTCCGGAAGATGACGGTATTCCTCTTTCTCTAAAATTACCAGGTTGGTACGGAGGATGGTGTGGATTTGGCGCTGCGCGGCTTGTTCGACAAACCACTCAAAATGGGGATTCATCTCGGGCGCTCCGCCGGTAATATCCAGGGTAGTGAAATCATTCTTTGCAAAAACCTGCAGGCAGGCTTCCATCACTTCCCGGCTCATCATTTCCGGCCGGTCAAGACCGGCCTCAATATGGCAATGCTTGCAGGACAGATTACATTTTTTCCCCATATTAACCTGCATTACATCCAGAGTCTCATGGGTCATGCAGTATTTCCGGCATTCTTCCCGGCCGGCAAAAGCAGGAACCCCTTGCAATCGTGCCAACTGTGTTTTTGCTTCCATAGCCTTACCTAAAACTCAAGACTTTTGATTACATTTTTTGCCTGCATGCCATGGGCCAGGGTGGCTCCGCCCCGAATCGCCGCCGCTACATGAACAGCTTCGATCATCTGCTCCTGGTTTACGCCCATTTCCAAAAGCGTTTTGGCATAAGAATCAATACAATAGGGGCATTGAACCGCATGGGCAACTCCCAAAGCAATTAAAGCCTTCTCCTTGGCGGTCAATGCGCCGTCCGCAAAGACCTGACTGTAATAGGCCATAAACTTGTCCCATAACTGGGGGGCATCCTCACCCATATTTCCAAATTGCTCCAAATCTTCGGGATTGTAATAGGTTTTCACTTTATCCACTCCTAATTCAAAAGTTTTTTTATGAAATACATAATAATATTATATATTTAGCTTTCAGGTTTTCAATGATTACGCCCAATTTGCCTTCTTAAAAAATTATCCGGTTTTGCCTGTTAAACGTCGCAAACTCCCACATAGCACGCCCGAGCACCTTTTAAAATAATAATTATTTATTATACATATAAGTAGTTTATTTTATTAACTATTAATTAACTAGGGTTGTTATGTTATACTTTCTTCAACTGATTTTAAGGGCTTTTTTAAAAGGTGGTGGTGATTTTTGGGAGGGCTGCTAAATGAAAGAATTCACTAAAAAAGGTCTTATAAAGGCAGCCTTTATACTTATTCTCGGATTGGTTTTTTACTTGGGTAAAAAATCAGGAATGTTTGCCAACCCGACCGCCGAGGGACTCAGGGATTATGTCGCTTCATTCGGAGTTTTCGGGCCGCTAGTCTATATGACCATGTTTTCGGTGATTCCTTCCGGTTCTATTATAGCCATTGCGGGCGGTATGGCCTTCGGTTTATATTGGGGAGCCCTGTACACGATGATCGGAGCCTTGATCGGCGCTACCGTCGCTTTCTATATTTCCAGGCTTCTGGGAAGAGGCGCTATTGAAAAACTGGTCAAGGGAAAATGGCAGAAATTCGATGAAGGCGTTGAAAAGGGCGGGTTTCTCTTGATCCTCATCTTGAGGCTGATTCCTATCATCCCTTTTAATGCCATCAGCCTGGGAGCCGGACTTACCAGGATTAAATACTCCGACTACATATTGTCCACGATGATCGGCATTATTCCAGGAGTTTTGGTTTTTACCAATCTGGGCGACAAGGCCTGGAAAGTGAATTCCCCCGAATTCTTAGGGGCGGTTGGCATCTTGGCATCAATGGTAATCGTGTCAGTTATTTTAAAAAAGCGGTTTTCTTTTGAAGAAATGCAGACCAGGATTTTGCAAAGGCGTACAAGCGACAAAGTCTGAAAAAGCTAATGATTTGTGAATTGAATCGATGGAGGGGCTTAGAGATGAAGAAGATATTATCTTTGGTTTTAATGCTGGTATTAATCGTGGCAGTAGCAGCCGGATGCAGTTCAAACTCAAGCACACCTACGGATCCGAATACTGCCAAGGAATTCAAATTGGGCGATCTTTCCGACTCAAAACCGATTGTTGTAAACAAGGAAAAGAAGGAAGTGCAATACCTGGCCCAGGTTAATGGCAAGTATTTCACCGAATCAACCCGGCATGGAGTAGTGTTTAAAGATGGAAGCAACGGCGAAAAGGCGGTCTTAAGAGGCCTGGCCAATCAGATCGATTTTTACAACGCGCTCATTGAGATAGGCGCCAAACCGGGCAATAACATTTCCCTGGACGATATGAAACTGACCGAAAAGAGCGTTGAAGGCTCCAAGTTCAATGTTTTTGTTACCTGGGAAGGACTGGGTAAAGAAATACCCTTCAGCGATATATTGAAAGCGAGTGAGAAGAGACCGATGGATGTTCGGTTTGGCGGCAACCTGGAGAACGCCACCAATTTAAAAACCGGATGCATCCTGTGTCTGGACAGCTGTGCGGTGGGCATAACCAGCGACGCAGCCTTCAAGGCCAATGAAATTACCAACCAAAAACAGGTTACTATTACCGGCAACGGCGATATTCTCCCCCAAGACGGAACCAAGCTGGCGGTAATATTCAGGCTGGCCGAATAGCAAGCCAACAGGCAGGTAAGGATACATTTCCTTGCCTGCCTTAATGATTGATGCAGAGGATCGGATGAGGATTTTTTCTTTACTTTATAACGGATTTATCTGGGGCCTGCTGGTGGCCATCATCGCCTTTCAAAACGAGTGGCTGGAAATGCGCATCAGTGTCGGCCTTATTATTCCCGTGATCATGCTCCTGGTCGTTGCGATTGCCTTAATAACGAAAAAACGCTTTGAAATGCCGGCCGGGTTTACCACGCTAAATCTACTGGTAAGCCTCCTGGCGGCTTTTTTGATCTTAGGAAGCAAAAGACTGGCCGTCGTTCCCGCGGCTATGATCAGAGAAGCTGTTCATAGGCCGGACATCGGCTTTCCAAGTATTAACCTGTTTTTAATTTTGGGCCTGATTGCCGGCTTAACCGTTATGTGGTTGAGGAAGCTCAGAAATTAGTATTCTAACAGCCGCCCACACCAATCTTAGCGCATTAAACGGAGGGCTTTACTTTGTGGTATCTGGCCTGGCGCAATACTGTGAGAAGACGCAGCCAGTCTGTGTTTACGGTTATCATAACCGGGTTGACAATATCTGTTTTGGTCATGGTTTGCTTGATTTTCTTGATGGTTCAGGAGGGGCTTGAGCTATCCACCCAGCGCTTGGGGGCGGATGTCATTGTCCTTCCCGATCAGGCCCGGGCCAATGCCTATCAGACCCTGTTTACCGCAGACCCGGCCAATATTTATATGCCTGCATCCATAGCAGGGGAGCTGCTGAAGATCGGGGGAATCGCCGCAGCCAGCCCTCAGTTCTTCACTCAGACCCTGGACGGTGGCTGCTGCAGCTACGGAGAAGAAATTCGCCTGGTGGGCTATGATGAGAAGACCGATTTTATCCTCCAGCCGTACTTTAACGAGCGGAATATCGGTGCTTTGAAGGATAATGAGGTAATTGTCGGCAGTAAAGTCGAAGTCAAGCCGGGCCATGTAGTGGCACTCCTGGGAAAACCTTTTACAGTGGTAGGAACCCTGTATCCTACCGGCAGCGGAATGGACGGAACCATATTTATAAATATTGATGTCGCCCGCAAGCTGGCCGGAGATATTCCGGAACTTCAGCATTTGTGGAAGGATGCCGGGCCGGATGATCTTGTCTCGTCGCTTTTTATCAAGACTCAAAACGGCGTCAGTACGGAGCGGCTCATTGCAAGCATCAACCAGTCGGGCCTGGGGGTCCAGGCGGTGGCAACCAGGGCCACCATAAACAATATGAAGTCCCAAATGGATACGGTCAGTAAAATCATTTTTGCATTATGCTCTGCTTCACTGGTCATTGCGGTTCTCGCACTGGTGGGGCGCTTCAATTCCCTGGCCCGGGAACGCAAAAGCGAAATCGGCCTTTTGCGGGCTATAGGTGTTCATAAAAAGCAGGTATTCCTGCTGCTTCTAAGCGAGGCCTGGATAATGGCCCTGGCCGGGGGCCTGATCGGAAGCCTGCTGGCCTGTATTGGCGTTACTCCGGTTCTAAATATCCTGGAAGACACTTTTGTGTTGCCCACCGGGATGTGGACTTTGACATTGGCTTTAAAAGGCGCCGGTGTCGGTATCGTGACGGCATTGCTATTGGGTTCTTGGGCATCGATTTACCCGGCCTGGAAGAGCGCCGGCCTGGATCCGCAAGAGGCAATTACCCGGGGAGCGTTAGAGTAAATGGAAATCTGTCGACTGGAAAACGTCAGCAAGAGCTATTTTACAGGGGAAAAGCTGAGTCCTCTGCAAAACATTAACCTGCTCATAAAGGCAGGCGACTTTGTATCCATCGAGGGTTCGTCCGGAATTGGCAAGAGCACCCTGCTCCACGTCATGGGAAGCTTGCTGAAAGCGGATGCCGGGAAGCTCTATCTGGACCAAAGAGAGGTCAGCCTTATGACCGACCGGCAGTTAACCGATCTACGGGCCGCCGAGATAGGCTTTATTTTTCAGGAACCCAGGCTGATTCAAGCCCTGACCTTGCAGGAGAACTTGGAGTTTACGAAAACCTTAGGGACTAAACACAAAAGTAACGCGAAGGAAGTTCTGAGCCTGCTCGATCGCCTGGGTTTATCGGAACGCAAGGATTTTCTTCCTTATCAGCTCAGTGGCGGTCAAAGGAGGCGCGCCATGGTCGCCGGCGCGCTCATTAAGCGCCCGGCTCTCATCCTGGCCGATGAGCCGACCAATGATCTCGATGATTTCTGGGCCCATGAGATCATTCAGTTATTCCTGGAAGCCAGGCAGCAGGGCAGCGCGGTCGTTATGGCGACTCATAACCAGCAATGGACCAAAGCGGCTCCCTTCCGCTACCGGTTGGAGGACGGGGAATTAAGCCCGGTCCAAGTGCAGCAGCAGTAAATTGTTTTTGAGGTGTAGTGGAATGAAACAACATTTATCGAAGCTTATTCTGGGGATGGAGTTGTTAGCAGCATTGCTTATTCTGGGCGCAGTTTTCCTGTGGGCACCGGTATGCACGGCTCTGCTCACTCTGCAAAATGGAAGCATGGTGCATATGAAGTGCTTTTACACCGGACAAGTATCCGTCCTATTGGCCTTGATCTTGCTGGCGGCTGCCATAGCGGCATTTCAGTCTAAAACAGATCATCACAAAATGCAATGGGTGATCATTCTGATCGGAATAATGCTTATTGCCAATACCACTGAATCCGTGATCGGCATCGGTATCTGCAAAAAGGCCGAGATGGCATGTAATACTACCGCTTTTTGGATCAAAGCCGGTGGAACTCTGGCTGTTGTGGGAGGCCTTTTAGATATTTTCGCCAATAGGACTAATACCCATAAACTGACTCTGTAAGCTGATTCCGCTCCCCATGGGGAGAGCATCCTCATGCTTGGGGAGCAAGAAGGGAGCCCATGTATATGCAGTCCGGTCAGGCCCAAAAAATAGCCAGGCAGGAAATGAAAGACGGTAATAATTGCTGCCAGTCCGTAATTATCGCCGCCTGTCAGATTTGGGATATAGACATCCCGGAAGGCCTTATAGACGCCGCCTCGCTTTTCGGCGCGGGAATGCATTCAGGATGTTCCTGCGGAGCCATGACCGGCATGATCATTGCGTCCGGTTTAAAGGCCCGCAAGCGGCCTGATGTGAAAGCGGAGCAAATTGCCAGCCAGGTGCATGACAGATTTAAGGCGGCCTTTGGGGCAACCTGCTGCCGGGCTATAAAGAAAAAAAGGAATCCATGGGAGAGGATCGGCAACCGGGCCTGCATTGAGCTTACCGGCCAGGCCGCCGCAATTTTAATTGAACTCTGGGAGGAGTACGGGGAACATGGACCAGCAGCGAATATCGGTGATCATCCCCACACTCAATGAAGAAGCGGCCTTGCCCGGATTAATACAATGTTTGTCCAGCCAGCCGGATGTGCAAATCATTGTCAGCGACGGAGGGAGCAGCGACCAGACCCTGGATATTTGCCGGGAATACGGGGTAATGACGGCCAGCGGCCCGCCGGGAAGAGGCCGGCAATTAAACCGCGGCGCATCTCTGGCCCAAGCCCCGGTCATGCTGTTTTTGCACGCCGATTCCCGAATCGGGCCGGTCTTTCTCAAGGAATTGAGGGAAGTGATAAGGGCCGGGGGTAGATGGGGTTGCGCTACTCTGGAATTCGATGCGAACGCCTTATTCTACCGATGCCTGTCCCGGTTTTCCAACCTCCGCGCGCGCCTGTTGAATAGCTGTTACGGAGATCAGGCCATTTACTGCCGCAGCGATTTCTATCGCGAGCTAGGCGGCTATCCCGACTGGCCCCTTTTCGAGGATGTCGAGTTTTCCAGGCGGGCCCGTTTGCGGAGCGGCGCTGTTATACTGGCCGCCAAGGTTATCAGCAGTTCCCGGCGCTTTGAGGAACACGGACGGTGGAAATCCCTGCTTCTCATGCAGCGGATAAAACTGCTCTATACCCTCGGGGTGTCGCCGCAAAAACTGTCCCGCTTATACCGGAACAAGAGGGGAGTAAAGAGTGCGAACCGCTATAGTAATGATGACTAAGCTGCCCATACCCGGTTTTTGCAAAAACCGCTTGCACGAAGTCCTGGACGTGCATGAAAGCGCTGAATTTCAGCGCCGCTGCATCAAGGATTTAGCAGCCCTGATCCGGGAGTCAGGACTGCCCTTATATATCCACTACGCCAGCCCGGGAGAATACGAACCCGCGGAAAAGCTGGGGGATGTTCCATATATTCCGCAAAAAGGCGGGGATTTGGGGGAAAGGATGTATCATGCCGTTCAGCAAACCCTATTGGACTATGCGGCGGTTATTGTCATCGGCAGCGATCTGCCCGATCTGGGCTCCGGCGTCTTGCAGCAGGTTGTCACGGAATTAGAGCATTCGGACCTGGTTTTAGGTCCCTGCCGGGACGGCGGCTATTACCTGCTGGGAACCAAAAGGGGGCATCCCGAGGTTTTCAGGGGAATAAGCTGGAGCAGCCCGCTGGTTCTGGAACAGACGCTAAAAAAGAGCGAGCAGGCCGGTCTCAGCGATTGTCTGTTGGAAACCCGCCAGGATATTGATACCTGGAGCGACCTGGTCGATTATTATTATCGCAACCAGGGAGTCAGCAAATCGGCTGCCTATGCCTATGCTGAACGGCTGGTAACAAAATACCTCCCGGCAATAATGGCGCCTGACATCAATAAATAAGCCAATATGCGCTTGCAAGCGGATCACAATCATTCAAAAAACACTTAAGGAGGACCTGACGATGAAAAAAAGCTGGTGGAATAGTTGGTGGTTTAAATTATTACTCATCATAGTACCTATCCTTCTATACTTTTTAGTCCCCTTTTTTAAGAACGGGATCAATGAAGCGGCCGGAACGCTGTCTAAAGTCAACGTTCAGGCCGCCAAAGAGTATATACTGTCCTTCGGGATCTGGGCTCCGGTGGTCTCGTTTTTGCTCATGGTCCTGCAATCAGTGGCTGCTCCGCTTCCGGCCTTTATCATCACCTTTGCCAACGCCGGTCTGTTTGGCTGGGTCAAAGGCGCGATTTTATCCTGGTCCAGCGCCATGGCCGGCGCCGCTCTCTGCTATGCCATCGCCCGGATTTACGGCCGTTCAGTAGTTGAAAAGTTCACCACCCGGGCCGCTCTGCGCGAGGTGGATGTATTTTTTGAGCGCTACGGTAAATGGGCGGTTTTAATAGCCCGGCTCCTGCCTTTTGTGTCATTCGACGTAGTCAGTTACGCAGCCGGCTTAACCTCAATGGGGTTCTGGGAATTTTTCTGGGCAACCGGATTGGGGCAATTACCCGCTACCATAGTATACTCTTACGTGGGTGACATGCTGGTAGGAAGCGTAAAGACGGTTGTCTTTGGATTACTTATGGTGTTTGCCCTGAGCGCATTCGCATTCATGTTTAAACAGATATGGAAGGATAGAACGCAGACCAAGGCCCAGTCTTAATCTCATCGACGCTTCTATACCATTTTGATTCCAGGATTCGTTTAAGCCAAAATAAGATACGTCTTGAATTTATACCTGTTCTATCTGAATGTTAACTTTTAGAGTTAAATGCGCCACGCGCTCAGACAGTAGAATCATTTTTAGGGTATCCACCAATAAAGAAGCCGGCCCGGTAGTCTCTAATTGTAAAGAAAACTTTGTTTCATTTGCTTCGGAATCCCCACCAGCATCGGGCGGGATAAGTATATCATGGTTTTCAGCGCGTAGGTTCCGGGGGGCTCTACCCCTGGTAACGTTCGTTTTCTTTTCCTTGGTTTTTCCAGGCCTTCTATTACCATTGGAAAGACCTAATTTGTTTTGCAGGTTATACAGTTTTGCTCGCGAAATGCCCCATGTCTCAATAATTTCTTTAATACCGACTTCAGTTTTCAATGTCTGCAGAGTGTTTTTTTTCTCTTCTTCAGGTAAATTGTTAAATTCATCTAGAGAAATCATCTTAAACCTCCTCGCCTTTTTCCATTATGTGGTATTTATTTTTTTCTCTAGCACAGATTATACATATTTTCCATTTTAAGGGCAATACAGTTTTATTTAAATTTGCTTAAGTTTGAGGAAAATCCCTAATTAATTTAATTTACATAATGTTTGTCTGGTAAACTAAAGGCAGTCGGTTTTATATTGTGATCAAAATATTTGAAGTTTGCAGTGGTTCTTATCGATAAAGAATTAAGGAGCAAGGCAAAATTACCTGGTTGTCTGCGGAATAATAGTATTTCGTCGGAAAGATGGATTTTCGCATTCCAAAACTTTGGAGGTGATTAAGATTAGCAGTGAGTTCATTTCTATTGGCGAAGTCTTGGCCCATTTAAAAACTGTTTCCCATATTGAGGATAGATCTGAAATTATTCAAGAATTCGTTGATAAGCAGAATAGCAGTACGGGAAATGCTTATGATAGATATCTCGAATACGGGCCGTCAACCTTCATGAATGTTATTACAGAAAATTCAGGTGCTAATAAAGAGTGTATTATGTGGTGTGTCAACCACTATCTTAGCTTAAATAGAAATATCAAGGTTATTGAAAAAGCCAGTCAAGCACTGCATCAGTTCGGAACCGGATGTGGAACATCCGCTGTTTCGTGTGGAATGAGTTCTTTACACAAGGAAATAGAGAAAAGAGTCGCCAAGCTCGTAGGGAAAGAAGAGGCGGTCCTCTTTCCCACCGGCTTTACGGCTAATCTTGCTTCAATTTCTTATCTAACGGGGCGCAACGATCTTATCCTTTTTGACAGAGAGTGTCATTCATCAATGATAAATGGTTTTAGATTATCTAAAGCAAAATCGATCCCATTTAAACATAATGATACTGCTGATTTAGAAATAAAGTTAAAAAGGTATGAAGGTTCATATGAAAATATTTTTGTCGTGGTTGAATCCGCTTATTCAATGAGCGGGGATTTATCTCCGCTAAAAGAAATAACCGGTCTAAAAAGATCGCACAAGTTTTATTTATATGTAGATGAAGCACATACGTTTGGCTTCTATGGGGAAAGGGGACAGGGATATTGTTACGAACAAGGTGTAACTGATGATGTAGATTTTCTCATGTCAACTTTATCTAAAGCTACATCTTCTATTGGAGGTTTCCTGGCATCTAAACATAAATATTGCGCCCTGATCAGATGGTCTGACCCCTATATGTTTCAAGCCTGTTTAACGCAAGTTGATGCAGCTATCATTCTCGCCTGCCTTGATGAAATAGAAAATAATCCCTGGATGATTAAAGAACTTCATGCTAAAAACCAGTACATGCGTGATTTATTAATATCAAAGAATTTTAATCTTGGAGATAGTAAAAGTCCTATAATTCCAATAATGATTCCCGATCACCTTAAATTAATTCTGGTTGTTAATGAACTTTATCAGGAAGGTATTTATTCAACCCCGATTGTTTATCCTGCAGTCAATAAAGATGAAGGAAGAATACGGCTTATTTTAAATTATGCGCATACCAAGGAACAAATAGATTATACGGTTGAGACTTTAGAAAAAATATGTAATAAACACAATGTACCCTGTTTTTTGGGCGCGCGTTAAAATTATGTATATACTAAACGTCAGATGCAATTAATTTATATTCATCGTGTCGGATAAGGGACTGCCAACAAACATTCCAGTACTCTGGGGCCGCCGCATTGTTTTCCTTATTACATCAAACAGGAATACTTGGATATATGTCGAATTAACTCGATAACCAGTTTTAACCTGCTTTTGGTTACTCTGGTGTTATCATAATTACGAAAAAACATGGAGTACAAATGCGGCTGCATCCATTGAGTTTAAGTTTCCTAGACTCAGAGTTAGAGAGCGAATTTAAGAGCTACTACGATTATGATACGAGGATATTTAATCGAATTGGTATTGGACTTTCCTTTCTGGGTTGGTTCGTTCTGAATATATTCTGTTATTTATTTTTCCCTCAGAATTTTCTGCACATGACGGTGGCCTTATTTGTTTTCCTTTACCCGCTTTTTACCGTTATCCTGGTAATAACCTCATCTCCACGCTATGTACAGTATTATCAGCCCTTAACTGCTCTGGCCAACGGCCTGGCCGGGTTTTGCTTTATTTATGTGGGTAGTTATGAATTACACAGTGATATTCTAACTATTTGCGGCATAATTGCTGTTATTATATTTGCCTTCTTTATTTTGCACCTCAGATTTAAGATTGCGGTATTTACTACTCTTATCTATGTTACTGCTTACCAGATTTCCGTGCTGCTGCCATTAGGCCATATAAACAACAATATCGCCATGCTATCCGTTATAGTGTGGTTGATTGAAACTGTATGCATCGTAGGCGGCAATATATGGGAACGAGCCTCCCGTACGATGTTTTACCAAAATAAAATAATTAAACAGCAGCAACAAATTGCGGAGGAGGCAACCAGGGCCAAAAGCGAGTTTCTGGCTAACATGAGCCACGAAATCCGTACGCCTATGAATGCGATTATAGGGATGGCATACCTGACCTTGCAGACTGATTTAAGCACTCAACAACGGGATTATATCGATAAAATCCAATCCTCTGCTCAGACCTTGTTGGGGATTATCAATGACATTCTGGATTTTTCCAAGGTAGAAGCCGGCAAGATGGATATTGAAGTGGTCGATTTCAATTTGGATGGAACCCTTACCAATCTGGCCAACCTGTTAAACATGGATGCCTGCCAGAAAGGAATAGAACTGCTCTTTCAATACACCGCCGAGGTTCCGCAAAAGTTGAAGGGAGATCCGCTCCGTTTGGGACAAATCCTGACCAATTTAACCAGTAACGCTATCAAGTTTACAGACCAGGGTGAAATTATAGTCAAAATTGAAGTTTTGCTCAAAGATGAGCAAGCGGTGACCCTGCAGTTTTCGGTTAGTGATACCGGTATCGGCATGACCGAAGAGCAGCAAAACAAGCTGTTTCAGGCCTTTAGCCAGGTTGACGCTTCCACCACTCGCAAATATGGTGGTACCGGGTTGGGACTGGCTATATGTGAACGGCTGGTAAAACTAATGGGTGGCAGTATATGGGTAGAGAGCGAGCCCCATAAGGGCAGCACCTTTTTCTTTTCAGTTGTATTGGGATACAATCAACCCATTGAAAGCAACCTGACCAGGTTAACCCGACAAAACCATAAAAACATTAAGGTTTTAGTTATCGACGACCATCCTCGGGCAGTGGAGATTTTAACCGATATGCTTGAATCCATGGGTTTTGCAGCTGTGGGCGTTGGCTCCGGGGAGCAGGCACTGGCTGAACTCTATAAAGATCAAGATGATTGTTTCGACTTGGTTCTCATTGATTGGCAAATGCCCGGTATGGATGGATTGGAAACATCCCGCCGGATAAAGACGATGGATGAAATAGGCATAAAACCGGAGGTTATCATGATTTCGGACTGTGATCTATCGGAACTGGCCGACCAGGCCGGTCAATTAGGAATTAATAAATGTCTCGCCAAGCCGGTAACCCAATCCCAACTGTACGATGCGGTAATGGAGATATTCGGTGCGGGCAGGGGCGTATCCTATGCAATTATTCACCAAGGCCTGAATCTAGATAGTTCTAAGGAACTCAGGGGGACCAAAATCTTGTTAGTTGATGATAACGAAATCAATCAACAGGTAGCGCAGGAAATATTGCACCAAATGGGTTTGCACGTAGATGTAGCTGCCAACGGATGGCAGGCACTGGAAATGCTCCAAGCGGATGAATATGACCTGGTGCTGATGGATGTTCAGATGCCCGTGATGGACGGTTATGAAGCCACCCAAAAAATTCGGAGCAATCCTCGCTGGACAAATCTACCGGTGATTGCCATGACCGCCCACGCTATGAGCGAACATCGCGAAAAGAGCCTTCAGGCTGGTATGAACGACCAGATAAACAAACCGGTCAATCCGGATGAGCTTTTTGAAGTTATTTCTAAATATACCAAGACCAGTACTTTAACAAGTTCCGCAGTCGGCCAATTAAAGCAAGAAGGGGATAACCCCGAAGGATTGCCCTGGCCTGACCTACCAGGAATAAACCTTATGGATGGATTAGCCAGGATGAATGGCAACCGCCAATTATATAAGAAGATTCTTCTACAATTTTTTGCGAATAATGTCGATACAGTATATAAAATTAAATTTGCTTTGTCCAAAGGCGATCATAAGACAGCCAGCCTGCTGCTACACACTATAAAAGGCGTGGCTGCCAATTTAGGGGCAGGCCAATTGGCATCCGCCGCTGCCGAACTAGAGGCGTCGCTTATACAAAGGGGTATCGATGTTAACAATGTTTTGCTGAAAAATTTTATCGAATCCCTTACCTCGGTTATAGCGGGAATAAAATCATTTGAAGAAATATTTGCTTCCGAACCGAACGGAAACCAGCCGGAGCCAATTATCGCAGATATCAATGTTGATATTGTTCGGCCGCTTATGATAACTTTAGCCCGTCTGCTTGAAAGCGGCTCAATAAAGTCCGTGCAGCAGCTTGATGTTTTAGGCAGTTATTTAACCAATACCAGAGTAAATATACAGTTTCAACAGCTCAGGAAATCCGTGGATATCTTTGATATGGACCGGGCTTTAGATCAATTAAAAGAGATTGCCGCGGCCCTGGAGATTTCTTTATAAATTAGGAAAGAGAAAAGTAGGACAGAAATATGACTTTATTTACTGAACAACCAAGGGTACTAATTGTCGATGATACACTGGAAAATATTAATATCTTGATGAGTATCTTGATGGATCAATACGAAGTGTCGGTAGCGACCAATGGAGAGAAGGCCTTGAAAATAGCAGCTATGGAGGATCCGTCCATCGACTTGATTTTGCTTGACATCGTGATGCCGGAAATGGATGGCTATGAAGTATGCGCTAAACTGAAGGCGAACCAGAAAACTGCCAATATTCCAGTTATTTTTGTAACGGCTTTAACGGCCGAGGAAAATGAAGCCCAGGGTTTGGAATTAGGTGCTGTCGATTATATTACCAAACCGTTTAATCCAGCATTGGTTAGAGCCGGGGTAAAAAATCACCTGGAATTGAAAAACTATAGAGATAAACTTGAAGAGATGGTGCGGGAAAAAACCAGTGAACTGATAATAACCCGTGATGTCGCGATTGAAACTCTCGGTTGTTTGGCTGAATACCGTCATCTGGAAACGGGCAGCCATATTAAGCGCACCATGAATTATGTGCGTTTCCTGGCGGAAAAACTCAAAGAGCATCCCCATTTTAAAGACTTTCTGAATGATGAGATAATTGAACACCTCTGGAAATCGGCCCCGTTACATGATATCGGGAAAGTGGGAGTGCCGGATAATATACTCATGAAACCCGGCGAGTTGACACCGGAGGAGTTTATCGAAATGCAAAGGCATGCCATCTATGGACGTGATGCACTTTCTTATTCCACATCGAAACTGGGCCCGAATTCATTCCTTAAGATAGCCCAGGAGATGGCTTATACGCATCATGAAAAATGGGATGGTTCAGGCTATCCACAAGGTCTTAAAGGTCTTGAAATTCCCATTTCAGGACGGCTGATGGCAGTGGCCGATGTATATGACGCCTTAATTACCTCGCGCATATATAAACCCGCCCTGTCCCATGGCGATGCTGTTGAAATAATCAGAAACAGCAGTGGAACCGCTTTTGACCCCGAAATTGTAAAGATCTTTCTTCAATTTGAGGACCATTTCCGTCGTATTGCTCTGGAATTCTCAGATGAAGGATAACCCATTCGAAGTATAAATATAACCGGAAAAACCCTGACCAGGGTTTTTCTGGCCAGAGCTTTTAGCCTTTGACAAAAACTACGTTGATGGCCTTAATCAAAGCCGTCACTGTATCACCTTCAGCAAAGGCAGCTTCTTCTAATGATTCTCGCGTCATCACGGACGTGATCTCGGTGTCACCCATTCACATTGATACCTGGGCCATAACACCGTCAGCTCTTATTTTTCAAACCCGTCCTTGTAGTCTATTGCGTACTCCCGCTTCCATCATTGCTGGACCTCCCTTGCGGTATTTATGCATAGTTTTCTACATATCCTTAAAAATATTCGATAGCAGGGCATTACCAAAAGTATCTCTCCTTCGTCCTTTAGACGTTTAAGTTGGACATATGTGGTGCCATGGCTTACAATTTATATATGACTACATTAACCACATTTACAGTGCGAAAGGTGCGTATTTAAATGACTAAAATGATTGTGGGAATTAGAGAAGCGAAAATGAACCTGAGCCGCTTACTGAAAGAAGTGCAGAAAGGGGCTGAGATAACTATTAGCGACCGGGGAGTTCAAATAGCCAGATTGATTCCCATCGAACAGGATTCACTTCCTTTAGAAAAAAGGATAGAAAACCTGGAAAGAAACGGACTGCTGGATCCACCTCCCAAGAATTCCCGCCTGCTTCCGCCACCGCTGCCGCTGGATGAAGGATTAGCCCAAAAGTTCTTACAGGAGGATCGGGACTGATGACAGAAAAACCAGTCCTTTATTGGGATACATCAGCCATTGTCTCCGCACTATTTAAAGATGTTCACAGTCCGGCGGCCTGGAACTGGTCAAGACGGGAAGGCTTACATCTGTTGTCCTCACTGGCGATAGCAGAAACATATGCGGTGATCAACCGGATTGACAGAGAGAGAGCCTTGCCGGAAATACTGGTTAAAGCTGCTATTGAATCCTTCGAACAAGGTCCCTGGCATTCTATCAATATGAATCCGGACAAGAATCAGATTACACGATTGAGCAGTAAATGGCCATTGCGGGGTGCTGATTTGTGGCATTTGGCCATGGCCTGCACATTAAGAAACAGCCTTCCAGAAATAAGCTTTCTTACCTTCGACCAGCGCCTGGCAATTGCTGCTCGGGGAGAAGCACTACATATCGATTCGACAAATAATAAATCACTCTAAAAAGAAGCCGATGATGGAGTCTGGCCATTTTCACAGTGAAGCAAGAGCCATAAGGATCCATCCCTATGGCTCTCAGACCGTCGACAAAAGTACCACGAGTACTTCACAGATGCTCCCATTGGCCGCAATTAAGGTTGCGGACTTGGTCAATAAACTAAGAGGTGATAGAAACCTGTTGTATATGATTTATAGATCAAAGTAAAGGTGATATTCATAGGGATGGGGGCGTAATCTTACCGCGTCAATCTCATTTTCCTTCTTATAGCTAATCCAAACATCCAACAAGTCCTGAGTGAATACTCCGCCTTTGAGCAGGAAGTCATGGTCTTCTTCCAGTGCTGCAATAGCCTCATCCAGCGACGCGGGAACGGTAGCTAAACCGTTGCCTTCCAATTCATAGATATTTTTGTCCAGTGGATTACCGGGATCAATCTGGTTTTCAATACCGTCCAAACCGGCCATCAGTAATGCCGAGAAAGAAAGATAGGGATTGCATGTGCAATCGGGCGGTCTAAATTCAATACGCTTGCTCTTGGGATTGTCAGTGTACATCGGAATTCGAACCGCAGCACTGCGGTTGCGCATGGAATACACCAGGTTGACCGGCGCTTCATAGCCGGGCACCAAACGCTTATACGAATTGGTAGTAGGAGCGCAAAAAGCCATCAGAGCTTTGGCATGTTTTAATAAACCACCAATATAATATTTGGCTAACTGACTGAGCAGGGCATAACCATCGGGATCAAAGAAGAGATTGTCGCCGTTTTTCCATAGCGATTGGTGGGTATGCATACCCGAACCGTTATCCTGGAACAGAGGCTTGGGCATGAAAGTAGCTACTTTTCCGTTTCTCCTGGCAACGTTTTTAATCACATATTTATAAGTCATGCACTTATCAGCCATGCTGACCAGTGACCCAAATTTCATATCGATTTCGGCCTGCCCGCCGCTGGCTACTTCATGATGATGTACTTCTACTGTGATTCCGCAATCTTGTAGCACTTTTACCATTTCACTTCTCAAATCCTGCTGGGAATCATGGGGAGGTACCGGGAAATACCCTTCTTTATAACGGGCTTTGTATCCCAGGTTGGGATTTTCTTCCCGGCCGGTATTCCATTCACCTTCATCTGAATCTACATAATAATAACCATGGTTCACTCCCTGGCTGAAGCGTACATCGTCAAAAATAAAGAACTCCATTTCCGGTCCCCAGTAACTGGTATCCGCAATTCCGGTAGATTTTAAATATTCTTCAGCTTTTTTCGCAACATAGCGAGGATCTCTGGTATAAGGTACTCGGTTAATTGGATCATATATGTCGCAAATTATAGACAGGGTCGGTGCTTTACAAGCTGGATCCATAAATGCTGAACTGGGATCAGGAAACAGTATCATGTCGCTTTCTTGAATAGCCTGAAAACCTCTGATACTTGAACCGTCAAAACCCAGGCCTTCTTTAAATGTATCAAGATCCAATTGATTGGCGGGAACGGAGAAATGCTGCCACAGGCCCGGCAGGTCATTAAACTTTACATCTACAAATTCGATGCCCTTTTCCTTTATCAAGTCTAATATTGCTTCCGGCGTCATTAACAAAGCCCTCCTTTAGGTAGTTTGAAATCTTACCATTTTTGATATTTCACCTGCGCTTTGCATCTTTGCTAAAGCTCCATAGCCCACCTCCTCGATTTTTCCTGATTGTCTCGATAATTTTTTAGATATAAAAAAGCGC
>Ga0247507_100047_pt1 | contig 28899 bp, 17 predicted proteins | sample SJ112nscriptome_FD_186104 | JGI IMG/M metagenome (GOLD analysis project Ga0247507, IMG submission 186104) | Metatranscriptome of enriched cultures of PCE-dechlorinating microbial communities from Ithaca, New York, USA - SJ1.12 (Metagenome... ... | reverse complement strand
GAGAAACATACTAATGCAATAATGCGCAAATATCTATGCAAAATGGGCATTCGATAAATCGCCAGCACTCCCATCCGGGACTCTAATTGAACCCATTTATTCATTTAGAATTCTGAGATCTTCTCTCCAGGTATATCCAGACTGCAATGCAATAAACAGAATCGAGCTTCCGCAAACCAAACCAGGTGTCAAGAATTGATTCAGAGCAAAAATCGAATTTATAGAACAGTAAGTCGCCTTAGAGCGCGCTTCGATAGCACTACTGCACCACTTCTGCTTAATTCTGAGCAGCAACAACGATCCGAGCTGTCAAGCACCCGCCAGCTGGAAGGCCATGCAGCGGAGCTCGCAGAACGCCATGAGGTTGACCCCATGCCTGGCAAGGATTTGCTCTTGCCAAGGCTGGCTGAGAACGAAGCGATCCTTCTCAAGGCAAACGAGCTGCTGACCAGAGCGGTGGCGGCGAATCTCAGGATTACGCCTGCCTCAGAGGAGTTTCTGGACAACTTCTATATGATGGAAGAGCAGATTCTCATGGCCAGGCAGCATCTGCCCAAGGGTTATAGCAAAGAGCTGCCACATATGCTTAATGGATCGCTGGCAGGCTACCCGCGCATTTATGATATTGCCAAAGAGCTAATTGCTCGTACCGATGGCCGGGTGGATGCAGAAAGCCTGAAGCGCTTTGTGGATGCTTATCAGACAAAATCAGTTCTAAATCTGGGCGAGCTCTGGGCAGTTGCGATCATGCTCCGCCTGGCATTGATCGAGAACCTGCGAAATATTTCTTTGCGAATCATTCAAGACAGGATCGACCGCGATCTGGCCAATCGCTGGGCGGTTCAGATCATCAAGACGGCAGAGATAGAGCCTAAGGGCTTGATTATTGCAGTGGCTGATCTGGCCCAGTCGGATCCTCCTTTGTCCAGTGCATTTGTAACCGAATTTGCCCAAAGGCTGGAGGGACAGGGACAGGCTATGACTCTCCCTCTATTCTGGATTGAAGAGCGTCTCTCCGAAACAGGAAAGTCAATCGGACATCTGGTCCAGGAGGATATAAAGCAGGCGCCTGCTGATAAGGTCTCCATTGCTAATAGCATCGCAAGCTTTCGTTTTCTTGACTCCATGGACTGGAAACGATTTGTAGAGGGAACGAGCGTTGTCGAGAAGGCACTCCGCTCCGATCCTGCAGGCACATATGACAAGATGGATTTTGCTACGCGGGATCGCTACCGTCATGCAGTGGAGAGCATTGCAAAGCGCAGCCTGCTGACTGAAGAAGATGTCGCCAATAAAGCAGCAAATCTGGCCCGGGAGAGTGCCACGGCCAGGGGTATCGACGATAGAAGTGCGCATGTTGGCTTCTATCTGATCGACAAGGGCCTGCCTTATCTGGAGAGAGAGGCGGATTTGAGCCTGTCCTTAATCGAGTCCTTCAACAGTACCATGCTCAGGTTCCCTCTGCTCTTCTATATCGGCGCCATAGCTCTTATTACTGCACTCATCATGATCACAGTACTGACACATGCTCATACCCTTGGATCACTCGGATGGCTGCAAATCCTGGCTTTTATTCTGCTGGTGATCTGCATAAGCAGTCCTGTAGTAGGGCTGGTTAACTGGCTGGCAACAATGGTTGTCCGTCCACATGCTCTGCCTAGAATGGACTTCTCCTCAGCAATTCCCGATGAGATGCGGACACTGGTGGTGGTACCATCAGTTCTGTCCAGTCCTGAAAAGATCGATGACCTGCTGGAGGGGCTTGAGATCAGATACCTGGCAAACCGGGATCACAACCTTCACTTCGGCCTCTTGACCGACCTGGTCGATGCCAAGCAGGAGATTATGCCAGAGGATGAGCACCTGCTGCAGAGGGCCCGCCAGGGAATCGAGGCGCTCAATGAAAGGTACCATGAGAGCATCTTCTTTCTCTTTCCCCGTTTGCGCAGGTGGGACTCTGAGGAGGAGATCTGGCGGGGCTATGAGAGAAAGAGAGGCATACTCGAGGAGCTAAACTTTTTATTGCGAGGCGGATCCGAAAACAGCTTTTCTGTGATAACAGGCGACGTATCAATCCTCCCCGGAGTAAAATATGTCATTACAGTTGATGAAGATACCATGATGCCATTCGAATCCGCCCGGATTCTTGTGGAGACCATGGCCCATCCCCTCAACCACCCCAGATTCGATAAGGATAAGCGATATGTCGTCGAAGGCTACAGTATACTCCATCCTCGCCTGAGCTCAGGCATGAATGAAGCAGAAAAATCGCGGTTTGTGAAGCTCTTTGGAGGAGAGCCGGGAATTGATCCCTACACCCGAGAGGTCTCGGACGTCTACCAGGACATCTTCGGGGAAGGATCATTTACTGGAAAGGGGATCTACGACGTGGATGCTTTCTCCCAGTCACTAGGCGGACGCTTTCCAGAGAATCTGATCCTGAGCCATGATCTTCTGGAGGGAAGCTACGCCAGAGCGGCACTGGTCAGCGACGTCCAGTTCTATGAGGACTATCCTTACCATTACGCCTCAGACGTTAGCCGGCGGCATAGATGGATCCGGGGAGACTGGCAGATTGCCAGCTGGCTTCTCACGCGCGTGCCAGGTCCAGGTGGCATGGTCATGGACAATCCAATCTCAGGGCTATCCCGATGGAAGATCTTCGATAACCTCAGGCGAAGTCTGGTGGCGCCTGCCCAGATCTCTTTGCTGCTCTTGGCATGGGTAGCCCTTCAGCACCCCATCTTCTGGACCTCTATGGTAGTAGGAGCAGTTCTTGCTCTGCCTGTGCTGGCTTCCATCAGAACTATATTGAGCAAGTCAGAAGGGCTCTTTTTATACAAGCATCTGCATTATGCGGGGAGGGCAATTGCCAGATATCTGGCACAGGCAACTCTCAGCCTGATATTTCTGCCTTTTGAGGCATACTTCAGCCTTGATGCTGTTGTGCGCACCGGAGGGCGGATGCTATTCACCCATAAGCGACTCCTGGAATGGAACACCTCAGGCAGCGCCCAAAACCGCAGCCAGAGCAATTTGAGTGGATTCTACAGATCGATGTGGATAGCCCCGGCAGTAGCTATCAGCCTGATATCTTATCTCGCGTTTTGGCGTCCTGGTCTGCTGAGCACTAGCTGGCCGCTGCTGGCATCCTGGATCCTCGCCCCTGTTGTTGCCTGGTGGATAAGCCTACCCCTGGATACGCCCAGGGCAGAATTGAGCCCAGATCAGACGCTCTTTTTGCGCAAGCTTTCCAGAAGGACGTGGAGGTTCTTTGAGACATTCGTTACGCCTAAAAGCCACTGGCTTCCGCCGGACAACTATCAAGAGAATCCGCGCTCTGTGGTGGCGAATGGCACCTCGCCTACGAATATGGGATTGTCACTGCTAGCGAACCTGACAGCATACGATTTCGGCTATATCTCTGCGGGAAGGCTGATAAGGCGGAATGCTAGTGCCCTGAATACAATGAAAAACCTGGAACGGTTTCAGGGTCATTTTTATAATTGGTATGATATTAAAAAATTAAAGCCGATGATGCCCAGATATATCTCAACTGTTGATAGCGGTAACCTGGCGGGTCATCTCTTGACCTTAGAGCAGGGCCAGCTCGAGCTAATAGATCAGAAAATTCTGTCAGATCGTGCATTTTGCGGTCTGGAGGATACTCTGCAGATATTGAAGGATGCAGCCACCAGGGGCGGCGAGTCAGCAGAGGACCAGAAGCGAATTGCACCATTCCAAGTGCTCGAACAGATTGATCGATTCAAATCTGAGATTCATTCGCCCCCAGAGAACCTTTCTGCGGCCTGGCAGTTGCTGGACCGGCAAGCAAAAGCAACGGCATCGATGATAAGCCTTATTGAGCGAGAAGAGAATAGCGATCTGTTGTGGTGGGCTAGAGCTTACAAGCGGCAGCTCCGGGATCATAAGAGTGATCTGATCTATCTTGCCCCCTGGCTCATGCTGCCCATCTGGATACTGGAGCATCCAATTCCCGGGGAAATCCCGGAGCATGAATCAAATGAGCTGGCGGGAAAGAGAAGCGAGCTGGAAGCTGAGCTTCTCGGACATAACTATATTCCATCTTTAGGAGAGGTCCCAGAAGTGTCAGAAAAGGTGGCAGGCGTTATAGATCAGATCAGCAGGTGCTTTGTAGAAGACTGCCAGGAGGAACGAGATTGGCTAGAGGAGCTGAGGTCAAAGACAACTGACGCCAGGAGGCGTGCAGACGAGAGAATTGCGTCTATTGAATGGCTTGCTCAGACCTGCGGCGAACTGGCAGAAATAAAATATGATTTCCTCTTCAATAACTCGCGTCGGCTTCTTTCTATCGGCTATAATATCGAGAACTTAGAGCTTGATGAGAGCTGCTACGACCTCTTAGCATCCGAGGCCAGACTATGCAGCTATGTGGCCATTGCCCAGGGTCAGCTCCGACAGGAGCACTGGTTTGCTCTGGGTCGCATGCTCACCATAGCAGGGGGAGATTTCGCTCTGCTTTCCTGGGGTGGGACAATGTTTGAGTATCTCATGCCGCTACTGATTATGCCAACTTATGGAAACACCCTTCTTGATCAGACCTGCATATCGATAGTCAAGCGGCAGATCGAATATGGACAACAACGAAAAGTTCCCTGGGGCATCTCAGAATCTGGCTATAGTGTCGTAGATGTCAATCAGATCTATCAATACAGGGCTTTCGGAGTCCCGGGCCTTGGACTGAAACGTGGGCTGGCCAACGACCTGGTAGTAGCGCCTTATGCCTCCGCCATGGCTCTGATGGTCCTTCCTCAAGAGAGCTGCGTCAATCTGAAGCGTTTGGCAGATGAGGGTTATCTGGGAGAATATGGCTTTTATGAAGCTATCGATTATACCCCATCCCGTCTGGCCCAGCATCAGAGAAGCGCAATAGTCCAGTCCTTCATGTCTCACCATCAAGGGATGAGCCTTCTCTCTTTGGCTTATGTCCTGTTGGACCGCCCAATGCAAAGAAGATTCATGGCCAATCCCATCTTCCAGGCTGCAGATCTGCTTCTTCAGGAAAAGATTCCTCTGGCCAAGGCATTTTATCCTCATGCTGCAGAGGCATCGTCATCAATCTGGAGGGCGGGCATGCTTGAGCGCAAAGGCTCTGTGCGCGTCTTCAGTGATCCGAGCAGTGCCTTTCCCAATGTGCATCTTCTCTCCAATGGCAACTACAACGTGATGATCACCGGTTCTGGCGCAGGCATTAGCCGGTGGAAGGATATTGCAGTCACCCGCTGGCATGGCGATGCTACCCTGGATAATGAGGGACAGTTCTTCTATATCCGTGACCTGGAGAACAATGATTTCTGGTCGGCAGGATATCAGCCTGCATGCAGAGATTCAAGGACTTATCAGGTCATATTCGAGGGATCGAAGGCAGAGATTCGGTCAATGATTTGGGGGATTGATGCCCGTAGCGAAATTGTAGTCTCGCCTGAGGACGACGTTGAGTTAAGGACCATAAGTCTCACCAACCGTTCATCTGCAAAGCGGAAGATTGAGCTGACAAGCTATGCAGAGGTCGTTCTTACGGCCCTAGCCGCTGACGCGACTCATCCTGCTTTCAGCAACCTATTCGTGGAGACGAAGATCCTGCCCAAAAATTCTGCTATCCTGTGCACTCGACGACCGAGGTCTGAGGATGAGAAGACGCCCTGGATGTTGCATATGATGGCGTCGAAGAATGTTGCCGATGATTCAATCTCTTTTGAGACGGATAGGTCCAGGTTCATAGGCAGAGGAAGAGACGTCGCCGATCCTGTGGCAATGACAGGAACGGCGAGTCTATCAAATAGCGAGGGCCCCGTCCTGGATCCGATAGTCTCCATCAGGTGCATAGTTTCGATAGATCCAGGCGAGACAATGCGGGTGAACTTCATCACCGGAATTGCAGAGACGGAAGATGAAGCCATTAAGCTGATCGAAAAATACCATGACGTACGAATGGCCGAGCGCGTACATAATCTGGCCTGGACCCACAATCAAATGATCATGCAGCAGCTCAACATATCAGATGGCGACGTTCACCTTTATATGCGCCTTGCCAGCGCAATAATCTATCCCAACTCAAACTGGCGGGCAGGCTCGGGCGTCCTCATGAAAAACCAGCTTGGCCAGTCAGGCCTGTGGGCTTTTGGCATATCAGGCGATTTCCCAATTGTCCTCCTTCGGATCACAGATCGGTCTAATATCAATCTCGCCCGTGAGTTCCTGAGGGCTCATGCCTACTGGCAGATGATGGGGATTGTCGTGGATCTGGTGATCTGGAATGAGGATAGCTCGGGATATCGGCAGGAGCTTTATGATGAAATTATGGGTCTGATCTCCGTCAGCACAAGTGCATTTGATCCGAAGCGATTTGGTGGAGTTTATGTAATACAAGATGACCAGGTATCTGAAGAGGCCGGAGTCCTGATGGAGGCCGTGGCCAGTGCCATATTCACCGATTATCGGGGAACATTCGAAGAGCAGCTCAAACGCGAAAGGAGACCACGCGCGCCGGTGCCTCTCTTAAAGCCAGAAAAAACCTTGAAGGTCGAGACCTACAGGCCGATTGAATCTACAGGCCAAGACCTCATCTTCTTTAATGGTCTTGGTGGTTTCACAAAGGATGGACGCGAATATATAATCCGCTTAGCTCCGGGGGAAGTCACACCTGCCCCCTGGTCGAATGTGATAGCAAATCACAATTTTGGAACGGTAATATCCGAGTGCGGCAGCTCTTATACCTGGTCAGAAAACTCTCAGCAGTTCCGTCTGACCCCCTGGTACAACGATCCTGTAAGCGATCATAGCGGCGAAGCGCTATACATTCGAGATGAGTTGAGTGGAGATTTCTGGTCTCCTTCCGCACTTCCTGCTCGGGGCAAGACGCCTTATACCTGCAGGCACGGCTTTGGCTACAGCGTCTTCGAGCATAAAGAGTTCGGAATTGCATCCGAGCTGTGGGTATATGTGGCAATGGACGCACCAGTCAAGTTTTGCCGGCTTGTTGTTCGCAATGAATCCGGCATCTTCCGCCAGCTTTCCCTGACCTGTTACATCGAGCAGGTCTTGGGAGACCTGCGTTCCAAGACCGGAATGCATGTGGTCACAGAGATCGATCCAAGGACCGGTGCCCTATTTTCTAGAAACCCGTTCAATACGGATTTCCCGGGAAGAATCGTCTTCTTAGATGTGAATACGAAAATCAACAGCTTCACTGGCGACCGGACTGAGTTCCTGGGAAAGAACGGCAGCATGACCAGGCCAGCTGCGTTAGCCAGAGAGACGCTATCTAACCGGATTGGTGCGGCCATGGACCCCTGTGCAGCAATTCAGGTCAGAATAGATCTGCAGGATAAAGAGGATGTCGAGATCATATTTACCTGTGGAGCTGGGCAGAATGTGGAAGATGCACGCAGTCTGGTCAAACGTTTTCGAGGATCGGCTTCCGCTCGCACCGCTCTCGAGCAGGTTTGGAGCTACTGGAATCATACCCTTGGCGTGGTGCACGTGGAGACGGAAGATAAAGCTCTTGATGTGCTCACCAATGGCTGGCTCCTCTACCAGACACTATCTTGCCGCATGTGGGCGCGAACCGGATACTACCAGTCGAGCGGAGCCTATGGCTTCCGGGATCAGCTTCAGGATTCAATGGCTCTCATCTATGCAGAGCCGGAAATTTTCCGTGAGCATCTACTGCGCTGTGCTTCCCATCAGTTCGTGGAAGGAGATGTTTTGCACTGGTGGCACCCACCATTTGAACGGGGAGTGCGCACGCACAGTTCTGATGATCGCCTCTGGCTGCCGCTGGCAGCTCATCGCTACGTAACGACAACAGGAGATGTTGGTGTGCTTAACGAAAGCACCCACTTCATTACGGGTGGGCTCTTAGCTCCCGATGAAGACTCCTGCTACCACCTGCCTGCCAGGTCTGCGGAATCGGGCACTCTTTATGAGCACTGCGTCAGATCCATCAAGCGCAGTCTGCAGTTTGGCCGGCACGGCCTGCCTCTAATGGGAACGGGCGACTGGAACGATGGCATGAATCACGTAGGCTACCAGGGATTGGGCGAAAGCGTCTGGAATGCTTTCTTCCTATACGATGTGCTCGCAAAGTTCAAGGATATTGCCCATCTCTTTGGCGATTCCGCCTTTGCTGAGCTTTGTGCAAGCGAGGCTGCAACTCTGCGGGAGAATATCAGGCAGAGCGGCTGGGATGGCCATTGGTACCTGCGGGCATACTTCGACAATGGAGATCCACTCGGGTCCATTGCCAATGAGGAGTGCCAGATAGATTCAATCCCCCAGAGCTGGTCGGTTCTATCCGGGGCGGGAGACCCAGAAAGATCAAGGGAAGCAATGGAGGAAGTGGATCATAGACTGGTCAACAGGGACAATTCTGTGATACAGCTTTTGCAGCCACCATTTGATAGGTCCAGCTTGAATCCCGGATATATCAAAGGATATCTTCCAGGTGTGAGAGAGAATGGCGGGCAGTATACCCATGCCGCCATATGGGTGATTATGGCTTTTGCCTCTTTGGGCGACAGCGCCCGGGCCTGGGAGCTGTTGGATCTGATCAATCCGGTGATGCATGGCTCGACCCCAAATCAGGTGGCAATTTACCGGGTTGAGCCTTATATCGTGGCAGCAGATATCTGTGCTCTCCCTCCGAATGCAGGGAGGGGAGGATGGACATGGTACACAGGTGCTTCTGGCTGGATGTACCGCCTCATATTGGAATCACTGCTCGGTATAACCTTGGAAGTGGACAGGCTGCGATTTCAGCCCTGCATTCCCGACGACTGGAAATCCTTCAAAGTACATTATCATTATCGTGAGACATTCTATCATATCACTGTTATGCGGATTGGATCCGCGGAAGAAGTGACTGTGGATGGGATTATACAGACCGATGGGACTGTACACCTCGTTGACGATAAAAAAGAGCATTTAGTGGAGGTAAGGATAAGCTAGTGAGAGATAGGATCTTCATCCTCCCTTCATCTTCAAAAGATCAGTATTTTTATCCCCATAACCGTAGCAGTCACAATACTGGCTGCGATCAATATTCCTGTCGCAACGGCAGCAAGGGCGGGCAGGAACCGGAAGCCCAGGAGGAAGGCAATAGCACAGCCAGTCCAGGCCCCAGTCATAGGAAGGGGTATGGCCACGAAGATGATCAGGGCGATCAATCCAAAGTTCTCATGCTTTTGAATATACTTGCTGCGGGTGCGAGCGAATAGCCAGGTGAAGAATCTATCTCCAATGGTATAACGCCGCAGGTAATCGGATACAGGACCCAGAAATAGAAGCAGAGGAACCACGGGAAGGAGGTTTCCCAGGACGGATATGAGAAATGCCTGGTACCATGAGTATCCGTAATATCCAATGGCTAAAGGTATGGCTCCCCGAACCTCGGATACTGGAAGAGCGGCCACCATGAGAGTGACCAGCCACGAGGGAATTATGAGAACCATCCGTATTTCCTCAAAAGATTGGCAATGGCAATAGCTTCGGCCTCACCGATATCTTTTCCCTGCTCAGGCGGCATGCTGCTGAAGGTCCTCTTACTCTCCTATAGTTCCTTTGATCTCCACCTTGAAGACGGTCTCCTGGGTGGGTGAGGAGACGGAGATGCTCAGGTCCACGGGGATCTTCCCCAGAGCGATGGAAAGGGGCGCATCCGAGGTGGCGACATTCACCTTCACACCCTGAGATAGCCGGGTGAGGGCGCCGATAATGGACTCAAAGTCCACCGTCTGGGCGACCTCCTTGAGATCCGGGACCACAGTGATTGGAGCCAGCTTGATGGGCTCGACCGCAATGGGGTTTTGAGAGTCGCCTGATATCCGAGCGGATATGGGGCTAGAGCCATCTCCAGCCACCTGAATGCTCAACGCTCCATCCTTTCCCGAGCCCTTGACCTTGGCCACTATGGGGTACTTTTCCTGGTCCTCCGATCCCTGAACAATAGCCCTTGCATCAGCATCTACTTTGAAGCTCACCATCATATCACGGGAAGTGGTTGGATTTTCTCGGATATAAAGGTGGCATAGGCCCAGGCGATGGCTCAGGGCAACAGGCATGTATAATAGCCGGAATATGGCCAGAATTAATGGCCCCGGAGGCGAAAGCCTGATATCTTATGCGACAGTACCTTCCCACTGATGGTTGAAGTAGGATATTTACATATTGATAGTCCCATTGCTGTTATTTCTTCCAATAACCGTCCGGAGACTGACAATGCAGTCGGTTTGATCTTGCTGGATGGCTTCGACCTTGATGTCGTCTCTCCTTCTCAGATCCAATCCCGTCTGAGCGACGTAAAGCAGAGGCTCAGGGAATGGAGGGAGGGCAGGGCTAACTTCCCAGATATCCACGATGGACAGCGCGCAGAAGAAAAAGAGGCAAAAAAACTAAGGCGCGATGCCGCCCTCGGCCTTTGTGCAACATGCTCTGAGGATGGGCCCCTCCTGGACGCGGCGAGAATTGCTGCCCAGAACCTCTGCCTGCTTGAGCTGAAGATGTCCAGCATTCGCGATCCCATCCGGTTGCTGGAGTTGATCCCTATTTTGAAGCGCTCTGGAGTCACCCTATCCCTCAGGATCAGGCCAGAGGATCTCTCCAATACATTGCTGCAAAAGCTCAACGAGAGCGATCTGGACCTGATTCACCTCGACCTGCGCGGCCTTAATGGAGTTAGCCCCAAGCTGGTCAAGAAAGCAGCTGATATTCGCGGTCCGGCGATAATGGCTCTGGCTGATGTGGGAGATTTTGAGGATGCCAGGACCCTCCTGGCGATGGGGGCAGATGTGGTATCTCTGCGCGGAGCCGATCCCGAGTTCGTCCAGTGGCTCGCCGGGGCCATGCTCGAATATGATCTTCTCAGCGGCTGGTGCAACGCCCCCAAGCATATTTGTGCGGGCGGAGACCTGCGCGGCCTGACCTTCTGCTGTCCTCCAGTCAAGAACTGCGCGGTGTTCGGCGCCCTTAAGAGAGCGGGCCTCTCCCCGGAGGAGTTCGTGAACCGGAAGCTCGCTTTTGCCAAAGGAACTCCTCTGGAGAAGGGAGAGGGCACATGCTTTGGAAGCCTGGTCTGGTGCTGCAAGATCAGCAAGCCCTGCTACCTGCGGGACGAGGCGCTATCCAGGGCGAAGCTCTCCGAAAAGGAATACATGGAACTGAAAAAGAAGCTGGCAGAGAAGATCCTGCAAAAGATCCATTGATCACATATGCGCGGGTCATTAGAGAGATCGGATCGAGTGGCACAGTGCGCAGTTCTCGCCATGCTCTTCGAGCTCTCCTCCAGTCCCAAGCCAGGTAATGTCGACCGCTGCCACGATTTTTCTGATATCCGGTTTCATCACTTCCTGACCAGCGCAGTCTCTGCTTATCCCGTCTTCAGGAAGGCGGCGAGTGGCGAAGGAAGCCCCGGGTCACTCATACTGGAAGGGGTGGCAGCCTGGGGGGACTGGAACCTGAGAAGCAACACCCACTTCGGCTCGCTGGTGCTACTGATCCCTCTCGCCCTGGCTGCAGGCCGGATGGCGGGTCATGAACGAGCAGGTCATGAACACGGTCAAGAAACGAAACAGGACGAGAGCCAGGAGAATGGACCGGATGATGGGGTGGATGATGGGGTGGATGATGGGGTGGATGATGGGCTTGAGGAGGAGCTGGCGAGAGTTCTGAGGAGCACCACCGTCCAGGATGCGATAGACTTCTATCGGGCCTTCGATCTGGCGGGAGCAAGAGTAGTGCAGGTCGATGATTTCAGCCTGAAGGATCCGGACTGGGAAAGAAAGCTGATTGATGGCAACCAATCCCTTCTCGAACTGATGAGACTTTCCCTGGATCATGATATCGTTGCTCGCGAATGGGCCACGGACTTTGAGCGATCATTCCAGCTCGCCGGAAGGCTGCGGGAGATGGTATCCATATACGGCCTCAATGATGGCGTGGTCAGGACCTTCCTTGAAGCCCTGGCCGAGGTGCCAGACAGCCTTATATCCGCCAAGTTCGGAAGGGAAAGAGCGGTGGAAGTATCCCGTATGGCTGTAGATGCGCTCCTTGATTCCACCCTGAATAAGGCCAGGAAGATGGATTGCGAATTGAACAACAGGGATATGAATCCGGGCTCTACAGCAGACCTGATTGCGGCATCTTTATTTATCTCTCTTCTGAGGAGATTGCGGTTTTGATCATGTTCTATGGCAAAGAGGCTCTTGATGAGCTGGGAATACTGGAGGGCATAAACGAGATAATTGCCACCACAGAGACAGGTGGCAGAGTAAATGCTGCTCCTTTAGGAATTATCAGGAGTGAGGATAGCCTATATATCCGCTTATTTTTAGGAACTCACACCTATGAGAATATCCTCACCAGGAAATGGTTTGTGGCCAATGTCACCCACGATGCCTGGATCTTCGCGGAGACAGCTTTAGAGGACCTGCCCCAGGAGTACTTCACGCATTGCGATGGCCTGCCGATTCTAAAAGATACTGAGGCCTGGCTGCTATTCAAGTGCGATCCCTTCGCTTCGGATATCATAATCGCCAATATCGAGCCGGTAAAAGGGGAGCTATTGAGAAAGGACTTCCGGGCAGTCAACCGGGGAGCCAACCTGGTAGTAGAAGCAGCGGTAGCTGCCACCAGATATATGTCCCTTCGAAGCGATAATTATTTCGAGGAGTTGATGAAGACCCAGAGGATAATAAACCGCTGCGGCAACCCCAGAGAGAGAGAGGCGATGGAGAGGCTAATGGACCGGATCGATAACTTCGCCCATAAGAGATAGGCGATTAATGATAGAAATTCGATTTCTATGAGTACCCTTGAACGTTTGCCTGTAGGCTGTCAGAGCCTGGACCTCCTTCTGGGCGGAGGATTTGAGTCGGGCATAATCACTGAGCTCTATGGTGAATCGGGATCAGGGAAGAGCAACATCGTCCTGCAGCTGGCGGTGGCTGCGGTGGCCAGGGGCTTTCGGGTGATCTTCATCGATACGGAGGGCTTCTCCGCTGAGAGGTTCAAGCAGATTGCCGGACCTGGTGCTGCAGATATAGCGGCCAAGATAATGATCTTCGAGCCCATGAGCCTCGAGCAGCAGGCAATGGCCATCAGGGAGGCATCAAAGATCGCAGGAAGGGATCTGGGGCTGGTTATTCTTGATTCGGCGACGTCTCTTTACCGCATGCTCCTGGAGGCGGAGGACAGCCGGCCTGCCCGTCGAGCTCTGACCGTCCAGCTCTCGGAGCTGCAGGAGATCGCCCGGAGGCACAGGATTCCTGTGGTCATAACCAATCAGGTCTATACCGATATCGAGAGCAACTCCCTTCGGCCATTAGGCGGCACATATCTGGAGCACATGTGCAAAGCGATAATATTTCTAGAAAAGGCCGGAGAGGGCCTGCGGAGAGCACAGCTGATGAAGCACCGCTCCCTGCCGGAAAATAGAACTGCAGAGTTCCGTCTGACCGCCCGGGGCCTGGAGTAATAGCAGACAAGAGACGGCTAAAGGCGGGCCTTCATGACAAATGCTGCCTCTCCATCGGAGTAGTAAGAGGGACAGATGCCTCTTATCTGAAATCCCAGGTTGGAATAAAGAGATTGAGCCTTCCTGTTGCTGACTCTCACCTCAAGAGTAGCACCCAATGCTCCTAAATTGCGGAAGGACTTGAGGACGGCCAGCATCAGCCTCATGCCTATCCCTCTGCCCTGATATCGCGGCCTTATTGCCAGCCAGAAGACCCGACCTTCGAAGGGAGCATGCTTGAATCCCAGGACGAAGCCTGCCAGTTCCCCGTTCACCTTTGCGGCAAGTGTTGTGGCAGGATGGTACTCGTAAAAAGCGGCGAATATGTTCGGGTCATAGCCTCCAAAGACCTCTCGGTCGATCTCCAGAGCTGCATTTAAATCACTGGCACTCATTCTCCTTATGATCACCGCATCTTTCAGGACCGCTTCTTTTATGCCGTCATCATGCTGCCTTTCGAATAGCTCCTCTGGCCACATTATACCATTGCCTGAGATTTTTCAACGGAAATAGTTTATCCGAAGGAGGTGGCATCTGTTTGTAGAGGAGAGCGCCCACGGAACAGCTTCAATAAGGCAAACGAAGAATCGGATCTCAACTATTTCTGCTCCGGCCGTTGAGTGTTCTTCAGGCACACCGACGGGCCATGCGCTTTATGTACTTCGAGCTAGACTATGGCCGCGATGCCGCAGAAATCATGAAGTACAACAGGAACGGCCAGAATTCCCTGATGATGTTCAAGCTGGGAAGGAAAGGCAATTGGAGCAAAAGCTTCATAGTAATAATTACAGACTCAATCTTTGAGGAGCTGGGGATTTGAAGGACGAGGAGCGAAGTTATCGTGGGCAACTGCATGACGACGCATCTTTTCCGGTGGCAGCAGGACATAAAGAGATGCCAGAAAGCTATGCCGTGTTCATTGGTGAGATCAAAGAACGCATACAGAAGGAACGTTTGCGCGTGGTCATGTCCGCCAACTCCTCGATGGTGCTTCTTTATTGGGACATCGGGCGGACTATCATTGATCGTCAGGAAAAGGAAGGATGGGGGGCAAAGGTCATTGACCGGCTTTCAGCAGATCTGCGAGAGGCATTTCCTGACATGCAGGGGCTATCGCCAAGAAATCTGAAATACATGCGCGCATTTGCTGCTGCGTGGCCCGACCGGGAGATTGTGCAAGAGGTGCTTGCACAAATCACTTGGTATCATAATATTGCTCTTCTGGAAAAGGTAGCAGATTCACAAGTCCGCCTCTGGTATGCGAAGAAAGGACTGGAAGAAGGCTGGAGCCGCAGTGTACTGGTAATGCAGATCGAACGCAAGCTACATGACCGGCAGGGCAAGGCACTAAACAATTTTAACCTCACACTGCTGCCTGGCGATTCCGATATGGCCGCTCAGATATTCAAAGATCCATATCTGTTTGACTTCCTTGGAACTGCCGATCCACGCCGGGAGCGAGAAGTGGAAAAAGGGCTGATAGACCACATCCAGCGCTTCCTCCTGGAGCTTGGAGAAGGATTTGCCTTTGTGGGAAGACAGGTTCACCTCGAATTCGCAACTAAGGACTATTACCTTGACCTATTATTTTATCATCTGAAGTTGCGCTCCTACGTAGTGGTTGAATTGAAATCTGTTTCTTTTGATCCCGGATTTGTGGGAACTCTTAACATGTATCTTTCAGCGGTTGATGATTTGCTCCGCCACCCAGATGATAAACCAAGCATTGGACTCCTGTTATGCCGCAAAGGAAGCAGGATCGAGGTCGAATACGCCCTGCGTGGAATCCAAAAGCCGATGGGTGTTGCAGGCTGGGAGACAAAGCTTGTGAAGACTCTGCCTGAAGAGCTGCAGAGCAAACTGCCAAGCGTGGCCGAGATCGAGGCTGAACTGACCTGGGATGAAAATGAAGGGGCCTGACCTCATGGAAGAGGAACAATCCAGGGGGAGTGCGACCAGCTTCGAAGATCAAGAAATACTTCGAGGAGCTGGGGGTATGAGCTGGCCTCGCAAGAAGCTTGAGTTGCTTGCTGCTGATGAGCCTTACTCTTTTGTTGGGGGTCCGTTTGGCTCGAAACTTACTTCGCGTGATTATTCTGATCAAGGTATTCCTGTGATTCGGGGATCCAATCTAAACAACGGTCGTTTCCTAGATATGAACGAATTCGTTTACGTCTCCGATTCAAAAGTCCGCAAGGACCTATCCGGCAATCTTGCTAAACCAGGTGACTTAGTTTTCACACAGCGTGGTACCCTTGGCCAAGTAGCAATCATTCCAAAAGAAGGTATATCAGATCGATATGTTGTTTCCCAGAGTCAAATGAAGCTGACTGTTGACGACACCAAAGCAGACCAATTCTTTCTGTACTACTATTTTTCCAGCCGTGAAGTCATTGATAGGATTACGAATTTTACGTCCTCATCTGGTGTCCCCCATATCAATCTGACAGTGCTTCGCAATTTTGAGATTCCGGTTCCTCCACTTGAGATCCAGAAGTCAATCGCCTCCATCCTTTCCGCCTATGACGACCTGATCGAGAACAACCGGCGGCGCATACAGCTGCTGGAGCAGGCGGCGCGGCTACTCTACAAGGAGTGGTTCGTGCACCTGCGCTTCCCCGGCCATGAGCACGTCAGGGTTATGGACGGGGTGCCAGAGGGGTGGGAGAGAAAGACCGCATTTGATGAAATGGATATTCTGAGCGGCGGGACACCGAAGACAGGCGTACCGGACTATTGGAATGGCGACATACCTTTCTTCACCCCAAAGGACTCCATGGATTATGCATATGCTCTCGCCACGGAAAAGCGATTAACTGAGGAGGGTCTTCGCAACTGCAACAGCAAGTTATACCCCAAAGACACCATATTTATCACAGCACGGGGGACGGTGGGAAAGATCAATCTCGCCCAGACTGCAATGGCTATGAATCAATCGTGTTATGCTCTGATTGGGAAACCTCCCCTCAATCAATACTACCTATATTTTGCACTCGTTGATGGAGTGGAACAATTCAGGAGTCGTGCGGTTGGAGCGGTGTTTGATGCAATCATTCGCGAGACATTCAATCAGATTCCATTCATTGTTCCCGATGACAAGATCATTCAATCATTCACAGAGCATGTAGTCCCAATAATTAAGCAGATAGATGTTCTATCGACAGAGATAAGAATGCTTACCCAAGCCCGCGACTTGCTATTGCCACGCTTGATGAATGGAGAGATCAAGATATGAGTAAGATAATGCAGATTGAGTCCAATAAAGCGTCAATAAAAAGTTCTTCAGAAGCAACAGAGAAGCAGATACCCAAATCGACTGCTGGTATCTTGAAGTTCCTTGCCCCGTCTCAAATCAATTGGCAGGAGATTCGCCCAGACACAGCTAGAATTTCTGATAAAAATAAGAAAAATGAAATAGATGGTAAGGCCAAAGAAGCTAAAAGAACTCTTGACGAAATGCTTCTTTCTTCTCTCCAGATGTCCAATTTAGTGATATTATCTGGAAGTGGAACATCACTTGGAGATGTCGGTGGCCCTTCCATGAAGGATTTATGGAATTATGCGATAAATAATGAGTTAAATGGGCCTAATGAGAAAGCCATAAAAATTATGAATAAGGTCAATTTTGTTGAGGAGAAGGAAGGTAAAAATATCGAAGCGTTCCTATCTCAATGTGAAGCCTATCTTCAGGTAAAAGAGGACAAGAAGGTACGTGATTTTGTCGAGCATTGCAAAAGAGTCATACTCGATAAATGCAGTGAATTCTTGAAAGATGAAAATGCAGGTGTATGGTTTGACGAAAAACTAGAAGGCCATTGCACCTTTCTGCACCGCCTTTCTCGTCGCAGGGTCCGTGATCCACGTTTAAAGGTATTTACAACCAATTACGACTTATGTTTCGAACGGGCTGCAAGCTTACAAAGCCTTATTATAAATGATGGTTTTTCTTACACCCAGCCACGCATATTTGATCCTCGTTTTTTTGGATATGATACAGTCAGACGCTCGCTAGCAGCCGCTGAACGTGGCGACTATTTAGAAGGTGTCTTTCATCTACTAAAGCTTCACGGATCGGTCAATTGGGCGCGAAGTAGTAATGGTAGGATCGAAGAGAAAAATAATCCGGAACCACCAGAAGCTTGCCTGATTTATCCTGCAAAAGGAAAGTATCAATTATCGTATATTCAGCCTCATCTAGAACTTATCTCCCAATATCTGACGAGTCTACGCGAGCCTAATACGTGCCTAATAGTCACGGGATTTGGATTCAATGATGATCACTTGTCTGAACCCATCCTTGCGGCTGTAAAGATTAATCCCCGACTCCGTCTGATTGTAGTCGATTTCAAGGCAGAGGATTCTATTGAAAAACCATCTGAAGAGACAAGCAGATATTGGAAAGAGTTTTCCACTCTCGCTAAAAACGGGGAAGACATTTGGTTTATCAATGCTTCGTTCAAGGATTTCGCCTCTCTTATCCCTGACCTCCGATCACTCACTACTGCGCAACAGCTGGAGAAAGTGATCAAGAGAAGTTTAGGAGGCGCAAATGAGTGATTTAGATGAACGCCTCCGAAGACTTGCTCAAAAAGGCATCCTACGCCCGGAGCTGCGCGTGGGTGTAGTGTCATTTGTCAAGTCCTATGTCGCTCATATAAATCTTCGTGATGCTGGAAACCCAAGCGGGACACATTTCGAGGGTGGGCGCTACGGGAAAGGTGAAGTAGGTGAGTTTATTTTAGTTGAGGGACAGCGAAGCATTCTCTTGGGAAGGATTATGGAAGTGCGGCTGCCTGACGGGGAACGCCAAATCATTGGTCAGGACTATGCTGGATCTAATGAGTTGGATGCAATCGGCCATATTCAACTGCTAGGATCTATTTCAATGGTAGATTTTCACTTTACTGCAGGTGTCGATACTTATCCGCGTCTTGGGGACCGAGTTTATGCAGCCCCACATCAACTTATTGCCTTGATCCCCTATTTAATGATAAGAACGGGGGATGGCGATACTCCTGTTCAGCTGGAGTTGGGCGCTGTGGGAGATGCGAATGAAAGCAAAGTCAGCATCACGCCGGAAAAGCTATTTGGTCGTCATTGTGCCATCCTCGGCGCCACAGGTGGCGGTAAGAGTTGGACAACGGCACGCATAATTGAAGAATGCATCAAACACAAGGGTAAGATCATCCTCTTGGATGCAACTGGGGAATATGGAGAGTTTAGTGGTGATGAAGTAATGCATTGCTATTTGGGAATGCCTGTGTATAAGCCAGAGACTTCTATTGCCTGTTCTTTACCACCAACCAGCTTTCAGGAATCCGATTTTATGGCATTATTCCTGCCTTCCGGCAAAGTCCAGGGTCCAAAATTGAGGGAAGCAATCCGGAGTCTTCGCCTGGCAATGCTATGTCCTGAATTAGCGGAAGGGGGGCTAATTTTTAAGGCTAATAAATCCAAGATCGATATCAACCAAAGGCTATCTGAAGAAGCTATTGGCGAGAGAGTAGACAATCCAAACCAGGGGTTTGATGTGACTCTTCTTGCAAGGCAAATCGAGCAAGAATGTGTCTATCCAACCGAGTTTGGAAAAAATTCGCAGAAATGGGGAAATTATGACAGTAGTAGTTATTCATATTGTCTTTCGCTAATAATCCGAATAAATGCCGTGATTTCATCGGCTGCCTATGAATGCGTATTTGGAAGAAGTACTGATAAGGCAATCACGGATGCAATCTCCGAATTTCTTAGAGAAGACCAAAGACTCCTTTGTATTTGTTTGAGCGGGATTCAGCACGAATTCAATGCAAGAGAGATCATTGCAAATACGATCGGCCGTTATCTCTTATACCTTGCGCGAAAAGGTGACTTCAAAGCAAATCCTGCGGTGGTTGTCGTGGATGAAGCTCATCATTTTCTTGGTCGTCAGATCGGATCTGAAGATATGTTCTCGCGATTGGATGCCTTTGAGCTGATCGCCAAGGAAGGGCGAAAATTCGGTTTGTGTATTTGCCTGGCTACACAACGACCTCGTGATATTACGGAAGGCGTCCTAAGTCAAATGGGAACTTTGGTCGTCCACCGACTTACAAATGATAGAGATCAAGAAATAGTAGAGAGGGCATGTGGAGAAATTGATCTCTCAGCATCCTCATTTTTGCCGAATCTCCAGCCTGGTGAAGCAGCTATCATTGGTATTGATTTCCCCTTTCCGCTTGCAATCCGGATAAACAAGCCATCTTATCGGCCACGGTCCGACGGACCAAATTATCAGAAGCACTGGAAGGCAGAATGAGCATCTTTACTGAAGACACCCTCGTCCAGCAAACCACCGCCGATTATCTGGAGCTTCGGCTCGGCTGGAAGTCGTTCAGTGCAGATAACAAACAGGAAGTAAAGACATGAAAGCTACCGAAGCCAAGCTACTAGATTTTCTCAAGAAGTCACCGCAGTTTGTCATCCCGATATACCAGCGCACTTACAGCTGGACAGAGCGCGAGTGCCTCCAGCTCTGGGACGATATTCTGCGCACTGGCAGCAACGATGCCATTGCAGCGCACTTCATCGGCTCCATAGTCTATATCCAGAAAGGTCTCTACCAGATCTCCGGTATGTCGCCATTGCTAGTTATCGACGGTCAGCAACGCTTGACAACCTTGATGCTGATCATCGAGGCGTTGGCTCGAAATCTTGGTGAAACCGAGCCTGTGGACGGCTTCTCTGCTAAGAAGCTGCGTAACTATTACCTCCTTAATCCTCTAGAAGATGGGGAGCGTGCTTTCAAATTGCTGCTTGGGCAGACAGACAAGCAGAGTCTGCTCGCCCTTCTGCAGCAGAAACCTCTGCCGACAGAACCTTCTTTGCGCATCCAAGACAACTTTGCTTTCTTCGAGGAACACGTGCGTGCATTGGGCTTAGACCTTGCACCCCTGTGTAATGGACTTACCAAGCTTGTCGTTGTGGACATTGCACTTAGCCGTGATAAGGACAACCCGCAGCTCATCTTCGAGAGCATGAACTCCACCGGTCGCGAACTGAGCCAGGCAGACCTCATTCGCAACTTCATCCTGATGGGTCTGGAGCCTGCTGACCAGACCCGGCTCTACCTGGACCACTGGAGGCCAATGGAAGTCGCCTTCGGACAGGAGGCCTATGGCATCCAATTTGATAGCTTCATGCGTCACTATTTGACATTCAAGACTGGCGAGATCCCTAAAGTTAAGGCCGTTTATGAGGCCTTCAAGGACCACGCTCGCGACCCAAAAGTGCAGTCCGCTGGCGTGGATTCACTGGTCAACGATATCCATACCTTCGCGGACTACTTTTGTGCTATGGCGCTCGGCAAAGAAAAGGACAAGCATCTAGCTATTGCCTTCCAAGATTTGCGTGAGCTTAAGGTGGATGTCGCTTATCCCTTCCTGCTAGAACTCTACCAAGACTATGCCAATGGCATTTTGCCCAAGTCAGATTTCATTCAGGCGGTGCGTCTTGTTGAGGCATATGTCTTCCGCCGCGTTGTGTGTGCCATCCCCACCAACTCTCTCAACAAGACGTTTGCCACCTTTGGTCGAGCATTGAAGAAGGACCATTACCTAGAGAGCATCCAGGCGCATCTATTGAACTTACCGTCCTATCGACGCCTCCCAGGTGATGAGGAGTTCAAGCGCGAACTAATGGTGCGGGATCTCTATAACTTCCGCAGCCGATCTTACTGGCTGCGACGCCTGGAGAACCACGGACGAAATGAGCGCGTGCCAGTCGATGAATATACTATTGAGCACATCATGCCGCAGAATGAGAATCTCCCTGTCAAATGGCGAGAGTCCCTCGGTCCGGATTGTCAGCGGGTCTGGGAAACATGGCTGCACACTTTAGGCAACCTTACACTGACCGGATATAACTCCCGGTATAGCGACCACCCTTTTATTGAGAAGCGCGACATGGAGGGCGGTTTCAAAGAAAGCCCATTGCATCTTAATAAGGAGTTGGGTACGCTTGATGGCTGGAACGAGACAAAGATCAAACAGCGGGCGGAACGCTTAGCATTTCTGGCATGCGATGTATGGAGAGCACCAAATATATCTTCTGAGGTTTTGGCGAGCTATCGTCCGAGTGTCCCGAAGCCAGAAGTCTATACTATCGATGACCACATCCATCTCGCTGAGAACAGCCCTGTCCGGCCACTCTTCGATGCGTTCCGCAAGGAAGTGCTCGCGCTTGATCCATGCGTGACTGAGGAGTTTCTCAAATTGTATGTGGCCTACAAGGCCGAGACGAACTTTGTGGATGTAGTGCCTCAGGCAAAACGGCTTCGACTTTCATTGAACCTTCAATTTCATGAATTAAGCGATCCGAAAGGGCTAGCTAAAGATGTAACAAACATCGGACGGTGGGGAAATGGTGATGTGGAAGTCGGCCTCGTTAAGCTAGAGGAGTTGCCATACGTAATGGGCTTAGTACGCCAAGCCTTTGAGAAGCAGATAGGAAATGGATTCGAGCAATAATGAGCACCTACACCGAAGACACCCTCGTCCAGCAGACCACCGCCGATTACCTGGAGCAGCAGCTCGGCTGGGAATCGGTCTATGCTTATAACAGCGAGGATTTCGGGCCAAAAAGCCTTCTGGGCCGGGCTTCCGATCGGGAGGTGGTGCTGACCCGAATCCTGCGCCAGAAGCTGGCAGAGCTGAACCCCGGCCTGCCCGGCGCAGCATATGACGACGCTGTGCGCCAGATCACCGCCACCATCGCCTCCCAGACTCTCGCATCCACTAACCGGGAGAAGTACGGCCAGATAAGAGAGGGCGTGCAGGTAGCATTCCGCAACGATGAAGGCGAGCTGGTGAAAGAGCGGATGCAGCTCTTCGATTTCAACGAGCCGGGCAACAACCATTTTTTAGCTGTACGAGAGCTATGGATACGTGGCGACCTCTACCGTCGCCGGGCGGATATCGTCGGCTTCGTAAACGGCCTGCCGCTCTTGTTCATCGAGTGCAAGAACATCCACAAGAACCTCAAAGCCGCCTTCGAGAAAAACTTCTCCGACTACCTGGACACCATCCCTCACATCTTCCATCATAACGCCATTGTGATGTTCGGCAACGGCCAGCAGGCAAAGATCGGCACCATCACCAGCAAATGGGAGCACTTCCACGAGTGGAAACGCCTGGCTGAAGAGGAGCCGGGAGCTGTGGACATGGAAACTTTGCTCAAAGGCATCTGCGACAAAGGCAACTTCCTGGATCTACTGGAAAACTTCATACTCTTTGACGAGTCCAGGGGCGAACCTAAGAAGATCCTGGCCAAAAATCACCAGTTCCTCGGAGTCAACCGGGCCATTGAAGCGGTCTGTAAGCGCAAAGAGCTGCATGGAAAGCTGGGGGTCTTCTGGCACACCCAGGGCGCAGGAAAGAGCTATTCCATGGTGATGTTCACCCGCAAGGTCCATCGCAAACTCGGCGGCAACTTCACCTTTCTGGTGCTCACCGATCGAGACGACCTGGATACTCAGATCTACAAGACCTTCGCCGGCTGCGGCGTGGTTGACAACGATCAGGTTCAATGCCGCGCTTCCAGCGGCAGCCACCTGAGCCGACTGCTGGCCGAGCACAAGGCCTTCATCTTCTCACTGATACAGAAATTTAATCAAAAAATTGACCCCGGCGAGGGATATACCCAAAGAGACGACATCATCGTAATCACCGATGAGGCGCACCGAACTCAGTATGGCACCCTGGCCGAAAATATGCGCAACGCTCTGCCCCATGCCAGCTTCATCGGTTTCACAGGCACCCCGCTCTTCAAAGAAGATCAGATCACCCGAAAGGTATTCGGCGATTATGTTTCTACCTATGACTTCCAGCGGGCAGTGGAGGACAAGGCCACCGTTCCACTATACTACGATGCCCGCGGCGAGAAGCTGGGCGTGGCCATCGGCGACCTCAACGAGCGCGTCGCAGAAAAACTAGAGGAGTTTGAGATAGACGATATCAACGTCGAGCAGCGTCTGGAAAAGGAGCTCAAGCGTGAATATCATATTATCACCGCGGAGAAGCGGCTGGATCAGGTAGCTCGGGACTTCGTGCAGCACTATTCCACTGCCTGGGAAAATGGGAAGTCGATGATGGTCTGCATCGACAAGATAACCTGTGTGCGGATGTATAACCTGATCAACAGTCACTGGGAAGAACGGATAGCTGAGCTGGAGGCAGGACTCTCTTCTACCTCAGATGATCAGGAGGAGATCTATCTTAAGCGTCAGATAGAATGGATGCGCGAGACTCGGGCGGCTGTAGTGGTTAGCGAAGAGCAGGGTGAGGTCGATAAGTTCCGCAAGAGCGGCCTGGACATAACTCCCCATCGCAGACTCATCAAGGAAGGCATCGACCTGTCTGAGTCAATGCGCAGCAAGCCCCAGTTCCATAACATGCAGCGGATTAGTCTTGACGACGCCTTCAAAACCGATGAACATCCGTTTCGCATCGCCATAGTCTGCGCCATGTGGCTGACAGGATTTGATGTGCCGAGCCTCTCTACTCTCTACCTGGACAAGCCTCTGAAGGCCCATACTTTGATGCAGGCCATAGCTCGCGCCAACCGCGTGAACGAGGGCAAGAACAACGGCTTGATCGTCGACTACTGCGGCATCCTAAAGCACTTGCGTCGAGCGCTGGCAACCTTTGCAGGTCCCCGCCCAGATGATGGTGAACCGGGCGGTGAGATCGATCCGGCCAGGCCAGAGGAGGAGCTACTGTCCGATCTGGCCGAGGCGATCAGCTTTGTGCGGGCCTTCCTCGATGAGCGGAATGCTCCTCTGGATGACATAATCCATAAGACAGGCTTTGAGCGCAATGCCGCTATTGCGGCCTGCAAAGAGGCGGCCAACGAAAATGATGAGACGCGCAAGCGCTTTGAAATCATGTGCCGGGAGGTCTTCAAAAAATTCAGAGCTTGCATCACCCTTCAGGACATAAACGCCTATCGTGATGATCGGGATGCGGTCAACATCGTTTACAAGAGCCTCCAGCAGGATCGAGAAAAGGCTGACATCACAGACATCATGAGGCAACTCCAACATCTAGTGGATGAAGCAATCGATGTCCAATCTGACACAGCGACAAAGCCTGGGGAGCCGTACGATATCAGTAAAATCGACTTTGTCCGGCTCAAACAAGAGTTCGAGAGATACAAGAATAAGAACACAGTGGTTCAGAACTTGCGTCAAGCAGTGGAGATCCGATTGCAGAGACTGCTACAACAGAATCCCTTGCGCACAGACTTCCAGCAACACTACGAGAAGATCGTTGCCGAGTATAACCGCGAGAAGGACCGGGCAACAATTGAACAGACCTTCGAGGCATTGCTCAAGCTCGTCCAAGGACTCGACGAAGAAGAAAGCCGAGCAGTACGAGAGGGGCTCGATGAAGAATCTTTGGCCATCTTCGACCTGCTGAAAAAGCCAGATCTTAAGGGCGTTGATATCAAGCGCATCAAAAAAGTTGCAGCTGAATTGTTGAAAACGCTTAAGGAGGAAAAGCTCCGAGTTGACCAATGGCGCGATAAGGAAGCGACCCGTGATGCTGTGCGAGTGACTATTCATAACTTTTTATGGAATGAAGATATAGGCCTTCCCGTTGGCCTGTATTCAGAAGCTGATGTGGCACAAAGGGCTGAAGATGTATTCAGACACATCTTTTGGGCTTATCCCACATTGCCATCTCCTTACTATAGTGCATCGGTGGCATAGGGAAAAGATGCTGACTATGATATTGTGATTGATGGCAGGCTGCAGAGACAAATCCTTCCAATCGTCTTCATGTTGACGATCTGCCAGGATTTTCTTCTACTCAATCCAGCCCAAAAAAAAGGAAGACTTGAGAAAAGGATAGAATTCTAGATCCTTCCTCAATTCTACTTTATATCACTGTGGTACTCCTGCAGCGATTTCGCTGCTGAATGGCCTGCTCTTGAGGCACTAATCCCCTTTGCCGCCGCCGAAGCAGCAGCAATGGTGGTAATATAGGGCACCTTGTATTTGATTGCTGCCTTTCGGATATAAGAATCATCATACTGGCTGGCCTTGCCGATGGGGGTGTTTATCACCAGCTGAATCTCCTTGTTTTTGATGGCATCATCGATATTGGGCCGGCCCTCATAGATCTTCTTGATCATCTCCGACGGGATGCCATTCTCTTTCAGGACCGCTCTGGTCCCGCTGGTGGCCATAATTCTAAAGCCGAGCTTCTGAAACTCCCGCGCAACCTCCACCAGCTCCATAGATCTGTCCTTGGCGGCCACGGTGATCATGACCGTCCCCTCCTGGGGAAGCGAGGGCTTGGCAGCCTCCTCCGCTTTATAGAAGGCCATGCCGAATGAGTCGGCAAGCCCCAGGACCTCTCCAGTGGATCTCATCTCCGGGCCCAAGAGGGGGTCGACCTCAGGGAACATATTGAAGGGGAAGACAGACTCTTTGACACCATAATGAGGGATATTTCTCTTCTTCAGCCCCAGCTCGTCCATTCTTTTGTTCATCATCATCTGGGTGGCTATCCTGGCCATCGATACATTGCACACTTTGGATACCAGCGGCACCGTCCGGGAAGCACGGGGATTGGCCTCCAGCACATAGACCACATCGTGGCTGATGGCATACTGCATATTCATCAAGCCCACCACATGCAGCTTCTGAGCTATCTTGCGGGTGTACTCCTCAATGGTCTGCAGATGCTCGCCGGAGATGCTCACTGGCGGAATTACGCAAGCCGAATCGCCGGAATGAATGCCCGCCTGCTCGATATGCTCCATCACTGCGGGCACAAAGGCCTCTTTGCCGTCGGAGAGGGCATCTGCCTCCGTCTCCAGAGCATTCTCGAGGAATCGGTCGATGAGAATGGGCCTCTCTGGGGTGACGTCCACTGCCGCGGCAACGTACCGCTCCAGCATCTCCTCGTCGTATATCACCTCCATCCCCCGTCCCCCCAGGACGTATGAAGGCCGCACCATGAGGGGATAGCCGATCCTCTTGGCAACCTCCAGCGCCTGGTCGAGGTTGCTTGCCATTCCCGATTCCGGCATGGGTATGTCCAGCTCCTCCATCATCATCCTGAATCGATCTCTGTCCTCGGCCAGGTCTATGGCATCCACAGATGTCCCCAGGATCTTCACCCCTGCATCCTCCAGCTCCCGGGAGATATTGAGAGGCGTCTGGCCGCCGAACTGGACGATGACCCCCTCAGGCTTCTCCTTCTCATAGATGCTGAGCACATCCTCGACCGTCAAGGGCTCGAAGTACAGCTTATCCGAAGTGTCATAATCGGTGGAGACCGTCTCTGGATTGCAGTTGACCATGATGGTCTCAATGCCCATATCCCTCAGGGCAAAAGCGGCATGAACGCAGCAGTAGTCGAACTCAATGCCCTGGCCGATGCGGTTGGGCCCTCCACCCAAGACCATGACCTTGCGCCTGCTGCTGCTCGGGGTCCTATCGGGAGCATTGTATGTAGAGTAATAGTAGAAGGCATTCTCCACCCCGCTTACAGGTACCGGCTCCCAGCCCTGAACAATTCCCAGGGACTTGCGCCGCGCCCGGATCTCAGCCTCTGGGACGGCCAGAAGCTTCGAGAGGTATCGGTCTGCAAAGCCATCTTTTTTGGCCTGACTGAGAAGCTCATCTGGGAGATCGACCAGTGGTTTACCCTTGTAGGCCAATATCTCTTCTTCCAGCTGGACCAATTCCTTCATCTGCTGGAGGAACCAGGGCTTGATATGGGTCAACTGATAGAGCTTTTGGATGTCGGCACCCTTTCGGATCGCTTCATAGAGAATGAACTGCCGCTCGCTTGAAGTCTCCTTAAGAAGCATCATAAGCTCTTCCGGAGATCTGCTGTTGTAATCCCTGGCAAAGCCCAGGCCGTACCTGCTGTTCTCCAAAGAGCGTATGGCCTTCTGGAAGGCTTCCTTGTAGCTCTTGCCGATGCTCATCGCCTCGCCCACTGCCTTCATCTGGGTGCCGAGTACGTCCTTTGAGCCCCGGAACTTCTCGAAGGCCCAGCGGGGGAACTTGACCACAACATAATCTCCCGAGGGCGTGTATTTTTCCAGTGTCCCCTCTTTCCAGTAGGGTATCTCATCCATGGTCAGACCAGAGGCAAGCTTTGCCGAGATCAAGGCGATGGGAAAGCCGGTGGCCTTGGAGGCGAGGGCGGATGAGCGGGATGTCCTTGGATTGATCTCTATAACCACCACCCTTCCGGTTTTCGGATCGTGGGCGAACTGGATATTGGTCCCGCCGATGACCTTGATGGCCTCAACGATCCGGTAGGAGTAGTCCTGCAGCTTATCCTGAAGCTCCTGGGATATGGTTAGCATGGGGGCGGTACAGAAGGAATCGCCGGTATGAACTCCCATGGCGTCCACGTTCTCTATGAAGCAGACGGTGATCATATGATTCTTGGAATCCCTGACCACCTCCAGCTCCAGCTCCTCCCATCCTGCGACCGACTCCTCGATGAGCACCTGGCCGATCAGGCTGGCGGCAATTCCCCGGCTGACCACGGTCCTCAGCTCTTCGGCGTTATAGACCAGACCGCCTCCTGTTCCCCCCATGGTGTAGGCCGGCCGGACGACCACCGGGTAGCCGAGATCCAGGGCTACCTTTTCTGCGTCCTCCACCGTATAGATCGCGGTGCTCTTGGGTACCTCGATCCCCAGGGAGTTCATAGTCTCCTTGAAGATGATCCTGTCTTCCCCCCGCTCAATGGCATCCAGCTTCACCCCTATGACCATAACATTGAACTTGTCCAGGATGCCTGCGCGGGCGAGCTCAAGGCTCAGGTTGAGGCCGTTCTGCCCGCCCAGGTTCGGTAGCAGGGCATCAGGCCGCTCCTTTTCGATGATCTGGGCCAGCCTCTCGACATTGAGTGGCTCGATATAGGTGGCATCTGCCATGCCCGGATCGGTCATAATGGTGGCCGGATTGGAGTTGACAAGGACTATTTTGTATCCCAGGGCCTTGAGCGCTTTGCAGGCCTGGGTGCCAGAGTAATCGAATTCGCAGGCCTGCCCGATTACGATAGGGCCAGACCCGATGATCATGATCTTGTTTATATCTTCACGCTTCGGCATCTTTCCCGACCTCTTACTTGAACGATAATAGAGCAAACGAATTCCTATTTTATCCCTTCCATCCTTCGATGCGCCTGATCCGGTTGAAAAAGATTATTGGTTTAAAAATTTTCACATCATGTTCTGTACTTTCCAAGTTTCTCCTTTGTTTATAATTTTTAATTTATCTTATTATTCATATCTTCATTCCAAGGCTCTTGAGTATATATAGCAATCCCCCATCAGGT
>Ga0247507_100026_pt1 | contig 32635 bp, 34 predicted proteins | sample SJ112nscriptome_FD_186104 | JGI IMG/M metagenome (GOLD analysis project Ga0247507, IMG submission 186104) | Metatranscriptome of enriched cultures of PCE-dechlorinating microbial communities from Ithaca, New York, USA - SJ1.12 (Metagenome... ... | reverse complement strand
TCCCCGCAAACTCCACGTCGTCGACATCAGCGAAAACAACATGGTCGAACTGGTGCGGGACATCCGCAGCTCGTTCGGATACATCGACGGCGACTTTCAGACGTTTGCCCTCGACATCGGCTCGGTGGAATACGATGCCTTCATCGAAGCCGACGGCCGTTACGACTACGTCCTCAACCTCTCGGCCCTCAAACACGTCCGAAGCGAAAAAGACCCCTTCACCCTGATGCGGATGATCGACGTCAACGTCTTCAATACCGATAAAACGCTGTTGCAATCGATAGCGAAAGGGACCAAAAAATATTTCTGCGTTTCGACCGACAAAGCGGCCAATCCCGTCAACATGATGGGGGCGAGCAAGCGGATCATGGAGATGTTTTTGATGCGGCGGAGCCTTGAAATACCGATCTCCACCGCCCGCTTCGCCAACGTCGCCTTCAGCGACGGGTCTTTGCTGCACGGGTTTAACCAGCGGATCCAGAAACGCCAGCCCATCGTCGCCCCCAACGACATCAAACGCTATTTCGTCACCCCCCAGGAATCGGGTGAACTGTGCCTGATGTCGTGCATCTTCGGCGAGAACCGCGATATCTTTTTCCCGAAACTGAGTGAAGATCTCCATCTGATCACGTTCGCCGACATCGCCGTAAAATACCTCGAAGGGCTTGGCTATGAGCCGTACCTCTGCACGAGCGAAGATGAAGCGAGAACGTTGGCCAAAACGCTTCCGGACGAAGGAAAATGGCCCTGCCTATTCACCGCCAGCGACACGACGGGGGAAAAAGACTTCGAAGAATTTTTCACCGACAAAGAGACGCTGGACATGGATCGGTTCCACAATCTCGGCATCATCAAAAACGATCCCGTCTACGACGAATCGAAACTGGACCGTTTCACCGCGGCGATAGAGCGGATGAAAGCCACACGCAAATGGGGCAAAGACGAGATCGTCGCGCTGTTCTTCGAGATGATCCCCGATTTCGGCCATAAAGAGACGGGTAAATACCTGGACGGAAAAATGTAATGCTCACACAGACTGTCGAATTCATACGCGATCTGTACAAAACGGATGCTTTCATCCCGCTCCATGAACCCCGTTTTGCGGGCAATGAAAAAAGCTATCTGAACGAATGCATCGATTCGACGTTCGTCTCCAGCGTAGGGAAATTCGTCGACCGGTTCGAAGCCGATTTCGCCCGTGCGGTAGGGGCCAAATACGCCGTAGCCACGGTCAACGGAACCGCAGCGCTGCACGTTTCGCTCGTGTTGGCCGGTGTGGAACGCGAGGATGAAGTGATCACGCAGCCGCTGACCTTTATCGCCACGGCCAATGCGATCAGCTACTGCGGTGCCAAGCCGATCTTTTTGGATGTCGATCCGGATACGATGGGGTTAAGCCCTGACGCGCTGAGAGCTTTTTTGGAGGAGGAATGCGCCCTGAGCGACGGTCGATGCCTCAACCGTACAACCGGCAAAACGATCAAAGCCTGCGTCCCGATGCACACGTTCGGCCATCCGTGCCGTATCGACGAGATCAAAGCAATTTGCGACGCATGGCATATCGTATTGGTCGAAGATGCGGCCGAATCGCTGGGAAGCTATTACAAAAAGCAGCATACGGGGACCTTCGGCAAGCTCGGGGCCTTCAGCTTCAACGGCAACAAGATCATCACCAGCGGCGGCGGCGGGGTGATCGTCACCGACGACGAGACGCTCGCCAAGCGGGCCAAACACATCACGACGACCGCCAAAATCCCCCATAAATGGGAATACGTTCACGACGAAATCGGTTTCAACTACCGCCTTCCTAATCTCAATGCCGCCCTGCTCTGCGCCCAGCTTGAGCAACTCGATGGCTTTTTGGAGAACAAACGGGAACTGGCGTCAACTTATAAACAGTTTTTTACAGGTCATAATATCCGGTTTGCCGAAGAACCCGTGGATGCACGCTCCAATTACTGGCTCAATGCCATAATCCTCAACAGCCTCGAAGAGAGAGACGCCTTTTTGGAATACACGAACGCCAACGGGGTGATGACGCGTCCGATCTGGGCATTGATGAACCGCCTTGAGATGTTTGCTTCCTGCCAATGCGGTCCGATCAAAAACGCCCTCTATCTCGAAGAGCGCGTTGTGAATATCCCCAGCAGTGTACGCCTATGAAAAAAGAGATCCTTTTGATCGGAGGCGGAGGGCATTGCAAAGCCGTTATCGATGTCATCGAGCAAACGGGGCTTTATACAATCGCCGGAATCATCGATCATAAAGAACTGCTCGGGCAAAAAGTGCTCGGATATGAGGTGATCGGGTGCGATGACGATCTCGAAACGCTCCATCACCGGTACCCCTATGCCCTGATCACGGTGGGGCAGATCAGAACTCCCGATGTGCGGATCCGGCTGTTTGAACACCTCAAACGCATCGGCTATATTCTCCCCGCCGTCATTTCGCCGCGCGCCTACGTCTCGCAACACGCTGCCGTAGGGGAAGGGACCGTCGTGATGCACGATGCCCTCATCAACGCCCAAGCACGGGTAGGGAGTAATTGCATCATCAATACAAAAGCGCTGCTGGAGCACGAAACCACGGTCGCAGACCACTGCCACATCTCTACCGCATGCATCCTCAACGGAGGCACGGACGTCGGCGAGGGGAGTTTTATCGGAAGCAATGCCGTCTCCAAGGAAGGCTCCCGCGTAGCGGAGCGGTCATTCATCAAAGCGGGGAGTATCATCAAATGAGCCTTTTTATCATCGCAGAAGCCGGCGTCAACCATAACGGTTCTCTTGAACTCGCCAGAAAATTGATCGACGTCGCCCGCGAAGCGGGTGCCGATGCCGTCAAATTCCAGACCTTCAAAGCCGACAGGCTGGTCTCCAAAACTGCCCAAAAAGCTGTCTACCAGCAACAAACGACCGACGCGGCCGAATCGCAGTACGACATGATCAAAAAACTCGAGCTGGACGAAGCGGCGCATCGCGAACTTATCGCCTACTGCAAAAGCAAAAAGATCCTTTTCCTTTCCACCCCTTTTGATCACGAGAGCATCGACCTGCTTGATGCACTGGGGATGGAAATTTTCAAAATTCCCAGCGGGGAGATCACCAACCTCCCCTATCTTCGCCATATAGGCTCATTGAAGAAACAGGTCATTCTTTCTACCGGTATGGCCGATCTGGGAGAGATCGAGGATGCGCTGGATGTGCTGATGGCAGCCGGGACTCCCAAAGAGAACATCACCGTGCTGCACGCGACGACCGAATACCCCTGTCCGATCGACGAAGTAAACCTGCGGGCGATGCAGACGATTGCCGGAGCGTTTGCCGTCAAGACGGGGTATTCGGATCATACCAACGGCATCGAAATCCCTATCGCGGCTGCGGCGATGGGCGCATCGGTCATTGAAAAACACTTCACCCTCGACCGTACGATGGAAGGACCGGATCATAAAGCGAGCCTCGAACCCGACGAGCTGATCGCGATGGTCAAAGCGATCCGGAACATCCAAAAAGCATTGGGAGACGGCATCAAAAAACCCTCCCCCAGCGAAGCCAAAAACATGGCCGTCGCACGCAAGAGCATCGTCGCTGCGCGTCCGATCCAAAAAGGGGAAATCCTCAACAGCGACAACCTCGCCATCAAGCGTCCCGGAAGCGGTATCAGCCCGATGCGATGGGATGAGATCGCGGGGACGGTCGCGCTCAAAAATTATACGGAAGATGAACTGATATGAAAAAAATCTGCGTTGTCACCGGAACCCGTGCGGAGTATGGGCTGCTTTACTGGCTTATGAAAGAGATCGACGCCGATCCGGAGCTGGCACTTCAGCTCATCGTCACCGGCATGCATCTAAGTCCCGAATTCGGTCTGACGTACAAAGAGGTCGAAAAAGAGTTCCGCATCGATAAAAAAATCGAAATGCTCCTCTCCAGCGATACCCCCGTAGGCATTTCCAAATCGATGGGTCTGGCGCAGATCTCGTTTGCGGAAGCCTTCGAAGAGATGAAACCCGACATCGTCGTACTGCTCGGAGACCGATATGAGATCTTCAGCGCCGCAAGCGCGGCGCTGATCGCCCGCATACCGATCGCCCACCTCCACGGCGGAGAAACGACGGAGGGGGCATTTGACGAATCGATCCGCCACAGCATCACCAAAATGGCCCATCTGCATTTTACGGCGGCTGAAGAGTACCGTCGCCGCGTGATCCAGCTCGGAGAACATCCCGACAGAGTCTTCAACGTCGGAGGGATGGGAATCGAAAATATCAAGCGACTTAATCTGCTCTCCAAAGAAGCTTTTGAACAATCGATCGATTTTAAACTCGGGACAAAAAACCTTCTGATCACCTTCCATCCCGTTACGCTGGAAGAGAGCACGGCAAAAGAGCAGTTTCAGGCGTTGCTGGATGCCATCGATACGCTGGATGAAACCCGCATCATCTTCACAAAAGCCAACAGCGACACCGACGGACGGATCATCAATCACATGATCGACGAATATGTTGCCAAAAACCCGGCAAAAGCGATAGGATTTACCTCCCTTGGGCAGCTTCGCTACCTCAGCGCGTTGCAGTTTGTCGATGCGGTCGTGGGGAACAGCTCCAGCGGTCTGTTGGAAGCTCCCAGCTTTAAAATCGCTACCGTCAATATCGGCGATCGTCAGAAAGGGAGGCTCAAAGCATCGAGCGTCATCGACTGCGCACCTCGCAAAAGCGCTCTTCTCGATGCCTTAGCGCGAGTGTATTCCGATGATTTTCAAAAAAACCTCGCCCATACCCTCAATCCCTACGGCGACGGAAAAGCGAGCACTCAGATCGTCGGCATACTGAAAAAAGCCAAATTCGCCCCCCTTCTCAAAAAATCTTTTTACGATGCAGGCAACCTATGATGAAACCGGTACAAAATATCAAACTGACTCTCGAATCGACGATACGCCAGGCGCTCAAAATCATCGATAGCGGCGGCATGCAGATCGCCATCGTCGTCGATCAGGATGACCGTCTGATAGGTACCCTCACAGACGGTGATATCCGCAGGGGATTGCTGAAGAATCTGACGCTGGACGATCCTATCGAAAGTATCGTCTTCACCGCGCCTACCGTTGCCCATCTGGGTGATTCGAAAGAAGAGATCCTCAAAAAAGCGCTTGCCAAAAAACTTCGCCAAATCCCTATCGTCGATCAGGACCACAGAGTCATCGAAGTCAAAGACATCGAAGAACTCGTCCGTCCGCACCGCAAATCCAACAAAGTCGTTTTGATGGTAGGAGGTCTGGGGAGCCGGCTCCGCCCTTTGACAGAAACGACACCCAAACCCATGCTCAAAGTCGGAAACAAACCGATCCTGCAAACCATCGTCGAAAAGTTTGCCGAATACGGTTTCGTCGACATCATCATGTGCGTCAATTATAAATCGCATGTCATTCAGGATTATTTCGGAGACGGCAGCGCCTTCGGTGTCACTATCGAATACATTCTCGAAGAACAGCGTATGGGGACGGCGGGGGCGCTCAGCCTCCTCTCCTCGGTGCCCGAAGAGCCGTTTTTTGTGATGAACGGCGACTTGCTGACCAACGTCAACTTCGAGCATCTGCTCGAATACCATACAAGCCAGAACGCCCTGGCGACGATGTGCGTGCGCGAATACGATTTTCAAGTCCCCTACGGGGTCGTCAACGTCGAGGGGAGCCGCATCCTCTCGATCGTGGAAAAACCGGTTCACAAATTTTTCGTCAGTGCGGGGATCTACATGCTCAGCCCCGACGTGCTGAAGCTGATCCCGAAAAACGCGTTTTACGATATGCCGACGCTTTTTGACGCGCTGATCGCCCAAAAGAAAACAGCGGTCTCGTTTCCGTTACGCGAATACTGGCTCGACATCGGCCGGATGGAAGAGTACGAACGCGCGAATAACGAATACCATGAGTTTTTTTAATGGGAAGAGTCTATACGATCGATTATCTGCGGGGGCTTTTAGCCCTGCTGGTAATGATCTACCATTATGGTAACTGGGGAGATTTGTTCACGCCTGAAGCGTCATCTTTCCTGACCCGAAATGCACTTTATGGCGTTTCGCTCTTTTTCATTATCAGCGGCTTTTCCTTGACCGTCACCTATTTCCATAGATTCAACCGTCTTGAAGTTGCCCGTATAACGGACTATTTTTTCAAGCGGTTTGCTCGCATATACCCGTTATTCTGGCTTATCGTATGTCTGTTCCTGATATTCGTATTGTTAACCGGCAAAGACTTTCCGGATACTTCGCGGATACTTTCCAATCTGACCATCAGCTTCGCTTTTTTTGAAGGGCAAAAAGGGCTTACTCCGGGAAGCTGGTCCATCGGCATAGAAATCGTTTTTTATGTATTGCTGCCGATCGTGTTGTACAGCTTGCATGTCATCCGTTCTTTCCGGCTCATTTTGTTCATCGTTTCCATAGGGTTGCTCTTGTACCTGTCATCTTATACGATGTACGATACTACCGATATCGACGATTATTGGTCTGTTTACCTGAACCTGATCAATCATGTATACTTTTTTGTTTTCGGAATTTTTATGGGGGTCCTATTCCTTGAACACAAAACCCTGTTCATGCTGAAAACTCCGGTTGTTTTTGCAGGGCTCGCGATACTGCTGGTATTTCTGGTTTGGTATCCGATAGAGGGGAGCATCGTCTCTCTTCTGTACCAAGAAAACCGCATCGCCCTATCAGTCGTATACTTCCTTGTTTTCTATCTTTTCGTCACGCTGCACTTCATCTTGGATCATAACCGTTTGGCGAACAAAGTGTTTGAACATCTCGGAGACATCTCCTACACCGTTTATCTGCTGCACCCGCTGGTGTACAAGTATCTGCATTATTTTTTATCCGAAACAATGGATCTCGGCCGGGAAGCTATGATTGTAGTAATGATCGCTTCGACGGTGGTGCTTTCCGGCCTGATTTATAAAATGTATGAAATCCCCGCAAAAAAATATCTTTTATCCTGGAAATACAGCAATGTATAGCAACAAAAAGTTTCTGGCCGTCATCCCCGCACGCGGGGGGAGCAAGCGCCTCCCCCGCAAAAACATTCTGGATCTTGCGGGCAAACCGCTGATCGCATGGACGATCGAAGCGGCCCTAGGCAGCACCTATATCGATGAGACGGTCGTCAGCAGCGACGATGCCGAAATCCTCTCCGTCGCATACCGCTGCGGTGCCAAAACGCTTCAAAGACCGGATGAACTGGCCACCGATACGGCGACCTCCTTCGATGCGCTAAAGCATGCGATCGAGCATTCCGAGCCATGCGATTACGTCGTCCTTTTACAGCCTACCAGCCCTTTGCGCACCTATCGGCACATCGATGAAGCAATCGAGCTGCTGATGTCCAAAAATGCCGATGCACTCATCTCTGTATGCGAAACGGATCATAGCCCTTTATGGAGCAACACCCTCCCGCAAAGCGGCAGCATGGAACACTTTCTCAGAGACGAAGTCAAGAACAAACGGAGCCAGGAGCTGGAGAAATACTACCGTCTCAACGGAGCGATCTACATCTGCAAAACAGATATACTTCTCGATCAGAAAACGTTTTTTCTTGAAAAAAACGTTTTCGCCTATATCATGGACCGCAAAAGTTCTGTGGATATCGATGAATCTGAAGATTTACTGCTTGCAGAAATCCTAATCCATAAAGAAAAAAGTTAAAACGCTATACATCGGTTAGCCGGCATTATGGGTATTGAGCCCCGTTTCACAGCGGTAAAGCCCTTTTGCTTCCCGTTCTCTCATCTTCGCCACTTGCGCGCTCGCGTCTCCCCGATCGTGTGCCTTGTGAAACAGATGAAACACATTCGCCGCATTTTTGCACGATCTGAGTTTCAATCCGTAAGCTCGAAACCGCCAATCCAAATCCATGTCATCGGAGACTGCGGTCTCCCCATAGCTTTCGTCAAATCCGTTGATCGCGATCATATCCTCCCGAAAACAGGCGAAATTACATCCCAATATAGCGCTGCTGCGGTTCTTGCGATCTACGAGATGCCGATAGATCCACCCTTTTGGATTGATGTAGATTCCCTGTTTGAAACGGGCTTCTTTGTCCAATAACAACTTCGGAGCGTATTTCCATAGTGATTTTTCGAGTTCCGATGGCTGGAGCTTCCCCTCTCGCATACGTGAAGAGAGATCTTCAGGGAGGTTGAGGCGACGGCCGGATCGGACCGTCCCCCGCGCGGCCAGTGCGACATGCGCTTCGATAAACGTCGTATAGGGGATGCAGTCACCGTCGATAAAAATAAGCAACTCCCCATCAGCCGCAAGCACCCCGTTGTTCTGCGAACGGGCTTTTCGAACGCCGATGTCCTCTTGGGTCGTATGCTTGAGGGCTATCTCTTTGATGCTTGCGATATACTCTTTCATGAGCGTGCTGTTGCCGTCTTCAGCTACGATCACTTCGAAATTCGTATACGTCTGCCGTTTGAGGGCCTCGATAATCAAAGAGAGCGATTGAACGTCTTTGTATACGGCTATGATAACGCTGACTTTCATAGGTTCTCCAATATGCTTTTCAATGCCGCAAACTGTTTTTGGCTCTCAAACTTTTCGATCGCTTTTGTTCTTCCTGCCTGAGCGAATGCCTGACGAAAGACGCTGTCTCGGTGCAGCACTCTCAATTTATCTCTCAGATCGTCACTCTCAAACGTCCTGAACAGCAACCCGTTTATTCCGTCGTCAATGATCTCCAGCGGTCCGCCGCTGTCGCTTGCGACGACGCATACGCCGCACATCATCGCTTCGATCAATACCAACCCGAACGTCTCGTTTTCGGTGGCTAGGACCATCACGTCGCACAGCTGCATCAGCGTCTGCGCTTCACGGGTGAAGCCGGTAAAAACAGCTCTGTCGCGATAGCGTTCCTGCAGCTTTTGCAGATACCCCTCATCCATCGCATGGCCGACGATGAGGGCTTTGGCCTCGCACCCCTCCTCGCAGAGCTTTTCTACCGCTTCGAGCACCAGGTGCTGCCCTTTTTGCGGCTCGATCCGGCCGACGATCCCGACCGTGAACGTATCCCCGAGCCCCAATGCCTCACGGCGGTCTCTTCGCTCTTCGGCCGAGATCAATTCGGGTTGTTCGGCACCGATGTAGAGGACCTCCGTACGGGGACGGATTGCGTCGGGGACGAAACGCTCGATCTGCGATTTGACCTGCTGCGTGACGGCGAGCATCATGTCGACGTTGCGGTAGAGGAAACGGTGGTAGACGTCGTCCTTGAAGCGGGTCATCGTCATGTGGCGCGACTGGATCACTTTGGGCTTGCGTCTGGAAAGGAGCTTGGCGGTGACGGCCAGCGGCAAATCTTTCGTCCAGTGCAGGTGTACCACGTCAACTTCCTCTTCGTCGATGAGGCGGGCCAGACGGCGCGCGCCGAGCCACGAGAAGAGAACATTTCGGCGACGGAGGGTTTCGTAGCGGTAAGGGGTCCCCTCGTAGTATCCCAGCAATTTCCCTTTTTCATTGATGACGCTGAGGCACTCCCGACCAAGATAGCGCGACGCGCGCATCATATAAAGTTCCAGCCCTCCCAGATCAGGGGAGAGGCACAGTTCGCAAATTTTTGTTCCCATAGCCCGCCGTATTTGGATAAATTATAGGTGAAGATAATAACAAAGAAACCCTTAAAGTACCGATTTTGGGAGTATTTCAGTTCTTTTCCCCTAAAATAATAGCTTATATGGTTGAAGAAGCTTCAAAAACATCCGAAGCTATGAATTTGGTCAAATCAATGTAATGGAGAAAAGAGATCCTATGTACCTGTTTACGAGTGAAGTAGTCAGCCCGGGGCATCCGGACAAATGTGCCGATATTATCGCCGACAGTATCGTCGACCGCTTGATCATGGGCGATCCTAAAAGTCGGGTTGCCAGCGAAGTCTTCGTGGCCGGAAAACACGTTATTATCGGAGGGGAAGTCACTTCCGCAGTTCAGCTGAGCACCAAGGAATATAAAAACATCGCCCTCGAAGCACTGAAAAAAATCGGCTACAACGGCCATCCGCATTTTACCCGTGAAGAGTGTCTCCACCCCGACGACGTTGAGGTACAGGTATTGCTGAACCGCCAGAGCCCGGATATCAACCAGGGCGTCGACCAAGAAGGCGGTGAAACGGGTGCGGGAGATCAGGGGATCATGTTCGGCTATGCCGACTGTGAAACCGCCAACTACATGCCCAGTGCCATCACCTATGCCCGCATGCTGATGGAAAAAGTCTACCATTATGCCCTGAACCACCCCCACAAGCTGGGTGTCGACATCAAAACCCAGGTCACGATGGACTACGGTAAAAAAGAGAATTTTGAAAACTGCCAGCCGCAGAAAATCCATACCATCGTCGTTTCGGCACCGTGTGTCAACACAATGAACATCGAGCAGGTACGCGAGTTGATCATGGAACTGATCCTCGACACCGGTCTTCCGACGCAGCTTTTCGATCCGAAGGACTGTATTATCCATATCAATCCGACAGGTAAATACGTTTCCCATTCGAGCCTGCACGATAGTGGTCTCACCGGGCGCAAACTCATCGTCGACAGCTTCGGTGGATACGCTCCAATCGGCGGGGGCGCACAAAGTTCGAAAGACTATACGAAAGTCGACCGTTCAGGGTTGTATGCCGGACGCTGGTTGGCCAAACATATCGTTGCGGCAGGATTGGCGAAAAAAGCGATCGTTCAGATCAGCTATGCGATCGGAGTCGCCAAACCAACCTCCGTCGCCGTCGATACCTGCGGTACCTGCATCGACGGGCTTAATGACGACCTCCTCTCGGCATTCGTACACGACAATTTCCCGCTGACGCCGAACTGGATCACCCGAAAATTCGATCTCGACCACCCCAGCGCAGAGACATTCCTCTACGCGGACGTTGCCAGCCGCGGCCAGGTAGGACAGAGCGACTATCCATGGGAAAAACTGGACGAACTTGAAAAATTCGAAGCTCTCCGCTAAATGAAAATCGCTATTGCCGGAACCGGATACGTCGGGCTTTCCAACGGGATTTTGCTCTCTCAGCACAACGAAGTCGTTGCGCTGGACATCGTCCCTGAAAAAGTGGCTCTCATCAATAGCAAAAAATCGCCCATCGAAGATCCCGAAATCGAAGAATTTCTACGTACCAAAGCGCTGAATTTTAAAGCGACACTGGACAAAACCGAAGCGTATGCAGGTGCTGATTTCGTCGTCATTGCCACCCCCACCGACTATGACCCCGACACCAACTATTTCAACACCAAGTCGATCGAATCGGTTGTAGCCGACGTACTGGGGATCAATCCACAGGCGACCATGGTCATCAAATCAACGGTTCCCGTCGGCTATACAAAGAAAATTCGGGAACAATTCAATACCGAAAACATTATTTTTTCACCCGAATTTTTACGGGAAGGAAAGGCACTTTACGACAATCTCCATCCATCAAGGATCATCGTCGGAGAACAGAGCGAAAGAGCCGAACGTTTTGCATCACTTCTTGCGCAGGGGGCATTGAAAACCGATATTCCGGTCCTTTACACTGACTCGACGGAGGCCGAAGCGATCAAATTGTTTGCCAATACCTATCTGGCCATGCGCGTCGCTTTTTTCAACGAGCTTGACAGTTATGCCGAAAGCCATGGCCTGGATTCCCGTCAGATCATTGCCGGCATCGGCCTTGATCCACGAATCGGCGATTATTACAACAACCCTTCTTTCGGGTACGGCGGATACTGCCTGCCAAAAGACACAAAACAGCTTCTGGCAAATTACCGGGATGTTCCGAACAACCTGATACGGGCGATTGTCGATGCCAATACAACCCGTAAAGACTTTATCGCCGAAAGCATTATCCGCAAAAATCCCCGTACCGTCGGGGTCTACCGTCTCATTATGAATGTCAAGCGCGGAGTTAAATTCTGCAGTTTTTTCTAACAATTTTTACGTTTCGTAACCTTAAGCGACGGGTTCATCCGAGTGTTCAGAGGAACGTTTTTTCTTTCCAATCTTAAATAAATCCATTTCTTGTAAGCCTGCTTCCTTTTTCTCCTTGAGTCGATATGAATTTCCTTGAATGTTGATGATGTGACTGTGATGCAACAACCGGTCAAGAATGGCTGATGTAACCACTTTATCGTTGGCGAATATTCCGGCCCATTGGCTGAATACGAGGTTTGAGGTGACGATGGTGGCACCTCTTTCGTAGCGTTTGGAGATTACCTGAAAAAAGTGGTGGGCATCCTCCTTGCTCATGGGGAAATATCCGATCTCATCGATGATGAGAAGCGATGGTGCCATGATCGTTTGTTTGATGAAGCTGTCGTAGCGTTTGTTCTTCTTGGCATTGCTCAGCTGTATCAGCAGATCGGCTGTAGTGGTGAATCGCACCTTATAGCGGTTCTGCACCGCTTTGACCGCCAAAGCGATCGCCAGATGGGTTTTTCCCACGCCCGATTGCCCCAGCAGGATGATGTTCTCGCTGCGTTTGATGAATCCGAGATTGGAAAGCTCCTCAATCTGGCGGCGGTTGACTCCGACGGTGAAATCGAAATCAAACTGCTCCAGTGTCTTGATCGTCGGGAATCCGGCCAGTTTGGTCAGTACGGTGCGGGAACGTTCGGCTTTGGCTTCCGATTCGCATTTGAGCGCTTCGTACAGGAATTCGGCGTATTGCCAGTTCTCTTTGGCGGCTGTGGCGCTCAGTTCCCCGTAGCGTCTGGCCAGCGTGGGCAGCTGCATTTCCTTGCACAGCTGTTCGATCGAATCGTTCAGCGCCATGCGACACCTCCCAGCGTGAGTGAAGAGAACAGCCATAACCCCATCATCGGGATGAACTCGTCATATGTCTGCATATCACGTTGTGGGATATGGATGCGGGGAATTTTCTTGGTTGTTTGGGTCGCTTTTGCTACACTTTCTTTCATAGCTTTTATCGGGTGGATACCGTGATAAGGCTTGGGCAGAGGAAGCAGGTGGGACTGCTCTTCTGCTAATAGATCAAACGGTCGTTTCAGTGTCGTTTGGTGTATCCTCGCATTGGCGGTAAAATCCAGCCAGTCCATTACTTCCGCGTTTGCATTCTCCAGCGTCATCCGATAGCCCATCATCGACAGTCGTACTTTCAGCGCATTGTGGAAACTGTAGCGCAGGTAATGGTTGAAGCGTTCCACTTTCCCTTTGGTTTTTGCACGGTAAGGTTTGCAGACTTTGAGGGTGATACCGCAGTGTTTCTCGGCGAAGTCTCGGAACTGCTCGTTGAATTTGTGCTTGCCAAATCCATAGGCGTTGCGCTTGAGGATGACGGTCTTCATGTTGTCATACAGACATTCGTGGGGAACCCCGCCGAAATATCCGAAGGCATTCATATGGCACGCGATCAGCGTATCGACCCGTTCATTATCAACATACTCCACATACGATGCACGTGAATACCCCATTGTCGCCACAAATGCCGATAAGTGTTCTTTGGGGAATTCGATCCAATCGACTTGCATCTGCTGAGCGGGAGCCGTTTCGAACCGTATCAGCGGCTCTTCCTCTTGCACACGGCGACGCAGATCATGCCGGAGCATGATCTCCTGCATCCACCGAAGGCTCCCCCGGTATCCGAGTTTCTGTATCTCTTCATAAATTGCCGTCGCAGGCAACTCCACTTTCAGCTCATGCGCGTGCTCCAACATCTGCGCGATGTTGACCAGATACGGATCAACCGTCGTCTCTACCGGTTCTCGCTTGATCACCGGAACATACCCCTCCGGCAGCTTCGCGTATTTGGCTACCGTATCCCTCGATAGCCCAAGCTTCCGTGCTATTGCACTTTTGCTCAATCCTTCTTTGAGCATCTGATGTATCATTTTTACTTCACCTTTTTTCAGCATAGTCCCCCTTTCCGAAAAGGAAATCAGGACTTTAGCGAATCTAATCCGCTTCTTTAAGCTTTAGGTCGTAAAAACTACAATCCAACAGCCTTCTCAGCTGCCTATTTTAACTCCGCGCTTGACAATTTTTCTAATCAGTTAGTAATAATAAATGACAATATAGTGCTACTGATGTCTCTTACAAATACTCACTATTTAGTAGCTATTACAGTTTTTACATTTGTCATAATATCTGGTCTTTTACATAACTCAGCCGAGAAATACAAAATCAAATCCATAATTTTATACCCGATTGAAATCATTAAATATGCAGTAATGTTTTTCCTAACTTTTATATTTTTACGTCCTACAGACCAATTTATATATTTTCAGTTTTAATCAATCTCCAAGAACCTACTTGTAGTATATGCTAACAATACTCAAGGTTTGCCCAATGTAATATTTCATATAGGAAAATTTAGGAACAAAAGTATTTAGCGTTCGACGAGAAAGAACAAGGTAGAAGGTTTTTTTTCGTATTTACTTCTTTTGCTTGAGATTTACTTATCTGAAATCTTTTCCTTCATCCGACCTTCGCGGTTCATCTCATAGAGCTTGATGTATTTGTAGAAGTTCGTTACCATGTGCGAAAAAGCGATGATGAGCCCGGCATACCCGTCCAGGAATCCCCGTTTGAGAACATAGGTGCGGAAAAACGAGTAAAGGCCGTTGAAAAATGCCTTGGCGGGGGTCGGAAATTTTTTGCCGACGTTACCTTGCGCAAAAAGGGTGGAATAGCGGTCCACTTTCACGATGAAATCGGAGATGCTCATGTAGCTGTAGTGCTTCATGTGCCCCTCGATGTGCTCTTTTTTCATCCCCTCGTCGATAATGTTCTCATGCACCGCGTTGTCGTTGAAACGGGTGACGCTTTTGTTGTAGAGACGGCGGATTTTCTGGTTGTTCCAACCGCAGTGACGGATCTGGATCTCTTTGTAATAGGCCAGGAAATTGACGATGTAGATCGTTCGCGGATCGAGCGGCTTGGTTTTAAGCGCACGCAGGAGTTCTTCGTCGACCACTTCGTCACTGTCGATGATGAGGATCCATTCGTGAAGGGCAAAAGATGCGGCACGGTTTTTCGTTGTCCCAAACCCGTCAAATTCCCCTTCGATGAGGCGGACGTTCGGGAACTCTCGCGCGATGTTCTGCGTCCCGTCAGTTGAACCGTTGTCATAAACGACGACATCGTCGAACTCGCGCAGGCTTTCAAGCGACCTTCGGATCGTCCGTCCCCCGTTTTTGACTATCATCACCGCCGATACGTTCATCTCTCTCCTTTGAGCATTTTAACAAGTGTTTTCAGTCCAAAACCGAGTTGTTTCCACGGTGTAAACAACTCGCCGGGGTCTCTCAGCCCGTCCCCTTTAATACGGTAGATCAATCCGCCGATCCCTTCCCACGAAGGGTTGAGGGCGTTGCCGATCCTGAAAACATACCGATAATATTCACGAGCAAAATCAACAGATGCGTCACTGTATTTCCCAAACGGGAGCACGAACGAATCGATCCGGCATCCCAGTTTCTCTTCGAGGAGCCGTTTGGAAGCTGCGATCTCTTCGCCAAGATCGACTCCCGGCTCGGCCAGATTGACGTGATTCATCGAATGAGACGCTACAGCAACGTGACCGCTTCGGATCATTTCGCGTAGTTCGGCATAGGTACAAAACGGCGCGTGGGTGCGATAATTCTCCCCTTCGTAAATCTCGCGGTGTTTGAGCGAAAGGCGTTCGTGGGGAGCGACGTCGGTATCATCGAGAATATACGCGGCCGGCACGGCAAGGAGCGCTTTGAGGCCGTAACGTTTGAGGAGGGGGAAAACATAATGGTAAAAATCGTAATACGCGTCGTCGAACGTCAGACAAATGGCGTCGGCGGCTTCCTCCCCCGGGAAAACGGAGGTGTAGTGCTCGGCCACCTGGCGCAGATGCGCTTCCATCATCGCATCGGTGTTCGAGAGAGGAAGGTCGTCGCTGTTGATGTGATGATACATGACGACCCGCAGCATGGCACCTCTCTTTTCAGCAATAATAAAGTATCATACCACACGATCACTTAGGCAAAAGGTAACCATGCGCACCCGTTACGAATACCGATCCGAATACGCATTTTTCAAACCGTCGTTCGAAGCGATACGCGAAATATTCCATGCCGATACCCATACGATCCACAAAGCCCGCAACGAACTCAAAACCATCGATCTCGGAGGCCTTAAAACCGTCGTTAAATCGTTCAAGGTTCCCCACCTGTTCAACCGGATCGTCTATACTTTTTTTCGCAAAAGCAAAGCGTACAAATCCTACCATAACGCCCTCAGGCTGATCGATCTTTCGATCTCAACGCCCGCGCCCGTAGCGCTAATCGAATTTTTCGAATCAGGGCTGCTGGGAGAGAGCTATTTCATTGCGGAATGCTTTGAATACGATTTCACGATCCGTACCCCGCTGCTTGAGCCCACAGACGAGCGCGAAGAAATCTTTAGAGCATTCGCCGCCTACACCTGCGACCTCCATCGCAAAGGGGTATGGCACCTCGATTACTCGCCCGGAAACATTCTCGTCAAACGGACCGTAGAAGGGTATGCGTTTGCCATCGTCGATATCAACCGGATGGAGTTTCGTGATTCGATCGCTCCGCTGGAAGGGTGCGAAAATTTCAACAAACTGTGGGCATCCGATGCGGATTTAGAGATCATGGGGCGCGAATACGCACGGCTGTGCGGGATGGACGAAGCGCTGATCGTTTCGGAGATGCAACGGCACAACAATGCCAACAAACGCTCCAAAAACTTCAAAAAATGGATCAAAACCCTGCTTCGAGGCGACTTTTCAACTCCCGCTTGACCCTCTCGAACATCGCTTCTCTGCCTTGCGGGTTCTGAGGAATCATGTAATGGTGCTGCCCGGCTTCATCCCCGATACTTTTCCAGCGCGAAGCCGAAGCGAAGAGCGTATCCGCAAAAAAAGTAAACGTCTCGCAACCGCACGCGCTCGCGAGGTGATAGGTCCCGGTCGATGTACTTATAAACAGTTTAAAACTGCTTAAAACATGTGCAAAATCGACGACGCTTCCGCGCGAACGGTACAGATGCGTACGGCTCTGTGTACCCAGCAACGCCGCGGCTTCCTCGCAAAGCGCTTCCTCGTCGGGCCCGAACGTCATAACAACGTCCACCGCCCCGCATGCTTCGGCGATCCGTACGAGTTCGACGTATTCGCCCAGTGTCCAGTTTGCATCCGAAGACCCTCCGAATCCAGGGTGAAACGCCACGACCGGACGGGTGATGCCGTACTCGGCGCAAAAAACCCGATAAGCGGTATCATCAAAATGCAGCAGCGGTTTGGGGAAATCAAGGTCGATCTGCGTAAACAGCGCGCGCGCTAGCTGCAGATTGTATTCGAATTCGGCCATCTCCACCCGGCTGCGGCGCTGTTGGATGCGACGGTTGTAAAAAATCTGGGCGATCTTCGTCTCCGGGGCGATCCGGATGGGTATCCGCGCCAGGAACTGGGCGATCGCGACGCGGGTATTGGAAAACAGGGTAATCGACGCGTCGATTTTCGCCTCGCGGATTTTGAAAGCGAGCTCAAGAATGTCCCCTCCGCCGTCGACGATCACCTCGTCGATAAAATCGCACGATTCAGCCAGCGAGCGGTTGAGCGGGGCGACAAGAGCGACGATGCGGTTGCGCGGGTCATGGCGTTTAAGAACGTACAGCGTCGGCAAAGCGGTGATGAAATCCCCGAGTTTGTCATTACGCACCACCAGTATGTTCATCGCTTCGCCTTTATATGTGTTTTATGCCATTTTACCCGATCCAAGGTAAGAAGAGGATACAATACGGCCATGAAAACACCGTTTGCCTGGGACTATTATTCCGATCAGCCCGCCATTATCCGCGATAAGAATCTCAAGCGTAAAATGCGCCTCTCGGCCCTCCCATCCCTGATCAAAACATTCCTGATCGCGGCGGTGACCCTTCCTTTCTCGGTTTTGACCATTCCCTATCTCCCCCACCGCCGCATCGACGGCGACCGCTTTTTCGGAATGGGGGTCAACCTCGACAAAGAGCCTTCCCTCTCGCCCGGACTCGTCCGCGAACTCGGAGTAAAAAACCTTCTGATCCGGATCCCTCTGTGGGAAATCGACAGACTCGACGAATACGTCGCGTTTGTCCGGAACTTCGAGGGGTGCACGGTAACGATCGCCCTATTGCAAGACCGCGAGCACATCACCGACCTCGCCATGACCCGCGAACATTTCAAGGCGATTTTTACCGCCCTCTCGGGAATCTGCGACACCTACGTGATCGGCAGCACGATCAACCGCGCGAAATGGGGGTTTTTCAGCGTCAACGAGTATCTCGACTTCTACGGTATCGCTTTCGATCTCAAAAAAACCTGTTTTCCCCATCTCAAACTGATCGGCTCGAACGTTATCGATTTCGAATACCACTATAGCGCCCATACCCTTTTCAATTTCAAAAACATCCGTTACGATGCGGTAGGAAGCCTCCTCTACGTGGACCGCCGGGGCGCCCCCGAAAACACCCAGATGGGATTCAACCTCATCGAAAAGATCCGCCTCTTGGCGTCACTTGCGCGTCTTAGCCCCAAATGCGACGGAGAAATCGTCATCACCGAAACGAACTGGCCCATCACGGGGACGGCTCCTTATGCTCCTACCAGTGAAACCGAGTGCGTCGACGAAGAGTCCTACGCGTCGTATATGGTCCGTTACCATCTCCTCGCCTTCGCTTCGCAAAGCGTGAATTCCGTGTTCTGGCACCAGCTGGTCGCTCCGGGTTACGGCCTTATCGACAACCGGGATGGGATTCGCAAACGAAGCGCATTTGACGCCTATCGCACGATGCTTTCTCAGATGGCGGATGCCTCGTTCGTCGGCTACGGGGTCAAAAGGGGTCGGCACACCCTGCTGTGCGAAACACTTCGAGGAGTGCTCCATGTCGAGTGGCTGGAAGAAGGATCGATGGAAATAGCCCTCACCCAAACGGTCACCGTCACAACCCGAGACGGCATCAGCATGGATACCGATACACTGTTGCTGGGCGAATCGCCGATTTACTACACCACTCCGCTGGAAAACGAATGAAACTCCTGATTATCCTTCCCAACTGGCTGGGCGACGCGCTCATGGCCACTCCCGCCATCGAAGCGCTCTGCAAGATTTATCCAAGTGCGGAACTGACCCTGGTCGGATCGTACGTGAGCCTCGAAGCGCTCAAACACCACCCGCAATGCACACGGGCCTACGTCGACGAAACGAAAAAAGGGGGGAACCGCTTTCTCAACACATACCGTTTCGCCCGCCTTCTGGGACCACACGATATGGCGATCACCTTTCGCAACCAACTTCACTCCTCGCTGCTGCTGCGCCTCAGCGGAACCCCGATCACCGCCGCCCGCTCGAGCTGGCATTCCCGCGCGCTGGTGTCGCATCCCATCAGAACGCGCCCAAACACCCATCTTGTCGAACAATACCTCGACATCGCCCAAACACTGAGCCCGCAACCCCTCGAAACCGGTCCGCTGCAACTTCACATTCGGGCGCATCGTTACGCCCGAGCGACCCTGGGGATCAATCCCGGGGCGACGTATGGCAGTGCCAAACGGTGGTATCCCGAAAAATTCGCCGACGTCGCCAGAGCGTTCAGCGACCGCTACGACATCGTGATCTTCGGCGGACCGAACGAAACGCAGATGGCCGAGGACATCGAAACGCGCCTGGACGGCATCAGCGTCACGAACCTGGCGGGCAAAACGTCGGTAAACGAACTTTGCGCCATGATCGGGGGGTTGGATCTGTTTATTACCAACGACAGCGGACCGATGCACGTCGCCGCGGCCTACCAGGTTCCGACAGTGGCCGTCTTCGGCCCGACCCGGCATCTTGAAACATCGCAATGGAAAAATGAAAAAAGCGTGATTGTACGTCACGAGATGGAGTGTGCGCCGTGCATGAAGCGCGAATGCCCGCTGGGGCATCACGAATGCATGAAGGGTATCACGGCCGCCGAAGTGATCGAAGCGGTTAAAAGTCTAATCTAAGACCGAAATACCACGAATCGTTATAAGTGACGTTGCGGTTTTCAAGGTCGGTATCGATGTTTCGGTACCCCACTTCAAGGCGGCCGTTGTCGATCACCGCGGCATCAAGATGGATGCGGGTTTCGAGATATCCGTCCCCTTCCTTGAAACTCAGTACCGAAGGGGCATAATAAAGGGCTCCCCCCAGGTAGAACGGAAACGGCGTATTGAGCGGCAGCCGAAGCTCGGCTTCGACCCCCAGCGGGATGGCCGCGTATCGTCTGCCGTCAATCTGCGTGTATTCCCCTTTGATCCCAAGGCCCACTTTCAATCCCGGAACGCCGCGAACATACTGTTCCACCATAAATGAAACCTCCGCCAGCGGATCGAGATCGCGGGCGGTTTCGCTGTTGTTGTTGTCGCCGTTGAGAAAACGGGCCCCGATGTAGGTATTGCTCATCGCATTCCCCATCCGTCCCATATCCAGGCGGATCTGTCCTTCGACGTCGCGGTTGTTGACGTTTGCTTCGATCTGATGGGCCGCGAACGCGCTCGCACCCATCGCCAGTAACATCATAATCGTTTTTAGCATGCTGATCCTTTGTTGATTCTCTCGATGGTCGCCGTCGTACTTTTGCCGTCGACAAAATTCACCAGCCGCAGCTCGCCGGCAAATTCGGCTCCGACGACCGTTTTCCCCTCATAATCCCCCCCTTTGACGAGGATATCGGGCGCAACATTTTTGATCAGGTCGTAGGGTGTTTCGTCGCTGAACATAACCACATAATCGACCGATTCGAGCGCCGCTAAAATGTAGGCGCGGTCGGCTTCGACGTTCACCGGGCGGCTGGGGCCCTTGAGCGCACGGACCGAACTGTCCGAATTGAGCCCTACGATCAAAACGTCCCCGTAGCTTTTGGCTTCCTGCAGATATTTGACGTGGCCGACGTGAAGGATGTCGAAACAGCCGTTGGTGAAAACGACTTTTTTACCTTCCGATTTAAGCCGAGCCGCGATCTGCGCGATCTCCCCGGCTGTTTTGATATGGGCATCCGAAGTGCTTTGGCGGAGACTCGATTCGTACGCGTCGATCTCATCGAGGGTCACCGTAGCCGAACCGATTTTACCGACGACGACCGCGGCCGCATGGTTCGCAAACGGTGCCGCTTCATCGATGGAGAGACCGCACGCCAGGGCATACGAAAGCGATGCGATCACCGTATCCCCCGCCCCCGTTACGTCGTAAACCTCTTTGGCCACCGTCGGAAAGCGGCGCATATTCTCATCATAAACGGCGATCCCGTCCTCGGAGAGGGTGATCATCGAACACTCCAGGTCACAGGTCTCTTTGAGCATGAGAAGCGCCCGGCGCAACGATTCGTCGTCACGGATCGAAATACCCGTCGCCTCCGAAGCCTCTTTACGGTTCGGGGTGAGCAGATAGGCGCCCCGGTATTTGGAATAATCTTTTCCCTTGGGATCGACGAGCACTTTTTTGCCCGACGCTTTGGCCGATGCGATCACCCCCTGCGCCACCCGCTCGGTGATGACCCCTTTGCCGTAATCGGAGAGGATCACGATGTCGCATTCGCCGATAACACGCGCGACGTAGGATAGCAACGCCTCTTCGCTCTGTGATGCGATCGGATCTTTGGATTCGCGGTCATAGCGAAGGATCTGCTGGTTCGAAGCGATGATACGGCTTTTTTTCGACGTTTTGCGCCCCGCCTGAAGACTCAGCCCTTCGCCATCGACGTTGATGGCACGGAGCATCGATCTCAGCTCTTCCCCGTTTTCATCGTCACCGATCACTCCGCCGACGCGTACCTGCGCTCCGAGAGCAACGAGGTTGTTGATCACGTTTCCCGCCCCTCCGAGGACGGTTGTTTCGCGTGCGATATCCACGACCTGTACCGGCGCTTCGGGAGAAATACGCTCGCATCCTCCCCACAGGTAATGATCGATCATTAAATCCCCGATGGCCAGGATGCGGGGAGAGGCGTTTTTCAATCGGTTCATCAGACTTCCTCTTCGAAGAGGCGCTTGATTTCGCTCACGTACGCGGCGATCCCCTCTTCGAGTTCAAAACGGGGAGCATACCCCAGCACGTCGCGCGTGCTTTGAATATCGGCTTCGGTGTGGAACTGGTAGCGTCCGATGAACGGGTTGGGGATGTATTCGCACGGAAGCGACGTTCCCAGCTCCCGCTGGAGAATATCGACGATCGCTTGGAATGAGCGCGCTTTGCCCGTACCGACGTTGAACACTCCCGACTCTCTGGGATGCATTGCCAGGACGTTCGCCTGAACGATATCCTCGACGTAGATAAAATCGCGGACGATTTTGTCCGATCCTTCGAACAAGCGAGGATTTTTCCCCGAGAGCAGCTGATGGCCAAACTGCACGACCATCGACGCCGTTTTGTTTTTGAAAAACTCTCTGGGGCCGTACACGTTGAAATAGCGCAATCCCACGATCGAGATGTTGGTGTGTTTTTGAGAATACTGGCGGGCGAGATGGTCCATCATCAGTTTCGAGAACCCATACACGTTCTGCGGCGCTTCCCGCCCTACCCGCTGCGGCGAAGGGGCATCTCCATACGTTGCCCCCGACGAGGCGTAGATCATATTGGCTCCGTGCGCCACCGCGATGTCGAGCAGATCCTTGAACGCGTTGACGTTGGTCTGGATCATCAGATCCTGTTCAAGCGCCGTCGTATCCGAAATCGCCGCTTCGTGAAAAATATAATCGAATCGATACTGCTTTTTAAGCGTATCGAGCAGCTGCTTGTCGTTGATGTCCCCGCTGATCACTTCCCCGCGAAATCCGAGCAGGTTTTTAAAATGGCCGAAACTTTTGAGGTTGCCGTTGGAGAGGGTGAGGTTGGAGCGGAAAAGATCGAGGACGACCACATGCGCATCGGGATAATGTTCCTGGAAATAAAACGCAAGGTTCGAGCCGATGAATCCCGCCCCTCCCGTAATCAAAATCGTTTTTCGGTTCAAATCGACGTCGCTGTAGCGCATGGATAATCCTTGAATGTTCAGGTAGTATAAAATTGTAACAAACTCTACATTAAAGCGTGAACCGCTACAGCTAAGTTGGATATGCCAAAACAGCAGCAGCTTCCTGTTTCATTGGTGCAAGTAGCCTCGTCACCTCCACAGGCAATGACGACAGTCCCTGTCGCTCTATGTTAATGGCCGCATTGACATCGCGGTCGTGTTTGGTATGACATTCAGAACAAGTCCATGAACGAATTTGCAAAGGCATATCCTTGCGATAGTGCCCACAAACACTGCATGTTTTACTCGATGGATAGTACCGGTTAATCTGCACAAAGTATTTTCCTTTCCATTGAGCTTTGTATGCAAGTTGCCGCGCAAATTCATTCCATGAAGCATCCTGAATCGATTTGGAAAGGTGCAGGTTCTGAATCATATTCTTGATAGCGAGTGTTTCAATGCAAATGATATCGAACTGCTTGGTTATCGCGTCCGTCATTTTGTGAATGTAATCTCGCCGCTGGTTAGAAATTTTTGTATGAAGTTTTTGAAGCCGCAACTTTGCTTTATCTCTGTTCTGTGAACCGAGTTTTTTCCGGCTGAGTATGCGCTGCGCTTTTGTGAGACGGCGTTCAGAAGCCCTTAGCCATTTGGGATTGTCAATCTTTTCGCCATTAGAAAAGATGTACAGCTGTGACAACCCCATATCGATACCCACGGAATTGACTGGCTGAACTTTATTTCGAAGTTCTTGTTGATCATCAATGAGCACCGATATGAAGTATTTAGCGTTATGCCGTGACAATGTAGCTTGTCTAATAATTGAGCCTGCAGGAATTTGTCTGTGCAACTTTACCCGTATACCGTTTTTTTTGAATTTTGGAATAAAGAGTCGATTCTCTTTGATCTCCACATTCTGCGGAATTGAAAAAGATTGATATGAATCTTTTCGACTTTTAAATTTTGGATATCCCCCAAGCTTTTTAAAAAAGCGCCCATAAGCGTTATACAAATTATGCGTTGCCACCTGAAGAGATTGAGAGTTGATTTCATTAAGCCACTCCTTTTCAGCTTTTAAACCGACAAGCATTTTTTGCATATCGGATTTTTTCATCACTTTATCTTTGGACTGATCAATAAAATAGTTATACACAAAGCGGCATGCACCAAAGTGTTTCTCAATCAATGTAATTTGCTCAGTAGTTGGCCTGATTACAAACTTGTACGCTTTGAGCATCGTCCTCTTCTCATCAAGGTATGAATCACAACAATACTATTTTAAAATCATTTGTAATCCTAAAAACATTGCTAAAAGCAATATTTCTCTCCATTTTTTTGAGTTTGTGTCTATCACTTCCATTCTTCTCACTTTAACATTGAGGAACCCGATGTGAAACAACAAGTAAAAAGTTCTAGACTTGATCAATAAATAGTTAGAGTGATTTAAGATTCATAGGAATATAATAGCGCTCAAATTTTTTATGGAGAAATGAAATGAAAAAAATTGCTCTTGCAATGTTGTTCGCCGGCGTATCTTTGATGGCTGCTGACGGTAAAGCTCTTGCCGGTAAATGTGCCGCCTGTCACGGTGCTTCTTTCGAGAAAGCCGCTCTGGGTAAATCTGCTATCGTTAAAGGTCAGTCTGCTGGCGCTATCGAAACTTCACTCAAAGGTTACAAAGCCGGTACTCTGAACAAAGCCGGTATGGGCGCCCTGATGAAAGGTCAAGTTGCTTCTATGTCAGATGCTGACATCAAAGCCCTTGCTTCTTACATCGCAGGAATCAAATAATTCCGCTCTCGCCGCCTCAGGCGGCGGGTCTTTCTTCCCTTCTTCCTCTTTTAAATAATCCGTTTTTTAACTATTTGATCGAAAGTTTCGCTATTCGGGCCGATACTCTTTCTTTTTCAGTTCCTCGCGTTTACGCTGCTGGTTTGCCGCGTCATTGAGTTCTGCTTCATCATCATAGAGAACCTGGTTCATCATCTTTTTTTCATCGTCGAACTGGCCGTTTTTGATTCCCCACAAAAAAGCCCCAAGCGCCAGCGCCCCCAATACCAGCGACGCTCCAAGCATCATTGCTATAACCCAACTGTCCATGAATATCTCCTATTTGTAGAGCCATCGTACCCGCATCGAGTTCCCGACGACGAGCAGCGAGCTAAACGACATTGAAATCGCCGCGATCAGGGGAATCACGTACCCTGCCATCGCAAGCGGGATGGTGACCGAATTGTACACCAGCGAAATCCCGAGGTTTTGTTTGATCAGCCGGTAGGTGCGACGGCTGATCGCGTGCGCTTCGGCCAATGATGCGAGCGAATCGTTCAGCAGTACGACGTCGCTCACCTCGATCGCGATGTCGCTGCCGCTGCCCATCGCGATCCCGATGTCGGCATTGGCCAGCGCGAGCAGGTCGTTGACGCCGTCCCCGGCCATCACGACGATGTGTCCTTCTGCATGCTCACGGGCGATAAAATCGGCTTTTTCCTGCGGAGTCAAATGGGCATACACCTCATCGATCCCCACTTCGGCCGCAACCCGACGCGCCGAGGCTTCGTGGTCTCCGGTGAGCATGATGACCCGCAGTCCCGCTTTTTTGAGTGATTCGACCGATTCGGCCGCTCTTTCTTTCGGGAGGTCGCGCAGTTCGAAGACGGCGACGAGGCGGTTGTTCACCGCGTAGTAAAAGAGACTCTTATCGCTGTGCGAATCGATTTCGACCCCCGCTTCGCTCATGAGCAGCGCGTTCCCGCCGGCAACCATCATCCCGCCGCTGCGCGCGACGATCCCGCGTGCGGGGATCTCGCGGATCTCTTCGAATGCGGGAAGTGCGCCGAGGGTTTCGGTCCTCTCGAGGTATTCGGCGATCCCCCGGCTGATGGGATGCTTGGACGCCGAAACCAGCGCATACAGCAGCGACCGTTCAAAACTCTCATGCACGGTCGCGTAAACGACTTCGGGACGTCCCTGGGTAATCGTTCCGGTTTTATCCAGGACCACCGTATCGGCGTGGGCCATCGTTTCGATCATCGAAGCCGATTTGAACAGAATCCCCCGTTTCGCTCCCAAAGAAAGCCCCACCAGGGTTGCAACGGGCGTTGCCAGTGCCAGTGCGCACGGGCAGGCGATGATAATAACCGAGATCCCTACCATCAATGCGCGGTCGAACGTATGGGGCCAGAAATACCAGCTCCAGAACGTAGCGATCGCCAAGAACAATATCGTCGACGAAAAGTGCTGGGAGAGACGGTTGGCGAGCTGCTCGATCCGCGGCTTGTTGCTCATCGCGTTTTCGAGGAGATTGACCAGGTTTGAGAGGGTCGAATGGGCAAAATCTTTTGTCGCGCGGTAGGTCAAGAGGGCATCGATGCTCGTCGTCCCGCTGATAATCGAGGAGCCCGGACGCTTGAACACGGGATCGGATTCGCCGGTCAGGCTGCTCTCGTCGAAATTCCCCTCACCGTGAACCACCTCGCCGTCAATCGCCGCTTTTTCTCCCGTCCGGATCCGGATCAAGTCGCCGATTTTGACCTCGTTGACGTTCACCTCCCGGACGCTGTCCCCCTCCACGACGCTTACTTCGCGCGGGATATGCCTGCCGATGACGTCGAGGGTATCGGCGGCGTTTTTACGGCTCAGCACTTCGAGAAATTTCCCGAACAAGACAAACGTGATAATCATCGATACCGAATCGAAATAGGCTTCCCCGCTTTCGGTAAGGGTGATATAAATGGAATACAGATACGCCAGGCTCGATCCGGTCACGACGAGCAGGTCCATGTTGACCGCTTTGTTTTTGAGCCCGTAGTAGGCGCCGCGGTAAAAAACCCATCCGCTGTAAAAGAGCACGGGGGTCGCGAGAAACCACTCGGCAACGTTGAGGATGGTTTTGATCTCCTGGGTAATCCCGGTAAAATAGCCTGCATACTGGGCGATTGCGACCCACATCATATTCATCGTCGCAAACGTCGCGACCGCCATCCGGAGATAATAGTCTTTGCGCTCCTTGTTGGCGCGCTCTTCTTGCAATGACGCATCGTAGGGGAAGGCGTTGTACCCGATCGCACGGATCATGTCGATGATCGAGGAGAGCTTGAGCGTCCCCTCATCCCATGTGATGCGGGCCTTGTTGTTCGTGTAATTGATGTGGGCTTCAACAACCCCTTCCATCTTATGAAGCGCTTTTTCGTTGAGCCAGACGCACGCGGCGCAGTGGATCCCCTCGATGATCAGCGATACCTGGCTGAACCCCTCTTTGGTCCGCGTGATGAAACGCTCGGCGAATGCGGGGGTGTCGAAATTGGTGCTGGCTTCGAACTGCTCGGTGGGGGGGGAGAGGGTCGTATCCCCCATTTTGGCGTAAAAGCTGTCCAGCCCTTCGTCCTTGAGAAGATGGAAAATCCCCTGGCATCCCTTGCAACAAAAACGGTATTCGCCGTCATGGATCATCACGTCGTCGCCAAACTCCAGGTGACAGTGGTCGCATTTGACTTTAGACATGTTCGAATTTCCCCACTTCCCGATTTTTCACGACCGTATCGTACGTTCCGCAGACCCCCTGCATCACGATGTAGACCCCCGCCTCGGCATTGCGGGCATAGCCCAGTGCCATCGCCAGGTTTGCCGTCGCTTCGATCGTATCGACCCAAAAAGGGACCATGGCTCCGGTAAAAACCACCGTTTTGTCCAGCTTCAGCGATGCGACGGCCGAAGCGCTTTGGTTCATCGTATCGGTCCCGTGGACCACAACGATCCGATCAGCCTGATCCGAAGCGATCCGCTCGCACAACAGCGAGCGGTCCGCATCGTCCATCTCCAGCGAATCTTTGTAAATAATCCCTTTGATCTCCACAGCTTCGGCAAAAGTGGCTACAACCGCCTCGATCGCGGTGTTGTCGTGCGGTACGAAAAGTTCCCCTTTAAGAGGATCATAGCGCTTGTTGAACGTTCCGCCGGTATTGTAGATCGCTATCACAGCAATTCCCTGAGTGAGCGGATGATTCGATCCGCTTCGGATTTTTCGGCCGTTTCGGAGAGGAGGATATTCGTCCCCACCCCCGCCCGTTTTGCCGCCGTGATATCACGTTCGTTGTCGCCGATCATCACCGAAGCGGCCATATCGATACCGTATCGGCGCTGTGCGTCAAGAAACATCCCCGGACTCGGCTTGCGGCAATCACAATGGCCGCTGATCTCCTCGTGATGGGGGCAATAAAAAATATCGGTGATATCGACCCCCATAGAAGCAAAATGCCCTTTCATCCACTCGCTGAGACGATGAAAATCTTCGTCGGTGTAATAACCGCGCGCAATACCCGATTGGTTCGTGACGATGATGATCCGGTACTCCTTTTGCTGGTACGCGCGGCACACCTCGACGATCCCTTCGAGCAGTTCGAAATCCTCGATTTTATGAAGGTAGTTCTTTTCGACGTTGACGACGCCGTCACGATCGAGGAAAAGGGCTTTGACCACTTACGCTACTCCGCCGCCGAACATCTCTTTTTCGATAATGTCGCAAATCATGTGCTCGATCAGCAGGTGCGATTCCTGGATACGCGGCGTCGCGTTGGAGGGGATCACGATCGCGAAGTCGGCCATCGCGGCCATTTTTCCGCCGTCGCGTCCGACCAGCGCCACGGTGGTTACGCCGCGTTCCTTGGCCGATTCAAATGCGTTGATGACGTTTTGGGAATTCCCCGACGTCGAAATCCCGATAAAAAGGTCCCCCTCCTGGGCCAACCCTTCAAGCTGACGGGAGAAAACGTACTCGTAGCCGTAATCGTTTCCGATCGCGGTAAGGTTAGAACTGTCCGTCGTCAGGGCAATCGAGGGGAGCGAGGGGCGGTCGAAACCGTAACGTCCGACGAGTTCGGCGGCAAAATGCTGCGCGTCGGCGGCCGAACCGCCGTTGCCCGCGATCAGAATCTTTTTGCCGTTTTTATACACGTCGACGCAGGCCTGAGCCACCGAGACCAAACGCTCCACCAGCTCATCGTTTTCCAAAATCGCCTGTTTGGTCGCCGCCGAGTCGGCGATTTGCTTGATAATATAATTTTTCATTGCTTTTTCCTTTTAATAACGGATACCCGTAACGCTACGGATTTTTTCGATCGTTTCGGCGGCGACCGCGCTCGCTTTGGCCGCTCCCATTTTCAGTATATCGCGCACTTCGTCCTGATGGGCCTCATAATAGGCCCTTCGTTCACGGTAAGGACGGAAATACTCCCAGATGACGTCATGGGCGTAGAGTTTGAAGTGGCCATGCCCCTCTCCCCCCGCTTTGTAACGGTTTTGAAGGGCAAGACGTTCTTCGTAGTCGAGGAAGAGTTTGGCAATATTGTAGACGTTGCAGTTTTCAAATTCTTTGGGCTCTTCCATCGGAACGGGTTCGGTCACGATCTTTTTGATGATCTTCGACTGCACTTTCTCTTCGGAGAAAATGGGGATGGTATTACCGTAGCTTTTGGACATCTTCTGTCCGTCGATACCCGGAACGGTCGCAACGTTCTCGTCCACCTTGAATTCGGGAAGGACGAAAATCTCGCCGTACTCGTTGTTGAATTTCAGCGCGATGTCGCGGGCGATCTCGACGTGCTGGATCTGGTCTTTCCCGACCGGAACCACCTGCGAATTAAACAGCAAAATATCGGCCGCCATCAAAACGGGATACGAAAAGAGGCTGTGGTTGGACGCGATCCCTTTGGCGACTTTGTCCTTGTAGCTGTGAGCCCGCTCAAGCAGTCCCATCGGAGTGAAAGAGGAGAGAACCCAATAGAGTTCAAGGACCTCTTTGACATCCGACTGGACCCAGAAGGTACTTTTCTGCGGGTCCATCCCCAGTGCGAGGAAATCGGTGGCCGCCTGCATCGTCAGCCGTGCCAGACGTTCTCCGTCCCCCAGACTCGTCATTGCATGGTAATTGGCGATGAACGCAAACACCTCATTGTCTTTTTGAGATTCGACCATCGGCTTGATGGAGCCGAAATAATTTCCGATGTGCAGATCACCGGAGGGCTGGATACCTGTTAAAACACGCACGTAAAACTCCTTGAATAGGGACAATTTTACCCAACGACGCCTTAAGCTTCGTCTTAAGATTATCTATGTTATATTTTTTGGAGTTCAACGAAAAAAGGATTGACCATGAACGTACAAATTCGCTCCAAAGAGATCAAACTTACCCAACATCTGAACGATCATATTGCCGCCGCCATTGAAAATTTCAAACGCTATCATCTTGATATCACGACCGTCAACGTGATGATCTCCAAAGAGAAAAAAGGGGTCGGCGTCGAGTTCGACATCCACATCGCCCATGCGCAGCCCGTCGTGATCAGCGATACGGACGAAGACCTCGATACCGCGATCGATATGGCGATCGAGCGGGCCAACAAAGCGCTCCGCCGCCTTCACGACAAAGTCAAAGACCATCACACTTCCTCCATCCGGGATATGGAAGTGGCCGAAACCGAGTAATCCCGATGGCGAAGATCAATGTGGTTTGCCCCCATTGCGGGGGCGTCAACGCGATCCCCGTTAAAGAGAGTTACGCGAAAGCCGCATGCGGGCACTGCAAAGCGTCGTTGCTCGACACCAAACCTCTCAGCGTCGATGCGGCATCCTTCGATCGGCTCCTCATCAATGACGAACGGCTCATCGTCGCCGATTTCTGGGCACCGTGGTGCGGCCCCTGCCGGAGCATGGCCCCCTCTTTCGAAGAAGCGGCCCGTGCCTTCGCACTCAAAGCGCAGTTTGTCAAAATCAACACCGAAGAGCAGCAGCATCTGGGAGCCCGCTTCGGCATCCGCTCGATCCCTACCGTCATCGCTTTCAAAAACAACCGCATCGTCGACCAGTTCAGCGGCGCCCGCAGCGCGGCTGAAATCATCCAATGGGTACGGCGCCATCTCTAAGAGGCGTCGTTAACCATTTTTGGCTATCCTTCCTAACTTTCTTTATTCGAGGACACCACACATGTACAACTGGGTTTTATGGTTTCACATCATCTCGATGGTCTCCTGGTTTGCGGTACTCTTTTACCTGCCGCGTCTGTTTGTCTACCATGCCGAAAACGGAACCAACAACGGCTTCGTCGAAGTGGTCGAAGTGATGGAGATGAAAATCTACCGCTACATCGGCGTCCCCGCTTTCTGGGCGACGTTTCTCTCGGGAATCGCGTTGATCGCGATGTCCACGAGCCAGTACGGGGTCAATGTATTCGGTATGGGGGGGTGGATGCACGCCAAAGCGGTGCTTGTGGTACTGCTCATCGCCTATTTCTTTTCGCTCGGACGGATGCGCCTGCGTCTCAAAGAGAACACCGCCTACAAAAGCGGGAAGTTTTTCCGGATGTATAACGAAGTGCCGACAATTCTGCTGATCCTCATCGTCGCCCTCGTGATCGTCAAACCGTTTTAATCTTTTCTTCAAGCCCCTTGCTTTTCAGAACGGCAAGGGGCATCTGAATTACCGAAGTTAGAGCGTAAAGCCACCTCATTCGATGGGGTGGATATAAGCGATCAATCAGGAGTATCTTGCTGCTGAATATCCCCTTCGGGGACGAGAACCTTTTCAAGGTATTGTTTCACGATAGAGAGCGGCGCACCGCCGACACTTCCCGCAAAGTAACTCCTACTCCATAATGCCAACTTCCCCCAATACCGTTTCTTGATGTCAGGCATATCCCGTCGAATCAGCCGGCTCGATCTTCCCTTGAGATTGTTGACGATGGCGGCAATCGACCACTTCGGAGGATAGAGGATAAGGAGGTGAATGTGATTGTCTTCCCCGTCAAACTCTTCGAGCGTTCCTCCCATCTCTTCCATCGTCTCTTTGAATACCTCTCTGAGGTGTTCGATATGGTCCCCTTTGATAACCTTGTACCGATACTTCGTAACGAACACCAAATGAGCATGGAGAAGATGGGTTGCGTGTCGGCTTTTCCGGACTTCCATGGGATACACACCTTTAATATCTTGACATGTAACCTACAATCGGCATAATATCAATATGCAAACCATATAAAGGAGAGGCGATGTTAAAAGCAGTAAAAGTCCGTTTGTATCCATCAAACGAACAATGTTCCATCATCGCCGATCAGATAGATGCGGCACGGTATGTGTATAACCGATCTCTCGCTTTGCGAAAGTTTGCCTATACCAAGTTCGGCATTAAAGTCGGGAAGTTTGACTTGCAAAAACGGGTCGTAACCCTCAAAGATAGAGAAAAAACTGCTTGGCTTAAAAAAGCCGATTCCCAAGTGCTGCAACAATCGATCTCCAATATGGATAAAGCATATCAGCATTTTTTCAAAGGTGGCGGATATCCAAAGTTTAAATCCAAACATCACAGCTGCCAGAGTATTCAATACCCACAGCGGGTTAAAATTGAAAACTCTAAGATCTACCTTCCCAAAGTGGGATGGGTCAAATGTAAAGGTCTTCGTGAGGATGTCGTCGGCAAGATCAAGACTGTCACGGTATCACGCGAAGCCAATCTCTATCACGCTGCCATCTTGCTTGATGATGGTGTAAATACCCTTCCGGTATGCACTTCAACCGAAGCAATCGGTATCGACGTAGGTGTGTCACTGGTCGCGGCGGACAGCAATGGTGGTCAGATCAAACCTCTTGATCTTGTAC
>Ga0247507_100021_pt1 | contig 36757 bp, 30 predicted proteins | sample SJ112nscriptome_FD_186104 | JGI IMG/M metagenome (GOLD analysis project Ga0247507, IMG submission 186104) | Metatranscriptome of enriched cultures of PCE-dechlorinating microbial communities from Ithaca, New York, USA - SJ1.12 (Metagenome... ... | reverse complement strand
TTATCAATCCCCAACTGGGTTCGGGGCCCCACAGCAGCCAGCTGTGCGGAGCCGGTGTCGCCTTTTATCTGGCCCGGGCCCTGGGCTTGGAAGATATCGCCCCGCAACTTTACCAGGAGTGCCTGGGTCTGGCCGCCCTGGCCACCGTGGCCGATGTCGTCCCTCTGCTGGGGGACAACCGCATACTGGTGAGCGAAGGCCTGAAAAATCTGGAGAAAAGCCAATCCGCCGGGATAAAGGCTTTGCTGGCGGAAAGCGGCCTCCAGGAGGCCGCCCTGGATGCCTGGCACCTGGGATTCGTTCTGGGTCCCCGCCTGAATGCGGCGGGCCGTTTGGCCAATGCCCGGATGGGGGTTGAGCTTCTGACTACTTCAGACCGGAGCCGGGCTGAGCAATTGGCCGCCGCGCTGGGCGGCCTCAATCAGGAAAGAAAAGCTATTGAAGAGGCCATTTTAAACGAGGCGGCGGCCATGATCGATGAGAACAGCCAGGCTGATGCTCCGGCCATTGTCCTGGCCGCCCGGGATTGGCATCATGGTGTTCTCGGCATTACCGCCTCACGTTTATGCGAGCGTTTCCGCAAGCCGGTGGTAATGGTGGGATGGGAGGGCCGGCAGGGCCGGGGTTCGGCCAGGAGTATTCCGGGTTTGAACATATTCGAGGCTTTGGGCGCCAACCGTGATTTCTTGCTCCGTTTCGGCGGGCATAGCATGGCGGCCGGATTAAATATCGAATGGGAGCAATTTGCTCCTTTTAAAGAAGCCTTGCTGGCCTGGGTTGCACACAGCTATCATGAGAATCCGGAGTTGCTAGATCATATCATTGAAATAGACGGCGAGCTGGAACCGGACGCTATAGACGATACGCTGGTCAAGGAGCTGGAACTGCTTAAGCCGTTTGGCATCGGCAATCCCCGTCCGCTTTTTGTCCTGAGGGGCGTTGAAATGGAAAAGGCCTGGTTGATGGGAAGACAAAACGAGCATTTCAAGGGCCGGCTTCCGGGCCGGGAGCTGGAATGTATCGCTTTTAACGGTTCCCGGTTTATGGATTGGGCCAAAGGCCCCTACCTTCTGGACCTGGCGGGAAGCCTGGAAATCAACCGGTTTCGGGGACGGGAACAAATTCAGATAAAGCTTCTGGACCTCAAGCCCAGCCTGACCGGGGACCTTCAGGGCGGTCAGGCAAATGAACCTGTTTATATGATGCTGGTCAACATGGGAGAGGTGCTTGACCAGGGCGGCACAGTTGGCCTGGTTTTACCCACTCCGCGGGTGCTGAAGCGGGTGCGGTCCTGGCTGCAGGCTTACTTTCCGGAAAGCCGGTTTATGGAGATATATGCCCGGCCTGAGCAAAGCGTCCGTCCGGCTGAGGTGGCCGGCGCGCTGAAGGAAAAAGGACGTATTATCCTTACCACCCAGGCCTTTTTTGATTTTGCGCAGAGGAAAGGATGGTGGCTTAAGGGAGCCCTGCGTTCATGGCATCTTGGCTTTCCGCCCGGCGAGGGGCCAGCAGATGAAAATATAGTCAGATGGGGACCGAAAAACACCGCATGGATAGGCGGCGATTTTGAATTTTCCGGGGAAGGCCGCCACCTGGTATACGTAAACCGGCCGGCTACCCTGGCCGCCTGGGCTGAATCGGTCCCGGGGCTGGTGCAGGAAGCCGCTCTAAAGGATCACCGGGAGCGAAGGGCGGTTCAGCGCGTCTTCTTTTCCGGTCCGGGCGGACTGCTGGTTTCCGACGGCGGGTGCATCAGGGGTTTGCAAAAATCCTGGAGAGCGCAGCAGGTATGGTTTGCCGACGCGCCTTTCAGCCTTATGGAGGCTGCCATATTGCTGGATTATCTTGACCACAGCGATAATGCAGCCGGTAAAGTGCTTTTTTCCCCGGCCGCTCTGGCTGCCAACCGCGCTTTTCTAAATATGCTTTACCCGCCGGAGGCGGTAATAGAAGCAGTGGGGAGGCAGCTGCAAAATACTTCCGCATCCGAACTTAAGGGGGATGTCGCCCATTTATGCCGCAAGTACTCGGAAAAAACCGGCAGAAAAATGGGAAATATAGAATTTTCTTCAGCATTGCGTATACTTGAGGAGCTGGGCTTGTGCCAAGTCCAAAAAAAGGGTAGTATTATTGCAATAAAGCTGATTGAACGGGATATTCTGCCGGAAAACCTTTCTGATTCTTCATTTTATGTGGAGGGTCAGGCGGAAAAAGCCGCCCTGGCCAACTTCGAAGAAGATGTCAAATCAGCCCTGGACTGGTGATATAGATGAGCCCACAGACGATTATTGATAGGATAAAAAAATACGATCCTACAGCTGATGCCGGCTTGATTACCCGCGCTTATGAATACGCGCTGGAGGCTCATACCGGCCAGAAACGGTTTTCTGGCGAGCCTTACATAATACATCCGGTAGAAGTTGCTCTGATTCTGACCGAGATAGAGATGGACGTACCTTCCATATGCGCGGCCCTGCTGCATGATGTGGTTGAGGATACCGATGCCAGCTATACTAACATACTGGGTGAATTCGGGGAAGAGATCGCCGGCCTGGTGGACGGCGTAACCAAGCTGAGCCGCATCGACTTTAAATCCCGGGAAGAGGCCCAGGCGGAAAACCTGAGAAAGATGTTTCTGGCTATGGCCAAAGACATCCGGGTTATACTTATAAAACTGGCCGACCGCCTCCACAACATGCGCACCCTCAATTTTCAGCCCGAACGCAAACAAAAAGAAATAGCCCGGGAGACTATGGAAATATTTGCTCCCCTGGCTCATCGCCTGGGGATTTTTAGATTCAAATGGGAGCTGGAGGACCTGGCTTTTGCCTATCTGGATCCGGAAATGTACTATGAGATAGCCCGGCGGCTCAAAGCCAAGCGCCGGGAAAGGGAAGACTATGTCCACGATCTGATCGAGCAGATAAGAAACGGGCTGCGGCAGATAGGAATTGAGGCCGATATAGAAGGGCGCCCCAAGAACATCTACAGTATTTATAAAAAAATGATCAAACAGAACAAAGACATCGATGAAATATACGACAAGATCGCCATCCGGGTGCTGGTCAACGACGTCCGTGAATGCTACGGGGTTTTGGGCATCATCCACACCATGTGGAAGCCGCTGCCGGGGCGTTTTAAAGACTACATAGCCACTCCCAAGCCCAACATGTATCAGTCCCTGCACACCACCTTGATCGGAAAGGGCGGAGAGCCTTTTGAAGTTCAGATTCGAACCTTTGAAATGCACCGTATTGCCGATTCCGGCATCGCCGCCCACTGGCGCTACAAAGAAGGGGTAAATCCTAAAGATCGCAAGTTTGATGAGAAATTATCCTGGCTCCGGCAGATTCTGGAATGGCAGCAGGAGATCAAGGATACCCGTGAATTTATGGAATCCCTTAAAATAGACCTTTTTGACGACACGGTGTTCGTGTTCACCCCCAAGGGAGCGGTTATCGAGCTGCCCAAAGGGGCCTGCCCGGTGGACTTCGCCTACCGGGTGCATACCGAGGTGGGGCACAAGTGCTCGGGGGCCAAGGTGAACGGCCGGATAGTGCCCCTGGACTACCCGCTGGAGAACGGTGACATCGTTGAAATAATGACCTCCAAAAACTCGCCCGGCCCTACCTTTGGCTGGATGGATTTCGTCAAAACCTCTTCCGCCAAAAGCAAGATCCGACAGTGGTTTAACCGTGAAAAACGCCAGATGAACCTGGTCAAGGGCCACGACCTGCTGGAGCGGGAATTGAAAAAGAAGAGCCTTTCCACCAAGGAGTTTTTCAAAGAGGACCGGCTGCTGGAAGTGGCCAAACGCTTCAGTCACCTCACGGTCGACGATCTTTTGGCAGCGGTGGGCGACGGGGCAATTACCGCCACCCAGGTCATCAACAAGCAGAAAGAACTGTTTTTCCAGCAGGCGCCGGTGGAGGATATGTTCAAAGTTCCCCTGACTCCGCCCTCCGCTCTGCCCCGGTCTAAAGAAACCACCGCCCTTCGGGTTCGCGGGGTGGATGATGTGGCCATTCGCCTGGCCCGCTGCTGCAACCCTTTGCCGGGAGACGACGTTTTGGGATATATCACCAGGGGGCGCGGAGTATCGGTGCATCGCAGAGACTGCCCCAATATGCTGCATTATCTGCGGATGGAAAAGGAGCGGGTTTTGGAAGTTGAATGGGCCGATGCATCAGGAGTGTACAATGTGGAGTTGGAAGTCAGCGCCTTTGACCGGCCCCGTTTGACTACCGACGTGCTGAATGAGATTGCCGATGCCAGGGTACAGATAAATTCGGTATATTCCCGGGCTACCAAGAATAATCTGGCCCTGATGAATTTTAAATTGGAGATCAATGATTTGGGACGCCTCCAGGCGGTAATCCACCGCATTCAAAAGGTTAAAGACGTGATTGAAGTTCGGCGCGTACTGCCGGGAGAGGCCAAGGGAGAATTAGTATGAGGGCGGTAGTACAGCGCAGCAGCCGGGCGGAACTGGCGGTGGGGGGCGAAATCAAAGCCGGCATTGGCTCCGGTTTAACGGTATTGCTGGGTATCAAGAAAGGCGATACCGAAAAAGACGGGGCTTATATGATGGATAAGCTGGCCAATTTGAGGATTTTTGAAGATGAGGCAGGCAAGATGAACCGCTCTTTGCTGGAGGCGGGCGGAGAGATTTTGCTGGTCAGCCAGTTTACTCTGTACGGTGATGCCCGAAAAGGACGCCGACCCAGCTTTATCGAGGCCGAATGGCCAGAAAAAGCGTTGCCAATCTTCAATTATTGCGTAGAATACTTACAGGGGCTGGGAGTGGCTGTCAAGACCGGCGTTTTTGGAGCGGAAATGAAAGTCAGTATAGACAATGACGGGCCCTGTACCATTCTTCTGGACAGTGAAAGGCTTTTTTAGCACTTTAAGCTGGTGCTTTAGTCGTTTTCAGGCAGCGTAATCAGGAATATTTGTGAGGAGGTTGTCGAAGTGATCCTAAAAGGTCTGGAAATCAGTGCGATGGCGGTCAACTGCTACATAGTAGGATGTGAGGAAACCCGCGAGGTGGCGGTCATCGATCCGGGTGGAAATCCCCGCGCCATACTGAAATTGTTGGAGGACGATGAACTCAAAGCCGTTTACATCATCAACACCCACGGTCATATCGATCATATTGGAGCCAATCGAGCCATAAAAGACGCCACCGGGGCTAAAATACTGATCCATGAAGCCGACTCTAAAATGCTGGTCAACTCTGTCTCCAATTTTTCTTTTCTCATGGGCAGCAAAGTCACCAGCCCTCCGGCCGATCAGTTCCTCAAAGACGGCGACATCATAAAGATAGGCAATACGGTAGAGTTGGAAGTTATCCATACTCCGGGGCACAGTCCGGGAGGAATCTGCCTGAAAACCGGGGACATCATGTTTGTGGGAGATACGCTCTTCTATGGCTCGATCGGAAGGACCGACTTTCCGGGAGGCTCTTACAAACAGTTGATTGAGAACATCCGCGATCGAATTCTGTGCTACGATGACAAGGTGGTATGCTATCCGGGGCACGGTCCCGAAACCACAGTAGGTTTCGAACGAAAAAACAATCCTTTTTTGAGATTTTAATAAAGCTTAACTTTACAGCCTCCCGAATAGCATGATATAATAACCTATGTTCATATCATCACAGGCGATGAAGAAGTAAAGTAGCCGCGGGGAATGGTTCAGAGAGGAGTTGCCACGGGCTGTAAGCATCTCTACACAGGAAGCGCGGTGAAGTTCACTTCGGAGCACCCGGCTGAAACATTCGCAAGTAGGTCGTGGCGGAGCTCCCACCGTTACAGGGGAGGGGATATCGGATTAACCTGTATTCTAATATAAGCGGGCCTTTCGGCAAAATGGGTGGTACCGCGGGAGTGTTAAGCTTCTCGTCCCATATGGATGAGAGGCTTTTTATATTGAGGACGGTTTGATCCCGTATTCTAAGTGAGCTGGCTTGATGCAATCAGGGTGGTACCGCGGGATGTCTATGACCTCTCGTCCCTACAGGGACGGGAGTTTTTTGATTTTTAGGAGGTGTTAAAGGTGAGTGCTTTACAAGCCCTGCAAAGTAAAGAAATGCTGGTTACCAGGAAAAACCAGCCGGAAGACACCAGAATCGAAGTCGGTTCGTACGTGTTGGGTTCAGAGCAAGTCGTAGTGATTGCCGGCCCCTGCGCCGTCGAAAGTGAAGATATTTTGAGAGAAACCGCTTTTAAGGTAAGAGCCGCTGGAGCCATGATGTTGAGGGGAGGAGCTTTCAAGCCCCGAACCTCACCATACAGCTTCCAGGGCCTGGGCGAAAAGGGACTGAAGATTCTGGCCCGGGTAGGGGAGGAAATGAACATGCCGGTGGTCAGCGAGCTGATGGATAGTGAAGACATCGGGCTCCTGGTAGAGCATGTCGATATAGTGCAGGTTGGCGCCCGCAATATGCAGAACTTTTCCCTGCTGCGAAAGCTGGGGCGAATCGGCAAGCCGGTGATTTTAAAACGGGGCATGGCGGCGACCATTGAAGAATGGCTGATGGCCGCCGAATATATACTGGCGGCCGGTAATCCCGAGGTCATCTTGTGCGAACGGGGAGTACGATCCAGTGAGCCGTGGACCCGCAACACCCTGGACCTTTCCGCGGTGGCCCTGGTTAAAAGCCTTTCCCACCTGCCGGTTATGGTTGATCCCAGCCACGGGACCGGGGTGCGGGGTTTGGTGGCTCCCATGGCCCGGGCGGCGGTGGCAGCCGGAGCGGACGGGTTGATGATCGAAGTGCATCCCTGCCCGGAAAAGGCGCTTTCCGATGGAGAACAATCGCTGCTTCCCGCCGAATTCAGCCAGATGATGCGCCAGATCGAAGGCCTGACCAGGGTTATGGGAAGGAGGGTTCGCTAGTGAGCTATGGCATTTTAGGACCCCGGGGGACCTTCAGCGAAGAAGCCGCTATACGCTATTGGGGTGGAGGCGTTCAGCTGCAGGAAGCCGGCAACATACCCCAGCTGTTTGGGATGGTCGAGAAAGGGGAAGTGGAAGGCGCCCTGGTTCCCATCGACAATTCCCGGGCCGGGTCCATCGAACCCACCATGGAAGGCCTGTCGCGAAACGACGTACTGATTGCCGGGGAGATAAGTATTCCGGTGCGGCAGCACTTGCTTTCCTGCCACCCTTATGCCCTGGATGAAATAGAACTGCTTATCTCTCAACCAGCCGCCCTGGTACAGTGCGAGGAGTTCATCCAGGAGCATCTTCCCCGGGTTAGGACGGAGATTGTGGCCAGTACTACCCGGGCGGCCCAGCTGTTGGCTTCCGAAAACCGCAAGGCGGCCGCCATAGCTCATGCGCAAGCCGCCCGGATTTATGGCTTGGAAATACTATGCCCCGATATTTCAGGCAAGGATAATATTACCCGTTTTATTCATATAAGCGCTCCGGGGAAGGTCTCCCGGGGGAAAAAATCAAGCTTGATCTTTACCCTGCCCGACCAGCCGGGGGCCTTATACCGGACTCTGGCGGTTTTAGCCGAGCGCGGCATTAATATGAGCAAGATAGAGTCCAGGCCCAGCCGTTATCAAAAGGGCCGCTACTGGTTCTATATTGAAGTGGCCACTTCCGGGCAAGAGGGCGAAATCAAGGAATTGCTGGGTGAGTTGTGCCTTTACTGCAGCAATCTTAAATACCTGGGTTCCTACCCGGCGGGGCATCATTTAACCGGCATCCAGTAAGCGTGCCATTAGGGGGGAAAATAATTGGCGATCAAACTCCAACTGCATCCTGAAGAGCTTTATGACAACATCCACGAACTGGTCCGCATGGCTTATCCGGGCCAGGAATTGCTGCGCGGCGATGATGAGCGGGGAGAACTAGAGATTTTCTTGGAACGCTTCATAAAGGGGAATAGCGTTTATTTGCGCGGCTCAATTAAAGGACCGGAAGTGGATATAGCCAGGGAGGATAGCTATCCCCAGCCAGAAGCCGGGGAGGAAAGCCGCCGCCAGTTGAGCCGCCTCACCAGGCGTTTTATCTATGATCTGCTGGCGGCCGGACAGGATAAGGAGCTTAATTCTTACGGCATTCTGACCGGAATGCGCCCGGTGAAGCTGGTGCACCGTTTACTGGATCAGGGGCTGGACCAGGAAAGGGTTTTAGAAAGCCTGGGCGCCGATTTCAGGGTAAACGCTGCCAAAGCCAGGCTGCTGACGGAAGTGGCCTCCCATAACCGGCCGGCAGTGGCTTCCAGCCGCTTGGAGCCCCGGGCTCTGGCCCTTTACGTGGGAATTCCTTATTGCCCCAGCCGCTGCTACTATTGCTCTTTTCCCGGGGGGATTCTCAGGGATTACGAGCAGGATATCAAACCATTTCTAGCCGCTCTGTATTGTGAGATGGAGCATATGGCGGCGGTATTAAAAGACCTGGGCTTCTGGGTCCAGTCCCTATACCTGGGCGGAGGCACCCCTACCGTGCTTTCTTATGGTGATCTGGCCGATCTCTTCGAACGCCTGCACCGGCTTTTTATCGGCCCCGGAACCGAAGAAATCACGGTAGAGGCGGGCAGACCCGACACTCTTACTCCCGAAAAGCTGGTTTTGTTGAAACAGGCGGGTGTGGAGCGGGTGTGCATCAATCCTCAAACCATGAATGAAACTACCCTGCATGCAATTGGTAGAAACCACGATTTGAAAGGAGTGGTGCAGTCACTGGAATGGGCCCGTAAGGCGGGCATTAAAACCATTAATATGGATCTCATCATAGGCCTTCCCGGAGAAGGCCTGGAGGACAACCGACACACAGCAGAGGAAATTCTCAGGCTCAAACCAGAAAACCTGACCGTCCATACTCTGGCGGTTAAAAGAGGATCAACCCTGGCCCGGATGGAAGGTCTGTCCAGGCTGGGGGAAAAGGAAGAGGAGGTGCATAGATCCGTCGATCTGATGGCCGAATTGTTTAAAAAAGCCGGGTATCAGCCCTACTATCTTTACCGGCAAAAGTATATAAAAGCCAGCCTGGAGAACATTGGCTATTCCCTGCCCGGTTTTTTTAGCGTCTATAACATTAGGATCATGGAAGAATGTCAGACCCTGCTTGGACTTGGCGGCGGGGCGGGAAGCAAGTTTTTTAACTGGAAGGACGGGAGTCTGGCCTCATTTTATAATCCCAAAAACCCGTCCAGCTACTGCGCTTCCATTCAGCGCCTGATCGCCGCCAAAGTTGACAAGCTTAGGGCCTTACATTAGAATTATCCAAGGAATAACTTGGTTTGGGAGGCGTGGTAATGGAACTCAAAGCCCCCCGTGGCACCTATGACATTCTTCCCGCTGAGGCCCAAAAATGGCAGTACATAGAGCAGATCATGCGGCAGACGGCTGCCTCTTTTGGTTTTCAGGAGATAAGAACACCGATCTTCGAGCATACCGAGCTTTTTCAGAGGGGCGTAGGCGAGACTACGGACATCGTCACCAAGGAGATGTACTCTTTCCAAGATAAATCCCGGCGCAGCCTGACCCTGCGTCCCGAGGGAACCGCCTCCTGCGTCCGCAGCCTGATTGAACACCGCCTGTACGGGGGAGTAATGCCGGTTAAGTGGTATTACCAGGGCCCCATGTTTCGCTATGACCGGCCCCAGGCCGGAAGGTACAGGCAGTTTCACCAGTTCGGGGTGGAGGTGTTTGGCAGTTCCGACCCGCTGCTGGATGTGGAAGTCATCATCTTGATGCTGGAGATTTTGAGCCGGCTGGGGCTTGCAGAGTATGAACTGCACCTCAACTCGGTGGGCTGTCCGGCCTGCCGCCAGGTTTACCGGAAAAAACTGATCGCCCACCTGGCTCCCCAGGTGGATAAACTCTGTAAAGACTGCCAGAAGCGCTATGAACAAAATCCGCTGCGGGTTTTAGATTGCAAGGAAGCCGGCTGCCAGGAGGCTACCGTCGGGTTTCCCGTGATTATGGACAGTCTGTGCCTGGAATGCCAGGAACATTACGGGGCCGTAAAAAAGGCGCTGTCTTCCGCCGGGGTTAGCTATTTACACGATGACCGGCTGGTGCGGGGGCTGGACTATTACACCAAAACCGCTTTTGAAGTCCATATTCCCGGAATCGGGGCTCAGAGCGCCATCGGCGGGGGAGGCCGCTATGACGGCCTGGTCAAGGAATGCGGCGGCCCCGAGATACCGGGGATCGGTTTTGCTCTGGGAATAGAGCGCATACTGCTGATCCTGGAGCAGAAAAACCGCCTGCCGGCTCCGGCTGCTGCCTGCGATGTTTTCGTGGTGGCCATGGATCCGGCCTATGCGGGGAGCGCTTTTGAATTATTGCTGGAGCTGCGTCGAGCGGGATTGCGGGCCAACCAGGATTACAACCGGCGCAGCCCCAAAGCCCAGATGAAGCATGCCGACCGTATGGGAGCGAGCCTGGTCCTTTTCATAGGCGAGGAGGAGATGGAAAAGCAAACCGTCACGGTCCGAAAGATGAAAGACAGCCGGCAGCTGAGCGTGAGCCGGGCTGAAATATTAGAAAATATTATATCATTATTGGCCATTGATTAGGAGGAACGAAGCCAGATGAAGAGAACGCACAGCGCCACAGAAATGAACACCGGATTGATAGGGCAGGAAGTGGTCTTGAACGGTTGGGTCAACACCCGCCGCGATCATGGCGGCCTGATCTTTATAGACCTGCGCGACCGGTCGGGTCTGGTACAGGTGGTTTTCAGCCCGGAGGTAGACACCGACGCCTTTCACCTGGCCGAGCAGGTGCGCAGTGAATACGTGGTGGCAGTATGCGGCGCCGTTCGGGAGCGCCCCGAAGGGACTGAAAACCCCAATCTGGTGACCGGCAAAGTGGAAGTCTATGCCCGTGAGCTGCTGGTACTGAACCGGGCCAAGACACCTCCTTTCTATATCGAAGACGGCATTGAGGTCGATGAAGTCCTGCGTTTGAAGTATCGCTATCTGGATTTGCGCCGGCCGGAAATGAAGCATAATATAATGATGCGCCACCGGGTGGTGCAAAAAATGAGGAGTTATCTTGATGAACGGGGTTTTTTGGAAATCGAGACGCCCATATTGACCAACAGTACTCCGGAGGGAGCCCGGGACTATCTGGTGCCCAGCCGCATCCACCCGGGCCAATTTTATGCTCTGCCCCAATCCCCCCAGACCTTCAAGCAGATCTTGATGGTGGCGGGCATGGAGAAGTATTTCCAGATTGCGCGCTGTTTCCGGGACGAAGACTTAAGAGCCGATCGGCAGCCGGAATTTACCCAGTTGGACATGGAAATGTCTTTCGTGGACGAGGAAGATATTTTTACCCTGGTCGAACAGATGATAGCGGAAATCTTCCAGGCGGCTGGACAGCAGGAAATGGCTTTGCCCTTTCCCCGCCTGACCTATGAGGAGGCAATGGCTAAATACGGTAGCGATAAACCGGACTTGCGGTTTGATTTGCCGATAGTAGATTTGACTGAAGTATTGCGGGATGTGGAATTCAAGGTCTTTGCCTCGGCCATTGCCGCCGGCGGAGTGGTCAGGGCCATCAATGCCAAAGGCTGCGCGTCATTTACCAGGCGGGAAATAGACGACCTGGGGAGAATGGCGGTTGACAACGGAGCCAAGGGCATGGCCTGGATTATTGTCGGGGATGATGAACTGCGTTCGCCGATTACTAAATTTTTAACCCAGGAACAGATTGACGGACTGCTGGCCTCTCTTGACGCCAAACCCGGCGACCTTTTGCTATTTGGCGCGGATTCGGCTCCGGTAGTGGCCAGGGTGCTGGGCTTTTTAAGACTGGAATTGGCCCGCCGTCTTGACCTGGTCAAGCCCGGGCAGCTGAAATTCTGCTGGGTGCTTGACTTTCCCTTGCTGGAGTACGACGAAGAAGAAAAACGTTATGTAGCGGTGCACCACATGTTTACCGCACCGCGTCAGGAGGATATACCCCTGCTGGATGAGAATCCCGGTCTGGTAAAGGCCCGGGCTTATGATATGGTGCTTAATGGAACCGAGATAGGCGGCGGCAGCATACGTATATACCAGCGGGAAGTCCAGGAGAAAATGTTCTCAACCATAGGCATGAGCAGCGAGGAAAGCCAAGAACGTTTTGGCTACATGTTGGAGGCCTTTGACTACGGAACACCTCCCCATGGCGGTATTGCCTTCGGAATTGACCGGCTCATAATGATAATGGCCGAGCGCCAGAGTATCAGGGATGTCATTGCCTTTCCCAAGACGCAGAGCGCTGCCTGCCCCATGACCGGAGCTCCTTCCGATGTGAAGGCCAAGCAGCTGCGCGAGCTCTCCATAAAGATACGGGAAAAGTAAAAAATGGCTTGGCTTTGGAGGATTAATCCAAGCGCTCAAGCTTGAAGATGCCCAGTTTTTATGGTATTATTTTAGCGAGCCTAAGAGAATTTGAATGAACCCCTGCTGTGTGCGTGAAATGTCGACAAGTTATTTCCAACACCGATTATAGGGGAGCTTATCTCCGTATGTAGACTGTAAGCCCATAGAGTGGGACACGATAAGCATACGGGAGAGCACCCACCTGAGACCTCAGGTTTTAACATCGGCATCACGGCTCGGTGGGGTTTTTATTTCCCGGTGGGGAATAAACCCTTAATATAAAAGAGCCTATGAGATCCAGCCTTATCACTGGATCTTTTTATTTGCCTTTATTAAATACGGCAGGAGTCGGGAGCGGGAAGCAAATGATAAACGACTATCGATATGCCAGGGTCAAGGAAATATATGATTTGTTGTTCGAACATTTTGGACCACGCCACTGGTGGCCCGGGGATACCCGCCTGGAGATCGTGGTGGGAGCGGTTTTGACCCAGGCAGTGGCCTGGAAAAATGTAAAAAAGGCTATTGATTGCCTGAAACAGAACAACTGCCTGGATTACCGGGCCTTGCTTAATATAGATGAAAGCAGGCTTGCGGAGCTGATCCGGCCGGCTCTTTACCATCGCCAGAAGGCGAAAAAGATAAAATCCCTTTTAGGGTTCATAGAGGAGTTTTACCAGGGAGACCTGGATCTCATGCTGGCCGGGGACTGGCAGGCAAGCCGCCGGCAACTGCTGAATGTATGGGGTTTAGGTCCGGAGACGGTTGATTCAATTCTGCTCTATGCCGGGCAGCATCCGGTTTTTGTGGTGGATGCCTACACCCGCCGCATCATGTTCCGGCAGGGCCTGGTAGAGGAGAGGATCGATTACCAGGGAATGCAGGAGTTTATGACCAGGTACAGCGAGGCCGGCACCCAGATATACAACGAATACCATGCCTTGCTGGTCGGCCTGGGCGCCAAGTACTGCAAAAAAAGCAGGCCTTTATGCAGTGCATGCCCGGTTAGAGGCACCTGTGTTAATTCGCCTGATGGGCAGGATAACGAAATAGGGAGGTAGAATAATGATTTATTGGGATAAAGAGAAAGAATGTATGCCCCGCGAAGAGCTGGAAAAACTGCAATTGAGAAAACTAAAGGAAAGCGTTTTCCGGGTTTACTCCTTTGTCCCGGCCTATAGGGCTAAAATGGATGAGGCTGGAGTAAAACCTCAGGATATCAACAACCTGGCTGATTTACAATATCTACCCTTTCTTACTAAAAAGGATTTTCGTGATAATTATCCCTTTGGCTTGCTGGCCGTTCCGATGAGAGATGTTGTTAGAATCCAGTCTTCTTCTGGAACTACAGGAAAACCTACCGTAGCCGCATATACTAAAAATGACATAGAGAACTGGGCTGAATTAATGGCCCGCTGCCTAACCAATGCAGGAGCCACCCGTGATTCAGTAATACAGATTACCTGGGGATATGGGCTTTTTACGGGAGGACTAGGAGGCCACTATGGGGCCGAAAAAATAGGGGCTGCGGTTCTTCCGGCTTCGGGTGGAAATACCAAGCGCCAGTTATCAATAATGCAGGACTATGGTGTGACGCTGCTGGGTTGCACCCCATCCTATGCCCTGGTTTTGCATGAGGAACTGGTTAATTTGGGCATGGAGCGTTCTGAGTTCAAAATTAAATCAGGATTATTCGGAGCCGAGCCCTGGTCGGAGAATATGCGTAAAGAAATCGAGAGTAAATGGGAAATTGATGCCTACGACGTGTACGGGATGACTGAGTTGGTTGGTCCGGGTGTTGCTGCAGACTGTGCATATAAAAAAGGTCTTCATATCTCTGAAGACCATTTCATCGCCGAGATCATCGATCCGGATACTGGTGAGGTGCTTCCCGAGGGCAGCCATGGAGAACTGGTTATCACTTCTCTTAATAAAGAAGCCTTTCCGATAATCCGGTATCGCACCCGGGACTTGACCAGACTGACCCGTGAGGTTTGCGATTGCGGAAGAACCCATACCCGCATGGAGAAGGTGCTGGGACGTTCGGATGACATGCTGATCATTCGCGGGGTCAATGTATTTCCCTCCATGGTGGAAAGTATTCTTCTGCAAATACCCGGGATTGAGCCTCAGTATCAACTGGTGGTGGAGCGTAAAAACAATTTGGACCGTTTAGAAGTTCAGGTTGAAGTTTCGGAAAGCGTTTTCAGCGATGAAGTCCGCAAACTGGAAGAATTGGAGGCCAGGATCAGCAGGGACTTGAACAGCGGTCTGGGGATTGCGGTCAAGGTCCGACTGGTTGAGCCCAAGACTATTGAGCGAAGCGAGGGCAAGGCCAAACGGATCATTGATAACAGGAAAATATAGGAGGGGGAATAGACTATGGCCAGACAAATATCAATATTTTTAGAAAACAAAGCCGGCCGTCTGCTGCATGTTACCCGCACCCTGGGAGAAGCGGGCATAAACATTCGCGCCCTGTCGATTGCCGATACTTCGGATTTTGGCATTCTGCGCATTATTGTCAACGATCCGGAAAAGGCGCATACGATACTTAAAGAAGCGGGATTTACGGTAAGCGAAACCGAGGTGGTAGCAGTTCAAGTGCCTGATACGCCGGGCAGTTTAGCCGGCATACTGGAGCAAATGAATGAAGAAAACCTGAATATAGAATACCTCTATGCATTTATCGGCACCAATGCCGACAATGCACTGGTTGTATTTAAGGTTGAGGACATTGCCCGAGCCCTGGAGGCTTTTCGGAAAAAGGGCATTAAATATATGGAGGAAAGCGAGCTTTACAAGCTGTAAAACCCTTTGGAAAAAGAAGATCATAGACCTTCATGAACTTTGACGAATACGTTTCCCTATGCCATCATACAACCGATAAAGGAGCCGCTTTAGGTAGGGCGGTTAGTAAAGGCTTTAGACCGCCTTACTTTAAGGCGGTCAAGCTATTTTCTGAATAGATACACAGAGAAATAACTCCTACAATCACTAAACGGAATTGAAACTTACGGGGTTATTGAAAGTTTACTAGATTCTACGCCTGATTTTATCGTACCCATGAGGGATTGAAACGTTTATGTCCTCCGGTTTAATCTGGGCTCTCTCTCGTGTTTATTCCGCTTGGCTTCTATCGGATTTCTGGTCAGAATATAGCGTACTCTGCTTCAACGTCGCCTACTATCACTTCATTGAGCTCCAAATTCTCCTTCACCATTTATACTTCTCTCTTTTTATCCGGCAATTTACGTGGGAAATAGGTCCCGAACCGACATGGGAAGCATGATTCATTTTTTTCTTCTAATTTTGACACGGTTCCGGGCAAAAGCGTTCTATGTTACAGATAAATAGGACTTTTAGCAGACAATTAACGAGGGAATGTGACAGGGGGGAATAATTGTTACTTTTTTCACAAAGGAGGGAACCGTGGATGGAGGGTAGAATATGGTGGGTTAAAGTGGGGCAAAGTGGAGCAACATCCCACGTAAGTGGTGAGAGGAGCCAAGAATATGCTTCTGGGCGAGTACCAGCATAGTCTGGATCCCAAGGGCAGAATCACCATACCCTCCCGTTTGCGCGACGAACTGGGGGAAAGATTTATTGCTACCAAGGGCTTAGATAACTGCATATTCGTCTACACCCTGGATGAGTGGATGAACATAGAGGCAAAAGTAAGGGCACTTCCGTTTACCCGCGGAGATGTGCGCTCTTTTGTGAGATTTTTCTTTTCTGGGGCTGCTGAATTGGAGGCAGACAAACAGGGCCGGGTCTTACTGCCCTTGAACCTACGCGATTATGCCCAGGTGGAAAAGGATGCAGTGATAATCGGGGTGGGCTCCAGGCTGGAGATTTGGGCTGGTGACAAATGGGCACAATATAACGGTATGGCGGGTTCCAATTTTGAAGAAATAGCCGAAAGTTTAGGTATTTAGAAAGGGAGCTATGGCGCATCTACCGGTTTTGGCAGGCCCAACTATAGATTATCTGGTAACCAACCCGGAAGGGGTTTATATAGATTGTACGGCCGGCGGCGGAGGCCATCTAGCCATGCTGCTGACCAAACTTACGCCGGGCGCCCGGGTGATAGCCCTGGACAAGGACCAAACGGTTCTGGAGCACACCAGGGAACGGTTTGAGAGAGGGCGGGTAGATTTTGTCCACGCTGATTTTAGGGATTTAAGGGCTATTCTCGACGAACTGGGCGTGGATGCCGTTGATGGGATTTTGATCGATCTGGGGGTGTCATCGTTCCAACTCGATGAGCCGGAGCGGGGTTTCAGTTATCATGAAGACGCCCGATTGGATATGAGAATGAACCGGGATCAGGCAACCAGCGCCTGGCATCTGGTGAATGAATGGCCCGAAGAGCAGCTGAAGAAGATTCTCTGGACTTATGGTGAAGAAAAATACGCGCCGGCTATTGCCCGGGCCATAGTACAAACCCGCAACAAGGGAGAGATCCATTCCACCCTGGAACTGGTGGAGATAATAAAAAGCGCGGTCCCGGCCAGGTACCGCCGGGAAAAACACCCGGGCCGCAAGACCTTTCAGGCCTTGCGCATCGCGGTAAACGGAGAATTGGATGCCCTGCAGGCTGTTTTGCCGCAGGCTTTGGCAGTTTTAAATAAAGGCGGCAGGTTATGCGTTATTACCTTCCACTCCCTGGAGGACAGAATGGTTAAACTGTTTTTTCAGGAAAAGTCCCGAAGCTGTATCTGCCCGCCGCAACAACCGGTATGCACCTGCCGCCACCAGGCCGAGTTGCAGATTATCACCAGAAAACCGGTTGTTCCCGGTGAAGAAGAATGCGAGTATAACCCCCGGGCCAGGAGCGCTAAACTCAGGGTTGCCTCAAGGTTATAGTTCTATAAACGGAGGTGTGAGAATAAAATGGTACAGGCGAGCTATAAGTACGACGAGAGTTACTGGGAACTCCCTCTGCCTCAAGAAGAAGCCGTTCTGGGAACGCAAAGGGTTAGAAAAATATACCGCAAGAAAAAGAACCGGAGAAGCATGTCGGTTAAAATAGGATTGCTGGTGTTCTGCTATGCTTTGATGCTGGTTTTCCTGTGTACTAAAGGTTCTTCGGAAAACTTTAAAATAATTGCCCTGGAAAAGGACATTGCCAGCCTGGAAGCCTCAAACGCCCGGTTGGAATATGAAATTGCCCAGGCTACCAATTTGAGTGACGTGGAGAAGCTGGCCAGCAGTGAACTGGGTATGCAAAAGCCTGATCCCAAGATGGTGAAGGTGGTTTCCACCCCCGAAGTCAGTCAGGTCAATCAAGCGGCCCCCGTCCAGACCGTAGCTCAGGATTCAGCTGAGCAGGGTATCCTGGCCAAAATATACAGTGCTCTATTAACCCTGGCCGAGCGCAACGGCTAAGGGCTTAAAGGGGGAAACCGATGCAAACGAGTGGTTTGCTGTTAAGAAAGCGTATTGCAACGCTTTCTTTATTGTTTACAATAGCCTTTTCCCTGTTGGGAGTAAGGCTTTTCTGGGTGCAGTTCGTGCAGGGCGCCGATCTGTCCAACAAGGCTATGGAGAACCGGATGCGCGATATACCGGTGGAGGCCAAGCGGGGTATTATTTATGACCGCAATGGGCGGGAACTGGCCATTTCCATAAGCGTTAACTCGGTATGCGCCTACCCGGCGGAAGTCAAGGCCGGCAAAAAAGAGCGGGAAACAGCTATTCAACTGGCCCTGGTTTTGGGCATGAATGAGGAGGACATTTATAAGGCCATTACCAAGGAAACATCATTTGTATGGATTAAAAGGCAGATTGAACCAGACCAGGCTCAAAAAATACGGGATTTAAACCTTAAGGGAATAGAGCTTACCGAAGAAAGCCGCCGCGAGTACCCCAAGGGCAGCCTGGCGGCTCATGTGCTGGGTATTGCCGGGATAGACAACACCGGTTTGGAAGGGATTGATTTTTACTACAATGAACAGGTGGGAGGGACTGAAGGCCGGATATTACTTGAAAAGGATGCCAAGAACCAGGAGATCCCGGAAGCCACTCACCAGTACATAGCGCCGATTGAAGGCACCCACCTCAGACTGACCATTGATGAGACGATTCAGTTCATCACCGAACGGGAACTGGAAAAGGTGTTTCAGGAGCGCAAGGCCAAACATGCTGCGGCGATTGTCATGGACCCGTCCACCGGCGAGATTCTGGCTATGGCGTCGCGTCCCACTTTTGATCCCAACCAATTCAATCAATTTCCAGCCAGCAACCGCAGGAATTTTGCCATAAACGATGCTTATGAACCGGGCTCTACTATGAAAATAATCACTTCGGCCATGGCCCTGGAAGAGCACACGGTAAACTCCAGCAGTCGATTTTACTGCCCGGGTTCGGTAAAGGTAGGCAAAGAGACTATCCATTGCGCCAACAGCAGGGCTCACGGAAGCCAGTCTTTTGCAGAGATTGTTGAGAATTCCTGCAATGTCGGTTTTGTCCAGGTAGGACTTGATTTAGGGGTGGAACGCTATTACAAATACCTGACTGCTTTCGGTTTTGGGGAGCCTACCGGTATTGATTTGCCCGGTGAAGCCAAAGGAATCATAGTAAAAAAGGAAACCGCCGCATCATCTAATATTTATCTGGCTACCATGGCCATGGGGCAGGCCAATGCAGTAACCCCCATACAATTGATTACCGCCGTCGCTGCGGTCTGCAACGACGGTAAGATGATGAAGCCCCACCTGTTGAAAGAAATCATCGACCATAATGGTAAGACTATTAAGACGGTAGAACCAGAGATCAAGCAAAAGATCATTTCTCCTGAGACTGCTGCCGAACTGCGCGTTATACTGGAAGGAGAGGTAACCCGCGGCACGGGCGGCAATGCCAAAATAGACGGTTATGCAACCGGCGGCAAGACCGGGACTGCCGAAAAAGCCGCCCAGGGCGGAGGATATATGAGCAACGAGTATGTGGCCTCCTTTATCGGATTCGCACCGGTTGATAAACCCCGGTTGGTGTGTATGGTAGTCGTAGATGCACCTCAGGGTTATCCTTATTTTGGAGGCTGGGTGGCGGCGCCAGCCTTCAGTGCGATAATGCGTGACAGCCTGCGTTACTTGAAAGAACCCCTGAATAATTCGGAGACCGAAAACAAAAGTCTAGTAGAAGAAGAAAAGGTGGTTGTGCCTGACGTCATCAACCTTCCACTGAATGAAGCAATCAGCCTGATGCAAAGCCGGGGTTTAAGTACCAAGCTGAGCGGAAGCGGTTCACTGGTTTGGCAGCAAACCCCCCGACCGGGCACTCGTCTGCTTAAAGGCGCCCAGGTGGTAATATATATGTCTCCTCACGACAAAGGGGGGGAAGCCGGGGGCCAGGTAACGGTGCCCGATTTGCAGGGAAAATCGATGAAAGAAGTGGCCCGAATTCTGTCCGAGCTGGGATTGCATCTGGTGCCGGAAGGCTCCGGACTGGCCTACCAGCAAAACCCGCTACCGGGCAAGGTCATTTCAACCGGGTCAACCATAACGGTACGATTTCAGCCGGTTGGCGAATAGGCCGGACTTAAGTGTTTAAATACTTGGAGCCGGAAGGAGGATGCGGATGAGACTCAGCAAGGTTCTAGAGGGAGTGGTCCACTCCAGGGTTGGAGTTCCGGGCGATCCTGAAATTTGCGGCGTTGCCTATGATTCACGCCAGGTTAAACCAGGATTTTTATTTGTATGTATATCCGGTTTCAAGACCGACGGTCATTTATTTGTCAAGGATGCCCGGGAAAGAGGGGCGGCAGCCATTCTGGCCGAGAAGGAAATCGCCGATTGCGATCTGCCCGTGGCTCTATGCGACGACAGCCGACAGGCCTTGGCCCGGGTGGCGGGCAATTTCCACCACCACCCTTCAAGGCAGCTGAGGTTGATCGGTGTAACCGGTACCAACGGCAAGACCACCACCACCCATTTAATCAAGGCCATTTTAGAGGAAGCGGGCAAGAAAACCGGCATACTGGGAACTCTCTATGCCCGGGTGGGGGGGCAAAGCTTCGATTTGGGCCACACTACTCCGGAAGCTCCGGATATCGAAGCCTTTTTAAAAGTCTGCCGGGAGCAGCAGGCTGAATATGTGGTTATGGAGGTCTCTTCCCATGCCCTGGTTCTGGAGCGGGTAGTCGCCCTGGATTTTAACGTGGCGGTATTTACCAATCTTACTCAGGATCACCTGGATTTGCATCAAACCATGGAAGCCTACCGTGACGCCAAACTGAAGCTTTTCAAGAACCTGGAAACACGTCCGGGGGATTTCAGTATAATAAACGGGGACGATGAGTACGCCCCTGAATTTATGGCCCGGGCAGAAACCACGGCGGTAAGCTATGGAATAGAAAAAGAAGCCCGGATTATGGCGCGAGATGTTCATGTAACCCTTAAGGGCAGTGACTTTTCCGTGGTTTATCCAGGCGGCACTTTCAAGATACAGATGAAACTTATCGGGCTTTTCAGCGTTTACAACGCGTTGGCCGCCATTGCTTTTGCCCTTACTGAGGGGATAGCGGTTGAAACTATTCAGTCGGCCCTGGGCCGGGTAGATGGGGTGCCCGGCCGTTTTGAACAGGTGCAGTGCGGGCAGGATTTTACGGTAGTGGTTGATTACGCTCATACCCCCGATGGTTTGGAAAACATATTAAAAACAGCCCGGGGCATTCTGGAAAACCGCCTTATAACCGTTTTTGGCTGTGGCGGCGACCGGGATCGGGGTAAAAGGCCCCTGATGGGTGAAATAGCCGCCCGGTACAGTGACTTTACCATTGTAACCTCTGACAATCCCCGCAGTGAAGAACCGAGGGATATCATCAACGACATCGTGCCGGGTGTGGAGAAAGTCAAAGATTCACGCTATGCCATCATTGTAGACCGGCGCGAGGCTATACGCCATGCCATCTACCTGGCCCGCCCCGGTGATCTGGTGATTATCGCCGGCAAAGGGCATGAAACCTATCAACTGGTTAAAGGACAGGTCCTTGATTTTGACGATAGACTGGTAGCCGCCGAGTTTTTGAAAGGCAAGGAACAAGCATGAAACTAAGTCTGCAATACATAGGCTCTTCAATGGACGGAGTTTTACTGCAGGGAAATCCCGAGCTGCTTATTGAAGCGGTCAGCACGGATTCGCGGCGGATGCCCCCGAACGCTGTCTTTTTCGCACTATCCGGAGAACGCTTTGACGGCCACGACTACCTGGAACAGGCTTTTGCGGCGGGAGCCGCCGCGGTGTGCATATCTGACGCGTCGAAAGTCCCTGCCAACCTGACGGATCGGGGCGTAATCAAGGTGGCCGATACTTTACAGGCCCTTCAGGATCTGGCTGCGGCTGTCCGCAAGCAGCTGTCGATTCCCATTGTCGGGGTGACCGGAAGCGTGGGCAAAACCAGCACCAAAGAGCTTTTGGCGCTTTGCCTGGAGGGTTCTTTGGCTACATTTAAAAGCAGCGGCAACTTTAATAACGATATCGGCCTGCCCCTCAGCCTTTTAAGTATTGCTCCCGAGCATCAGGCGGCGGTTGTGGAGATGGCCATGCGGGGACCGGGAGAGATAAGGAGATTGGCTCGTATTGCCAGACCCAACTATGCGGTGATAACCAATGTAGAGCCGGTTCATCTTGAAACGCTGGGCACTATTGAGAATATAGCCCTGGCCAAATGCGAGCTCCTGGATGAAATGGAAGCTGGAGGCCTGGCCTTACTCAACGGCGACAACCCGGTGCTGGTGAAGACAAGCCAGGACTATCCTGTGAAGAAGTATTATTTTGGATACCATCCTTCCTGCGATTTCCGTATACTATCGGTTGCTTATAAAACAGAGGGTATAGATATTGAAGCCGTTTGGTTTGACCAGAGGCAGATCATCTATTGCCCGCTGCCGGCCCGGAGACTGGCAGGGAATGTGGTTGCGGCAGTGGCGATGGCGGAGCTTATGGGCGTAGGACTTGACAAATGTCAAGCACAACTCTTAAAATACGTTCCTGGAGACAAGCGTCTGAATCTGAAGCGCAACCAGGCCGGCGGAGTGATAATAGACGACACTTATAATGCCAATCCCCTGTCGATGACCGCAGCCCTGGAATGCGGCGGGGAGGCCGCTGCCCCGGGCAGATATATTGCAGTTTTGGGCGATATGTTTGAATTGGGGGATGCAGAACGGGAAGGCCATCTGGAGGTTGGCCGCCGGGCTGCCGCCTGTCAGGTGGATATACTGGTAGCGGTTGGCGAAAGAGCCGCCCATATAGCGGCTGGGGCCCGCGCATACGGTTTGCCGGATAACAGAGTGTATCATTTTCTTTCCAAAGCGGACGCCCTGGATTTTCTAAAGCAGCTTATTGATCCGCAAGACAAGGTACTATTCAAGGCCTCCCGGGGTATGGAGATGGAGACTTTGATCGCAGGCCTGGAAAGAAAACCCGGCCGCTCAGAGTACTAAAGCTGTCCCAAGACTAATTAACAGGGGGAACACTCCTTTGCATGGATATATTACTAATGCTCTTATTGCCGGGGGTATCGCGGTTTTAATTTCACTGGCCATGGGCCCCTTTATGATTCCTTTTTTGACCCGCCTCAAAGTGGGGCAAAGCATCCGGGCCGAAGGTCCGCAAAGGCACTACGCCAAAGCCGGAACGCCCACCATGGGCGGGGTGATAATTATAACCGCGGTGATGGTGGCCAGTTTTATCACTGCCGGAGCGAGCGCCGAGGTGTTGACGGCGGTTCTGGTATTTGTGGCCTGTGGGGCCATTGGATTTTGGGATGATTACATAAAAGTCGTGTTGAAGCGCTCCCTGGGCTTACGCGCCCGTGACAAACTGGTTTTGCAGCTTATTATAGGTTTGGCGCTGGCCCTGCTGCTGTTATGGTATTTTCACCGCCAACCCCAGATTGTGATCCCATTCATTGGAACGGTTTATGATTTGGGCATATTATATATACCTTTTCTCATCTGTGTTTTGATGGGGTCCACCAACGGGGTCAACCTCACCGACGGGCTGGACGGACTGGCCGCCGGGGTGACCTTTTTTGTTGTTATAGCCCTGGGCGCGGTATGCTTTATGACCAAGCACTACAACCTGATTATTTTCTGCGGCTCCCTGGCGGGCGCCTGTGTGGGTTTCCTGGTTTTTAACCGCCATCCCGCCCGGGTTTTTATGGGTGATACCGGATCGATGGCGATAGGCGGCGGTGTTGCGGCGGTAGCTGCCTTATGCCAGGCGGAAATCGTCCTGGTGATAATAGGGGGGGTTTATGTCCTGGAAACCTTAAGTGTCGCCGCCCAGGTGGTGTCTTATCAAACCACCGGCAAGAGAATACTATTGATGGCACCTTTGCATCACCATTACGAATTGCGCGGGTGGCCGGAGACCAAAGTGGTATATTTTTTTTGGGCGCTGTCTTTTGTATTTACGGTAATTGGACTATTAGGATTCAGACATATGGGCTAGTACTCTGCTAATCCTCAACAGAGTGTTAGGCCTATTGATGGGATGTGAATTGGTTGGATTTATCAGGCAAAAGGGTTCTGGTAGTGGGAATGGCCCGCAGCGGCGTGGCCGCGGTAAAGAGCCTGATCAGACAAAACGCCCGGGTTGTCATATGCGACCGCAAGACGGAAAATGAACTGGGAGCCATGGTTCATGAGCTTAAGGAGCAGGGGGCGGTGGTTGTGGCCGGGGGATATCCCGAGGTAGACCCGGAGCAATTCGATCTGCTGGTAGCCAGTCCGGGCATCCCTCTGGAGATACCCCCTTTTCAGCAGGCCTTTGCCAAAGGCCTGCCGGTGGTGGGGGAAGTGGAATTGGCCTACTGGTTGAAACCGGAGAAACTCGAATTTTGTGCGGTTACCGGTACCAATGGCAAGACCACTACCACCGCCCTTTTGGAACATATTTTTCGGGTGGGGGGGATACCGACGGCTGCCGCCGGGAACATAGGTATAGCGGTAACCTCCCAGGTTGAGACTCTGGAGCAGGGCATCATCGCCCTGGAGTTGTCCAGTTTTCAACTGGAAACCATTGGCGAGTTCAGATCGCATCTTTGTGGAATTATAAATATTACTCCCGACCATTTGGACCGCCACAAGACCATGGATGGCTATATAAAAGCCAAAGCCAATATATTTAATAACCAGACTGCCGAGGACTACTGCGTTTTGAATGCAGAAGATCCCCTGGTCAGCAGTCTTGCTCCGCTCTGTCCGGGGCGGACCGTGTTTTTCTCCAACCGGCGGGTTTTGGATGAAGGCGCCTATATAAATAAAGGCCTCATTGAAATAGCCTGGCAAGGCCAAAAGCTGCCGGTGGTGGAACTGGAGCAGAGCCGGCTTCGGGGCCGCCATAACCAGGAAAACCTCCTCTGCGGATCACTGCTGGCCTTTTTAGCGGGAGTGGGGACTGAAGACATAGCGGCCGCCATCAGGACCTTTGCCGGGGTAAGGCATCGGATGGAGGAGATTGCCACACCGGGAGGTGTTTTATACATCAATGATTCAAAGGCTACCAATCCCGATTCAGCCATCAAGGCTTTGGAATCGTTTTCGCAAAAGGTGATTCTTATTGCCGGGGGGAGAAATAAGGGCTCCCAATTTGACGAACTGGCCGGGGTTATAAAGCAACGTGTCAAAGAGTTGATCCTGGTTGGAGAGTCTAGTGAGGAGATCCGCGCTTCAGTAATGAAGGCCGGCTTTACGAATATACATATGGTAACGGATTTCCCCGCGGTCGTAAAAACTGCAGCGGGATTGGCCCGGGAGGGCGATGTGGTTATGCTGTCGCCGGCCTGCGCCAGCTGGGATATGTTTGACAATTACGAACAACGGGGCGATTTGTTTTGCCAGCTGGTTCGAGATTTAACCAGGGCTGGTTAGGCTGCGAGTTAAGGAGGACCCGGATGAGGTTAAAGAAGGGACCGCCAGATTTCATATTGTTCCTGGCTACACTGGCCTTACTCGGAGTCGGCCTGGTTATGGTGTTTAGCTCTAGTTCGATAACGGCGGATGTAGAGCAGCACAACACTTTTTACTATTTTAAAAAACAGCTTCAATGGGCCTTTCTGGGATTACTCTCCATGATAATCATCATGAAATTTAATTACGCTAAGCTGAAGAAACTGGCCTTACCAGCTATATTGGTGGCCATGCTCTGTTTGATACTGGTTCATACGCCCTTGGGTATAGGGGCGGGAGGCTCAACGCGCTGGTTGGGTATTGGAACTTACGGGTTTTCTCCTTCCGAGTTGGCCAAGATATGTATGGCTCTATTCCTGGCTAAAATTTTGGAAACCAAAATGGACGAAATTCGATCATTCAAAAATGGAGTGCTTCCTATAATGGCCGTTTTGGCTCTGATATGCGGCCTGGTTCTGGCTCAACCCGATTTAGGCACTTCCTTTGTCATAGCCGGTACCGGATTTTTTATGCTTATGGTGGCTGGTGCCAGGTGGTCTCACCTGGGTGGCATCAGCTTGGCCGGCGCGTCAACCGTAGCAGCGGCTATTATTGCCGCTCCTTACCGGTTTCAGAGAGTAGTGGCTTTTTGGGATCCGTGGAAGTACCCCAAGGATATAGGTTTTCAAACCATACAGTCGTTATATGCCCTGGGTTCGGGAGGACTGTTTGGAATGGGTCTGGGCCGCAGCCGGCAGAAGTATTTTTACCTACCTGAACAGCACACCGATTTTATATTTGCCATCCTGGGCGAAGAACTGGGCTTTATAGGAGTTGCTCTGGTGATTTCGCTGTTTTTGCTCTTTGCCTGGAGGGGATATAAAATTGCCATGAACGCGCCTGATACCTTTGGCCATCTCCTGGCTGCCGGAATAACCACCTCGATTGTCTTTCAAGCGGCTATCAATATAGGCGTGGTGGCGGGATGCCTGCCGGTAACCGGAATAACCCTGCCGTTTATCAGCTACGGCGGTTCTTCATTATTTATAACCCTCTCCGGGGTAGGTATTTTATTAAATATATCCCGGTTCAGCACCGGGCGCTGAGGAACGGACCCTATTAAAAAGAGCCTTGATGAGATTGCCGCACAAGGAGGCTGGAGATGAAAGTAATTCTAAGCGGTGGAGGAACCGGGGGTCATATTTACCCGGCCTTAGCCATTGCCCAGGGGCTGGAACAGCGCATCCCCGGGGTCGAAATTCTCTATGTAGGAACTGCCGAAGGGTTGGAGAGTTCTATAGTGCCCAAAACCGGGTTGAGATTTGCCGAGGTGGACATCAAAGGCATCAATCGCTCATCCTTCCTTAAAGCTTCGAAGGATCTTGCCAAGTTCCCTCTGAGTATTTTTCAAGGCTGGAACATTATCCGGGATTTTCGACCGGACATAGTGGTGGGAACCGGAGGATATGTATCCTTTCCCGTAGTCCTGGCGGCAACCTTTATTGCTTCCTGCCGAACTTTTATTCACGAACAAAACGCCATACCGGGGTTGGCCAACCGCCGGCTGGCCACCCGGGTTGATTGCGTTATGCTTAATTTTGCCGAGGCCCGTCAGTATTTAAAAGCCCGTTCTATTATCGTGCCCGGAATGCCGGTTAGAAAAGAGATACTGGACATTTACCGGGGCCGTATTCATAAGTCTGCCCGTTTTGAGAGCGGTAGGTTTACCATATTGGCTTTTGGGGGCAGCCGCGGTGCTATGAGCATAAATAACGCCATGCTGGACCTGGTGACCAGATATCGCCGGGAAAACTTGCAAGTTATCTGGATAACCGGTGAAAATAATTATAAAGAGCTCCAGGAAAAGCTTGATGCCCAGCTGGACCGTAAGGATATGAAACTTGCCCTGCACCTGCTTCCTTATATGTATAATATAGAAGAGGCCTTGCAAGTAGCCAATCTGGCTATTTGCAGGGCCGGGGCCGGTACTCTGAGCGAGCTGGCCTTGCTCGGTTTACCTGCTGTTTTGATCCCCTATCCTTATGCGGCGGACAACCATCAGGAATATAACGCCAGGGCTTTGCTTAACAAAAAGGCCGTTGAAATGGTTATCGATGAGTTCCTGGATGGGGATACTCTGTATAAAAAAGTGGAGTCCCTGCGCCAAAATCCTGGCCGGCTGCGGGAAATGGCCGTAAATATGCGAACACAAGCCAAACCACAGGCCCTGGATGACATTCTGGATACCTTGATTGGTCCTCAGGCGGGGCTTGGGATGTAACCACTTATATTATTCACGCATACTATAAGGTGTAATCAGGAGGATGAATTGATGGAGAAGGAGATGAGGTAATGCCCGTCACACCAGGATCATGGGTGCATATGGTAGGCATTGCAGGCGCAGGAATGAGCGGAATTGCACGGGTGTTGGCCATCCGGGGCTTTAAGGTGAGCGGCTCCGATTTGCAGAAAAACGCCACTACCGACAGGCTGGAGGAACTTGGGATTGAGCTTTGCCAGGGTCATTCGGCCGTCAATATAAAAAAGGGGATTAACCTGGTGGTAATATCTTCAGCCATACCTCCTGACAACCCGGAGTTGGTAAAGGCTATTCAATATAATATTCCGATTATGAAGAGAGGGCAGATGCTGGCCGAACTGGTAAATAGCGGTAAAGGAATAGCAGTAGCCGGCGCCCATGGTAAGACCACTACAACTTCAATGATCTACAGTATTATGGAACAATGTGGACTTGATCCAACCTTCATCGTAGGCGGCGAGTTGAAGGAAAGCGGTATTAACGCCAAAGTCGGCAAGAGTCCCTACGCTGTCGTGGAAGCTGATGAAAGCGATGCTTCGTTTTTGGAGTTGAAACCCTACATTGCAGTAGTGACTAACATTGAAGATGATCATCTCGATTACTATAAGAATCTGCACAATATAGAACTGGCTTTTGAACAGTTTTTATGCGGTGTCAGCCCCGGAGGCTTTGCAGTACTGTATGGGGAAGACCCCTGTATTAAGAACATCAGATCGGCCTGCCCGGTCCGTATGATCATGTATGGAGAAAATCCGGATAATGATTATTACCTGAGCGACTGGCAGGCGGTAAACGGTGGTTCGCAGTTTTTCATGCACCATCAAGGAGCCTTGCTGGGAAAAGTGCATTTGGGCGTTCCGGGAAAGCATAATGCCTTAAATGCAGTTGCCGCCCTGACTGCCGTGATGGAACTGGGTGTGGACTTTGATGCCGCCTGCCGAGGGTTAAACGATTTTGTCGGAGCTAAAAGGCGTTTTCAATACATAGGAACAGCCCGACAGATAGAGATTGTTGACGATTATGCCCACCATCCCACCGAAATAAAGGCCACCATAGATGCGGCCCGCAGCATTCATCCGGGCCGTCTGGTAGTAGCTTTTCAACCCCACCGCTATACCCGTACCAACAGCCTGGGAAACCAGCTGGGAGAAGCCTTATCCGGAGCCGATATCTGCCTGGTTACTGAAATATATGCAGCCGGGGAAAATCCTATTCCCGGAATAGATGGAAATCTGGTTGCCCAGGCTGCCTGTCAGGCCGGAGGTCAATGCGGCTTTTGCCCGGATCTGCCGGCTATGGAGAAGCATTTGCTGCAGATCCTGCAGCCGGGCGACTTGTTGATTACCATGGGGGCTGGAGATATATGGAGATTGGGGAAGAGCCTGTTGGAGAAACTGGTAGGAAACCCGGTGAAAGCCTGTTAAAGGCGGGGGTGTAGGTTTTGGGAAGCCTTGTTATCCAAGGAGCTTATCCTTTAAAAGGCCAGGTGCGGGTCAGTGGTTCGAAAAACGCGGCACTCCCCATTATGGCAGCCTGCCTCATGTGCCCGGGTGAGGTTCACCTATCCGGGGTGCCTGACCTGGAAGACGTTACCGTTATGGCAGAAGTGCTGCGTCTTTTAGGGGCACAGGTTAAAAGAGAGGCTGATAAGTTGATTATTGATGCCCGGGATGTAAACGCGGTTGAATTGCCGGAGCGTATTTCCCGAAAGATGAGAGCCTCTAATTTGGTTATGGGCCCTTTGCTATCCCGATTCAAAAATGCCCGGGTGGCCTATCCGGGCGGGTGTGCGATAGGAAGCCGCCCGATGGATTTGCACCTGAAAGGGTTTCGTGACCTCGGATATAATATCAGTGAAGAATTTGGGTTTATGGAAGGAAAAGGTGCGGCTGCGGCTGGAAAGGAAATACTTCTGGATATTCCCAGCGTCGGCGCCACCGAAAATATCATGATGGCTGCCGTGTCGGCGCCGGGGCAAACCGTAATTCGCAATGCCGCCCGGGAGCCGGAAATCATCGATCTGCAGAATTTCTTAAACCGTATGGGAGCCAAGGTGAGAGGGGCGGGGCTTGATACCATTAGAGTTGAAGGCGTCAACCGGCTGCATGGAGTGGATTATAAAATTATTCCTGATCGTATTGAGGCCGGGACCTTCATGGTGGCTGCCGCCATCGGTCGGGGGGACGTATTTGTAGAGAATGTAATTATTGAACATCTTCAACCAATCATATTGAAACTGAGAGAAATGGGTATTGATATACTGGCCTACCAAACCGGAGTGAGGGTGGCCGGCAAAAACGCGCTCAGCCCCATTGATTTGAAAACCATGCCTTATCCCGGCTTTCCTACTGATATGCAGGCGCAAATGATGTCTTTGCTGGCTACCGTGCCGGGTACCAGCATGATTGTTGAGACTATTTTTGAAAACCGTTTTATGCATGTTCAAGAACTGAGGAGGATGGGGGCTCAGATTAAAATTGAAGGCCGGGCGGCTATCATCAAAGGCAAAAACCACCTGGAGGGTGCGGTAGTGGAAACGACTGATTTGAGAGCGGGTGCGGCTCTTATCATTGCCGGACTTTATGCTGAAGGTGAAACCGAAATCTGCCGGATAGACCACATCGATCGCGGCTATGAAAACATTCATCTGAAGCTGCAGGGCATTGGAGCCAGGATCGAAAGAAGAGACGATTTAAATTAACAGACTACTAGGGACTATAGCCCGGATTTTTAGAAAGTCCTAAAAGATGATAATGATTTTGCATATAAAATCTGCTATAATTTTTCACAGTAACATGGGGATAGGAGATTTGTATGAGCCACGCTCGAAAACGCAGGCTTTTCAGCATCTCCATTTTTATTTTGGTCCTGCTGCTTAGCGTATATCTTTTTTTGCACAGCGCTATTTTCAAAGTTGACAGGGTATATGCATCAGGCATGGTCAAGGTTTCTCAGGCGGAAATCCTGGCCCTGGCGGGGATTAATTCGGGACAGAATATATTTGCGGTAGATGCAGCGCTGGTAAGTAAAGCCGTACAGACCCACCCTATGATAAAAAGGGCTGATATGGTACGGCATTTGCCGCATGATCTGGAAATCAAGATAGTAGAAAGACAGGTTTGGGCGCTGGTCCCTTATCAAAACATTATGCTCTTCCTTGACGATGAGGGAGTTTGTATCGATCGAGTAGCTGGAGTGTCAATTCAAGACTATCCATTAATAACCATGGATCTGCTTCCCGAAAGGGTAAATCTTGGACAGGCCGTCTATCCGGCTGCCGTGCAGCAGATAAAAATGATCTGGGACTCAATGGGTGAGGAGCGGAAGAATATTTCTGAATTTCACTATCGTACCAGCAGCGATGAGATTTTAATGTATACCCAGGCCGGAACCGAGATAAGGTTTGGCAAGATGGAGAGATTGGATGAGAAGCTTACCTATATAAAAGCCGTATTTACCATGGAAAAAGATATGAAAAAGGAAGGCCATGAGGCCCTGGAATATGTTGACATAAGCTTTGATGGGGAACCGGTAATGAAAACCAAAGTATAAGAATTTTTTAATATAAACGTATTATGTTATGTAGTATACAATGTAAACATCTACGAGTTGCTAAAGGTGGTTTAAATGCGAAGTAAAGGAGCGCAGATATCAATAGCCGTGGTATGTGTTATCCTGGGGATCATGCTGTCTGTACAGTTCAAGACGACCGGTTATTATCGAGCGACTCTGGTGCCTGAACGAACAGAGGATCTGGCCGCCCAGATAACCACGGTTAAAAAGGAAAAAGAGGCTTTGGAACAAAAAGCTGCTTCACTGGAGGAACAGATTAAAAACACTAAGAATAACGACCAGGCGCGGGCCGATCTGCAAAAAGAGTTCCAGGATGCGAAGCTTTCCGTTGGTTTGCTGCCGGTTGAAGGGCCGGGAGTAAGAATTACCCTGACTGATAACCCAAAGACCTTAGAGCCGGGAGAGGATCCCAATGATCTGCTTATTCATGAGGATAACCTGTTGATGGTGGTCAATGATCTAAAAGCAGCGGGCGCTGAAGCAATATCTATAAACGATCAGCGTGTTACGGCCATGTCGGAGATACGCTGTGCGGGACCCATGATAGTAGTCAACCAGGTTAGAATTGGACCGCCTTTCGTCTTATTGGCGGTTGGGAATCCCGATGTGCTTGAGAATAGTATGACTCAAAAAAGCGGAAATTTGAGCGCCCTGCAATTTATGGGCATTCAAGCCAGTATTGAAAAGGCTGAAAAGCTGCGAATTCCTGGATTTAAGGGAATCGTTCGCATGGATTACGGCAAAGCCGTTAAATAAAAGATAGTGATGCAGTTCATAATGGCAGAAGGGTGGTTACAGTGCGCAATAAAGGAGCACAATTGTCTCTCGCGCTGGTTTGTTTAATAGTAGGAACCATGTTTGGCATTCAGTACAAGACGACCAGCTTCTACAAGGCCAGTCTGGTTCCTGCCCGGATTGAAGATCTGACGGCCCAGTTGAACGGTGTTACCGGTGAAAGAGATAACCTGGGACAAAAGGTCGCCTCATTAAACCAGCAGTTGGAGGATATACGAAACAGCGATATGGAAATGGCCGATCTACAAAAAGAGCTGCAGCTGGCCAATATGGTGGGCGGACTCTATCCAGTTGAAGGCCCCGGGATCAGCATCACCATGTCGGAAAGTCCAGGCAGCTTGCAGGCCAATGAAAGTGGCAATGGCTCGATAGTTAACGTGCTGGATCTTTTGCGCCTGGTCAATGAATTGCGGGCATCCGGGGCAGAAGCAATTACGGTTAACGACCAGCGTATAACGGCCATGTCCGAAATTAACTGGTCGGGCTCAATGATCGTAGTCAACGAGAACCGGGTTGCCCCGCCCTTTCATATTCAGGCGATCGGTGATCCCTCTTTGCTGGAGAGCGGTATGTCTTTAAAAGGCGGTTACCTTGAAACACTGAAGTTCACTGGCATGCAGATCGAAATGAAAAAGGTAGATAAAATAAAGATGGCTGCATACAACGGGTCGACCAAGATGACCTTTGGCAAAGCCGTAAATTAGGAGACGAGGTTATGTACTGGATTGGAATTGTATTATGTGTAGCTCTGGGAGTGATATTCGGCAGCAAGCTTCCCATTATGTCCTATGTATTGACCAAATACATGTCTATCGCCGTTTTGGCGGCATTGGACTCGGTATTTGGCGGAATCAGGGCCTATCTGGAAGACAGCTTCGACAATCTAGTCTTTATGACCGGATTTATAGTAAATACTCTGTTGGCAGCTGGTTTGGCTTACCTAGGCGATTTGCTGCGTGTAGAGCTTTACCTGGCTGCGGTTGTCGTTTTTGGAGTACGCATATTCCAGAATTTGGCCATCATACGTCGATATCTATTGAAAAAATACTGAACAAAATCATGCTAATAAAAAGGAATAAGCCCAGTTCTGTGGTATTAAGACTATAGTATGGCAATAAGGGGTGCTGGAGATCAGAAAGCGAAACACAATTGTTGCTCTGGACATAGGCACTAGCTATATCAAGGCTGCAATGGCCGAAGTCATTGTAGGTCAGGATATAAACCTTCTGGGCATCAGCCGGGTTCCTTCCCGGGGCATGCGCAAAGGAAACATCGTTGATATAGAAAGCGCTGCCAAAGCGGTAGAAGCCTGTCTGAATGATCTGGAGCGTTTGACCGGTATTGAAATCAACAATGCCGTTTTGGGCTTTTCTGGGGGCAGTATCTCTTCGCTCAACAACCACGCGGCAGTAGCGATAGGCAATCCCAACAGCGAGATAAGCCGGGACGACAAGGAGCGGGTGCTGCAATCAGCCCACAGTATATCTTTGCCGGCCGACAAGACAATCGTGCAGACAGTTGAGAGGCAGTACATAGTAGACGGATATGAAGGTGTAATGGACCCGGTGGGTATGGTGGGAAGCCGGCTGGAGGCGGAAGTTACGATTATAACGGCAGCAACTGCCGCGATCCAGAATCTTTATCGTTGCGCCAGCCGGGTTAATTTACATATAAACAGTCTGCTTTACAATTCGCTGCTGGCCGGGGAAGCGGTCCTGGTCCCGGCTGAAAAGGAAATGGGAGTGGTTCTGGTCGATATAGGCGCGGGAACCACTGACGTAGCGTTTTTTGAAAATGGAAGTTTGGCCGACACTTCGGTTATACCGATGGGTGACGAGTACCTGGCCAAAGACCTGGCTATTGTCTTAAAGACATCCATGGAAGAGGCGGCCAGGATTTTGGAAAAGAGCGGGGCCGCCAATCCCAAAACGGTTGACAGCGAATTGATGATCAATGTTCGCAATATCCAGGGAAAAGATGTAAAACAAGTTCCTCAGGAGACAATTGCGGAAATAATTTCTGCCCGCTTGATAGAGCTGGTTGAACTAATATATGCTGAACTTAAAGAATTTGATTGTCTTGATAGAATACCATCCGGCATTGTTTTGACCGGAGGAGGAGCTGAAATGTCAGGAATTGTTGAATTATTTGAACAATACCTTGATATGCCGGTACGCATAGGGCTGCCGGAGAACCTTCGCGGCATGGCTCGAGAATTCAATCGTACTCAATATGCAGTTGTGCTCGGAGGCGTTTTATATGGTACACGGGTGATGGGGAATCATGCCAAAGAAGCTCCTCTATTCACTGGTTTTCTGGATAGAATTCTGGATTGGCTGAAAGACTTATTCAGGTAAGGCAGAAGGAGGATTTTTATGCCGTTGGATTTTGATGTAGAAATACAGCAATTCGCTGACATCAAGGTAATAGGTGTGGGCGGTGGAGGAAACAATGCGATAAACCGCATGATCGAGGCCGGCCTCAAGGGGGTTGAGTTTATTGCGGTAAACACTGATGCCCAGGCGCTGTACCTTTCTCGTGCTGAAAAGAAGATTCAGGTTGGAGAAAAACTTACCAAAGGCCTGGGTGCCGGTGCTGACCCGGATATAGGAATGAAAGCCGCCGAAGAAAGCGCCGACGAGATCAAGAAGGCGCTTATAGGGGCCGATATGGTTTTTGTGACTGCGGGTATGGGCGGGGGAACCGGTACTGGCGGAGCTCCGGTTATTGCCCGGATTGCCAAAGAATCGGGGGCCCTGACCGTAGGTGTCATAACCAAACCGTTTAGTTTTGAAGGAAGAAAGAGAAACACCCAGGCTGACCGGGGCATTCAAGCACTGGCGCAGGAAGTTGACAGCCTTATTAAGATACCCAATGATCGGCTCCTGCAAGTGGTGGATAAGCATACCGGTTTTAATGATGCATTTAAAATAGCCGATGATATACTTCGGCAGGGCGTTCAGGGCATTTCGGACCTGATTGCCGTTCCTGGAGTGATCAACTGCGACTTTGCTGATGTTCAGACGATCATGCGCAATACCGGGTCTGCTTTGATGGGCATTGGACGGGCTAAGGGCGAAAACCGGGCCGCTGAAGCAGCTCGGCTGGCTATATCCAGTCCCCTCTTGGAAACATCGATTGAAGGGGCTAAAGGGGTTTTATTTAACATCAGCGGGGGCACTGACCTCACCCTGTTTGAAATACATGAGGCAGCCGATATCATTCACCAGGCGGTTGATGAAGACGCCAACATTATTTTTGGTGCCAATATTGACGAAGAGCTTCAGGATGAGGTTCGGGTTACAGTAATTGCCACCGGTTTTTCCGGGGGCAAAGCGATTCAAGCCCAGGAATCTCCTACCACCAGGGCGCCCAGACGCATGCAACCGACTACCGAACAAGCTCCGCCGGTTTTCCTGGACAGTAAGGATTTGGATATTCCGCCTTTCCTGCGGCATAGAAAATAATCCTAGCGACGAAAAGTACCACGGGCACTTTAGATGCTCCCGATGGTCGTAATTAAGGTTGCGAATAGTACGCTATAAAATAGGTCCGCTCGATCAACGTACACATGTACGATTCAATCGCGGACCTTATTTTATTGCCTTGCTCTTAGCAACATTCATAATGGGTAAAGCGTAGCGAAGCGTAAATCGTAGGGCCTGGATGGTGCTTCCGTCGCTCGCTTGGGTATCAGTAGAGTTCATTTTAAGCTTTAGCAGTAGGGTTCTGCTTGCCAGGGAAAACTCCCGTATTTTTCAGTTTAATGCCATAACTTGCTTGTTGGCCAACTCCCTCTTCCTACAAATTACCCCCTTATTGCATGGTATAATTTGGAATACATTACTATTAAATACAGTACATATCTTTAATTGAGGAAAGGCTCGTGCTTAACAGGGTGATGCAGTGAAAAATCCTGTTGTATATGCTGATTTGAGTTTCCTGGTCAATTTTGTAATGGATCTGGCCTTATTGTGGATTACGGCTCGATGGTCACAAAGCCGGGTTTATTACGGGCGTCTGCTGCTGGCTTCCTTACTGGGAGCACTATATGGCACCGGCGTCCTGTTTGCTGCCTGGCACTGGTTTTATATTTTACCGGTCAAAATAGCTGTTTCCATTTTGATGTTATGGGTGTCCTTTAAACCATTGGGTTGGGAACAGTGGAAAAAGCTTATCGTCTTTTTTTATCTGGGCAGTTTTATAGCCACCGGGCTTTTATTGGCTCTACCTTATCTTTCTATTTATACCAGACCTTTGCTGAAGCTGCGCTGGCTGTGGTGGGCGAGCGGTTTGGCGGGTTTAATCCTCATTGCTTACTGCAGTGAGAGATACATAGTCAACAAAGTCCTCCCCGGATTGCTCCGCTTTCAGGTAACCTTGAAGTTTGATGATAAGGTGTGCAGCGGAACGGGTTTTGTTGATACGGGAAACGCTTTGCGGGATCCCCTTACCCGCCGACCGGTTATTGTAGCAGAATACGGATTGATAAGGGACTGCCTGCCTCAGGAAATATGCCGGACTTTTGATCCCGGCACTGGTGAGGATGATTTCCTGGGAGCGGTTCTTTCCAGCGCCTGGGCCAATCGCATCAGGATGATTCCCTATCGTTCGGTAGGCCGCCGGCATGGTATGATGGTGGGTCTAAGGGCCGATGAAGTGCTGCTGAATATGGGCCAAGAGGAGATTAAACACCGGGATCTGGTTGTCGGGATATTTCATGACCAGCTCAGCAACGACGACAGTTATCGTATGCTGGTTCCAGCACCGCTGGTCAATCCGCCTTAGTACAACATTCGGTATATTGTGTTCATAAGTTGGAGCAGA